>Ga0137415_10002382_pt1 | contig 18745 bp, 22 predicted proteins | sample CZODoug3_1_1_16f_FD_183082 | JGI IMG/M metagenome (GOLD analysis project Ga0137415, IMG submission 183082) | Vadose zone soil fungal communities from Angelo Coast Range Reserve, California, USA - CZODoug3_1_1_16fungal (Hybrid Assembly) | ecosystem: Environmental > Terrestrial > Soil > Vadose...
ATACGTCAACCTGATCTCCAAGGGCATCATCGACCCGACCAAGGTGGTTCGTGTCGCGATCCAGAATGCGGCCTCCGTCGCCGCGCTGCTGATCACCACCGAAGCCATGGTGGCCGAAGTACCGAAGAAGAATGCCGGCGGCGCCGGCATGCCTGCGGGTGGCGGTGGCATGGGCGGCATGGGTGGTATGGATTTCTAAGTCCAACCGTTCAGAGAAAAAGAAAGGCCCGGCAGCGATGCCGGGCCTTTCTGCATTAGGTACACGTCCATCTCGACGACGATAGCTGCATGGAGATGACCGCTCTCAAGGGATCAAGTACGGACCAAACCGGAGAGCTGTGTTGCGTCCGCGCGCAGCTTTGACGGTGGACTTTTTGAAGTCGCGTCGCAGCAGTCTACTTCCGGCACTTGGACACGAGTTACTTTGGTTCTCACGACGGCTCGCCGCAGCGCGTGGATAGCCTCGCCATGCCGGCGTTCGAAAACCCACACAATAGCCGACTCATGCACTGCAGCAGTCGGTATTTCTATTCTCGCGGATATTGTTGGCAGAGCACTATTCGTTCGCTATTTGCGCAGAATAGGCGCATCTCTACTCGTAAGGGAAGGCATCCATGGTTTCAGTCGATCATTTCAGACAAGAATTACGTGCGCAGATGGGGCGGGCGACAGCACGCGGCGCAATCGACATGCTGGTAAACTCTGGAGAGTTGCACCGGTCTCTAGGCCGGTATTTAGGCTCTGCGCACGGGATGCCCTCATGTTGTGAGGCCATGCAAGCTGAAATAAAGCCTGGCGATGTTTTGCTGGTCGAAAACGCTGGTGGCGCTGGAATGACGGTCCGGTATCTCTTGCCGCGGGGCGCCGCTTGAACGGTGGCCGGCGTCCCAGCTTGGTGCTGCGTCGCAACGGAGCTTGTTTGATGATTTACCGGCCCGATTATCAAGCATTCAATCGCTATCTCTGATATTTCGGGCAAAGCCCGACGGCTTTAGAGCGGAAGGTTGCTATCGGGTGTAAGAATAGCCATGTGATCAGTTAGTATAGTCGGATTGCTATCACAGCGCATATCCCTAAACGCGACGCCTTAGCCACGCCAAATCTTTAGACGGTATCGACCAACGGCATATCGCTTCGGTATGCGCGTCACGGGTCAGGACAACCTATGCCCATGGAACATGCGGCCGAGCAGGTCGTGCGCAAGCAATCAAACGGGATTGTCGAGGCGCAGACGTGACAACGCTCCGCCGCATCGCCTTTATCGGCAACTCGCTTCCCCGCCGTTGCGGGATCGCCACCTTCACCACCGACCTGCAGCTGGCGATATCGACGTCACAGCCGGAACTCGAGGCCAGCATCGTGGCGATGACCGACCACGGTCAAGCCTATGACTATCCTGCGGCGGTCGCGTTGCAGATCAAGGACGACAATATCGGCGAGTACGTGCGCGCGGCGGATTTCCTGAACACCGGCCGGTTCGACGCCGTCTGTCTGCAGCACGAATTCGGAATTTTCGGCGGCGAAGCCGGCGCGCACATCCTGGTGCTGCTGTCGCGCCTCACCATGCCCGTGGTGACGACGCTGCATACCGTGCTGGCCGAGCCGACGGCCGCGCAGCGCGCGGTGATGGAGCGTATCATCGAGGCGTCGTCGAAGGTCGTCGTGATGGCCAGAAAGGGGCGCGAACTTCTGCATACCGTCTATCATGTGCCGGATGACAAGATCGAGGTCATTCCCCACGGCATTCCCGACGTTGCGTTTGTCGCGCCGGACGCGGCCAAGACCAGGCTCGGATTTGCCGGACGGTCGGTCATTCTGACGTTCGGCCTGCTGTCTCCCAACAAGGGCATCGAGGTCATGATCGACGCCATGCCGTCGATTCTGAAGCGCCGCGCCGACGCCGTGTATGTCGTGCTCGGTGCGACACATCCAAACCTGGTCCGAGAAAAGGGCGAGGCGTATCGCAAGAGCCTGATGGCGCGTGTGCGCGAACTCGGCGTCGAGGATCACGTGGTGTTCCTCGACCAGTTCGTCGATCAGCCCACGCTGCTCGAATTCATCTCGATGTGCGACGTCTATGTCACGCCCTATCTCAATGAGGCGCAGATGACGTCGGGTACCTTGGCCTACAGTTTCGGGCTGGGAAAGCCGGTGGTCTCGACGCCATACTGGCACGCCTGCGAATTGCTGGCCGACGGACGCGGCGTTCTGATCCCGTTCGGCGACGCCGCGGCCACGGGGCGCGAAATCGCCGAACTGCTTACCGACTACCCTCGCCGCCAGGCGATGCGCAAGCGCGCCTACGCGGTCAGCCGCTCGATGACTTGGCAGCGCACCGCCGAGCGCGCAGCGATACCAGTGCGTCACGACGCCGATGGGCCGCAACCATGTTTGCGGAGGCGCTCCCCACCGCGGAAGCGTTCCGCTCGCCGCGCGCCTGGGGCTTCACGCTGTTGGGGCTGGATGCGTATTGCGCGGTCATTCCCATGGATCTGCACGCCCGGGATGTTCGGCGCGCCCTTGCGGACCGGCTGATGACCATTCTCGCTTTCGTCGAGACTCCGAGCTGGGTATGGTTCGAAGCGGGCCTTGCCTACGACAACGCGCGGCTCCCGCAGGCTTTGATGTTGACCGGCATGGCGACCAAAACGCCCGCTTATGTCGATGCCGGATTAAAATCCCTGCATTGGCTGATGACGCAGCAAACGGCGCCGGCCGGTCATTTCCGCCCGGTCGGCACCGCCGGTTTCGGCGAAGCGCGGCAGCATCCGCGCGCCTTCGATCAACAGCCCGTGGAAGCCACGGCGACGATCGCTGCCTGCCTCGCCGCATGGCTAGCGGACGGCGATGCCGAGTGGAAGGCCATTGCACCGCGCGTATTCGCGTCGTTCCTCGGCAGCAACGATTTGTCCGTCGCGCTAGTGATTTCACCCGAATCTCCGACAACTGGCCGCGCGATGACGTCATTGATCTTCTGAACGGCTATTTCGACGCGATGTCGGAACCGATTGCGCGACATGGCGGGGAAATACTCAAATTCATCGGCGACGGTCTGCTCGCCATTGTTCCGCTCAGCCAGCCGTCGGTCTGCGCAAAATCTGCTGCATGCCGTGGCCGAAGCCCGTCAGGCCATGGTTGCAGCGAAACCGGTCGTGCGCCGCTGAATTACGGCATCGGCGTCCGCGTCGGAGACGTCACGTACGGCAACATCGGGTCGCGCACCCGGCCGGACTATCACACCAACCCCGGTCATCCCGCCGAAGGGAGAGATGCCAATGCCTGCGACGTCAGAAGCCGGAGCCCGCACGCGCGCTTTTGCACGCGTCATCGGTCCGTACCTCGTCATCGTGCCTGCCATCATCGCGATGCGAGCGCCGAATACAGGAACGATCCTGACCGCCTTTTTCGAGAACGAAGCGCTGGTGTGGCTGACGGGCGGCTTGCTCTGGTTCGTCGGCCTGCTGATCATCGCGCACCACCAATATTGGTCGAGCCTGTCCGCAGTCCTGATCTCGCTGTTCGGATGGTTCCTGGCGCTGCGCGGCCTGACGCCTACTTCCCCGGCCGCGCGGGTCACGATTCACCCGCCCCTAAGCGTAGCACATAGGTGCGCTCGCCACGCCTGCGGGCCATGTGACGGATGATAAATCTGCCGGTCAGACGTGATGCTCACGCGGCGACCTCATTGCTGCAGTCGCGGAAACCAGCCCGGAAACGGTTTTCCAAATCATGCTTTGTCCCATCGGTTTCTATCGTGATTGGAGGGCGCGTTTTCAAAAAAAGGTCAGGACTTTCAAAGAGCGCAGAGAATTTTAAGTCCCTTGCGTCTACCAGTTCCGCCACGTCCGCTTTGGTCGTCAGATCAGATACTTAGCGCGTTTCCTGGCGAAGTGGAATGAGCTTGGCCGGGAGGGCGCGCTCCTTCCATAGTGGAGCGCGTCAGTTAAGGCAAAGCCTCAATGCCGACACCTGCCGGTGGTTTACGCAACCTCAATGTTGTCCACTTACGAAGGTCGCATGATCGTTCGCATTTCCCTTTCCCGGCCATTGTCGCGGAGCGCCGCGGCGCTGGCAGTGCTTGGCCTTGGACTTGGCGGCTGCGCCGATATGAGCGACAACGTGTCCACCGCCTTCGCCGATCCCGCCAAATACGATCTGTACGAGTGCAAGCAACTGGAGCCGGAGCGCAAGAGCCTCGCCGCCCGCGCGGCGGAGTTGCAGGGCCTGATGGCGAAGGCCCAGACCGGGGTTGCCGGTCCTGTCGTGGCCGAACTCGCCTATCGCAACGACTACATCGCCGTGCGCGGCCAGGCTAAATTGGCCGAGGAAGCCTGGCAACGCAGCAAATGCGTCGCCACGCCTGAAAAGCCGGCGCAGCCTGCGGCCGCGTCAACCCCGCCCGCAAAAAAAACCAAACGTGCGAAATCGCCGATGCTGCCGGGCACCGCGATCGATTAGATCATGATCCGATTGAATCGGATCATGATCTTTATTTGAGCATGATCTCCGGGCGAACGCTTCGCGTTTGTCCCGAGCGAAAGCCGGTTTCCGCTTTTTCCCGGATCATGCCTTAAGCGCGGCACGAGGTCACCTTACGCCCGCCAGTCATAGATCCAGTCCTGTCGCGCCAGCATGCGCCGCGCGCCCATCGCCTTGATGGCGAGGTCGCGCGCGTAAGCCGCCGGACCCGGAAGATGATAGATTCGCCCGGATTGCCGCGCGGCGCGCTGGACCCGCGCCACGCGCGAGCGGCGCAGCCGCGCGTAGTTCTTTAGCGCGGCCGGGATGCCGGCGGCGCTTTCCCCAACTCTTTCACCAAGGCATCTTGCCAGCACCGCCGCATCTTCGATCGCCATTCCGGCGCCTTGCGCGGCAAACGGCAGCATGGCGTGGGCGGCATCCCCCAACAAGGCGATGGCGCCATCGGTCCATTCGCCGCCATCGGGGATCGTGAACAGCGCCCATTTCCGCCAGTCATCGACAGCACCAATGATCATCCGCGCGTTGCCCGGCCACCGCGCCGATGCGAACGCGTTCTTGATCTCGCAGACTTCGCCCGGGGCGCTCCAGCCCGGCCTGTTCCAGGTTCCCGGCACAACGGCGACGACGTTGATCTTTCGCGCGGCGGATATCGGATAGGCGACCAGATGCGCGTCCGGTCCCATCCAGATCTGGACCCGGCAGGAAGCATATTCGCGCGGCAATTGCGTGGTATCGAGCGTTCCGCGCCAGGCGATCAGCCCGGAGAATTGCGGTTGCACCTCGGGAAACAGGTGATGCCGGACCGTGGACCAGATTCCGTCGGCGCCCACCAGCGCCACCGCCAGCTCCTGCTGGCGCGTCATGCCGCTGCGCTGGACCACGGTCAGTCCCTTGGCGTGGGGCACGACGTCTTCGAACTGGCAGCCGAGCCGCAGCTCGATATCGGGATGATCGTTGACCTGAGCCTGCAGCGCCGCCTGCAGGTCGGCGCGATGCATCACCCAATAGGGCGCGCCGGCGCACGCCGTGGCGGCTTCGCCGAGCGGCAGGCGAATGACCTCGCCGCCGTGTTGCGCGCTCATGATGCTGATGGCCTCGGGCGTGACGGCGCACGCGGCCAGCCGGGGCTGCAAGCCCAGGTCGATCAGCACGCGGCTGGCGTTGGGTGAGAGCTGCAGGCCGGCGCCGGCTTCCTCGAGGCGCTCGGCTTTTTCGAGAACGACGACGCGAAAGCCGCGTCCCGCCAGCGCCAGCGCCGCCGTCAATCCGCCGATCCCGGCACCAGCGACGACGATGGTGCGTGAGGCGGCCACCGGCCGCTCAGGCGACTTTATCCTTCAGCACGCATTCAGGCGGCCGGGCCTCGCCGGCCTTGAGGTCGGCGGCGTAACGATACAGGGTGGAGCAATAGGGGCAGATGATCTCGTTGTCGTTGCCAAGATCGAGGAACACATGCGGGTGGTCGAACGGCGGATTGGCGCCCACACACATGAATTCCTGCGAGCCGATCTCGATGACCGAAACGCCGGCATCGTTGTGAAAGTGCGGAACGACATGATCTGACATTGGATTCACCGTGGATAGCGATGGAGGCGGATGCAGGGTCGAAACGCAGCGCACCATACCGGCGGGTGTAATTGATTCCTAGTGTCCCTGGTCCGCGGTTGCCGCACCCTTGCAGCACTCTTTTCGAGCGAACCGGCGGATTCGAAAGGACACCAGAAATCTCTGATTCTGGTGTTGGGCGTGCTTCAGAAATTCCTGTGGCGAACGCGACTGGCGCTTGATGGAGGGAACTTGTGAGCTACCACAGGGAGCCCCAATCGCTCATTCGCCCATGCAAATTCGACACAATCTTGTCGTCCCAGAAAAGCCCTTCTTTCGTCGGAGCCGTTGTGTCTTAAAAGAGGCGCACCATCTCGAGGGAAGCGAAGACATCGGGGTTTTTGGGATGAAGCGGGCGCGGATCGGATCGGCTCTGGCTGGTACCACGGTGTGCGCGGTTGTGTGCGCGCTGCTGTGGCCGCATGCGCGCGACGCCGGCGCCATTCTGGCGGCACAGGACGATCCCGCTGCGCTCTCCGACATCCGGCTCAATTCCGCTCTGCGGGACAACCAGCCCGTCATCGCAGCGAATATCGAGGCGGCACTTGCCGCAGACGATGCCGATCTTGCCAACAGTTTTGTCGAACTCGCCCGGGAAAAGGACATTCCCGTTGCCGATGAGTTGTCGCGACGCGTATCCGAGGCCGTCACGGAAGAAAATTCGTCATCGCATTTTGCAAAACGCTTCGCCACCGGGTTTGTGACCGGGAACGCCGACGATGTCGCCAGCCTGTCGGGCACGGTCACCGGCGACCTGTTCGTGTTCGGCGACATCAGGGACGTGGTGCGCGAAGGCAAGCACCTGGCGATGGGCGAGGACACCGATCGGCTGGTGCTGGGCTTGGCCGCGGCGGGCCTTGCGGTGACGGCGGTGACCTATGTCTCGGTCGGTGGCGCGGCACCGGTGCGCGCCGGTCTTACCTTGGTCAAGGATGCCCGCAAGGCCGGGCGGCTCGGCGAGGGGCTCACGAAATGGGCCGGCCGCTCCGCACGCGAGGTGGTTGACGCGCCGATGCTGCAACATGCGGTCGCGTCCGGCTCGGTGATGCGGCCGGGGCAGACCATGACAGCGATCAGGGCGGCGTTTCGCGCCGAGAAGGCCGGCGGGCTCGTCCGTCTTGCCAAGGACGTCGGCCGCGTCGGTGAGAAGGCCGGCGCCCGCAGCGCGCTCGAGACGCTGAAAATCGCCGAGGGCCCGAAGGATGTCGCTCGCGCCGCACGGCTGGCCGAATCCAAGGGCGGCCAGACCCGCGCGATCCTGAAGCTGCTCGGCCGCGGCGCGTTGCTGCTGGCGGCCGGCGCATTCAATCTCTCGCTGTGGGTGTTCAGCGCGCTGCTGGCGCTGTTCGGCTGTCTGTCGTCGATCAAGGCCACCACCGAACGCCTGACCATGTCGTGGCTGCTCCGCAAGAAGGCGCGGCGGCTGCGCAAGCAGATGGCGGCGGTGTCTGCGCAACCGGCTCTGGCGGCCAGCGCCGCGCCCGCCTAAAAGCCCGTCGTCTTTTCCGATCACCCAAGTCTTCTCTGATCACCCAAGTCTTCCCAAAAATATGGAATGACCGATGCCGAATTTTCACAACGGCGCTGTTGAGATTGCCTACCTCGACGAAGGCGACGGCGATCCGATCCTGCTGGTGCATGGCTTTGCGTCGACCAAGAATGTGAACTGGGTGTATCCGACCTGGGTTTCGGAGCTGAAGAAAAACGGCCGCCGCGTCATCGCACTCGACAACCGCGGCCATGGCGATTCAGCCAAGCTCTACGATGCCAGGGAGTATGAGATCGCCACCATGGCCGGGGACGTCAGCGCGCTGATGGATCACCTGAACATCGAGCGCGCGGACATCATGGGCTATTCGCTGGGATCACGGATGACGGCCGTGCTGGCGCAAAGTCAGCCGCAGCGGCTGCGTTCGGCGATTTTGGGCGGCATCGGATTAGGCCTGATCGAAGGCGGCGGCCCCGGCGAGAATGTCGCGGAGGCGCTGGAGGCGTCGTCGATCGACGACGTCACCGATCCGGTGGGGCGGACGTTCCGGGCGTTTGCGGACCAGACCCGCTCCGATCGCCTGGCGCTGGCGGCCTGCCTTCGCGGCTCGCGGCGCTTGATGACAAAAGACGAAGCCGCCGGGATCACCGTGCCCGTGCTGATCGCGGTCGGCACCTCGGACGAAATCGCGGGCTCGGCGCAAGCGCTTGGCAATATCATCCCCGGTGCGCGGGTGCTCGACATTCCCAACCGCGACCACATGAGGGCGGTTGGCGATAAGGTCTACAAGACGGGGGTGCTGGAATTTTTGTCGGATCGCCCCTGACCGTCGGCTTGAATTCCTGGGATTCCCGACCACTTTGAACCCACGCTTTCAGCCAAGGCGGACTTCGGTCGGAGTAAATAAAACATGCTGTATCAATACTTTAGCTCACGTTCGACGCCAGGCTCGGGGTTCACTTTTACCGAAGCCGCTTAAGGACAGCCGTCCGCTCGCCGTGCTATAATGTGCGTTGAGATCAAACCAACTTGCGAGAGCAGCACATGGCCATGCATCAGATCAATCCACAGGGTGCGAAACTGGCGGCGCTCGATCCGATCTGGGATCGCGTGCGCAAGGAGGCGGAAGACATCGTTCGCCGCGAGCCGGAACTCGCCTCCTTTATCTATTCCACCGTGCTGCATCACGAACGGTTGGAGGATTCGGTGGTGCATCGCATCTCCGAGCGTCTCGATCATTCGGCGCTGTCGGGCGACTTGATCCGCCAGGCCTTTGACGAGGCGCTACGCGACGACCCCGATCTCGGCAACATCTTCCGTGCCGACATGGTGGCGGTATTTGACCGCGATCCGGCGACATCGCGCTTCATCGATCCGTTGCTTTACTTCAAGGGCTTCCACGCGCTGCAGACCCACCGTCTGGCGCATTGGCTCTATCACAAGGGCCGCAAGGATTTTGCGTCTTATCTGCAGAGCCGCTCCTCGGCGGTGTTCCAGACCGACATCAATCCCGCAGCCAAAATCGGCCGCGGCATCTTCCTCGATCACGCCACCGGTTTCGTGGTCGGCGAGACCGCTGTGATCGAAGACGATGTCTCGATCCTGCACGGCGTCACGCTGGGCGGCACCGGCAAGGAGAACGAGGATCGCCATCCCAAGATCCGCCACGGCGTGTTGATCGGGGCCGGCGCGAAAATTCTCGGCAATATCGAGGTCGGCCATTGTGCCCGCATCGCCGCCGGCTCCGTGGTGGTGAAGCCCGTGCCTCACAATGTCACGGTGGCAGGGGTTCCCGCCAAGATCGTCGGCGAGGCCGGCTGCGCCGAACCTTCACGCACCATGGATCAAATGATCAACGCGATCGGACTTTGATTTCCATCGTGGACTCTTAAAGAACATGCCCCCGGACTTGATCCTTTCGGGGAGGACGCTGGCTTCGCGATCGGAGTATGCGCCAATTGTGAAGTAGCCGTTTGACAAGTCGCAAGTAGTGGTTTGAATCGGGTGGACGATTTCTGCAAGTCAGACTGGCGGTTCGCTTCGTCTCACCCTAAACCTTCCCGAAACCCAAAATCGTATTGGAGACTGCCGTGGACGTTCAGGAAGTCAGAAAACTCGACGCCTATCTAAAGCGCCTGTTCGGCAATCAGAAAATTCGCGTGGTGCCGCGGCCGAAAAAAGACGATTCCGCTGAAGTCTATATCGGTGAGGAATTCATCGGCGTGCTGTTCGTCGACGATGAAGACGACGACCGCTCGTTTCAGTTCCAGATGGCGATCCTCGAGGACGATCTGGTCGAGCAGGGCTGAGGACCGGCCGTTCGCATCGACGTCATCCCTGCGTGAGCGCAATTGCGCTCATCGCTGGAGATGCGAGCCGCTGTTACGGCGAGCCTCGAGGGATCGCATCTTGCGCATGCGGCCGATCCTCTTCGAGGCGCGCAAGGGCACGCACCTCCAGCGATAACGGCGAAGCGTTACGCAGGGATGACGGCGCTCATCCCTTCGCCCCATGCAACTGCAGCGTCAATCGTTCCATCGCATCGGCCACGTCGCGCCATTGCGCGAGCCAGCTCCGCGGAAAGCGAAACGTCAGATCGGCCGCGTCGATGCGGCGCTCGCTCAAGCACATCCCCGGGGTCGCGGCGTCGCGCGTGCAGCGCGCGCTGAGGGTCGGCGTATTGGCAAGGAACAGGTCTTCATTGCTGTAAGGCGTGCCGTCCCGATATGCGCGCATCGTCAATCCGTCCTGCCCGGGCTGCAAGGCCTGCTCGAGATAGCGCGGATAGATGGTGCTGACGCGCAGATCCGGCGCCAGCGTGTCGTGATGCGCCGATATCGAGAGGAAGATCCGGTCGATCGGCTGTATCGCTTGTGCCACGGTATCGGCGCTGACGTGTCTTGGTTCGTCGGCAGCCTCCAGCGAAGGAAACGCGAAGCTGAGATCGATGCGTTCCTGCGGCCCGGAGTGACGCTGGATTTTCATGCGGACGGCGGCGGTCGGCACGTTAAAAAGTGTCGCGCCGATGCTGACCGGCAAACGCGCCGGACTGCTTGCAGGATCCGGCCCCCAGGTCGGCCACAGCAGATAGGCGACCAGGGCAATGGCGCCGGCGGTCGCCGCGCCCGCCAGCATGATCGCAATCATGTGGCCGCGCAGATCCCGGCGCGGGCCGCGCGCAATGTGCTGGGCGATTGAAAACAATGTCATGAGCGAAGCATCGTGAGGGGCGTCCAAGGGGCGGCCGAATCACCGCCGAATATGCCACGGGCCACCGAATTCCCGCACGACTTCACGGAATCGATGTCGCGCGGGCCATGCGCCAGCCGCGGTTCCGGCCGCCGCCGTTAACCTTTCCTTAAGGATAGTGTGGCGGCGGGCGGGCAATTTTGCGAAGCAGGGCAGGTTCCTCAAAATTGCGGAAGACCTTCCCGATGTCGCCTGATGCGTTGAATTCCCTGTTCTCCCTTTGCATCGGTTTCGCACTGGCCGGCGCCCTCGCCAGCGGATATCAGGCCTTGGTGCAGCGCCCCGCCGGTTTCGGGCTGCTGCAAGACGGGATGGCGCCGAGGACCTTTGCAGCGGTGCCGTTCCTGGTTTTTGCCGCGCCCTTCATCATCATGCGCAATACGCTGCGCGGCAAGCGGATCGAACGCCGCCGCGCCGAATTCGTCATGATGGCGACCGTGCTGGCGGGGTTCTGGAGCCTGATGTCAGGCACGTTTTTCATGATGACGCTGCGCGCCGCCGGACTACTGGCCTGATCCATACGGCTATGCCAAAGTCCCCGCGAACAGGAGACAGGCATGGCGATCTACGAACTGGACGGGCAGGCGCCCGAACTCCCTGCCGACGGAAACTACTTTATCGCCGACACCGCCACGGTGATCGGCAAGGTCCGTCTGCACAATTCGGCGAGTGTATGGTTCGGCGCGGTGTTGCGCGGCGATAACGAGTGGATCGAAATCGGCGAAAACGCCAATGTGCAGGACAACTCGACCTGTCACACTGACCTCGGCTTTCCGCTGACGATCGGAAAGAATTGCACCGTCGGTCACAACGTCATCCTGCACGGCTGCACGCTGGAGGAGGGCGCGCTGGTCGGGATGGGCTCGATCGTCATGAACGGCGCCCGGATCGGCCGCGGCAGCATTGTCGGCGCGGGGTCGGTCATTACCGAAGGCAAGCAGTTTCCGGAGCATTCGCTGATCATCGGATCGCCGGCGCGGGTGATCCGCACCCTCGATCCCGAACAGGTTGCCAGGATGGGAAGTGCCGCGAGATTCTACGTCGGCAACGGGCCGCGATTCAAAAAGGGCTTAAAGAAGATCGGCTGATGCCCAAAGCAAACCAGTCGCCGGCGCATGCGTTCATCGATCGCGCAAGAGCAACGAAGCTCACGCGGCGGCCGATCCTCCAGGACGCCCTGAACGGGAGGCGCGCCGCAATTCGGACAGGCCTAGCGGAATGGTGTCGGTCAGAATCTCCTTCAGACGCATGGCTGCTGGCAGCAGCGGCCGGCCGAGGTCGTAAAGCGACAGATCGATCGAAGGCAGTTTCGGAAGCCTGTAGGCTTTGCCGAGGACTTTGAGCCAATCCGGCAAATGCGCGGTGGTTCGCGGGCTTATCCCAAGGCCCGCCTCGACCGCCGCCCAAAGACCCGCCAGACTTGGACTGGTAAATGCGATGCGCCAGGGAATCCCCGCCGCATCAAGCGCTGCGATACCTGCCTTCCGGAAAACACAGGGCGCCTCGAACAGTACCAAGGGAACGGGCTCGGCCGGATCCCAGGCATGTTCCGCGCTCCCGATCCATACCATCGGCAGGGTCGCCAGCCGTTCTGCTCCCTGATGCTGACCATCGCTAAAGAACATCGCTAGATCGAGCCTGCCTTTTTCCAGACGCTCAATCAGCACGGCGTTGCGGTCGACGCTGGCTTCGACACGGATCAGCGGGTGCGCCCGCTTGAACTGTCCCAATGCCGCCGGCAGCCAGGTTTCGGCGAAGTCGCTCGGCAAGCCGAACCGCACCACGCCTTCGAGACCAGAACCGCGCAATGCGGCAACCGCTTCGTCGTTGAGCGCCAATATCCGTCGGGCATATTTGAGAAGCAATTCCCCGGGTTCGGTGAGCATCAAGCCGCGACCCTGCTTCCGGAACAGGCGCTGTCCGATCTTTTCTTCCAGCTTGCGCATCTGCTGGCTGACAGCTGACTGCGACCGTCCGACCTGTTCGGCCGCGCGGTTCATCCCGCCGAGATCTTCCGCGCTCACCAGAGTGCGGAGAAAGTCGATGTCCAGGTTGGTCGTTACAACAGTTCTATTTTTCTGAACCATACCAGTAGATATATTCGTTTCTCTACTTTGTGGGAAGAGCCCATATTGCCGGGACAGACCGCCGCCGTCAGATTATGGAGCGCCCCATGCCTTTTATTCGCATTACCGTCTCAGGACCGACGCTCGCGTCGAACCAGGTTTCGCTTCTCCAAGTGGAGATGACGGAGTTGATGGCCTCCGTTCTCGGCAAGCGGACCGATCTCACCAGTGTACTGGTGGAGCAGGCGGCGAGTGCCGGCTGGGCCATCGGGGGCACGCCGGCGAAGATTGCGGTTCATGTCGATGCCACGATCACTGCCGGCACCAATTCGGCCCAGGAGAAGGCGCGCTTCATCGAGAAAACCATGAGACTGCTCAAAAGCGTCCTTGGCTCCGAACTCCATCCTGCGACTTACGTCGTCGTGACCGAAGTGCCGGCAAATGCCTGGGGGTATGACGGCCGAACACAGGAAAGCCGGCAGCTGGCCGCCTGATATTGCCACCGACCCGGTGATCGCCCACCGCTGAACTGACGCGCCGTGTCACAGCATGTATGATTTGAAAGGAGATCCCAATGCCGCTCGCTCGCATCGACCTCGCCATGGGCAAACCGCTGGACTACCGCAAGACGATCGGAGAGGTCGTCTATGACGCCATGGTCGAGACCTTGAAGGCTCCAAAGGATGATCGTTTCCAGATCATCACCGAGCATGCCGGCGACGATTTCATCGTCGATCCCAATTATCTGGGCATCCAGAGGTCAAAGGACTGCGTGATTGTTCAGTTGACGCTTAACGAAGGCCGAACGGTCGATCAAAAGCGCGCCTTCTACAAGGCCGTTGCGACGGGATTGCATCAACGGCTGAATCTCCGCCCCCAGGACGTGTTCATCAGTCTTGTCGAGGTGAAGAAGGAAAACTGGTCGTTCGGCAACGGAGAGGCGCAATACGCCCCGTAGCGCTCAGCGGAGGCCACGGTCGTTTGCCTTGGCGCAGCATTTGTCCGGATGTTCCGGGAATTGCAGAAGTCAGCGCAACTTGCGCCGTAGATGGCGCGCGCTTCAATTGCCTTCCGATTCACCGGCTTCAGTCTCGCCGGCAGCTTCCTCATGGCCGGCAGCCCAGAGCGCATGTTCCTGGCTGCCGTCCTGATACGGATTGCCCTCAACCGGAATGTTCTCCCGCGCGGCGCGCTGGCCTTCCTCGAACGGATCTGGACCGGTCGTCATGATCTCGGTTTCCTCGATGGACTCGATCTTGCCTGGCTTTCCGCCGGTGGCTTGGCCGGTTTCTTGGCCGGTGTCTTGGCGAGCGATGCGCTCTTGCGAAGCGCATCCTTCAGGTCGACCGGGATGCCGTGCTTCTTGAGCAGATCGGCGAACGCTTCGTCGGCCAGTTCCTGAATCGTCGCCATCCGGTCGCGCCCAAGCTGCTTCAGCTTGTCGAAGGTGTCGTCGTCGAAGGCGATCAACTTGCGCACGCGTCGTCTGCTCCTGCGCCAGCGTCTTTGCCAGGACCTACTTTGCCAGGACCTAAAGCGGACCGGATAGGAATGGTTCCTTGGGTCGGCACACCGGATCACTCCGTAGTATTACCGGTAGCGGAATTAAGGCCACAATAGCGTTGCGCGGCCTAAGACTCAAACAAACCCTGCTGCGAACGAGTTCGATGATGAACGCAATCCCGAATGCCGGACCCGAGGCGATGCCCGGAGGGGAAGCATCAGAAAAATTGCGGTGAATTTCGCCAGGCGGATGGATAATCTCGGCGTCGCCGAGAAGATCTACGGCATCGTTGCATTGCTGGTCATCCTTATGACCTTTCTCGTCGTGATGTCGATTCAATCGGTGCGGTTGCAAACCGCGTATCGGCATCTGCTGGCATCGTCCGCTTCGGCTGCAATCAATATCGAGCGGGTTAACGGCCTGATCTATGCGATCGTCATGGAATCGCGCGGCATCTACATGTCCACCGAACGGAACAAGGTCAAGCAATTTGGCGACGAACTTCTCAAGCGCAATCGCGAACTCGCCGATGTCGTAGCGGGATGGGAGGAAACAGTCCGCTTCGACGATGCGGCGCAGTTTTCTGCCTTCAAGCAGCGGGTTATCCAATTCATCGAATTTCGCAAAGAGTTGGTTCGGCGTGCGACGCAAATCAGTCCGGCGGCCGGGCGCGAGTGGGGCGACAACGACGCCAACCGCGCCTTGCGCAGCCAGCTCAACGCCGACCTCGAGGCTTTTGCAAGGATTTACGCGGACCGCGCCGGCGACGTTGCGGAACTGGACGACAAAAGTCGGTACGCTTCGTGGTACCTGTTCGCCCTTGGCCTCGGCGCCTTGATGCTTGCGGCCCTGAACGTCATCGTCATGAGACGCAACGTCACCAGGCCATTGTCTCAAATCACCGAGGCGACCGCTCTGATTGCGGCCGGGAAACTCGATCTCGATATTCCCTTGGTCTCCCGCAAAGACGAGATCGGACATCTCGCCCGTGCCGTGCGAAACTTTCGAGATGCGACCTGCCGTAACCTCGAGCTTGAGCAACTCGAAATCGGCACGGCCAGGCAGCGCGATACCGCGATGGGAGAACGCGACAAGCTTACCGACAAATACCACGCGACCAAGTGGCAATTGTCCGCGGCGATCAACAGCATGCCGCAGGGCATGATCATGCTTGACCCCGCGGCAAAGGTTCTCGCGGTCAACGACCAGTACCGGAAAATCTACGGGCTGCCACCCACCATCAAGACCGGTTCTTCGCTCCAGGAGATCCTGCAGCACCGGGCCGAGAACGGACTGTTTGCCGGCAACGTCGCCGGGGATCTCGTCGCGGTCGTTGCGCGAATCGCGAAGCGGCAGCCGTCGACCGACGAAATTTCACTTGGTGGTGGTCGTGTGGTCAGCATCCGGGAGCGGCCGATGGATGGTGGCGGCGTGGTGGCAGTCCATGACGACATTACCGAGCAACGGCGGAGTCAGCGGATCCTGGAGCGGACCGAGCAGTTTCTGGCGACGATCATCGAGAATGTGCCCCAGGCGATTGTCGCCAAGGACGCGCGTAACTTGCGCTACGTTTTGGTCAACCGGGCGGCCGAAGCGATGATCGGCATGTCCCGCGCCGAGATCATGGGGAAGGCGGCGCGTGAGCTGTTTTCCGCGGAGACCGCCGAATTGATCGAGCGACGGGATCGGCAGCTGCTGGGACAGGAACATCAACTCGATGCCATCGTTGACACGGTGGACAATCCCGTCAGGGGCCGGCGCACGGTCGCAATACGGCGGCTTCAGGTCGGTGGCCCGGACCGCGAGTCCCACCTTTTCGTCAGCATGATCGAGGACCGGACCGACCAGGCCATTTTGGCGGGTGCCGCGGCGTAAACACGCTGCGGCCGCCAAACGCCGGTTTTGACGCCTCGCTTGGTGCTTGTGCGTTGCGGCGCTCGCGCGGAAGTCGGCGTGGTCGTCCGCCGCATGCGGCGACGACACATTTTCACCGCGTTCCCGAACCCGCCGGGTCTAAATCGGAATTTATAGAAAGCTCTGCGACGGCCTATCAACTTCCCCTGAGGCTGAAACTATCTCCCGCTGGACGAGTCTAGTTGCTGGGAGCAGTCAATCTTACGGAGTACAATGATGTTGCGCAAAACGGTGATAGCTTTATTGGCAGCCACCTCGGTTGCCATCCTGGCGCCGGGCGCCGCCTCGGCTCGTGGTGGCGGCGGCGGCGGCGGCGGTGGCGGTGGCCACGGTGGCGGTGGCGGTGGTTTTGGCGGCGGCGGCGGCTTTCATGGCGGCGGTGGCGGCTTTGGTGGCGGCGGTTTCCATGGTGGCGGGATGGGTGGCGGCGGTTTTGGAGGCGGCGGCTTCCGTTCCGCCGGAGTAGGAACGGCTGGTGCCGCCGCGGTTCGCGGCAGCCCGATGGCATCTAATGCGTTCGCGCCGGGCGGTTTCCGCGGCGGCGATTTCCATGCTGGTGGATTCCACGGTCGCGGATTCCACCACGGGCGTGGATTTGCCCTGGGCGCATTTGGCGTCGGATTAGGCTACGGACTCTATGGTCCGTACGACGACTATTATGATTATCCGGATTATGCCTACGACGATTCCTATTACGACAATGGCGGATGCTACGTGGTGCAGCGGCGCATACACACGCCATACGGCTGGCGTCTGCGTCCTGTCCAGGTATGCAACTGATCTCGCTGCCGCTCGGCGGCTAGGGGGATGTCCGGCCAGTCAAATATAGTTGAGCACCGGCTCGGCCCAGTGATATTTTCGGCCTTGGTGTATCCTGCACCAAGGCCGTTTTTCTGACGTCACGCGCTGGTACGCCGCTTGCATTCATCTACGGCTTGCATTCATCTACGGATGTTCACCATGCTCACAGCTCCGGGCCTGACGTTGGTATTTTTGGGCGTCGTCGTCGGTCTGGGCATTGCCTTTGTTTGGATGCTCTGGGAGGTCGAGCAAACGTCCAAACCGCGTCGCAACAGCGATCGGTTCGGATAGGCTGGCCGGCATTTTTGGCCCTGGGAAGAGCTGGCGCGCGGCGCGAGGCCGAGCACTCTCGGCGAGCTTTCCGTGTTTTAGCCCAGCACTTGGTACTTCTTGAGCCAGGTTTGCATCTGGCTCCATGCATCGTCGGCCGCTTCCTTGCGATAGCTTGCGCGATAATCGGCATGGAAGCCGTGTGGCGCGCCCGGATAGATCTTGAATTCGGCGGGCTTCTTGGCCGCCATGAGAGCGGCCTTCAGCGCCTCGACCGTCGCGACGGGAATGCCGGTATCCGCCTCGCCATACAAGCCCAGCACCGGGGCCTTCATGTCAGGGGCAAGTTGGGTCGGGCTCTTCGGCCAAAGCGGGTTCGGCGGATCGACCGGCGGGCCATAAAACGCGACCCCCGCCTTCAGGGCGCCAGCGTGCGCGGCGTATTCCCAGACCGTGCGTCCGCCGCGGCAGAATCCGATGATGCCGAGCCGGCCGGTGTCGCCGCCTTGCGACTTGGCCCAGGCGACCGTGCTGTCGAGATCGGAGAGCAACTCGGCATCCGGCTTGGAATTCACCACCGGCAGCAGTTGTTGCATGTCGGTAATCTTGGTGAGATCGGTGCCCTTGCGGAAATAATAGTCCGGCGCGACCGCGAACGCGCCGAGCTTGGCAAGGCGCCGTGTCACGTCCTTGATATATTCGTGCAGGCCGAAAATCTCCATCGCCACCAGCACGACGGGCGGACTGCTGACCCCATTCGGCCGTGCGAAATAGCCGGGCATTTCGCCATCGGCCACTTTTATCTTCGCGTCGCCTGCGGTGAGGCCATCGGTGTCGGTCTTGATGACGTCGGCGCGTACGGGTCCCGCAGCCAGGGTATAGCCGGCCGTCACGGCGGCGGTGGCTGTCATGAAGCCGCGGCGCGAGAACGGCGCGACTTTTGTCAGCCCGATGACATCGGAGGTCTGTATGGGTTCGGCACCCATGATGGATTTCCTCTGGCGCGTGTGGTGGCTGAGAAGTTCTCCTCATCCGTGCAGCAGGCCCGCCCGAGAAAGCTTCGGAGAGAGCGTCCGGACCAAAGCCACACTGAAATCTTCGATTTCCAGACTTCTTTTGGATCCGAATCTCGGAAAAAAGGCGGCGCCGCAAGACGGTATCTCGGAACCGCATTCAGCAGGCAATCGCTGCGGAACGCAAATCACCAGCCTGCGAGGATGCGGCCGGTATCGGGTCAGAAGCGTTGGGGGGCGGGCAATCCTGCCGCAAGAAACGAACCCAGAAAAGAACAAGGCCGTCAGCGCAGTATACCGCAAACGGCCTTGCCAGCCCCGGACATTGAAATCGGCTTGCGCCGCCCGGTAG
>Ga0137415_10002383_pt1 | contig 18743 bp, 10 predicted proteins | sample CZODoug3_1_1_16f_FD_183082 | JGI IMG/M metagenome (GOLD analysis project Ga0137415, IMG submission 183082) | Vadose zone soil fungal communities from Angelo Coast Range Reserve, California, USA - CZODoug3_1_1_16fungal (Hybrid Assembly) | ecosystem: Environmental > Terrestrial > Soil > Vadose...
GAATTTGTATATGATCTCAGTTTGAAAAACTTTCGTGTCTTCGACAATGGCGTCCCACAAGTACTCGAAAGTTTCGAAATGGGCGGAGCGCCGCTTTCGGCAGCCATCGTCATCGAGACCAGCTCGCGTATTCAGGGGCTGCTGCCCCTCATACGGCGCACCGGAATCCTCTTCACGGAAACCATTCTTGGGGAAAACGGTGAAGCCGCCGTGTTCGCTTACGACGACAACGTTAACACCCTGCTCGACTTTACTAGTGATCATGATGCCATCGAAAAGACAGTCGCCAACCTGCGGGAGGGTACGTCTGGGGCCTGTCTCTACGACGCGCTTTCGGAAGCTGCGGGCGTCTTGCGAAATCGCCCGGCGTCGCGGCGCCGGGTAATCATCACGCTGGCCGAGGCGGCCGGCACAGGCTGCGAAGTAAAGCTAGGGCAAGTACTACGTGAGCTGCAGCTCGACAATATTACCGTCTATTCGGTTGGCCTCTCTTCGACCGCTGCCGAGTGGCACGGCCCAGAGAAGCAAGCCTCTGCACCATTGTCCACGCCTCCAGGAACATTTGGGTTGCCGCCGATACCCGGCAACGTGCAGACGCCGTGGATCGAGCAGGAGCGCGATGGCAACATTAACGTGCAGCCTGTCGCAACCTGGATCCTCTGGGCCCTCAAGCATGCCACGGCGACCGCGCGGGATCCACTGAAGATAGCCGCCGCTGCAACCGGCGGACTCTACCAGTCCACCTTCGACGACAATTCCATCGAGGTGGCAATCGACCAGATCGGCGCCGAGTTAGCCGCGCAATACACGCTCAGCTACCGCCTCACCAGAACCGATGGGGGTGGACATCACAAGATTAAGGTGGAGATATTGGATCGCCCCAAACTGAAGGCACGCTCCCGCCCCGGCTACTACCTCGGTCCACCTTAGAGGCGAAAGCCGCAACCGTGGACAGCCGTTTAAGCCTTTGTCGGTTCCCTTTCCACGCTGATTCTGAGGGCAGTCAGGTTTGTCCATTGCTTCGTCCTCTCGCGAAGAAAAACTTGATGACTATTTCCTCTTCGGTATCTTCGGGAACAGGAACGCCATTTGCAGACGCAAAGTCCAAGAGGAAGTGCCAGCAGGGCGCGCTGCGTTCCCATAGACCTGGGCCGCTAAGCTCACCGGTTGGAACCCCAGGCGAAACACTCGTCCCACACCTCCGCCCACGGGTACCGTCCAAACGTTTCCGCTCGCCGCCTGCCAGTTAGCGGTAACGATGGGCGACCAGGTGAGAAACCAACCCTTCTCAAGATTGTAGTTGATGAAATACTGCAAGAGCATCTGGTTCACATTGGCCCGGTCTGAAGGACCGGCCACCGACCAAGCGTTGTTCACCAACGCGCCAATGGTCCAATGCCCCGGCTGAACCAGGGCGACAGCGGATGGGCCCAGGCTCAATTTGCCCTGCCCTAAGAACGGATTCGTGGCCGTAGGCAGAATGAAATAAGGCCCGACCCCCCAAATCACCTTGCCCGTCTTTTTCGGAGAGAGGAAGAAAGTAGGTTGCATGTCCCCGATGCCATAGAAGCCTATATCTTTCACGGATGGATCTGGCTGCCAGATTGTCGGCGTAATCCAGCGGATAATGAGATTCCAGTCTTTGGCCACGCCAATTGGAATTACAGGCTGAATATTCAATACGTCCTGGGTGCGCTTATTGGGGGGGATATCGAAGTTGCTATTGTTCTGAACCGGAACGCTGATAAGGCTGGCCACTGGGTTTTGCGTAGCCTTCTGCAAGTTTGCAGTCTCATCGGTATCTGGCTTGTCTTGGGAAAATACTGGAGCCGTCAGCAGAAGAGTCGGAAACAGAATCAGAACAATCTTATTGCATGACGCTAATCGCAGCATGATTTCTCTCCCATAATGGAAGTTCTTGTGATGGACCTTAATTTGCCGATTGCTAGACAGAAGCCTATGCTTACGTGGCCCCCGCTCTGGATTCCGTCCGCATCGACAGAAGGGCAAATAAGGGTAAGAAATATGAACCTCGGCGGATGCTCGCAAAACTGACAGCCCTGGCAAATAGTGGAATACAAAATCAGGAGGGTCGCGGCGCCCAACATACGTCAGGATGCAAATGCCATCTTTAACTCCTCCAAGCACGAGAGACGCCTAGGCGTGATCTATTCTTGCTCCAACCTCAATGCGGTGCGCTCGCTTGCTGGACTTCGGCAGCTTTAATGGCAGGTGGCCGCCATGTGCCTTCCCCGGGTGGGAGGATTGAGGGTGGTATTTCCTTAGGCCAATACAGCCGCATCACCATGTAAATCGGACCGTCCGGCGCCGGCAGCCAGTTTGATCTCATGTCCGTTCCCGGTGAGTCTTTCTGGATGTAAATAGTCAGGGAACCATCGGAGTTCTTCTTCAAGTTTGGCAGCATCGGCGAGTTGATGAGATAGCGATTGATTGGATTCTCGATTAGGAATTGCGTTTTGCCATCGCACATGGTCACCGACCAGAAGGCGTTGACCGGAGGATATTGGCCCGCCGCGAAAGTGACCGTGTATTTGTGTTTGCTGCTATCGAGGGGCTGGCCTGCAGAGTCGTTTTTTCCTAACGAATACACGGCCTCCCCCGCGCTGTTGCCGTAAATTCCGGCCAGCGCGCCAGCGGCGCGCAACAGATAGTTGCCGCGGAAAAAAGACCCGTCGCCTAACGCGGACCAGACGAGCCAGCCGTTGATATTCTTGCCGATGTTGTCGCGCTGTTTCTTGATCAACTCATATCCTTCGCCGAGCGCTTTCGACAAATCCTACTGGGGTGTTTGTGAGATGAGTTCCTCTCGTGCGCGGAGTGCCCATCGCCACCCCGGTCTCTACCGGGCAAGGGGCCCGGCGAATTACCTGACGTCATCAAATGTTTGCTGTACCTTCACCGAGAAGAGCTGGAAATTCATATAAGTGTGGCGCCGATAGAATCGATGGCCGCGAAAATCCACATAAAGTTCGGCGCTCGATGGTAGCCAGATCTCGACGCCACTCTCTGGAAACGACACGGGAAGGTACTCGATTGCCATGTGTTGCAGTCGAAGACGTATCTTTGCAATTGCCTCAGCAAGGTCCATCTCCATGTGAGCCACCTGATAAGAATCCGCCAAAATCCAGCCTCTCCCGCGTAGGTTTACGTGGTAGGTTTTTCCCTCCATGATGAAGGCGCTCATGTTGTTCATGCGATCCGACCGCTGCTCGAATCGGACCTGCCAGGCAGGCTGCCCATGCCATTTCCCCAGCCCTTCGCAGCTCATACGGAAGTTTTTCTCGTAATGGGGATGAAAAACTAGCACAAGGCTGGGCATCCCCAACGTTGCGATATGTTCGGGGAATTCCTCTGGGCTCGTGCCACGATTGCGATACTCTTCCACGTTCATGTATCCATCCGGCGCCTCCTTCATTGAGAACACATAGTTGAACTTTCGGCTCTCGGGACGGTGCAAATTACCGGAATGGTTGACGGATTGGTGTTGAATGACCTCTGTCGCGGCGAACCGATCTAGATTGCGGATGAGTTCTTCAACACGCGTCCCAGCCTTCGAAACTATATCGGACAACGGACAAGACGCAGCCTCCGCAACCGGGAACTGAACTTCGTCAATATCCGGCGGGGCCCAGCGATCCGAGGCGCCACGTGCAATCTCCAAGTGCGGCGCAACGTCCACGGGAACAGTCGTCGCGTCGTTAGGTTCCGAGTCTCGATTGAGCGTGCTTCCCCGTTGAGCAACAGCGGTGCCCGCCCCAAATAGGCAGAGGAAGATCAGTCCACAGGCGAAAAAACAACAATCCTCGATCCTGATTTTCATTGCGGCCTCCATCTGCGTAGGAGCGGTTCGTTTGACCGGACGGGGTAACAAACGCATCTGGAGTTATTGATGGGCAAACTAACCCCGGGTGGATTCGCTGTTTCAAAACCGACCGTCAACCATCCTGTTGTATTGCCTGGAGTGAAGACGCACGACTGTCAAAACTTACGGTTTTGAGAATCCACGTTGCAGTGAGCGCCCGTTGGCAAATCCTGGGAATGCAGCTGGCCGATTCTGAGGTGGCGCAATTCAATTTCTCAAAAAGACTTCTCAAAAATGCGTGGTGACGTCTTTTGCCTTTGAAGGCAGCGGGAGGCGACGCGGGGCAATGGCGAGAATTCAGAACTGACGAGCCGAATCTAGCGGGAGCATGAGCGAGGAAAGCCGTGCTTTTGCAGGAAACCTAAAGTTGGGCTGCACTGCAGAGTGAAGCAAGGGCCGAGGGGGGTGATTTCACCCCCCTCGCACAAGCCGGCATGATTAGAACTTGAGCTTCAACCCAACCTGCATCACACGGGCGCTTCCTGAACCGATGAGGTTATTGCCGGCTATGACGTCAGGCGTGCCACACCCGCAACCGAAAGTCCCGGACGAATTGAGGGTATCTCCGATACCCCCGAAATTCGACGCACCATAAGGATTAGCGATATTGGGGTGATTGAGTACATTGAACAACTCGACGCGCAACTGGGCGCTGAATTGCTCCTTGAACGTGAAGTTCTTGAAAACAGATAGATCCCAGTTCTTGAAACCCGAGTCGCGGAAGATGTTCCGGCCCATATTGCCAAAGTGATTCAGCGCTGCAGGAACTATGACTCCGTTGTTAGTAACGTAGCAGCCAGCGTTCTTCAGCGTGTTGGGGTCGGTTGTCAATGTCGCGCACTGATCACCTAGCGACTTGGGGAGGGGAGTAGAATTGGCCAAAGTCCCGGCTTGTTGGGAGCAGCTAACACTGACGGTTGTGGGCTTTAGCGTGACAGGGTCCACCCCGAAACCATTGCAGAATGGAATGGAAGTTGCGCTGGACCTGAAGCCGTCGGGGCTTCCGAACAAATCCCAGCGATAAGCGTTTTCCCCGGTTCCGTCGAAATTATTGCCGCCGTCCCAGAGGCTCCACGGCTGGGCAGTCTGATAGGTGTAGATGGAGTTGACCTGCCATCCTTGCAGTAATTGGCCATAGCCCTTGACTCCAGGAATGTTGTACGTGGTCGTCAGAGTGAAGCGCTGCCGGATGTCGAAGTCGCTGCTGCCATACTCCGCGCCTGTATTGTTGCTGTTCTGGGGGAGCAGTCCAAAACGATTCAGGGAACCATTGTCGAGGCCGTGAGCGAAAGTGTAACCGGCCGTGAAAGACAACCCGTGAGAAGCCCGCTGGGTCAGAGTAACCTGCAGGCTGTTGAAGTTGGAATGGACGTTGTTCGACGCCCAGTTGATGAAGCCCAGATACGGGAAGCTGTTAAAGTAGGGCCGGGCCTCCTGCGCGGCCTGGCTGTTGAATGGCTTCGGGGGCGCAGTAGGTCCGAGTTTACAGGCGTCAGCAATCTGCGCCGCCGTCAGCGGCGAATTCTGACACCACCCCGCGCCCAACGGCGCCTGATTGATGTCCCTGATGCCAAACAATCTTGAGCCGTGATTGCCAACATAGCCGACCTCCAGGGAGAGGTTGTTGGTGAAGGCGTGCTGGATACCGAGGTTCCAATTCAAGATGTAGGGGTCACGCAGATTCGGGTCCACACCCATGATGTTGCACGGGCTTGGGTCCAAGCCAATGCCGTCTCCGCATGTCGCGGTGGCGGACGGTAAAGCCGTGCCACCGTTCAGGCCAGGCTTGGAGTCCCAGTTGAGCTGCGAGGGGGTGAAAGATGCGGTTTGAAGGCCAATCGTGCCTCCGGTGGTCGCGATGGGTGTGCAGGTACCTGCAGCCACACCGGAAACACACCCGGTGTTGACTAACGTGGCTGCCGTCGGGATGGCAGCGGGGCTGGTTGAACCGGAGTTCTGAAGTGCGAATTGCCCTAGGAACGATTCCAGGACGAATGTCGAGTAAATAATACTGAACCCGCCCCGGACCACGGTCGTCCCCTTGCCCGTGATATCCCAGGCAAGACCCAGGCGTGGAGCGAAGTCCAGGGGAGAGGCATTCCATAGAGTGTCAATCTGCTTGCCCTGCTGCACCATTCCCTTCGCCGGATCGAAGCTGGCCAAGAGACCATTGGACTCTTTAATCGGCGAGTGATATTCATAACGCAGGCCTAAATTGAGAGTTAATTTTGGGTCGATGCGCCAGTCATCCTGAACATAGCCGGCGTAATGCTTCCAGGTCGTCTTGAGGGACGCGTTGCCGCTGAGGAGCTGTCCGCTCGACGGATTTCCGGCGAAGAAGTCTTCCAGTGGCGTGAACCCCGGGTGTCCAGGAGTACTGCCGCCATTGAAGACGAACACACCGCGGCCCGCAACAAAAACTCCGCTCTCGGCCTCGATGTGCATGTACTCTCCGCCGAATTTCAGGCTGTGCTTGCCCTTTAAATACGAAACAGACTCAGTAAAATTGTAAACTGGGTTGGGAGAAAAATATTGGGGACGATTTAACGCGGTGCCCAGGGCAGGACCGCCGGTGGGAGCGCCAAACGTCGAGATCCAGATATTCGGCAATCCGCCTGCCAGAGGATTTGTCACGCCCGTGTTGATGGGGTAGCCCGCGCCGCCGGTGAGCCCCGAACCGTCAGCGGGTTTGCCCACATCAACGTTGACAAAGTTGAAGTCCGTGCGGGTATAGCCAAACCGCAGTTCGTTTACCAAAGTCGAGTTGGGGGTCCAAATCCAGTTTTCGACAGTCGTCCACGCGCGTATGGGAGCATTGTCCGTGAAAGCTTGATTCAGGAAGGGATGATCTTCTCCGTTCGAGGTGTAGTTGCCGAGAAAGAACATCCCATTGATCGTATGCTTGCTGTTGACGTGGTAGTCAATTTTTGCTACGCCATTGTCGCTGATGTTGGTATTTGGGAAAGTGCTGAGGAAGTTCGTCGAACTCGGAGAGGCACCCGTGTAGAGGCCGCCTGTGCACATCGACGTCGACGTTAACGTGCCCGATGGACATCCTGTCAAGGCCAGGCTGACTGGGCTCACATTAACACCGGCATTTTGCAGAGCAATGATCGCATCCACCATACTGTTGGTGGGATTCGCGGGTGTTTGCGCCGCGGTCAAAGGGACGCTACCAGGAGCGGGAAACACATTGCCGATGCGGGAACGCAGGCCCTCATACCCGGCGAAGAAGAACAGTTTGTCCTTCTTGATCGGCCCGCCCACCGTGCCGCCGAATTGCTTCAGCTGTGCTGGAATCTTATTACATACATTCACGAACGTTACGTTAAGCGAGCACGCTCCGTTGGCCGGCGCGGGGTTGAAATAGTTGCGTGCGTCCCAGGCGGCGCTGCGATAAAACCCGTACGCCGTGCCGTGAAAAACGTTAGTCCCTGATTTGATTCCCACGTTCACTACGGCGCCGGGTTTCCAGCCCCACTCCGCCTTGGGATTTTCCTCGAGGTTGAATTCCTGGATAGCGTCCACGGGCAGGATCGTCGCCGCGTCGCTGAATGGACTCGGCATATTGATCACGGGCCGGGAATCAAAGAAATTGGCGTTCAGAATGCCGTCAATATTCCAGGCCACCTCATCGGGGCGGATGCCATTGGTGCTCTGGGTCCAGGGTCCGCCGCCCGGCTGGAGCATGACTCCCGGGCGCAGGCCCAACAGGTTCTGGTAGTTGCGGCCATTCAACGGCAGCTCGTTGATGTCTTTGTTGTCGAGGGTGCCTCCCAACGTGGCGTTGGTGGTATCCACCAGCGGAATCGATTCGGTAACAGTGACCGTCTGGGTTTGATCACCGGGCTGAAGCGTGGCGTCCACGCGAATTTCCTTACCCACCTCCAAGACGATGTTTTGGCGTTCAAATACCTTGAAACCCTTGGCTTCGGCGCGAACTATATAAGTCCCTGGAGAGAGGTTGGGAGCGTTATACTCTCCAGCATCATTTGCCACCAAGTGTTTTGACACGCCTCGCTGTGTGTCAAGGACCGTGACTGCAGCTCCTGCTACTACGCCGCCGCTTTGGTCCGTGACAGTTCCCATGATCCGGCCGAAATTGGCCTGTGAAAATAACGGCAGACAGAACAGAAGCACTCCAATCGTGCCACGCAGGAATCCCAAGGCTTTCCGGAAGCGGATACCCCAAAACTCATCGCACATTGAACTTAGAGAACTCATTTCTGGACCTCCTGTCCAAGAGAGATAGTCTAGAATTTGCCCCGAACCTCACCTATGGTCAGATCCCCTGACTGGTCCAACATCGGAAAAAGCCGTAAAACCAAAACCCCTTCCTTGCGAATTGCAATCCAAGTCCCACCGAGCTGCCTCTTCATTCAAGGAAACGCGACAGCCAAGGACCAATTTCCCGAAATTCCCGATGAAACAAAAATGGTTGCTCAGCACAGAGCTATGATTCCAACTCACCCCTCTGTTACGCGTAAGCGCGTACTAAATGTGGATAAGCGCTGCCGATTGATTGTTTTTTAGAACTCCTAGGGACGGCGTACAACTGTTAAAACTTACAGGTACGAAACCTGCCCCTGCTTCAGAGCCTGATGAGAAATTCCGTCAATGCGATCAACAGGTCTTCGGTTTACTTTGAGTTCTGCGAACATCGTAAGGACCTGGATCGGAACTGTCTGGCGTTTCCAATCCCAGCAAGTTGGTGGCGGGAAAGTTCGCATTGATGTTTAGGTTAGTATGCAATTACGACCTGCTATTTAAGCAGACGAAGAGTAGGCAGGATGGCGTGAGGCTGCCCCATGTCAACGCGCTTGGATTGACCCTCTATCTATACTTTTGAGCAGAAGAGCTTCGGCGACTCAATCGAAATGGCGCTCCGACCGGCCGCGGTCAAACTCACCTGACAGTGATTTGCGAGTGTCCTGCCTTCCGCGCTGCATATGCGCCGAGATTTCCAGCGCTGCTCAAACTGACATTTTTGACAGTATGCCTGGCCAAACCTCACCCCTATCGTGGCGTCGCAGAGGAGTGTCTTACAGAAGGTCTAATGGTTCCGCGTCAATCTGAGTGCGCTTCATCTGCCGCGACTTGGCCTGAACGATAAATAGACGGGTCGAGGAATCTTAAACTTTCCACTGCAGCTGAGATCCAGAGGAGGAGCAACATGAAGCGCATCTTTGTGATGATCGTCGGCTGGACGTGTCTGCTGGCATTCCCTGGCGGCATTCGCGCCCAGGTCGAATCCGGAGGAGATGACAACCCGAATATCACCACGAATCTCGGCATACCATTAAGCATACCTCTGAACCCGACCTCGCGGTTCGTAAGCGCCGGCTGGGGCTTGGATGCTGGCATTGGCTATAACTTCAACAGACGTAACGCAGTCATAGGCGAATTCATGTGGAATTCACTTTATCCGACGAACGAGGCCCTCCAACCAATTCGCGTCGCATTGCAGTCTCCCAACATCAGTGGACACGGTAACCTCCTCGCAGTGACGGCAAACTATCGGCTGGAGCTGCGAGGTAGAGTATTGGGTACCTATCTTATCGGCGGCGGTGGCTGGTATTTCCGTGAAGCGAGCCTTTCGAAGCCTGTCCCTGTAGGCACCAGTATTACTTGCGACAGGACTTGGCTTTGGTGGGGATACAATTGCCAATCAGGGACGGTCATTACCAACCTGACGCTGGCAAGCTCGAGTTCAAATTCTTGGGGTGTGAACGGGGGTATAGGCTTCACGGTGCGAGTGGGCGAGGCGCCGTACAGGTTCTACGTCGAGTCACGTTATCACTACGCGCCAACCAGGAATATCAGCACTCAGTTGGTAGCGATCACCTTTGGAATTCGGTACTAGACACCGTTTCGCGTCTACTTCCTCCGTTCAGTGTAGCCTTGCGAACGTTGAGTTCGGTAATCGAGGGATAGGTGGATTCGGCGATCCGCGGGACCGTTCGATCGGCCGGAACTTTGCACGCGCCGGTGCCGGTCTGCGCGCACGACGCTGTCATGCAAGCGGCCACCATCAGAAATAGCAGTCAAAGCCAAGAGGAAGGTTTGGCCATTGATCTGGTTCATCGTATCACCTCTTGAAATCTACGAAGGGAGGCTCACATATCGGGTAACGAGTTTCGTTTCGAATGTTTTCAACCGGGAGGTCAGCGTTGCGCACGCGCCCAAGTCTCTTCGGAATCGATCAACCAGGGAGTCGGGGCGAGGCACATGAGTTCAGGATGGAAATGTAAGATTTGAGGGGACTGACCTCGAACAACCCTAAAGGTTGTTCGCCCCCAGCCCCCCCGACACTTTGCGAAAGCTCATTCGCCGAAAGTAAATACGATGCCTGCGTTGTACCGGAAGTTGTTCTGGTTGTGACTACCTCCAGGAATGAGGGAATTGCCGAAACGGGTGAGCAAGTAATCCATCTGGAATGGACGAAATGATATCGCTTTGCTCAATCGAATGTCGAACCCGCCGCCAACGGCCATGGCGAAGGCATTGTTATTGGGACCGACAGTGGCGCCCGACGCCTTGATCAAGTTCGTGTAAAGGTTAGAATGCGCTCCACCAAAGAGGAATTCGGCGAAGGGCTTGATAGTGTGAGTGGGAAGCCTGAGCTGTGGCCCCCCCATGTACGTGAAGAGGTTGCCATTAGCCCTGACTTGCGGGATTACTGTAATTGTGCCATTCGGGTTCACAACGTTTACGTTGTTGAACACACTTGTAGTGCTCCCGTAGCCCTGCAGGTCCCCCTTGATCCCAAAGTATCGATTGAAGTTGTAGACGATACCGCCCCCGCCGCCGTTCAACGAGAAAGGTTTCGCCACATTCGCGGGATTCCCGCGAGCATACGTATAATCCACGGGTATTTCCCATTTCGGGTACTCCTGAGCGAACGCGGTCCTCCCCATAAGCAATCCGACTCCCAGCAGCACTACGGTTCTGATTTTCATTTTTCTCTCCTAATGGTCTTCAAATTGGACCTCAAATTTCCTCAGCAGAATTGAGGTCGATAACACACCACAGTTTCTTTGAACCGATTTTCCCCGGCGTTAGGGAGGACTCCAAGAACCAAGAAATTGCACAAGGCCTTCGAAACTTTCATACAGGTTGAGTGCAATCCGGACCCTCCCGGTTTTTCATACGCTGAAGCATAGGGGAGGTACGAACTACCGTGAACTGTCAAAACTGTCAGTGCCTATGGAAAACAGGGACGGAACATTCTGAGGGTCCCCAAGGTATTTTTGGAAATTGCTTCGCGGCGCTGTTTCTGGTGTAGATCCGAATGCAAGAGGAACACACTCACCGCGAAGCGGAGCCGATCACAACATGGCGTTTGTTTGAAATTAAATCTAGTTCGCAATCAAAACGCTAATCGCGGCCGTATTCTCAGGTGTTCGCGCATACGCAGCTGAGTCCCCTGCCGATTTCTCCCAATACTGTTAGTTTTGACAGTTCCAAGGAGCTCAATTACGTGGATAGTAGTTCACAGCAGGTTCGATAGGAGAGTGTATGCCTGATCCAAGCAACTCCTGGCAGTTCGATCTGGGATGAGACGAAAGGGGGAGGCGGAAGGCGAAGATTACCTTTCCTTTGGGATAATGTAGCCTCGCTTATAGTAGGCTTGCAATTGTACGGTACTCGCTGATGAATTGATCACGTGGACCTTTATCTGCCGGCGTTTCCCATCGGACAGAGCATTGCTCGGCCGATACCCGAGCACGTACTGACTTCGCAACTCACGGCTAATCGTGGTAGCGGCATCCGCCATTTTATCAATGCTATCTACAGTAATGGTGCGGCCGCCCGTCGCATCGGTGATCCCACTTAGCCATTTCTTGCCAATAGACTCTTCAAAAGTTTTGAAGAAAGAGGTGTCGAAAAGCCCGATTGCGTAAACCCCCACGTCCGAGTCGCGAACCAAGCTCTTGATTTCTCTATATTTGTGATGGCTATTATTGTCACCGCCGTCCGATATAATCAGAAGGGCTCGCCGCTTATACTTTGCCTGGTGCATTCGCATCATTGCCATAGAAATTGCGTCGAGCATTGCAGTGCTTCCGCTTGGTATTGCACTTCCCAGTTTCGCCTGGATTGTGCCAATTGATTGAGTAACTTCAGTGAGCACATCAGGATGGCTAGAGAACGTGACAACAAAATAGTCATCTTCCGAATTCGCATTATTAAAAAACTCCGATATCGCCGACCGCTCAGCATCGAACTTGTTGGCCATGCTTTTGCTGAGATCCACAAGCAGTCCTATCGATATCGGAGAATCCTCGGTAGAAAAATATTGGATTTCCTGTTGCAGATCGTTTTCGGACAGCACAAAGTTCTGCTTTCCCAGCCCAGTAATCGGATGATTCATTGCATCGCTGACCGTGACCGGTACAAGCACGACATTTACATCGATCCGCAACGGTTTTACATTGGCATCCGCGGCAACTCTTTCAGAGAGTTGACGGCCTGGGGGTGCATGCAAGGGACCTTCGGATTGTGATTCCAAGGATGGAGTAACAGCAAGCGTCGCAAGGCAGAACATAAGCGACAAACCGATCGACGGCAGCCACCTATGAACGCGCGAACCGAAGCCCATGTTATCCATAATAAAAGGTTTATGCGCCCGACAGCGGAGATGCTAACACACCAAAGCTTTCACGTCAAAATGTCTCGCTCCCCTGGCGGAGTGGATATCTTAGAGTCCGAAGCGTTTGAAGGTGAAGGAGATCGCAGCGCGTCGAGCAAACGGTTGCTGTAGTGAGTCGGCCAATACACCGCCCGAGCAGAAGTAGAAGTTGAGGAGGAAACAGCAGCCACCACCGAACTCGATCGCAAATGACCAAGACTATTGTTCGCAATGTTCCCCGCATTTTTGACAGTCGCAATCATTGTTTGTTGGCGCTAGAAATCGTGAGGGGAATGAGTGTCTGCGGATTCAACCGCGACCTGCATCGAGTACCTATTGTCTGCGATTTGGCCGATCAGCGTCATTCCCTTTGGCCTAAGCATGCGATCTTTTCGGAACCTTGCCTTGTTGGCCACAGCTGCAGTTTGTTCAGTCCTACCGTTGTCCGCTCAGGATTTAGCTCCGAGGGCCTATGTCATCACCCCCCTTCATTCAAATGCGGTAGTCTTGACCTGGTCTTTCTATACAGGCAGCATTCTCTTGAACGGCAGCCCGATTACAGGGGCCACAGGGACATTCGACGTACCTACCTTCAGCTACTATCACTCGTTCAGCTTATTTGGCCGCTCGGCCAACATCACCGCTTCGCTGCCTTATGCAGTGGGGAACTTCCAAGGAACAGCGCTTGGCGCAGAGAGACAGCTTTATCGGTCAGGCCTTGTCGATTCATCCTTTCGGTTAGCTGTGAATGTCAAGGGCGGTCCGGCAATTCCTATGCAGGATTTCGGGAAATGGCGACAGAAGGTACTGCTGGGCGTGAGTCTCAAGGTGGTTGCCCCGACGGGCCAGTACGACCCGACGAAACTCGTCAACTGGGGCGCCAACCACTGGGCCTTCAGGCCGGAATTTGGCTATTCCGAACGCTGGGGCAATTGGGTGTTAGATGCGTACATGGGCGTGTGGTTCTTCACCACTAATCGCGACTACTTTTCCCGCAACGCTTTCTTTCCCGGCACCCGGGCCCAATCGCAAAGCCCCGTGGGTGCCCTCGAAGGGCACCTGAGTTACGATGTGAAGCCCCGGCTTTGGGCCTCGCTCGACGGCAATTTCTGGTTCGGTGGGCGTACAACTTTGAACGGCGTGCAAGCCCGGGACAGTTTTCAGGAGAGCTCCCGTATCGGCGTCACAGTCTCGATTCCCGCGAGCAGGCACCAGTCGATGAAATTCAGCTACAGCAATGGCGCCCACGTCCGGAATGGCGGGGACTTTCAAAATGTCTCTGTGGGTTGGCAGTATTCCTGGCTGGGTAAACCCAACTAACGATTCAGATGTCGCAGCCGCACTCCCTGTGGTCTCGCCAATTCAACCTCACACGATTCTTCACCAAACACAGCGACGGTACAGTCGCACGCAGGAGTTCAGGAAAACCTCCAGGTCCCTCCAAAAAATGAAATTTAATTCCCACCGCACCGAATTTGCATCTCGCATCGTGGTCATAGTCAGTTCTTGCCCGTTGGACTGACAGTTCTGCCAGTAGCAACCCCCTAGCTAGTCGCCCTACGATTGTGTGCGTTGACTTGTGTGGCGGCCATGAGTTCTGCCCTTTGCGCAAACGAGATGATGTGTGCCCTGTTGCGACGTGTTGATCCTTGGCGACGCCGCTCCTAACACGGAACATTTGCTCATAAGTGGGTGCCAATAGGCTTCTGGAGTCGTAGATACATTCAGCGAATGCAAGGTCGCCCCTTCAGTGAAAGTTTTGCAGGCAGCCACCGCATCGAGAGTCTATGGCCTGAAGGAAATTTGGTCCCCAAGATGCCTACTACGATTCGGTTTGGTCTGGTTTCAGGAGTTTTGTTGTGTCTCCTGGAATTGTTGCATACCGTACCTGCATTGGGACAGCTTGGCGTCGCTGGCTCTGCCCCGACCGCAGCCCAGCCAGAAGTTCCTAGGGATGCTCTTGGGCGCACTACACCCCGGGGCACGGTTTTGGGTTTCTTGAGTGTCGCCCGCAAGGGAGATAACGAAGTCGCCGCCCAGTACTTGAACACTCGCCTTCATGGCAACGCTGCCGCGGTTCTTGCCCACCAACTTTTCACCGTCCTCGATCGTCGTCTGCCCCCGAGACTCAATCAGCTCAGCGACAAGCCCGAGGGCTCCCTCCTAGATCCGCTCAAGCCCAACCAGGAGCTAGTGGGCACGATCAGCAGCGACAACCGCAATGTGGATATATTCGTCGAACACGTGGATCGCGGGAAATCTGGTTCCCTGTGGTTGTTCTCCAGCAAGACCCTTGATGCCATTCCGGACTTGTACGACGAGATCAACGTCGTTTCGGTAGACACCGTTCTCCCTGAAGTTCTGGTGAATACTCGATTCGCAGGTGTACCCCTGTTTGAATGGCTCGCCGTTTTTGTGGGTATGCCTCTCTTCTATTTCCTCACGGTTCTGCTGAACCGCCTTCTCAGCCGCCTCATCGGCCTGTTGCGCCGGCGCCTGTTCAGGAAGCCGGATCTGGCCAATTCCAATTTCTTGCCCAAGCCGGTTCGCCTTCTGCTTCTGGCCTTGGCCATTCACTGGATAACATCCAAGGTTAGGCTTCCGCTGTTGGCACGGCAATTCTGGTCCAGCTCCGCCACAGTCATTACCATCGCGGCCAGCGTGTGGCTGTTGATTCTCTTCGTCAGCTGGGGCGAGGAATACAGCAGTCGGCTCATGCGAAGTCACAACCTCACGGGAGCCACTTCGATGCTGCGTCTCACGCGCTGGGTGGTCGACTTGCTGATCATCTTCGCAGGCGCGCTCGTGACTCTGGACTACTTCGGGGTAAACCCAACCGCAGCACTGGCTGGACTCGGTGTTGGCGGCATTGCCGTTGCACTTGCCGCGCAGAAGACGCTAGAAAACGTAATCGGCGGCGTCTCTCTTATCTTCGACCAAGCGGTGCGCTTGGGAGACAGTTTAAAGGTGGGCGATACTCAAGGAACAGTCGAGGACATAGGCCTCCGTTCGACCCGAATCCGAACTCTCGACCGAACCGTGGTCAGCGTTCCCAACGGGCAGATCGCAAACATGACCCTCGAGAACTTTTCCTCACGCGACAAATTCTGGTTCCACCCCATTCTTGCTCTGCGCTGCGGGACCACGTCGCCGCAAATGTACATCGTCCTCGACGGCATCCGCGGCCTGCTCGACGAAAGTCGACATCTCCAGCGCGATTCAGTTCGCGTACGTTTCCTTCGTTTTGGCTCCTTCTCTCTCGACGTAGAGGTTTTCGCTTACGTCTTGGCCCGAGATTGGAACCAATTCCTTGAGGTTCAGGAAGGTCTTCTCCTGAGCATCATGGAGTGTATCGAGTCGAGGGGAGTTCAGTTTGCATTTCCGCCACAGATGATCTTGGCCACCGCGTCCACCTCCAATGACGCCGCTGAGCGCGCGTTGCTCAAAGTACCCACGCCCGACAAGAAGCCCAATGACCAGGTGACAACAGCCAAATCCACATAAAGAGAAAGGAGTTCGGTATGACACAGGAAGAGACCCGCTTACAGGAAGCCCGCAAGGGCACCTCCGACTGGAAGAAGTGGGGGCCCTACCTCAGCGAGCGCCAGTGGGGCACCGTTCGTGAAGACTACAGCAAAGATGGAAACGCCTGGGATTACTTCACTCATGACCAGGCCCGTTCCCGCGCTTACCACTGGGGTGAGGATGGCCTGGCTGGCATAAGTGATGACAAGCAGTTGCTCTGCTTTGCCGTTGCGCTCTGGAACGGCCGCGATCCTATCCTCAAAGAGCGCCTCTTTGGCTTGACGAACAGCGAAAGCAATCATGGTGAGGATGTCAAAGAGTATTACTTCTACCTTGATAGCACGCCTACCCATTCGTACATGAGGTACCTGTACAAGTATCCGCAGGCTGCCTTCCCCTACGGGGATTTGGTTGCTACCAGCAAACAGCGCAACCGAGGCGACATGGAATACGAGTTGCTGGATACGGGTGTCTTCAACAGCGACCGCTATTTCGATGTGTTTGTGGAATATGCCAAGCAGACGTCAGAGGACATCCTTGTCCAGATCAGCGTGTGTAATCGGGGGCCTGAGCCAGCTAAGTTGCACGTCCTGCCGACTCTCTGGTTCCGCAACACCTGGACTTGGTGGCCGGGCACACCCAAGCCGTCCTTGAGGCAGATCACGGGCAAGATTGGCTCAGCTGCGGTGGCAGCATCACACGCCCAACTGGGTGAGCGCTACCTATACTGCGACGGCGATACTGCGCTGCTGTTCACCGAGAATGAGACCAACAACAACCGGATCTTCGGCACGCCCAATGTCAGCCCCTATGTCAAGGACGGGATTAACAACTGCGTTGTGAACGGAAAACAAGATGCAGCCAACCCGGAGCACACGGGAACAAAAGTTGCTGCACATTATCAAATAAATATCGGCGCAGGTGAAACCGCCACGATCCGACTGCGGCTATGTGACTTGGCGCCTTCTGCCGTAGGCGATCCGTTTAAGAGCTTTGCTCAAACCATGCAGATTCGTCAGCGTGACGCCGACGAGTTCTACCAAGACATCACGCCTGAGCGTGTCAGCAAAGATGAGGCCCTCGTCATGCGACAGGCACTGGCCGGAATGCTGTGGAGCAAGCAGTACTTCGGCTTCGACCTCCACAAGTGGCTCGTGGAGCATGGCGTCGATTCGATGCGGCCCGGCCAGGAGGCGATGCGGAACAGCGAATGGTTCCATATGGTTAACCAGCACATCATCTCGATGCCGGACAAGTGGGAGTATCCGTGGTATGCCGCGTGGGATTTGGCCTTTCACTCCATCGCGCTCTCCACAGTCGATGTGGATTTCGCGAAAGAACAGCTCGACATAATGCTGCGGGTGTCCTTCTTGCATCCGACCGGTCAGATCCCGGCCTACGAGTGGAACTTCAGCGATGTAAACCCGCCTGTCCATGCCTGGGCCACGATCTTCTTGTACCGAACCGAGCAGGCGCTTAAGGGCGAAGGTGACCTGGAGTTCCTCAAGCGGTCTTTTGGGAAACTAATGCTGAACTTCAGCTGGTGGGTGAACCGCAAAGACCGCTTCGGCAAGAACCTCTTCGAGGGAGGCTTCCTTGGACTGGACAATATTGGCGTCTTTGATCGCAGCGCACAACTGCCCACGGGTGGCCATCTCGAGCAGGCAGACGGCACTGCATGGGTGGCACTCTTCTGCCAGAACATGTTTGAAATCAGCGGCGAGCTGGCCGCCCACGACTCCTCCTTCGAAGACATGGCCATCAAGTTAGCTGATCACTTCCTTTTGATCGCTCACGCCATGAACCAGGTGGGTTCAGATGGCATGTGGGACGAAGAGGATGGGTTTTACTATGATGTTTTGCGACTCCCTGACGGCAGCGCGACTCGGCTCAAGGTCCGCTCCATGGTAGGTTTGCTGCCGCTTTGCGCCACGACCGTCATCGAGCCCTGGCAGCGCGAACGGCTACCGAAAGTGACTGAGATCCTGAGGGAGCGCTTGCGGCGCATGCCTGAACTTCGTGAGAGCATTCATCCGACTGGCGCGGGACATCTGGGGTACGGCGATCGCGGCATCCTTGCCCTGGTGAAACCTGAACGATTACGCCGGATTCTGTCGCGCATGCTCGACGAGAATGAATTCCTCAGTCCTTACGGAATCCGAGCACTTTCCCGCTACCACGCCGAGCACCCTTACCTCTTCAATGTGGGTGGTGAGGAGTTCCGGGTGAATTATCTCCCGGCAGAATCTGATACTGGTATGTTCGGAGGCAACTCCAACTGGCGGGGACCCATATGGATGCCAATGAACGCACTGCTGCTCCGCGCCCTGATGTCGTTCTATCTCTATTACGGCGACAGCTTCAAAATCGAGTGCCCGACCGGCTCTGGCAAATTGATGAACCTCTTCGAAGTAGCCCGAGAAATTGCCAATCGGCTGATCAGGATCTTCCTGCGCGATAAGTCTGGCCGGCGACCGGTGTACGGAGGAGCGGAGAAATTCCAGACTGATCCTCACTGGAAGGATTACGTGCTGTTCTACGAGTACTTCCATGGAGATAACGGCGCTGGTCTGGGCGCTAGCCACCAGACTGGTTGGACTGGTTGCATCGCGAAGCTGATCGAGATCTTCGGCCGGATCGACGCAAACCAGTACCTTGCGGCTGGCAAAAAAAGCGGGTTTGCCAAAGCTGCGACGAGCAGGA
>Ga0137415_10002384_pt1 | contig 18743 bp, 18 predicted proteins | sample CZODoug3_1_1_16f_FD_183082 | JGI IMG/M metagenome (GOLD analysis project Ga0137415, IMG submission 183082) | Vadose zone soil fungal communities from Angelo Coast Range Reserve, California, USA - CZODoug3_1_1_16fungal (Hybrid Assembly) | ecosystem: Environmental > Terrestrial > Soil > Vadose...
GGCAGAAATAGTCGATTAGATAACAAACGTAACGATCATCTAGCTCCACAGTTTTATATGCTGCCGTACCCGCCTCATCTTGACTGGTATTTTCGCCCAACCAGAAGTGGAGATTGAAGCTCAGGGCCTCCGAATCAGGTGTCTTCTTGTATGTCTGACGAGACAATATTCAATCAATCGACATATTGTTGGAATGAATTCCATTTACATGCAATATGATGTAGGAATCGCCATCATAGAATGACCCAGTCCGGTTGCTGGGCCATGCCGCCACAGTAAATTTTTCGATTCGCCATATTTGCAACCCTGGTTTGACACCAGCTTCTGTCCAAGCACTTTCTTTGTCGCCTATGTCAATGATGAGTTTGATATAATTCTGTTTTTATCAGGCAACGGCGGGAGGCCAGCTACCTGCATGCTCGCGGACTTTCTTCTCCAACTACAACATCCTTAGTAATTAGACCGCAATTTGCAGCTTCAGGTTGAGACCTTACATCTGACCCCAGAAGCGCAATGTTAGAGTCTTTGATGTCGTATTTGGCAGGCTTTGTCAGGTGAGCCATAATATCGATAGTGATCGTTGGGTAGAAGGACGTGACTTACTACAAGCGCCCATATGCATCTTAGATATCATTCACCAATTGAATTTGAATGGCATACAAACTACGAAAAAAAACACACTAGTATTTCTGGATCGCAACTCAAAATACGTGGAGGCGGAGATGAATTGCGGTCATAGGCTTCGGTTAGCATTTAGGAATGTGGTAGCAACAAAGGAAGGTGTAAAAATGAAGCATCGTTGCGGTCGATATCGATACCAGCGGCTCGGATCGGGGCTTGGCCCAGCCGGGGATCGAGATGGTGCATGCGGAAGGCTACCGACCCTCCAACTATCTGGTCGATGGCGGCTTCACCAAAAACGACGCCATTGAGTGGGCCCATGCCAACGATGTAAAGGTGTGGTGCCCGCCAGCGCAGACCAAACACGGCACCGACCCTTATGCTCCGAAGAAAGGTGACGGTGTTGGCGTCGCGGACTGGCGTGAACGCATGAAGAGCGAGGACGGCAAGGCGTTCTACCGACTGCGCTGCGAACACGAATGCATCAACGCCCATGCCCGCCGCATGGGCCTGCGCCAGCTAACCCTGCGCGGCAAGATCAAGGCCCGCATCCATCTGCTGTGGTTCGCGGTCGCTCATAACATGATGCGCTTCTTCGCCTTGCACGCCAAGGCGCAAGCGGCATAAACAGGAGCCCCCACGCCGATAAGCGCCCACGAAGCCCCATCAGCGTCGGCCCGGCATCGGGTCTTGCTTTCCGCAGTTTGCAGAGCTTTGACCAGATCACCGTTATTCGCCGGCTCAGCTGAAAACTTTGCGGTCGCTGCTCTCCAGCCCATCAAATGCAAAATTCTCCGGGCGGAAGCGAAACATTCTCAAGTTCTGAGGAGCGCGCCCTTGCGCGCGTCTCGAAGGATGGCCGCGAGTCCGCGCCTTGCATCCATCCTTCGAGACGCTTGCTTCGCAAGCTCCTCAGGATGAGGTCGGAGATATATTCACAACCGCGTTCGCGGGGACGACGTAAACGGCTACGGCGTGGCGATCCCCATCTTCTTCAGCGCCGCCAGCATCCGCTGTGGCGGCTCCATCTTTATCACCAGCGCTTCGCCGGTCTCCAGCAGGCTCTTCAGGCTGGAGAGGATCGCGGGCCAGCCCTGACGGCCGCCCGAGAGGATGTCGCCGTCGATCGGCCGGTCGTGCGCCTGGGTCAGCGTGAGCCGGACCGCATCGCCGGCACGCTCGATCTCATAGGTCACGAGCGTGACGCCGAGCTTCTCCACCAGCCCAGGCCAGTTGACGTTCCAGGTGATGGTGAGCTTCTTCGGCGGATCGCATTCGATCACTTCGCCACTGATGTGAACCGAACCGTCCGGCGCGCGGGCGACGAACGCGCCGCCGACTTTCAACTCGGCCTCGACCGCGAAGCCGGAAAAATACTTCCTGGAGAACTCCGCGCTCGTCAGCGCCTGCCAGACTTTCTCCGGCGTCGAGCCGATATAGATGGTGTAGACGATCGCCGGCTTGAAGTTGTCGACGTTCATGACACTCCCTCGATGCCAAGACAGGAAGGGGGAATCGCCAACGCGGTGCCCGATTCAAGCATGCTCTTGAGGCTGGACAGGATGGCGGGCCATCCCTTGGAGATACCGTCGAGGATCACGCTGCCATCCTCGAAGTCTTCATGCGTCAGCGTCAGTTTTGTCAATTTGCCGTACGGCTCCAGCACGAAGGTGACGCGCGAAGGCCGCTCTTTCTTCGCCGCTTCGTTCAGAATGTGGTGGAAGGTGTAGGACAGCCGCCGGGGCCGGTCGACCTCGAGGACTTCGCCGACGTCGGTGGTCGTCCCGTTCATGACCAGCGCGAACGGCGAGCCGACCTTCCAGTCGGACTTTACCTCAGTGTTCCACCAGTAGCGCTTTGAGAATTCGCTGCTGGTCAGCGCCTCCCACAATTTTTCCGGCGTGGTCTCGATATAGGTGGTGTAGACGAATTCCGGTTTACTCATCGCGTTTCTCCAACTGCCGTTTCAATTCGCTGAGCGCGGCGAGCTTGCCGCGCTCGAATTTCTTGATCCACCGCTCGCCGATCTGATGGATCGGCACCGGGTTGAGATAGTGCAGCTTCTCGCGGCCATGCCGGAACGTGGTGACGAGGTTGGCGGCCTCGAGAATCGCAAGGTGCTTGGTCACGGCCTGCCGCGTCATGGCGAGGCCGTCGCAAAGATCGTTCAGGGTCTGTCCGTTCTTGGCGTGAAGCCGGTCCAGCAGCGACCGCCTCGAAGCATCGGCCAGCGCTTTGAAGACCTCATCCATGACCAGGATTATAGGCAACCAAATGGTTGCATGTCAAGCGCGTGTTTTCGCATCGATCTGTCATGCTCCTCAGAGGCGAGAGGCTTTCCGAAGGCGATGGGGATCGGAACGCCGTAGGTAACGTGTCCCGGACGCGGTGCAGCGTTCTTCACGCTGCTCCGCAGAGCCGGGACCCATGAGCGCGCGTTGCGAAATTTGGACCCCGGATCAGCAGCGCACCGCTGCGCGCTGCGCAGCATCCGGGGCACGAAACAAACTCCGCCGCAGTGGATGCTTGAATGTCGAGGAACTCAGACCCGCCGGACCATTGCCGGCGTGAGGTGTTTGAGCGACGGCGCGCCAAGCTGCTGCATGGCGGTGCGCGTCTCGGCACGCAGGATCCCAAGTACGCGCTCGACTCCCGGCTGTCCGAAGGCGCCGAGTCCCCAGAGATAGGGCCGGCCGATACACACCGCTTGGGCGCCCAGTGCCAATGCCTTGACGATGTCGCTGCCGCGGCGAAAGCCGCTGTCGACCAGGATCGGCATGCGGTCGCCGACCGCCGCGACGATTTCCGGCAGCACGTCGATGGTCGCGCTGACGCCGTCTTCCACACGTCCACCGTGGTTCGAGACCACGATCGCATCGATCCCGGCATCGGCGGCGAGCTTGGCGTCCTCAAAGGCGAGAATGCCCTTGAGCACGAGCTTGACCTTGACCGTATCGCGCAGCCGCTTGATCAGGTCCCAGGTCAGGTTGGTGACAATCGTGGTGCTCACGCCAGCGAGATCGATGCCGGTGAAATTCGGCTTGCGCGACAGATAGTCATTGAGGCCATGGCAGCTGCCGCAGTCGCGGGTGTCGGTGCGTCGCAGCCTGACGAAAGTCTCCCATTTCGCGGATGATCTCACATCGAGTGTCACCGCGATCGCCGGCGCGCCCGCGGCTTCCGCTCGCTTGACCAGACCTTCGGCAATTTCCCAGCGCTGGGTCGTGTAGAGCTGAAACCACACCGGCGCGCCGCGCGCGGCGATGGCGTCCTCGATCGATGTGGTGGCCACCGTCGATAGAATCTGCAGATGGTTTCCCAATTTCGCGGCCTTGGCGACGGCAACTTCTGCGTCGGGATGAAAGGCGCGGTTGCTGCCGGCCGGCGCAATCACGATCGGGCTGTCGTATTTTGCACCGAGGATCTCGGCGCTCATATCGATCTTGCTGACATCGACCAGCCGCCGCGGCCGCAACTCGAGCTTCCGGAAACCTTCGCGGTTGGCACGCAAGGTCATTTCGTCATCGGCGCCGGTGGCCATGTAACCGAAATGCGCCGGGGGAACGTTCTTCTTCATGACCGGCTCGAAATCGAAAACGTCGAGCGCCTGCGTGGGGTCGGCAATCAGTTTTTCGAGGTCGCGCGGGGCCCATTCCGCCGGGTCCGCTTGCCGCAACCCTTCCGCCAAGGCGCCGCGCGCGAACAACGGGCTCGCAGCCAGGAATTTAAGCAAACGGCGGCGGTTGATTATCTGAAAGTTCTCCTGCGACATCGTGAACTCCTGCAATGCGACGGGATGACGCCATTGACCGAGAGCGGAGCTAGCTTGCCGCGGGAAGCGGCCGCGCCGCGGCGACGATACCCATCGCACCGGCGGGATTCATGGCGTCGATCATCGCAGTCGGAATGAGAATAGTGGCGCCACGCTCCTTGGTCGTTTCATAGATGATGTTCATGGCACGCAGCTGCAGTGCGGCCGGACTACGGGCATAGATGTCGGCTGCCTCTACAAATTTTTGCGCAATCTCCTGTTCCGCCTGGCCGAGCAGGACACGCGCCAGTTTCTCGCGCTCGGCCTGGGCCTGCCGGCTCATCGCATCCTGTAATGGCGGCGGTACACCGATGTCCCTGATTTCAACCGACAGCACCGCCACGCCCCATTCCGCGGTCTTGCGTCCGATTTCCTCGCGCAACAGCTGATCGCCCTGTTTGCGCTCGGATAAAAGCGTCGAGAGCAATGACGAACCGACCATCTCGCGAAGCGAGGTTTGTGCGACCTGGGTGATAGCCTGCCGGTAGTCTGCAATCTCGAGGGCCGCGCGCTGAGGATCGTGAATCTGCCAAAATATCACCGCGTCAATATTCACCGGTACGGTGTCCTTGCTCAGTGCCTTTTCAGCGTTGATTTCGGTGGTCTGGATACGTTGATCGAGCCAGGAAGCCACCTCATCGATAAACGGCACGATGACGAACAGACCGGGGCCACGAATTGCGGATAGCTGGCCCAGCCGAAGAACGACCGCTCGTTCCCACTGATTCGCGACCATGATGGCCTGAGGGATCAGGAACCCGACGATGGCCAGGCCGGCAGCGAGAATATAGCCGCCGCGTGAGTTCGCGACGTAAGCGAACCACGCGACTGTGGCCGCGAACGCCAGCACCATGATTGCAAGTACGATGGCGGGCTGGTTGGCGCCTTTTGCTTTAAAATAGTTGTTCATGACGACTATTCCTTCTGCTTTGTGAGGGCCTTTATTCGGTCAGCAACGACGGCAGGGTCGAGGCCCATCGCGGCTGCTGTGGCTAGAACCTGTTTTGCCAAGCTGTCGGCCTTGATATTTTGCGCGCGCGCTCCCATGGCGGGAGGCGGTTCAGCCACGAAGCTGCCGCGTCCTCGAACCAGCGTGATGGCGCCCATCCGCTCAAGTTCGTCGTAAGCGTGCCGAACCGTATTGAGGTCGATTTTCAAAGTGACCGCCACTTCGCGCATCGTCGGCATCTGGTCACCGGTTGCCAGCACGCCGGCGCCAAGCTGCCGCAGGATTTGCTCCCGAAGCTGCACGTAAATAGGGACGCCCGAGCTTTCGAGGCAAAGGGTTTTGAGTAGGTCTGTATGCATTAACTAGTACACTACACATATGGCACTGATTGGTCAACCCCCGAAATCGTGTCAGCCGACGGGGGCTGGATCGATTTGGAGCGCATCAAGCGACGGCGGCACGTGAACATCATGCGGCGACATGGTTGCCTCCCCAAAAGAGCGAGACACTCGACCAACTCAATCGACCAGGCGAGTGCAATCCGGGCGCGCTTCGCTATGATATTGTCGTCAAACCAGCCAACGCAGATTGGCTTTAACAACCTGGGTGGAAAAACATGACCGGTCACGTCAAACTGGCGACGTATCTTGGGATTTCTTTGATCGCGTGCTTCACCGGCGCGCATGCGCAGCAGCAAGTGGTTGGTGCTCCGCCGGAAGCGTCCAACATGAAGCTTGTTGGCGCCAACGATCTGCAGGCGCGCAGCGCCTACCAGCCGACGATCCATCATCAGGGCGACCGCTGGATCGCCTATGTCGGGCATCACGGTGGAACCGACGATATCCCGGCGCCGGTCAATCCGCAGACCGGGAAAGCCGAGCCGAACGGCACCTCGATTGTTGATGTCACCGACCCCGCGCAGCCGAAATACCTGCGTCACATTCCCGGGCAGGAAGGAAAATACGAGGCCGGCGGCGCGCAGATGGTGCGCATCTGCGACGGCAAGGCCTTGCCGAAGGGCGATCGCAACGCGGTCTACATGCTGCGCACCTTCGGCGGCGAAGCGCATGAAATCTGGAATGTCGCCGACCCCGCCAATCCGGTTCTGATCACGCGGCTCGGCGGCCTCAAGGATACCCACAAGAGCTGGTGGGAATGCGAGACCGGCATTGCCTTTCTGGTGTCGGGCGCGCCCGACTGGCGCACGCGCCGCATGACGCAGGTCTACGACCTCAGCGATCCCGCGCACCCCGTCAAGATCAGGGATTTCGGCCTTCCCGGTCAGGAACCGGGCTCGACCGGCGCGGTGCCGACCGAGTTACACGGGCCGATCTCGACCGGCCCAGAAGGTAACCGCATCTATTTCGGGTACGGCACCAACAAGGGCGGCTTCCTGCAGATCGTCGATCGCGACAAGCTGATCAACGGACCGAAGGAGCCGACGCCGGAGAATCTTCATGTTCCGGAAATCTCGCGGCTGGCGATGTCCGCCTTCAACGGCGCCCACACCGTGTTTCCGATGAAGGCCATGCCGATCGCAGAATTCGCGCACGACAAGGACGGCAAGGCCCGCGACATCGTGATGATCGTCGATGAGGCGATCCTGAATGAATGCAACGAACCGCGGCAGATGGTCTGGTTCGCCGACGTCACGGTCGAGAACCGCCCGATGATGATTTCGAGTTTCACGGTGCCGGAGGCGAGCGGCTCGTTCTGCGAACGGGGAGGGCGGTTCGGGTCGCATTCCTCCAACGAAAGCATGGCGCCGGTGTTTTACAAGAAAATGGCGTTCATCGCGTTCTTCAATGCCGGCGTGCGCGCGCTCGACATTCGCGATCCCTATCATCCCGTGGAAGTCGGCTATTTCATTCCGTCGATCACGGCGGCGACCGACAAGCGTTGCGTCACCATCGACGGCAAGGACCGCTGCAGGGTCGCGATCCAGACCAATAATGTCGAGACCGATGAGCGCGGCTATATCTACATCGTCGACCGCGCCAACACCGGCTTGCATATTCTGGAACTGACCGGACCCGCGCACGCCGTGGCTGGCCTGCCATGATTTGGGTGAACGATGCGTAGCTCGCTGACCGCGTTTGTAGTTGCGATTTGCATGGTGACGGGCATCGCCGGTTTCCAGCATGCCCGCTCGGATATCGAGGGCTGGCGCGAAATCGCCTGGCCGTTTCCGCGCGATGGATGGCCCGCCGGTCGGGCGTTCCGTTGCGCCACCGAACTCTGCGGCGACGAAATCGAGGTGTATGTGCGGCCGAAGGCCGGCTTCTGCAATTGCGACAGCGGCGTCAGGGATGACGAGGAGGTCGATCGTGTCGCCGATCTCGACCTGATGAGCGAGCGGTTTGCCCCTCTGGCGCCGGGCGGTGCGATCCGGATTGCCGAGCTGCCCGGACGCTTGAGAACCTACGATCTGAAGATGTCCGATGGCTCACGGCGCGCCGCCATCGGTATCGCCGTGTCACGGGGCTGCGATCTGCTGGTCGCGGTCGCGCAGGGCAGGGGCGAGGCGGCCGAAGTTCAGCGCGTGGCGCTGGAGTTTCTCGCGACGGATGCTGTAACAAAGTGGATGATATCGGCGCTGGACGGACGTTGAAGCTTCGCTTTCTTCCCCCTCCCCTTGTGGGCCCCTTGTGCGAGAGGGTGGCTTCGCGAAGCGAAGACGGGTGAGGGGTTCCGGCCTATCGATGGACCGAAACCCCTCATCCGGCATGGACTTCGCATAGCCGATGCAAAGCATCGGCGTCTCATTGAAGAACGGCGGCCCAAGGCCGCCTACGGCCACCTTCTCCCACAAGGGGAGAAGGGAAGAGCGCGACTTCCACCTGTTGGATGATTGTGCATAATCGAATTGCCGTTTTATCCACTCACACGAGTCCCTACCCCTGTCGAAAAGACCCGGTAGGGCGGCCTTCGGATTTCAGACCTGAATGCGTAGAACAAGCTGCCAAGTATGCTGCAGTAGCGATGGACAGCCGTCCCTTCCCGGGACGATATTGATGATGGGCAAGCCGGGAGCCGGAGCACAGCGGGCATGAGCGAAGCGGAACGCCTCCACAGGCATCTTGTCGGTCAGCAGGGATCACGGCGATCGTTAAATACGCCTGCGTTGGTTATCGATGTCGAGATGCTCGACCGAAACATCGCGGAAATGGCAGCGTTCGCCAGGGCGCACGGCGTAAAGCTCCGCCCGCACTCAAAAACGCACAAGTCGTTGCACGTGGCGCTTCGGCAGATGGCATCCGGCGCGGTCGGCATTTGCTGCGCCAAGCTGGGCGAAGCCGAAGCATTGGGCAGCGGAGGCGTAGAGAGCCTTCTGGTGACATCACCTGTCGTCACGCCCCCGGCAATCGCGCGGCTCATCGCCCTCAACGAGGCGATAGCGGACCTCATGGTGGTTGTGGACCATCCTGAGAATGTTGAGGCGTTGTCCGTAGCCGCGGATAGCAGCCGCAAGCCGCTTACCGTCATCGTGGACATTGACCCCGGTATGCACCGCACTGGCGTTGCATCGCCTGCGGGTGTTGTTGCGCTCGCGCGCGACGTCTCGCGGCGCAGTTTCTTGAGATACGCCGGCGTTCAATTCTACTATGGGAATCTCCAGCATATCGCCAGTTATGCCGAGCGGAAGGCGGCCATTGAGGACCGCACCGCGTATCTGAAAGGCGCACTCGAGCAATTGCAAAGCGCGGACCTCACGCCGCGGATCGTGACCGGAGGGGGAACCGGGACGCACCACATCGACGCATCGCTCGGCGTGCTGACCGAGCTTCAGGTGGGCTCCTACGTCTTCATGGACCGCCAGTATCATGCCTGCGATCTGCACGGATCGGGCCGGCCGGTGTTCGAGCAGGCGCTGCAGATCGACACCCGGGTGGTGAGCGCGAATACGCCCGGGATGGTCACCATCGATGCGGGCCTCAAGGCGATGGCCACGGAGGCCGGTCCGCCATCGATTCTCGAAGGCGCGCCGCTGGGCTCAACGACGCGCTTCATGGGCGACGAGCACGGCATGATCGTGGTGCCGGAGGGTGAAGGCGCGCCCAATCACGGTGCGCTCGTCACTCTGGCACCGCCGCATTGCGACCCCACGGTCAACCTTTACGAATCCTTCCACGTGGTGAAGGGAGATACGCTTGTAGATATCTGGCCCGTCACGGCCCGGGGGCGGTCGCGTTAGGCGCTTCCACCCTCTGCGACAAGGGGATGAGGGGAAGAGGCGGCTTCCACCGGGGTCATGATCGTGCATAACTGCGCAATCATTTTATCCAGCCACGAGTCCGCCTCATGTCCCTCCAAGTCTATCTCGCCTTCGTCGCCGCCTGCATTGCGCTGGCGCTGATCCCGGGTCCGGTCGTCACGCTGGTGATCGCCAATGGCCTGCGCCACGGCACCCGCGCGGCGCTGACCAACATTGCCGGCGTCCAGGCGGGCCTTACGATCGTGATCGGCATCGTCGCCGTCGGGTTGACCACGCTGATGGCGACCATGGGCTACTGGTTCGACTGGGTGCGGTTTGCCGGTGCGGCCTATCTGGTCTGGCTCGGCATCAAGCTGATCCGCGCGCCCGTCGAAGGCGTCAACGCCGATGCGCCGCCGCCCCCGCCGCGCGGCGGATTTTTCCTGCAGGGTTTTCTGGTGCTGCTGTCGAACCCCAAAGTGCTGGTGTTCTTCGGCGCGTTCATTCCGCAATTCATGGACATGAGCAGGGACCATTTCTCGCAAGTGGCGCTGCTCGGCGTCACCTTCATGATCACGGGCGCGATCACCGATTCGATCTATGCGATACTCGCAGGCCGCGCGCGAAAATTCTTCTCGGCGCGGCGGACGCGGCTGTTGTCACGCGTCTCCGGCGGCTTCATGATCGGCGGCGGGGTCTGGCTGGCACTGACGCGGGCGCGGTAAATCGTTTTCCCTGTTCAGAAAATTGAACCATTCGTCTCGCGACGGCGGGCTAAGCCGGCAGCAGCCGCTGCGCCCGCAGCGTGGTTTCGATCTCACCGAAAATCCGCGCCAGCCGGTCCGCCCATCGGCGCTGGCCGGCCGGATCGGCGATCAGGTCCTGGCGGATTTCGATGCCGGTGTTCATTAGTCCGCGCGCCTCGCCATGCACCGGAATCGTGTAGTCGGTCTCGTCGCTCACCGCATAGGGTTCATTGTCGCCGACCACCAGATCGGATTGCGCGCGCAGCAGTTTCAGCAGCAACGGCGGCAATCTGGTATCGCGATGATAGAGCGTGCCGATATGCCATGGGCGGGCGATACCAGCGTAAACCGGCGTGAAGCTGTGCAGCGCCACCAGCACCGTCGGAATACCTTCGCGCCCGCGCCGGTCGATGATGTCAGCGATGCGGCTGTGGTAGGGATCGAAGATCGACCGCCGCCGCGTCTCGGCCGCATCGCGCGCGAGAGCTTCGTTGCCCGGTATCGTCGTCGTCTCGCTGATGCGCGGGATCGAACTTGGCGCGTCCGGCGGGCGATTGCAGTCGATCGCCAGCCGCGAATAGCGTTGCGCGATCAGATGCGCGTCCAGATGCTTCGACAACGCTTCGGCGACGCCGGCGATGCCGATATCCCAGGCGATGTGCCGCGCGAGCTCGCTGGCCGGCAGGCCGAGATCGCCGAGGGTTTGCGGGAGCAACCGGCCGTAGTGGTCGCAGGTCAGCAGGAACGGCGAGCGGCTTGCGGCATTATGTTCCAGAACCGGCGGAACATCTGCGTTTCCAAGGAGTAATGATGTGTCGCCCGCGCTCTCCAAAGCCATTTTTCCTCAACTGTTGCCTATCGAAACAGCATACCGATTTAGAAATCAGCAGCGATCGGTATAGATTAGATTGCACAAAGCCCCGATGATTGTTTGGACGATGCCCCTGCTGACGATCCATCACAAGACAGAATATCGCTATGCCCACCCGGTGGCATTCGGCGAACACCGCATCATGCTGCGTCCGCGCGACGGCCATGACCTGCGCGTGCTGTCCGGCATTCTCGAGATCGTGCCGCAACCGATGTCGCTGCGCTGGATCCACGACGTGTTCGGCAACAGCGTCGCGATCGCGACCTTCGACGAGCGCGCCGAAACCTTGTCGTTCATCTCTACCACGACGGTCGAGCATAATCCCGTCGCGGAATTCGCACCGACCCCGGACGATCCGGCCTATTTCTATCCGTTTATCTACGACAATGAGGAGTTTCCCGACCTCGTTCAATTCATCACGCCGCAATACAGCGATCCCGATGGCGAACTGTCGGCGTGGGCGAGGAATTTTCTCGATGCGGAGGGGCCGACCCCGACCTTCAATATTCTGCGCGATATGACCCACGGCATCCGCGAGTCGTTCACCTACCGCAAACGGCACGAACAGGGCACCCAGCACCCGCTGGACACCCTGCAGGCCAGGTCCGGCACCTGCCGCGACTATGCGCTGTTCATGATCGAGGCGTTGCGGCGGCTCGGCATCGCCGCGCGTTTCGTGTCGGGATATCTGTCCATCCCGGGCGACCGCGCCCACGGCTATGTTGGCGGCGGTTCGACCCACGCCTGGGTCCAGGTCTATCTGCCGAGCGCCGGCTGGATCGAGTTCGATCCCACCAACGGCATCGTCGGCACCCGCGATCTCATCCGTGTGGCGGTGGCGCGCGATCCGCGCCAGGCCATCCCGCTGCATGGCACCTACCTCGGTTCGGCCGACGCGTATGTCGGCATGGACGTCAGCATCAGCGTTGTTTCGGCGGAAGCAGTGGCGGAGACGTAACATGGAAATCAAGGTAGGCTTCGAGATCGTTCACGCGGCGGTGCAGGCGACGCCGATGGTGATCATGCTCAGCATTCATCCCTCGCGCCGTGCCGACATCATCGGCGCCGAAACCATCGTCGCCGAGCCGAACGTGCCGATCGGCTTCTACAACGACAGCTTTGGCAACATCTGCGGCAGGCTGGTGGCGCCGGCCGGCGGCGTGACGCTGCGCGGCAGCGCGCTGGTGCGGGATTCCGGATTGCCCGATGCCATCGTACCGACCGCGCAGCAGCTGCCGATCGATCAGCTGCCCGACGACGTGCTGCTCTATCTGATGGCGAGCCGCTACTGCGAGACCGACAAGCTGACCGATATTGCGTGGTCGCTGTTCGGCAATACGCAGCCGGGTTGGGGGCGGGTCGCCGCGATCTGCACCTTCGTGCATAACCACGTCACCTTCGGCTATCAGCATGCGCATCACATGAAATCCGCGCATGACGTCTACGAGCAGGGCGCCGGCGTGTGCCGCGATTTTGCGCATCTGGCGCTGACGTTCTGCCGCTGCATGGGCGTCCCGGCGCGCTATTGCACCGGCTATATGGGCGACATCGGCATTCCCTACGATCCGGCGCCGATGGATTTCTCCGGCTGGTTCGAGGTCTATCTGTCCGGCCGGTGGTACACATTCGACGCCCGCCACAACCGCCCACGGATCGGCCGCATCCTGATGGGCACCGGACGCGATGCCGCCGACGTGGCGCTGACCACGAGTTTTGGGCGGATGGACCTGGTCAAGTTCCTCGTCATCAGCGATGAGGTCGTGGCGGCGTGAGGCTTTTCGCCGTTCGTGGGGCATGATGCTGGATCGACTCTTCGTTTACGGCACGCTGATGCGCGGCTTCGATCATCCGATGGCGCAGCTGTTGTCGCGCAGCGCCGACTTCATCGGCGAGGCGCGCTGCCAGGGCCGGCTCTATCTGGTGAAGCATTATCCCGGGCTGGTGTTGTCGCACGACCCCGCTGACGTCGTGTTCGGCGAACTCTACCGGCTGCGCGCGCCCGACGAATTGCTGCGCGAGTTCGATATGTACGAGGCCTGCGGCGAGGGTTTTGCCGAGCCGACCGAATATGTCAGGCAAATGCTGCCGGTGACATCGGAAGGTCACAGCGTCGATGAAGCCTGGACCTACATTTATAACTGGCCGGTCGCACACCTTCCACGGATCGTCTCCGGGCGTTTTCTGGAGACGTAGGTAGCGCCAGCATCAGACGGCGGGCTGCTCCCTCTCCCGCTTGCGGGGGAGGGTTGGGGTGGGGGCTCTTCGGCTTGCGAAATCCGATGTTGCACCGCTCTGCAAATCGCTTTCGAGATGAATGATCTTTCTGGATTAGACGAGTCGCAATCGCTCGAATGCCAACATCCGTGCATTGACGGCTGAACGACGTGCGCTCCTTGACGGTCCGCGATAGCGAAAGAGCCCCCACCCCAGCCCTCCCCCGCAGGCGCAGGGCTATCGCATATGGAATTTTCAATGAGTCGTCCCTGCGAACGCAGGGACCCATACGGCGCGGACTCTCGTTTCTGCACTGGAGCAGAGGCCTTTTTTCACTTTTGAGGCCAGGGGTGATGGGTCCCTGCGTTCGCAGGGACGACCCGCTGAGAGATTGTGCGAAGCCACGACCATCGGCTGACGTTGGTCATATGCGATAGCCCTGCCCGCAGGCGGGAGAGGGGCGCGCTGGCGATGCTGCTTCAAACCTCCCGCATCACCCTCACATCCACCTCGCGCTCGACATAGGTCCACTCCTCGGTGGCGCGCAGTTCACCGACGAGATCCTCGAACAGCGCCGCGTGCTCGGGCGCGTATTCGAACCAGGTCAGGAAATCGAAGGGCTCGCCGAGGTCGCGGCTATGATAAAGCTGCCGCGCGATCGCCGGCAGGTATTTCAGGGTGCTGGCGATGTGGCGCGACTTGTCCTCGAAAATGCTCCGCCGCTCTTCCTGCGTCAGGTCCCACCAGGCGGATGATTTCCGGATCGGGATCAGCGCCGCGCAGGTGGCCTCGGCGCGGCCGAGCCCGGCCTGCGCTTCCTCGAGTTTTACCTTCTCGGCGCGCTCGGCATAGCGCAGGTGGCTCGCCACTCCCGCCACCCGCCACGAGGTTTGCGATGCCAGCAGCGGCAACGCGATCGCAGCACCGCTGGTGATCGAGATCGCTGTCACCGGTGGCAGCGCATCGCCCTTGACGGGCGAAAGCGCCGTGATCCGCCAGACCCCGGCCTGGCCGCCTCTGAAGGTCGTGAACATGCGGGCATCCAAGCTTGGAACCGGGCGCGGTACAAGCGCGGTGATCGGACGCTCGCGGCGCTTGTGGACAACCTGCTTTGCTAAGGTGGCCGCGCTTGCGAGAGTTTTGGGCACGATGACGCTTCGTCAAGCACGCTTTTTCGGCTTGGCCTTCTGCTGCATGTAGGAACGCAGCACGGCGTTGATGCGGCGCTGATAGCCATCGCCTTCGCTTTTGAAAAAGTCGAGCACGTCTTCATCGACGCGAATGGAGATCGCTTTTTTTCTGACGGGTATCACCAAAACGGCGTCCGACCAGTCGATATCGATCGGCGCTGCATCGGGATCGTCCGCGACCGCCTTGGCAATGTCCTCGTCCGTCAACGCATCGACGCGAGCCCAATCAGTCTTGCCCTTCCGGCGGTCGCCCCACTTTCGCGTTACGATATTCTCTTTCTTCATTTTTCCTCGCGCGCCGCGCGGATATGATTCGGCAGAGTGCGCCACGGATCGCGCAGGCGACCGCGATTTGCCGCTCTTGGACGTACCCAAAGATTTCGTAGCCACAGACTTACCAGCCTCGCTAAGCGTATATACGTTTGTAATGCACTGATCGAGGCCCATCAACGGTCATTCCGGGGCGCGTCGAAGACGCGAACCTCAGATGTGCAATTGCACATCGGGGAATCTCGAGATTCCGGGTCCACGCTGCGCGTGTCCCGGAATGACGGCGCCCCCTGTGAATAGCCGGGAAAAGGCCAATAATCTTCGTATTTTAGGCAGGCCACCCTATATCGGTGGTCGGTTGGCAGCCGCCCCCGACTCACACAAAATCACCGAATGCGCTTTACGCCCCAATTCCTCGACGAGCTGCGCGCCCGGCTTCCGGTTTCGGAAGTCGTGGGCCGGCGCGTGAAGTTGAAGAAGGCCGGGCGCGAGTGGAAAGGCCTGTCGCCGTTTCAGCAGGAGAAGTCGCCGTCGTTCACCGTCAACGACCAGAAGGGGTTTTACCACGACTTCTCGTCCGGCAAGCATGGCGACATCATCTCGTTCCTGATGGAGACCGAGGGCGTCGGCTTCACCGAGGCCGTCGAGCGGCTGGCGCAGATGGCGGGCGTGCCGCTGCCCGCCGTCACACCCGACGCCGCGCGTCACGAGCAGCGGCGCAAGACGCTGCACGACGTGATGGAGCTTGCCGCGAAATTCTTCGCCGACACCTTGGCGTCGCGCCATGGCGCCAAGGCGCGCGGCTATCTCGGCGACCGCGCGATTTCGCCGGCGGTCCAGTTGCAGTTTCGCATCGGCTACGCGCCCGGCGAACGCTTCGCACTGAAAGAACATTTGGGCGCCCAGGGCATTTCCGTCGAGGACATGGTGGAAGCCGGGCTCTTGATCGCGGGCGACGACATCCCGGTGCCGTGGGACCGGTTTCGTGACCGCGTGATGTTTCCGATCATGGATATGCGCGGACGGGTGATCGCGTTCGGCGGCCGTGCGCTGGAAAAGGGTGTGGCGGCGAAATACCTGAATTCGCCGGAGACGCCTTTGTTTCACAAGGGCGACAACCTCTACAATCTGGCGCCGGCGCGGCTCGCCGCCCACAACGGCAGCCCCCTGGTGGTGGTGGAAGGCTATGTCGACGTCATCGCCATGGTCGGCGCCGGCTTTGCCGCCAGCGTCGCGCCGCTCGGCACCGCGCTGACCGAAAACCAGCTCGCGCTGCTGTGGAAAATGGCGGACGAGCCGATTCTGTGTTTCGACGGCGACAAGGCCGGGCAGAAGGCGGCCTGGCGCGCCGCCGACCTGGCGCTGCCGCATCTGTTGCCGGGCAAGAGCCTGCGGTTTGCGCTGCTGCCGGAAGGGCAGGACCCCGACGATCTCGCCCGCTCGGGCGGGCGCGGCGCGATCGAGGAAGTGATTGGAGCTGCGCGTGGCCTCGCCGATGTGATCTGGTCGCGCGAGATCGAAGGCGGCACCTTCGCGACACCGGAGCGGCGCGCGGCGCTGGAGAAGCGAATCAACGAGCTCACCAACGGCATCCGCGACGAGGTGGTGCGGCGCTATTATCGCCAGGATCTCAGCGAGCGCTTGCAGCGGACCTTCGCGCCGGAAGGCGGGCGTGGCGGCTACGGCCGCGGCAATTTTCGCGGGGATGCCGGCAATTTCGGCGGCGAATCAGGCCGCCGGTTTCCGCCGCGCAACACGTTCACGCCGGGCGCTGCGGGCCGAATCGAGCCGCGGGGCCGCTCGCAGGCGTCGCCCGGCAGCCAGACCATCAACCGTGGGCCGTATCAGCCGATGAGCCCCCAGCTTGCGACCAGCTCGATCATGCGCGGCCAGCGCAGCGCCATCTCGCGCCGTGAGGCGCTGATTCTGCAGTCCCTGATCAACCATCCCTGGCTGCTGGACGACCATCTGGAGGAGGTGGCGGCGCTGGAAATGGGCCACCCGGAGGCCAACAAACTGCGGGCCGGCATCATCGCCGCCTTCGCCAACGACCACCACCACGGCACGGAGCCCTCCGAGCAAGCCGAGAAGATGCGGGCCGACCTCGAGTTGCGCGGATTTTCGCAGGTTCTTCAAAGGGTTAATCTGGCGATCACGACCTCGGCGGTGTGGGGGGCGCAGCCCCATGCCGCGCGGGAAGACGTTCTTTCCACCTGGCACCAGCTGGTCTCCTTGCATCGCCAATGGCACTCATTACTTAGGGAATTGAAGGATGCGGAGCTGGCCCTGGGCGGCGACGCAAGCGAGGTAAACCTGGCGTGGCTGCGGGACGTCAAGGCTCGGCTGGAGGAAGTGGACGGCACCGAGGCATTGATCGAGGGTTTCGGCGAATCATCGGGCCGGTTCCAGCGCAGCGTTTGATGAAGAATCATGCGGATGGCCGTGGCCGCAACCGCGAAATGACTCGCCAAACCCGTGGTTTGGCTGCAAAAACAGGGTTAATCGAAGCTTAATGGCTTTGGTGCATTTTCCGGCCATGTGGCCGCCGTTATACTGTCAGAAAGGTGTCGGGAATCATCTGGCGCGTGTTCTGTTCGGCTAACCGGTATCCACTTTTCCGCAAACCGCATCAGGGCATTGTGCGAAATCCGGCTACACAGATTCGGGGGTGGCGACAAGTCTGCGCCGCCCTTTCCGCGTCACAATGAGTTCAGTATTCAAGGCAGGCGCGGCAGACGCATCCTGCATGAGCGCGTTTCGGGAGCAATGAATGGCCACCAAGGCAAAAACGCTGCAGGTAAAGGACAAGGAAAAAGACGACAAGGCAGCGGACGCCCCTGAGAAGGATTCTCCGGACGCGCCGTCGCCGTTGCTCGACCTGTCCGACGCCGCCGTCAAGAAGATGATCAAGCAGGCCAAGAAGCGCGGCTTCGTGACCTTCGATCAGCTCAACGAAGTCTTGCCGTCCGACACCACCTCGCCGGAGCAGATCGAGGACATCATGTCGATGCTCTCGGATATGGGCATCAACGTCTCCGAGGCCGAGGACTCCGACAGCGACGAGGAAACCAAGGAAGAGGCCGAGGACGAGACCGACAACGAACTGGTCGAGGTCACGCAGAAGGCCGTCACCGAGGTCAAGAAATCCGAGCCCGGCGAGCGCACCGACGATCCCGTCCGCATGTATCTGCGCGAGATGGGCACCGTCGAGCTGCTGTCGCGCGAGGGCGAAATCGCGATCGCCAAGCGCATCGAGGCCGGCCGCGAGGCGATGATCGCAGGGCTGTGCGAAAGCCCGCTGACGTTCCAGGCCATCATCATCTGGCGCGACGAACTCAACGAAGGCAAGATCTTCCTTCGCGACATCATCGATCTGGAAGCGACCTACGCCGGTCCCGACGCCAAGAACAACATGAACCCGGCGCTGCTCGCAGCCCCGCTCGGCGCCGACGGCCAGCCGCTCGCCGCCGTCAACGGCAATGGCGCGGCTGCGATGCCCGCGCCGCCAGCGCCTGCGCATATCGCGCCGCCGGCGGCACCTCCGGCGCCGACCCCGTTCCGTGCAGCGCCGGCAATGCCGGCCGCGGCCGCCGAGGGTGAGAGCACCTCCGAATCGTCCGCCGACTCCGACATGGACGACGACGAGTTCGAAAACCAGATGTCGCTCGCGGCCATCGAGGCCGAGCTGAAGCCGAAGGTGGTCGAGACCTTCGACAAGATCGCCGACAACTACAAGAAGCTGCGCCGCCTGCAGGAGCAGGACATCTCCAACCAGCTGCAGAACGAGACGCTGTCGCCGGCGCAGGAGCGCAAATACAAGAAGCTGAAGGACGAAATCATCGTCGAGGTGAAGTCGCTGCGGCTCAACCAGGCCCG
>Ga0137415_10002385_pt1 | contig 18742 bp, 18 predicted proteins | sample CZODoug3_1_1_16f_FD_183082 | JGI IMG/M metagenome (GOLD analysis project Ga0137415, IMG submission 183082) | Vadose zone soil fungal communities from Angelo Coast Range Reserve, California, USA - CZODoug3_1_1_16fungal (Hybrid Assembly) | ecosystem: Environmental > Terrestrial > Soil > Vadose...
CGTAACCGACCGCTGGACCGGAGAAGACCTGCACTGCCGCTGGACGGCGAACATCGTCGCCATTGCAACCCGCCACGCCGATGCGGTCGACATCCGCTTTGACGTGAATGGCCGCCCGGTTTGGATCGCCATGCCCTGCACAGCATGGGTTGAGCAGAAACAGCGAACCGGCAATATCATTACCGATCAATTGGCAGCCCAGATCGCCGGCCATTATCTCAAGCAAGCTGTCGAGTCCGGCTACGACAATGGCCGCGAAATGTACACCATGAGCGTGGAAGAAGTGCTCGAGCATTTGGATACCGTGCTGAAGGAAGCGGGTCACACCAGCAAGTTGCCCGCGCTCGTTCCCGTAGATGACGGACCGCTTCTGGCTTAAACACCCACTCCCGCCAGAATTGAGCACGACACTGGCTGCCATTACGAGCGCAGCTTCAGAGCTACAGGATGACTGGTGGATAATCGGCAGCGCGGCCATGGCTCTCATTGGCCTGTGCGAAGTCTCGGTACGAGACGTAGATTTGCTCACAAGCTCCCGGGATGCACAGACCCTGTTCTACAGATGGCAATGCGAAGGCAAACCTCCCGAAGCTACTAGTTCCGGTCTATTTCGTTCCCTTTTTGGACAATGCACGCAAACGCCGCTACCCATCGAAGTGATGGGAAATCTGGAAGTTTGGAGTGAAACCGGCTGGATGCGCCTCCGGCCCCAAAGCAGAGTGGAAATCGACACCCCATCAGGAACCTTTTTCGTCCCTTCGCGCGCCGAGCAAATTGCCATCCTGCAACAATTTGGCCGCCCCAAGGACCTGCTCCGGGCAAAAGCGCTTGCGAATCTGCAGGAACCGGCATCCAACTGAGGCATACTCTTTCGGAAGAGCATGTTTTGCCAGCGGATAGGGTGGAATGGCACAATAAGCGGTTTGCTCTAAAAGGAGTTTCAACTATGGCCGCAACCACCGTGACCAGGGACATCAAGGCCCTGACGGAAGGACCTCACGTACACCGGAACCTCTCCACGCCGCAGCTTGTGGAGACATCCATCGCACGTGGCGAGGCCAGCCTCGCGTCCAACGGTGCCCTCGTAGCTCTTACCGGAAATAGAACCGGGCGCTCTCCACGCGATAAGTTCACCGTCGAAGACGAGCAAACCCGCAATCGCGTCGACTGGGGCAAGGTGAATCAGCCCTTCCCGCCAGAGAAGTTTCAGGCGCTGCTCGAACGCGTCATCCAGCACATGGCCGAGCGCGACCTCTACATCATGGACCTCTACGCCGGAGCCGATACCGCCTATCAGCTACCCATAGAGGTCGTCTGCGAGTACGCCTGGCACGCTCTCTTCGTAAAGCAGCTCTTCGTGCGGCCAACCTTCGCACAGCTCGAACGTCACGCCGCCGAGTTCACCGTGATCGCAGCACCGGAGTTTGAAGCCGACCCGATCCGAGACGGCACCAAGTCAGGAACCTTCATCCTTGCCGACTTCACAAAGAAAATCATCCTCATCGGCGGCACCAAGTACGCAGGCGAGATGAAGAAGTCCATCTTCGGCGTGATGAACTACCTGCTGCCCGAACGCGATGTCTTCCCCATGCACTGCTCGGCCAACATCGGCAGCAATGGCGAGTCGGCGCTCTTCTTCGGATTATCTGGAACAGGCAAGACCACACTCTCCGCCGATCCCAACCGCCGTCTCATCGGCGACGACGAGCACGGCTGGAGCCCGAACGGTGTCTTCAACTTCGAGGGCGGGTGCTACGCCAAGTGCGTCGACCTCTCCGAGGAAAAAGAGCCGCAGATTTACCACGCCATCCGCTTCGGGTCTGTACTCGAGAACGTCGTTATCGATCCCCGCACCGGCGAGCCTGACTACTTCGACATCCACTACACCGAGAACACCCGCGCCGCCTACCCTATCGAATACATTGCAAATGCCGTGATTCCCGGCATGGGTGGACACCCGAAGAATGTCCTCTTTCTCGCAGCCGACGCTTTCGGTGTGCTGCCGCCGATCTCAAAGCTAACGCCCGAGCAGGCCATGTATCACTTCCTTTCGGGATACACGGCGAAGCTAGCCGGAACAGAAGCCGGACTCGGCAGCGAACCTGTTCCCGAATTCTCCACCTGCTTCGGATCGCCTTTCCTACCGCTCGCGCCAAAAGTCTATGCCGAAATGCTGGGCAAACGCCTCCGCCAGCACAACGCACAATGCTGGCTCGTCAACACCGGCTGGACCGGCGGAGCCTTCGGCACCGGCAAGCGAATGAGCCTGAAACACACCCGCGCGATGGTGCAGGCCGCGCTAGACGGACGCCTCGCTCAAGTTGAATTCGCAACGGAAGAAGCTTTTGGCTTGAGCATCCCACTCACCTGCCCCGACGTGCCCAGCGAATTGCTCAACCCACGTAATGCCTGGGCAGACAAACAAGCCTATGACGCGCAGGCACGCTCACTTGCAGCAAAATTCCGCGAGAACTTCAGCAAATTCGACGTACCAGAGAATATCCGTGCCGCTGGACCAAAGGCGCACAGTTAAACATGTTCGTCCGCAAACTGCGCATTGAACGCATAGACAGCGAAGGAACAGCACATCCATGTCCCATAGCATGGATCGACAACTTCGCCATGCGCAATTTCACCAACGATGCCATCTTCGATGACACACTACCGCTTGAAGACGGCCTCCTCGAAGCGGGTTTCCGCGTACCGCTGGATAAACTGCATGACGCAATGGAAGACTGGTTTCGGCGAAAAGGATATTTCAAACCGCAGGATCAGCTGAGCATCTCAGAGCAGCCAGCGCAACCGCCTCAAGTCTGATTATTTGAGTAACGTCAGCAACGTCGCGTTCTGATCTGCAAAGCTGCAATTGTTTTTATGATTCGCCAACCAGATGCTACCGTCGGCGTAGCTGACTTGTTCCAACCTAATCTGTTCCAGTCCGAATGCTTCTACAGTAAGAACAAGTGTCCTTGATAGATCGGCTTTCTCCTGCTCGATGAGATCTGAAATCGTCAGGTGAACATCAACCGTCGTGGCATCCAGGTCATAACGGTTGCGCTTCGCCCTCAATTCAGCCGCCAGCCCGATCGACCGAATCTGCTTCCCGCTCATATTGCGGAACCCAAGATTGAGTTCAGCATTCGCTGGAGTTCTATGCCCCGACCGTACCAGCATATAGCGTCCTTTTGGTATGACACTTGCGCTGGTAAGCATCACGGGACATCCTGCCTGGGTGGACTGAGGCAGCATATGTTCAAGGTCTGCTGCCTGCGCTGCATTGGATGAAATTGCAGGTTTACCAGAATTTTGCGCAAAGCAGCTAACGGACGCTGCTAACAGAAGGACAAGAGCAGAATGCTTCATCGGAAACCTCCCGCCGGACGCCAAAAGTTTAGCACTGCGACACAACGATTTACCATATGTCTATGCACGCCGCGTCCGGCATCCCCGTCTACCGCGCTTTCCGCCCGCAACTCGCGGATGCCTATGCCATCGTCTCGGAATACTACGAGGCTGTCGACGTTATGGTGCGCGAGGACCAGCAGAAGTTTGAGCGCGAATACTTCGAGGGCGAAGGAGGCCTGTGGCTGGCCACATCGAACGGACAGACCATAGGTTGCATCGCCCTGCATGAACTGCACGGTTTTCACGAGAAGATTGGCGAGATCAAGCGTCTCTACGTCCAGCCAGCCTTCCGCGGCAAAGGCGTTGCCGAAGCCCTGCTTGCCACCCTCGAAACCTACGCCACCGCGCGCGGCTTCCGAGCCCTCTACCTCGATTCAAAAGACGACCTGCAAGTCGCCATCCGTTTCTATCAACGGCACGGATACGAGCTTTGCGAACGATATAACGAAAATCCGCAGGCTACTATCTTTATGAAGAAACAGCTTCACTAAAAACCAAAGTTGTCATCAAAACAATGGCGTCGTCCTGAATAAATATTCCGAATAATAATGGCGTCATCCTGAGCTTCAATTTTAGGTTGTCATTCCGAGCAACCCTGAGCGAAGTCGAAGGGGCACGGAGGAACCTGCTTTTTGCTTCGGTCGCTATCGTTGCTTGCTCAAGACCTACACTTTCTCTATGGAATCTCTGATTAAGGTGGGTTTGTATCAGGGCCCGACTTCAGTCGGGCCGTAAATAGCGAAAAAACAAGGGGCTTTAGCCCCTGAAGATTCCATTCAGAGGTTCCTTAAAACTGCTTTAAACGGCGGAGGCAGAGGTGTGGCAGTATTCAGGCTATTTGCCCACATTTGCACTGCATAGTGGTTGATGACATTTCCCTTATCGACATCAGATAAGCCCTCAAGCGTCATGCGATGCGGGTTGTCTTCTTTCATTCCATCGCTCAAACCTAGCTTCACAATCTATCCTCAAAAACGACGTAGTTTTATGGATGATGGATCGTTAGGCACCAAAAGGCAAGAACGGATTTACACTAAACAAAGCCCATGGTCTTCGTCCTCGACAACTACGATTCCTTCACCTACAACCTCGTCCAGTACATGGGCGAGCTTGGCGCGGAGATCACCGTCCACCGCAACGACGAGCTGACCGTCGAACAAGTCGAGGCTCTGGCCCCGGAACACATCCTGCTCTCACCCGGCCCATGCACGCCGCAGGAAGCGGGCATCAGCATCGATCTGGTCCGTCACTTTGCCGGGAAAATTCCTGTTCTTGGTGTCTGCTTAGGACATCAGGCCATCGGCGCGGCCTTTGGCGGAGAGGTCATCCGCGCACCGCAGCTTATGCACGGCAAAACCAGTGCGGTTGAGCACGATGGCAAGACCATCTTCTCCGGTATCGCCACGCCGATGACCTGCACGCGCTATCATTCACTCATCGTCTCGGAGAAGGGCCTGCCAAAAGATCTCGAAATCTCAGCGCGCACCGCCGACGGCACCATCATGGGGCTGCGCCATAAGAAGTATGCGGTCGAAGGCGTCCAGTTTCACCCCGAAAGCGTCCTCACCGAAGACGGCAAACACCTGATCAAAAACTTCCTGGAGATGTAAAGGGCGTGCCATCCAATTCCTGGCCAGCAGCGTTGCGCGCGAAAATTGGCCCAGACGAGGCGGAGGCTGAAGGCTGTGGATGCCCCCCCCACTGCCGAGGCCGACAACGAAGTATGGGCCAATTTTCACCGCAACCCTCAGGGCTGAGGCAGATTTTCCCGATCTCTTCGTCACTCGTCGTTCCAGTCCGGGGTCCCCAGTGTACGCGATGTTCATACACTGGGGTGGGAGTAGGCCAGCTACAGTTCACTCCTCGCTCCTCGATCTCAGAAAAATCTGTTCCCGGCGCTGCCGTCAGGAATTGGATGGCACGCCCTCATGTGCATCGGATTGCAATCCTGTTCATCACCGCAGGGTGCCTCTCCGTTCATGCCCAACAACCCATCGCCTACACTCCTACTGAAGGCGTGACGCTTTCCGGCTCACTCGAAGTCGCGAATGGCCGCGCCACCATCGGCAATAACGGCACCATCACAGCAGGAACAAAGACCACTGCCGTAGAACTAGCACGAGGCGGCAAGCTGAACGTCTGTGCTTCGACCAAAGTTCATCTTTCAACCGATAAAACATCCGCAGATGCAGGAGCCGCCGGAGCACTGATGATTGCGCTCGATCGAGGAGCGTTAGAAGCCAGCTACACGCCGGGCAAATTCTCTGACGTGTTGATGACACCCGATCTGCGCATCCTCATCTCAGGACCAGGCAAAGCCGATCTGAAGATCCGCGTCAATCAAAAAGGCGATACCTGTATCGACAATCACGGCCCGGACGCTCCCTACGTAACCGCCACCAATCTCTTCGAGGGCGGAGTCTATCGAATCCAGCCAAACCAGCGCGTTCTTTTCGAGCACGGCAGCCTGCAACAGGTAGTCGACAATGAACAGGAATCCTGCGGCTGCCCACCGCCGGTACCGCTCTCAGTAGCCAGTGCGGGCACTTCTTCTGGTGGTGGAGAAACAGCACGCCCCGGAGAAAAAGTAGGCGGACCATCCTCTACACCCGCCGATACAACTTTCCCGTTGGCTGAAAGCGAAGGGTTGACGCCTCCTCCATCGCCTTCCACAACCCCGGCAGTTCCAATAGGAGAAACGCATACACAGGTCAGTGTGCCGCTGACATTCAACGGCAATGCACCCCGGATTCCAACGGAACCTCCGCCTCCGCCAGAAACTCCATCCACCAATGCACTCGTGGGAACCCCGCAACCAGTGCTACCTGCAAAACTAGTCGAACATGCGGCAGTCATCGAAGTACCTCAACCAACGCCTCCCGCAAAGCCGCCTGTCAGCCACATGGAACAAGCCACGCCCTCAACACCACTACCTCAGCCCGTTGCCGTAAAGAAAAAGCCTGTGAAGGCTGCGCCAGCACAAACTACTGCATCCGTTACGGAAACCAAACCAGCAGCGCTCTCAACCCCAGCAGTACAAGCGAAAGCCACGGCACATGAAGCACCACCTCCACCAAAGCCTGCTCCAGCTGGCAGCCTTCTCCATCGTGTAAGCCAATTTTTCTCCAGCCTCTTTGGCAGATGAGATACGGACAGCATAATCGTTACTCCATTGCTGGATTTCAGTTGTGAACCACTAGCATGAGTAAAGGATTACTTTTGTTTTTTGCTAGAGCCGTAACCAACTGTTATTGCTCAACAAGTTAGAATGATTTCCACACGAGCAACGTTCGATATAGACCCGTTGCAATGAGGCATCATGCGTTTTAAGTTGTTTTTTCTTGTCTTGTCTGCCTTCACTTCCATAAGCAGCGCGCAGAGTGTAACCACCGTCCATGTCTTCAATGTTACTGACGGACGAGAGCTGAACGGCAGTCTCATCCAGGCATTCGACGGCAACTTCTATGGCACAACCCTTGAAGGGATAACTGGGGACAATACGCTGTTTCGTATCTCTTCTGCAGGAGAGAGTGCCTTCTATGTTTTGACGGGCATGAAAGAAGTCGTTCCCGGTTTTGCTCTGATCCAGGGAGGCGATGGCAATTTCTATGGTGTCAATAATGGCTATGGATATATAGGGTGTTTTGCTGATGCCCAAGGCTGTGGCATCGTATATCGACTCTCGCCCGATGGTGTGCTAACGGTGCTCTACAACTTCCAGGGTGACACCGATGGCGCTGCTCCACTGGCACCATTAATACTGGGCAATGATGGCCAACTTTATGGCACGACCACATATGGTGGAGATGCCAATCTCGATGGGACTATTTTTAAGATATCGCCGGATGGAACATACACACTGCTTCATAGATTTAATGACCCTGTTGATGGGAGTAGACCTGCAACTGCGCTCGTGCAGGCAAGTGACGGAAATTTTTATGGAGTAACACCCCAGGGCGGCGCAAATAGAAAGGGTACCATTTTTCGGATCACATCCTCAGGCGATTTCACCCTGCTGCACACCTTCTCTGGTTCAGATGGCTCCAAGCCGCAGAGCAGGCTGGTTGAAGCTCTTCCGGGAATCCTCTACGGAAGTACCATACTTGGTGGAGATATGAGCCGCTGCTCTTCTGCCGGCTGCGGAACCATCTTCAAGATGGATTTTCCCGGAAATGTTGCAACCATCTTTCGCTTTGAAGATGAAGAGCATGGCTCTTTTCCACAGAGCGATCTCTTCCAGGCAAGCGATGGAAACTTATATAGCACCGCAGGCGGGAGTAGCGCCTGCATTGCCGCGAAATATCCGGCATGCTTCGGTTCTATCTTCAGCGTGACCCCGGCGGGCAATCTGTCTACGCTTTATACATCAAATAATTTGAAAGATAGTGTTGGGGCCACTAATTATGGCGGATTGCTCCAGAGCAGTAGCGGAGACTTCTGGGGCGCAACCTGGTATACCACTGACTCTGGGCAAATCACCTCCTATGGAACGATCTATAAGTTTCAGCCCGCGTCTACTCTGCCTCCTCCTATACAGCTCTCCTTCGTTAAAGATCTGGTCAAGCCAAATACTCCCGCCACGCTGAACTGGAAGGTTGTGAATGCTGCATCGCTGACCATGCAGCAGTGTTATGCCTTTATTCAAAATGTTCCAGCGGGAGCAGGTACCTGGACAGGCCTCCAGACAGGAACTGTGACTGGCAGCACTATGTCGGGTTCGGCAACCATTACACCCACCGAAATTGGCACGTATACCTATGCCCTCACTTGCGGAGGCATCGAGTCCGGCTTTGCAACACTGACTGTAGGCCCGCCGCCGCTTGTGATCAAGACCACCAGCCTGCCGAATGGCATAGTCGGCAGCCCCTATTCAGCAGCTCTCACAACAACGGGAGGCTATGGTGCCACTACTTGGTCGATCTCCTCGGGAAACCTTCCGCCGGGAATGACTCTGACAGCGAACACCGGAATCCTCTTAGGAATCCCCACAGAGGCAGGGACATTCAACTTTGCTGTGAAGGTAGAGGATTCCGAAGATACTCCAGCAACAGCGACAGCCAGCCTGGCAATTACCATACAGCCAGCGGCATCGAAAATCATTGCGCAGGTCAGTCCTTCTACCATCACCACTGGTCAAAATGTAACTCTTTCTGCAAATGTAACCGGAGTTCCAGGAGCGCCGATTCCTGGCGGCACGGTGCAGTTTATTGCGAACGGTAAGAACATCGGCTCAGCTGTTTCCGTTGCAACCGGAACCGCATCTCTGTCGGGCGCATTCTTTACCGCTCCGGGGACCTACTCGATTATTGCCCAATATTCCGGCGATGCCAGCTATAACAGCGCTTCGTCTGCCAGCGTACAACTCACGGTTGCCGCCCCTGTACCTGGAATTTCCGTGACAGTGAACCCCTCCACGATTACTGCAGGAGGATCTACAACACTGACTGCGCAACTTGCCGGAACGCCAGCACCAACCGGTACAATACAGTTCCTCGCAAACGGAGCAAACATCGGCTCGCCGGTAACTCTTGTTGCAGCGGTCGCTACGCTGGCAGACCAAGTGTTTTCGACAGCTGGCACATATGCAATTACGGCTGTTTACGGCGGAGATGGAAACTATGCGGGCACAACCTCTTCAGCTGTAACGCTCACTGTGTCTTCCATAGCGGCATTGTTAACGGCCTCGCCACAGACAATAACAGTTGCCTCACCTGGAGCAAGCGGATCGACTACACTCCATCTCTCAAATTTCAGCAGCGATGCGGTTAAGTTCTCTTGTTCAGGCCTCCCCATTGCGTCGTCCTGCAGTTTTGGACATCTGCAGGGAACAGGAATGGATGGCACCGCAACCATGGTAATGACAACCTCTGCCGCATATAGTGCACATCTTGATTTTTGGGGAAGTAGCGGTTCAGGCGTCGTTTATGCAGGAGTTTTGCCAGGAATACTTAGCCTGGCAGGATTCTTCCTAAATCGCAGGCGCTATGGGAAGGGACTGCTCCTATGCGTGATCCTCGCAGTTGCCGGCTTTGCTACAGGCTGTGGCGTGAAGGTGAATGGCACGCCGCCAGGGTCGTACCCCATAACAGTAACGGCAAGTAACGGAGCTCAGACTGCCTCAACGATAGTCTCGCTGAATGTGGAACAGTAGGTGGGTCACTGAGCCGAAGCAAAACCGTGGCGCATGAAGCACCGCCACCACCCAAACCTGCTCCAGCTGAAGGCCTTATCCATCGCGTGAGCCACTTCTTCTCTAATTTGTTTGGCCGATGATGGCCTGAAAGAAAAGGCCTGCCCGGTTTAGGCAAGCCCTCGACTATGAATTCGATCATGGATTTTGGCTATCATGCGCGATCGATAGTTTTCGATCCCCGAAAAATCCTCAATTCAGCAGCCAGATCCGCCAGGGCCGCCTTCGTAAAAGTACACATTCCAGCCTGAAGAGGTGCTTGTATATGGACCGGAGATGGTATAGCAAGCGGGAGATGGATCTTCCGGCGTAAGGCTGTCCCAATACGAGGTACCCGAGGGGCTGATGTAGTAGAGATTGCGCTGGTAAGCCGCATAGCCAAAGCCAGCGCTGGACCAATCGCCGCTTCCCTCCCCAGGCCATACCGACGTGCCTACGCTTTCGGTGCCGAACTCAATGATCTGGGCATTTCTTGTGTTCTGGCCACCGTGGTACTTGGAGCCAGGATAGTAGCCCACCCAGGTTCCCTGATAACCAAGCCACCAGTTGCCCTGGTAAAGGTAATACTCGGCACTGAATTCATACTGGGTGCCGCCAAAAGTGCTGTAGTTGCTGAAGCTGGCTCCGAGGAGTCCGCTATCTGCGACCTGAACAAAATCTCCGCACGTATTGTTCCAGCATCCGGTGGCATAGCCATCTGCCGTTGAGAAGATGAAGAAATGGGAGCTTTCATCGTTGTTGAACATCGCTGGATAAACAACCCAGCCCACTTCCTCGGTCTGCAAGCCTGATCCGCTTCCCCCGACATACCACTCCTGCGAAAGAGAAAATATCTCGCCGGCCGCGGTGTTCACATATGGGCTCCAGACATTCAGATTGGAATTACCGCCCAGGTTGTCCACCGTTTGAATGGTGTACGAATACTTGTGCGAAGCCACCTGAGGATAGACCGTCGAATTGGCTTTCACCGCGCGGACCGCTCCATCGGGAACCTTCTGGAAGAACTGCTGCAACGTGGAGAAGTGGCTCATCGTCTCCAGCGTGACACGGAGCAGAGGTACTGTCCCTGTCTCGCAATGAGCAGAATTGCCAAACGCATCAAACGGCTTGTCAGGATCGACCTGCGTAGCAGGTTTCACGGCGTTGCCTGCCGCATCCGTATCCGGCAGTGTACGGCTCTTGAGGAGTGACAGCGGAGGCGCTGACGCAATGCTCTTGAGTCCATATTTGCGAACAGCCGGTTGCTGTTCGGTAGGAACACAATCATAGTGATTGCCATCCACTACGAAACTATGGCTGACGTCTACACCGTCATACCGATGGATGATATGCTGGCGCATTTCTTCGAAGGCTAACTTGTCCTTCACCTTGCTATCTGCACGTGTCAGATAGTTATCGGCATTTGCCGCTTTGGTGTTTTCAACAAAGTTCCTAAAGGGGACGAACTGCTTTGTGCCCGGTTGCTGCGCAAAGCCATGTCCACTTAGGGTAGTCGCCATAAACGCCAAACCAAAAATAGCGTTCCGGCGAATAGTGCTGATTGTTATTTTGCTCCGTATTGCTTGAAGCGAGGGAGTGTTCGAGCGTGGGTTAGCAAAGATATTCTTTTGCATCAGGTTCTCCTTTTCACGGTGGCTGGCAGACTTCCTGCCGGCCCGGAGGAGTAGTGAGCGCCTTTCACTCTTCGTTTCAAGATAATTACTAACAGATAGGCAAACTTATCCTTCTGGGATATATATCTCTGCTAACTGCTGGCATCTCAGTGAACGGGATTTGCAGCAATTACAGTGCATCCAGCAAGTTATTTACCCGCTAACCTGCAACTCTAATTTCATTTATTAGTTATATTTAGAGAAGATATGGGTCTCTGGCTAACTAGACGCTATTAATCCTGACCGCGGATCTTCATCATCTATATCCCGGCAAAGCTTGTGTCGATTTTGAACACCGCAGGATGGGATCTGTCATTTGCCTGGAATGCAGGTATTTTCAGCGCGCGCCCGTCTGTACCGGAGAATAGGCTCCCTTATTCTCAGGAGCGCGAGGATTCACGCCAAAATCCCACACATCGAGATTGATTTCGCCGGGCGACAAAATTTCCACCAGTGCATACTCGCCAAAGCTCAACGGATACTTCGGTGTCACCTTCATCCAGCGCTTACCGGGCAGGATCTCTGTATTGGTGGGAATGATGTCTTCGGACTGCGAGACCTTGCCCAGCATGCTCACACGCACCGCGCCAATCACGCGCAGATTCTTGCGGCTCTCAACACGCACAATGGCGTATTTGCTGTCAGGAGAGCTGAAAGAGTTCTTGTCCTTCACAGAGCTTGCTCCATGCGTATTGATCGCCAGAGCAGAATCGGGAACGGCATCCTCACCGCCATCGAGACTGACATAGAGCACAGGCTCAGCCACGTGCACCTGCACCTTGGCATTGGCGCCCTGAATCTGAACAAGCTGTTTGGCTCCGCCCATGGGGTTGATCGCGGCGCGCAAAACATTGTGGCCGGCGCTGCGATTCAGATCTCCATTGCTTTGGTCGATATGGACAAGCTCGGGAATGGCTTGAAAGGTATCGAGTACGAAGACGCCGCTCTCGTCGGGAATACGCAAGCCCGATGCAACAAATGGCATGCGAGCCAGCTCATCGGCACGTTCCGTCTGTTCTTCCTTATCGATCTGCGCAGCCTCATTCTGAGCCGGACTACTCCCATCCGCTGCTGCCGCGCTGCTTGAAGCGCCAGGCACGTGCTCCTTGTTCCACTTCTCGGTCGCAGGCCAATCGATCAACGAGTAAGGCACTTCTTCCCAATCGCCTCCACGCTCGGCGCTCTGATAGCGCACCCGGTCGCCTTTCACCTCATATTTAGTCACAACCTGGTACGAACCATCTTTAAGAACGAGGCGCTGGCGGGTCGGCTGCGCAAATGCCGGCAGCAAGGAGAGCGCCAGCAAAACAACGGAAATGGAACGAAGAACCCTCATAGAATCTTTCAACGTCTTTTAGACGCTACCGCAATCGGTGTGTAATAACCATTGCCCCTAAACTTAAAGACAAAAACAGCATCCTCAAGCAGAGAGGTTTTGCTCAGGCAAACGTGGCTTCCAGCGATAGGCAGCCTGCGAGTTTCTCCAGAAAAACTTCCCCATCGCTCGATCTCCCTTACGGACAACAAAGCTGCGGATAATCTCCAACGTCCCAGCATAATCAGCTAAATGATCGCTATTCGGCCAATCGCTGCCATAAATCAAACGATCCTCGCCAAATATCTCCCAGACCGCATCCAATCGCTCTTGATAGAAGGCTAACTCTCGCGGCACCCGCCCATCTACCTGCCGCAGCACCTCCGACCCCTTTACATACACATGCGGATGCTGCGCCAATGCACGCAGATGACCGATGTACGCCTTGTGAACGGCTAAATCCGTAGGCGGTTCTGCCTGCGGAAGATGGTCGATGACAATGCGCAAATCCGGCACACGATCCGTCAAGCGCACCAGGCCGGCAATCAGAGCAGGATCGGGATTTGCACTATCCATCACCAACCCAGCCTCGGCAACCAATTTGAGATTGGCGATCACGGCAGGATTATTCACGCCAGAGCTCAAGTCGCGCTTCCACAAATTCCCATAGCGAATGCCCAGGAAAAATGGATTCGCATGCAGACGTTCAAGATCGCGAGGAAACGATTCTGTCATGGGATCGAGATCGCCCACCATCCCGACCATGATCGGATTCCGCGCCACAACTCCAAGTACCCAGTCGTTATCGGACACCCACGGACTAGCCTCAACCGCAATCGCGCCAACAACTCCGTGCGGAGCAGCGATCTTGCGATAGCGCTCCGGGAGCGCAGGCTTGTAGATCACCGCATCACTCTTCTCCGGCCACGGCACGCCTTCGGGCCGTGTCGGATCAAAAAGATGGATGTGCGCATCTAGGATCGGCAGAGATGCATTCAGCGCCAAAGCCATATTTGGAGCCATATTTTCTGCTGCATGCAACAGCGCCAGCGATGACGCGCCCTTCATCCAAGCTCTGCGTGTGAATCCAGCCATGGTTGCATCTGCCTTTTTGCGTCTTTTTCGTCTATCTCAATTTTGCGCACATTCGTCTATTCTTTCTATATGCGTTTTCAGTTTCTCGCGATTGCCACTCCGCTGGCTCTCCTTTCTTCTATTGCATTCGCTCAGACCAATGGCCAGAGCACCCCGGCACAGCCGCAGACTCAATCTTCACCGCAATCGACCACCACTCCCCCACTGAGATTCGAATCGCTGCCGCCCGATCCGCATACTCCCACGCCTGAAGAGCAGGCCGAGGCGCAGCGCCAGAGAACACTCCAGGCTGCAACGCAAATGGCTTCGGCGCAAGCGCGGTGGGGAGCTCCTATCTCAACCGCCGGCATCTCCCTTACGTTGAAAGAAACCAACCGCAGCAAAACACCGGCGGGCACGGAGATCACCTATCAACTCACCGGGACAGGCTTCCCCGCAGGAGAAAAACTGACCCTGCTTCAGTGGCCGCTGAATGGCAATGTGCAGCCCACAATGGATGGCATCACAATGGACACAAGCGGAACGGCCATCTGCACGCCATCTGCGCCAGCTGCAGATGCCGCAGCGGGAGCCACTCCCGATGCTCTGGCTTGCGAAAAGACATCCAAGGCAAATGCGCCTATCGAGATCAAGACCACAGCCGCTCAGGGCGAGGCCATCCGCGTGGCACTGGTCACGGCAGACAAGAAAAAGGGTGCAGCCGGCAGCGTCATCCCATTTCCGGTCAACGCCGAAGACAAAACCTGCAAACTCTACATGATGCTCGGAACCAAAGACGCCGATCTGGTACTGGTCGAGGGCGACGGATTCCCGGCAAACACAGCCGTTACGCTCGAATCCACTTCCTACGACGACAAGCATCCTGTAAACGCAAAAGCCGATGCCCAGGGCCACCTGCTCGTAGCCATCCTGCCCGGCGTCAAAGGACATGACTCAGGTCAATTAACCATCACTCCCCAAAATGCTGCTTGCGCCCCATCACTCACATTTCCCTGGGGCAAAGGCACTTACAAGACGGAATGACCGGTTAAGACTTCGTATCGTCTGCTTTCTTGATCTGTTCAATGACGATCGCTTTTAAACCTGCTCTCTGAAACATCTCTCCGGTAATTTCAACATAATCGCCTACAAAGGGCATCAATTTCTCCCGCTGCGAGGTGTCCGGAATCGATTCTGAAATCGGAGTATAGATTGTGCCTTTCTTAGTAACGATGATCAACGGCGACCCCGACCGCGCGCACATCAATGCGCAGTCGTTCGTAGGTTTCAATGCCTCGTTGTATTTCATGAGGCAGGCAATGTCACGAACATATCCGTGAATTGTGAGCTTTACGCTTTTATTCGGTTTTAGATCGGCACTTTGATCCTGTGACGATGTTTGAGCATGCATCGAAGCGCCCAGCATGGCGCAGGCAAGGATTCCGGCAGCGGTTCTAATTTTCACGAGAAAAGCCTCCGGAAGCAACGTAACACTTGAGATGACTTCTTTAGTTCAATTACAGTTGAACTATGAATGAAGCCGCGAACCTGGTGGATATTGCTGCGCAGTTGGCAGACAGGTCGCGCATGGCTATTATTCTGCAATTGATGGATGGAAGTTCGAAAACTGCAAGTGAGCTTGCATTTGCCGCAAATTTATCGGCGCCATCCGCAAGTATGCACCTTGCCAAGCTAGTGCAAGCACGGGTCCTGGCTGTCACCACTCAGGGCCGGAATAAGTACTATCGCATAGCAAACCATGCAATCGCTCATGCGATTGAGGCGCTTTCAGCGGCGGCAAACTTTTCCAGATCTGATGGTCTCCTCTACGAGCCAAAAAGATCGCAGATCCCAAATCCATGGGCCTTTGCGCGGACCTGTTATGACCATCTGGCCGGCAGGCTCGGCGTGGAATTGGCATCCTCTTTGCAACAGCATGAATACCTAAAAGCAACTGGAGGCGAATATGAGCTCATGCCGGACGGCAAGCAGTGGTTGAACGAACTCAACATCGACAGCAAAGAGCTATATGCAGAAAGACGTACCTTCGCAACACCATGTCTTGATTGGACCGAGCAGCGCTATCACATCGGAGGTGCACTCGGCGCGGCGCTCTTGACCGCAATGTTGAAGCTCGGCTGGCTTGGAAAATCGCGCATACCGCGACTCGTCAGGCTAACAGTAAAAGGCGAAATGGAACTGAATCGAAGACTCTCGATGAATCCGCGAAAACAACAGCCCGGAAAGCAATAGGAAAACTATCCTCCTTTGGGCATGATCTGGCGCTAATTCAATTTGATACGACTTAGTTTCGCGTCGACGAGCCTTACCTGCAAAAGCTCCTTCCATAAGGCTCGTTACGATTTCTTCTTCAGTATCAACAAAATGGCAGAAAGATGAGATGGCGGTAGTTGCTTGCATACGGTTAGCGCACAACAAATTCGTCGAAGTTTAGTTTTCCATCTTCCCTTTCCTCTCTCTTCCTGCGATACTTGATTGTGCCAACCAGGTACGCCAATCACAAACAACTAAAGAAGGTGACGCGGGAATGTCTGCAAAGTACATCTTTGTGACGGGTGGAGTTGTGTCCAGCCTCGGAAAAGGGCTGGCAGCAGCCTCAATCGGTAGTTTGCTCGAAAGCCGGGGCCTTAAGGTCAATCTGATGAAGTTTGACCCCTACCTCAACGTCGACCCAGGTACCATGTCGCCCTTCCAGCACGGCGAGGTCTTCGTCACCGACGACGGCGCGGAAACCGATCTCGATCTCGGCCACTACGAGCGCTTCACCCACGCGAAATTAACCCGCGACAACAATCTGACCACAGGCCGCATCTACGAGCAGATCATCACCAAGGAACGCCGCGGCGACTATCTCGGCAAGACCGTCCAGGTCATCCCCCACGTCACCAACGAGATCAAGAACGCCATGCGCAAAGTCGCGGGCGAAAACGACGTCACTATAGTCGAAATCGGCGGCACAGTCGGCGATATCGAATCCCTGCCCTTCCTCGAAGCCATCCGCCAGATGCGTCAGGAGCTAGGCCGCGAGAATACCGTCTTTGTGCATGTGACGCTCGTCCCCTGGATCAGTGCCGCACAGGAACTGAAGACCAAACCAACGCAGCATTCTGTAAAAGAAATGCTCTCCATCGGCATCCAGCCCGACATCCTGCTCTGCCGCACCGACCGCTTCCTCTCGCGCGAGATCAAAAGCAAAATCGCCCTGTTCTGTAATCTCGAAGAACAGGCCGTCATCGCTGCCAGAGACGTCGAATCGATCTATGAAGTACCCCTGAATTTTTCACAAGAAGGCGTCGACAAGCTCGCTCTCAAATATCTGCACATCGAAACGTCTGAGCCCGATCTCAGCCGCTGGAAGAGCCTCGTCGAGCGCTGCTACAACCCGCAGGACGAAGTCTCCATCGCCATTGTCGGCAAGTACGTCGAGTACGAAGACAGCTACAAGTCACTCAAGGAAGCGCTGGTCCACGGAGCCCTCAGCCACAACCTAAAGCTTCGCGTGACATGGATCGAAGCCGAAGGCCTCGAGGTTCCTAACTACCATGAGCAGCTCGCCGGATTCGACGGCATCCTCGTTCCTGGAGGCTTCGGCAAACGCGGCATCGAAGGCATGCTCAACGCCATCCGTTACGCGCGCGAAAACAAAATCCCCTACTTCGGCATCTGCCTCGGCATGCAGACCGCCTGCATCGAATTCGCCCGTAATGTCTGCGGCCTGAACGGAGCCAACTCCAGCGAATTCGACCCAGCCACGCCGCACCGCGTCATCTACAAACTGCGCGAACTCACCGGGGTAGAAGAAATGGGTGGAACAATGCGGTTAGGCGCATGGGCCTGCATCTTACAGCCCAATACGCTCGCTGCCAAAGCCTACGGAAAGACCGAGATCAGCGAACGTCACCGTCACCGTTACGAATTCAATCGCGAATACGAAGCAGTTCTCACCGGAGGCGGACTGCAGATCACCGGAACCACACCCGACGCCACCTACGTCGAGATCGTCGAAATCCCCGACCACCCGTTCTTCTTAGGCTGCCAGTTCCATCCGGAATTCAAATCAAAGCCACTGGAGCCACACCCACTCTTCAGCGCCTTCACCAAAGCCAGCTATGAGAACCGGCTGAAGCGGCAATTGACCACCGCGACAAAGGTTGAAGTCGGACAAGCTTAGTGTGTTTGCGGCTTGAGCAGGATGGCATGACTGACTCGTGCTTTTAGACCACGATCAAACGTGACGAGTGTCATGCCTGCGGCTTCTGCAAAAGCTGCAATGTATGAATCCGACCATTCTTTCGCCGAAGGACGATGCGATTGCGATATGGTTCGAAATCTGGGTTCCACACCAGCAGGTTCATCGATGAATACGAAACGATCATCTTTCAGTATCCGGTCGTACACCGACCATGCCTGCTTCTGGCTCATCACATCTTCACGCATCACCGCTTCTGTCGTCAGCAAACGCAGCAGGCTTATTTGCGTGAAACGGCAGACACAAATGCGATCTTCGATCTTCAGAGAAGAAACCCAGGCAAAGGCAGGAATATGATGTATATGGCGCTCGACTGCAAAGGCTAACCAGACATTCACATCAGGGAAATGGAATGATTTCAAAAATACCCTCGTTGTCGATATCAAGAGTTCCAGGAGCCTTTGACGGCACGAGAGGACCAGTGATGCGCTGAGAGTGAGATTGTTTCGCACCATGCAGCTCTCGCTCCACTCCGCGCAAAATCAACTCCTTCACGGATCGTCCTTCCCGCGCAGCTTTTCCCTTCAGCTCGCGATAGATCGGGTCCGGAATATCTACGGTTGTCCTCACAAACCGAGGCTACCATATTTATGGCAGAGATGCATCGTAAGTCGATCCGAAGAACATCTAATCCACATGCCTGAACTACAGACGGACCGCCCCGTTCAACAAAAGAGTTCCAAAGCAGGCACAATCCTGCTCGCCATCTTCCTGGGGTTGTTGGTTGGCGCCGGAGCTCTGCTGATCTTCATCCGTCAGGCAACTACGGGCCTGTGGAACGATGTAGCTACGAAGATCACCCATCGCGAGCTGCGCATCGACACCTCACAACCGAC
>Ga0137415_10002386_pt1 | contig 18740 bp, 13 predicted proteins | sample CZODoug3_1_1_16f_FD_183082 | JGI IMG/M metagenome (GOLD analysis project Ga0137415, IMG submission 183082) | Vadose zone soil fungal communities from Angelo Coast Range Reserve, California, USA - CZODoug3_1_1_16fungal (Hybrid Assembly) | ecosystem: Environmental > Terrestrial > Soil > Vadose...
AAATGCGCCGATACCGTTAATCAGCGCATGCACGAGCCGGCCTTTTTCCTTCTGCTTCAGCCAGTGCACCACCATGCCTGCCTGCGAGAGTGTGAAGGCGAGAAAAGCGCCAATGGCATAGAGAGGAATCAACTTGTCCGTCACACCGCCGAACAGAATCAGCAGCGCAGCCGTCAGTCCTACGAGCGCATAAATGCCGTGCGAATAAAGTAGTCTTCGTCCGCGCAATAGAAACACGTGAGGCAGATAGTTCTTCGCTGCAATGGCTCTTGTCAGGCGCGGGAAATCGGCAAAGGCCGTGTTTGCTGAAAGCGCGAGCACCAGCAAAATGGACGCGATCGTAACGTAATAGAACCAGCCGCGCCCCATCACCGCCGCTGTCAATTGCGATAGCACACTCTCATAACCATGCGCCCCCGGATCGGTTGCGCCGATGCCATAAGCCCTGCAAAGGAACGCGATACCAGCCAACAGAATAATCAAGAGCGCAATGATGATCGTCAACGTCTTCTTGGCATTTTTCGTCGTCGGTTCGCGGAAGGCCATGACCCCATTGCTCACCGCTTCTACACCTGTCATGGCGGTGCAGCCGCTGGCGAAGACCTTCAGCATCAGCCATGTAGTAAGCGCGGCGGTAGCCGCTGGCAGCTTCGGCGCCGCAGCCACCGGCACTGGATGCCCCCCAGTGGTTATCACGTGAAAGAGCCCCCACACGATGATGGTCAATAGCGTTCCGAGAAACAAATAGGTAGGAATCAGAAACGCAACGCCCGTATCGCGCACGCCACGCATGTTGATCAGCGTGAGGATCACAAGAATTCCCAGGCAGATGAGCAGCGTGTGCTGATGCAGTTGCGGGAAAGCGGAGATGAGTGCGCCAACACCAGCAGAGATGCCCACTGCCGCAGTCAGCACATAGTCGATCATCAGCGCTGCCGCAGCCAGCAGACCAGCGTTATCGCCGAGATTTTCGCTGGCCACGGTGAACGATCCGCCACCTTGGGGATACGCATCGATCGTTTGCCGGTACGAGAAGTAAACGATCACCAGCAAAATGAGGATCGCGATGATAATCGGCACAATCAGATGCACGCCAGCCAGGCCGAGCGGGATCAGCAGAGTCAGCGCGGCTTCCGGCCCGTATGCAGCCGAACTCAATGCGTCAAGGCCAAAGATCGGTATGCCTGCCGATGGGCCAACATGCTCGGCGCGTTCTTCGGATGTGGCGAGGGGACGTCCAAACAATAAATCGGAAATTTGCATTCGGTTGCTCGATCCCAGAACAGAGTACGCAACTGCTATCACTGCTTATTCGATGTCAATCAGCATAAACCGTCATACTTTGCAGCGATATGACGAGCTCTGCTGTAGCAGTCGGCAAATAAATAATTAATAAATCAATGTTCCGGCTCCATATGCCGTTGCGCTGACCAGGTAATACCCGAGACCAGCAACAGAATGGCTGCCAACTCCAGCAGGCGAGGCCAGCGCAACTCGTAGACAAAGCCATAGAGCAGCGCAAATAGGGTTTCAAACGCAATCAACTGCCCTGAGAGTGTCAGTGGCAGCAGACGGCTGGCACTGTTCCAGAAGGCATTCGCAATCACCGATGGGCCAATAGCTAGGAAGAAGCAGACAAACCAAAACCAGGCCCAAGCATGCGGCGCATGATACTGAACGGCTGCGTGTCCAAAGAAAAAAGCAGGAACGCTGAGGAGCATCGCCAACGCTCCGGTTGCAACGCCCGTAAGCAGCGACCACTCATGGCCCGTAAACCGGTGATGCTTTGAGAAGTAGCGCGCATTCCACGCTGCATAGATGGTCCAGGCAGCCAGCGCTCCGAAAGCGCATACGATGCCAATCAGCTTGCCAGACCAGGCATGCCCGTCATTCTTTGCATAAAGGAAGAGGTCGACGTTGATAGCGACCATACCCGCCAGCACCAGGAGCAGCGGTAAAGCCAGTCGCCTCAATGCAAGTGCTCCGTGATCGCGCGAGCCTGCCAGGGTGATTGTGACCGGCAGCAATCCAACTGTAAGGGACGCAGGAGCGACTCCCGCAAGCTGTACTGCTGCTGTTACTAGTACAAAATAAAGCAGATTACCAATCGCACTCAGCCATAGCAGCGTGACCACATCGTCTCGCCTGATTTTAGGGCGCAGTTCCTTCCAGGCACTCGGCAGCAACACCAGCGAAACTAAGCCATAAGCAAGATAGCGCCCAGCAGACACCTGCAATGGCGAAAACCCTTGCAGTACACGTGGAGCAAGAAATACCGTTCCCCAAATCGCGCCTGCTGCGAGCCCATAGGCAAGGCCTTGCACAATTGGGTGCTTCGCTGTTTCAGATGACGCCGTGGCTTGCAGAAAGAAAACTCCAAATGAGGCTGTGCAGATAGAGTCTCACAGTGAGTTGTTTGCGTGCTTGGCAAAGAACTGTTGCATCGTATCCCGATCGCGAAAAGCAGCCACGCCGCCAATTGCAGTTGTTGAATAAGCTCCAGCTAGATTTCCAAACTCCAGGCAGCGTTCTACCGGCCATCCGGAGACGTAGCCATGCAGAAAGCCGGCATTGAAGCTATCTCCCGCGCCGATGGCGTCGATGGAAGAAACAAGATGCGCCTCCACGGAATATGTATTCGCTTCAGTGACGGCAAGCGCTCCCAGCACGCCGCGCTTTACTACCGCGAGTGGAACAATTTCAGAAAGCCTTCGCACGGCCAGATCCAGGTTCGGCGTTCGTGTTAATTCACAGGCCTCACGCTCATTCGGCATCAGGATGTCGACATAGGCCAGCGCTTCCTGGATCGACAGATCCCAGATTCCCATCGGATCGTCGTTCGTATCGAGCGAGATGCTGAGGCCAGCCTGTTTTAATTCGCGAAATAGCCGCGGAACATCTGGCCGGAGATTCGCCTGCAAAAAATATGAGGAGAGATGAAAGTGTTGTGCCGAGCTAAGATATGCAAGATCAAGATCACTGAATCGTAAGCTCAACGTAGCGCCGGGATAGGTCAGTGCCCTGCGAACTTTCTCGTGCTGCAACAAGACAGTAATGCCAGTGCCCAGGCCGTTCGCACGAATCTTGCGAGAAATGTCTACCCCCGCGGCTTCGAGATCGCGAACGCATATCTGCCCAAAGGCATCCTCGGCTACAGGTGTAATCAATCCTACGCGGCTGCCAAGTGACGCAAGATTGTGAGCTGTGATGGCAGGAGAGCCGCCAAGCACCATCGCCATGTTATCGGCCAGCAACTCACGCTCTACCGGAAGAGCATCTGGCAATCCGTACAATACAAGATCAATATTCGCTTCGCCTACCAGCGTTACATCAAATTGCTTGTCACTCACACAGCCGCCTCAGGCAGAACGGTCTGCTTCCGCCGCACGATCCAGAGAACGATGCCGGTGAATGCCCACACCGTTCCAACAATGCGGGCAATGTTGCCGAGGTTCATCCAGATGAACAGGCAGGTAAGAAAGCCACCCAGCGAAATCAACATCGGCAGCCATTCGGTAAACTTGCCCTGACGCCATCCCCGCACCAGGGATGAAATATTCACGCCCATGAACGCCAGGAGAGCGCCGTAGTTCAACAGCTCTGTACCAAGCTGATAGCTGAAGATCAAAGCTCCGGCCATACAGATAGCTCCAATCAGCAGAACATTGTTACGAGGAATGCGGTTCTTCGGATGCACCGCGCCAAAGAAGCGGCGCGGGAGCGCTCCATCCTGGCCCATCGCGAGCAGAAGACGCGCTGCGCCGAGCTGCGAAGCCATGCCCGATCCGAAATTGGCGAGCAGCAGCGAAGCGTTCACAATAGCGAAGAGAACAGGGCCGCCAATATGTCCCGAAATGTGTACATATGCGGTGTCGATATCTAGGAAGGCCTGTCCACGCGGCCAGACAAGCTGTCCAAGATACACTTCAATGCTTGCCAGAATGCCGGTGACGAGACAAGTGAAGACGATCGCCCGCGGCACATTGCGCTCTGGCTGTTTCGCTTCGTCAGTGAGCGTGGATATCCCGTCGAAGCCAATGTAAGTAAGCACGGCAATCGAAGTCCCGCGCAGAAGTCCTTGTGTGGAGAAATTGCCACGATCATAAAACGGGAACGTATAAAACGAAGAAGGCTGGTGCTGCATGTGAAACAGATAGCGAAGCGCTGCAATCACGACCAGCACGATCACAACGCCTAGCGCGGCGGCCATCGCAGCGTTGATGCGCGCTGAAGTCTCCACGCCATTCAAATTCAGAGCCGTGAACATGACAGCGAAAAGGATGACGAACACGATATATGGAACTTCAGGCAAAAAGTTTTGAGCGGCCTTGCTGCACCAGATCGTGCAAATCAGCGGATTGAGAATGTAATCCATTGCCATGCACCAGCCGGTGAGATAACCGAGACTCGGATGCAGTTCCTTGCCGACATAGATAAAAGCCGAGCCGCCACGCGGGTAGACACGCGCCATGCGCCCATAACTCACCGAAGTAAGCAGCATAGCAACCATGGCGCACAAGATCGCCGTGACCACATGTCCGCGCGCCTCGTGATAGATCACGCCAAAGCTCGGCATCGGTGCCGTGGGCTGAATCAGAACGATGCCATACAGCACCAGATCCCAGAAGCGCAGGCTGCGCTTGAGCGTAACCTGGTTGGTGCCGGCGGCTGCGGATTCAGCTGGCATGAAGAACCTCTTGAAGAGTTTTAGATAAGTTCATCCTAACGGGCAGCTATAACTTTCTCACTCCCGGTATGGAGTGTTTGCAATGATACGTTCCAGCCAGAGAGCAATACCATTGGATCAGCAGGAGCATTTTTAGGAAGAACTGCCGTCAATACACGCGATTCGCCAGGCAGCAGCGAGACGTAGTTATCCGACCAGAAAACCGGAGCCACCAAATCGCCAGAATGTGTGCGCACAGCAGCGGAGACCTGAAAAGCTAGTGTCTGCGATGTGTTTTGTAACTGCAACTGAATCTTTTTCCCGTCGAGGCCGTTAAGGATCGATATCCGTGTCTGAACCTGTGCCTTCGGGAGTGAAAATAAAGCCGTCATATCTTCATGCTGGAGCGCCGGAGTGTGCGTATATTCCGTCTTGCTCCAGTCAAAGGTAGTGAGCTTGGACGGAGTCCAGTAGAAATTCCGGCTCACCATTTCTCCGGCAACATTTTTGAGCCCCAGATCGATGAAGAAGATCTTTGAACCGCCAGTGAATGCAGCGTCTGGTATGGAGATGACGCGCGAGGAGCTATCCGCTGCTGCTGCTATTTCTTTCTGTTGTGAAAAGACTTCCTTGAGATTTAAGTCGTAGACACGCACTGAAGCGGTTACTTTTTGCGAGGCCTGATAAAGACTGTTCACGACAACAACGCTGTGGTCGTCGTACGAATATTGGATGTGCAGCGGCTCGCAAGCTTTCTTTGTGCCGAAGTAACCACCGTCGGCGTCGAGATAGTAGTCGTACAGATGCCAGATGATCGAAGGCCACGCATTGTTCAGCATCCACTGAATCACCCCGGTAGATGTGTACTTATTCCGGCTGTAAGCCTCGAACATGGCGCGCTCGCTGTCATAGGCCATGGTTTGCGCAATGCGAATATACTCTTCCGCAGATTGCGGCTGACCATAGACGGAGTGCATCGCGTCATCGAAAACATCAGCGTTTTTGAACTTTCCGCCGCCGAAGTGATAGCTCCACGCATCGGCGCGAGGCCAGAGCTGATCTTCAGGAAGAAACTTGCGTAAGCTCGCTACATTTGGCACTGCCGGGCCTGGACTCGTCTCTGTGTTGAAACCATAAGCCCCACCGTGCTGGCCATCCACGTACCAGTAAGATGGAGCCACATAATCGTAAGGGCCTGTCATCTTCACGCCGCTCTTACCACTCGGAGTAGTCGGCGTTGCCGAAGCAGAAGACAGAGTCGGATTTGGCCAGCGTGTCTCCTCTTCAATCTTCAAGTAAGCACTTTCTACAAACGCAGGTGGCGGGCCATCGCTGCCATTCAGCCAGACCAATAAACTCGCATGATGCCGTATGCGAAACATCTGTGAGCGCAATGACTCCGCGGCGACCGAGTAATTCTCGGGAGTCCAATCTTTCCAATGCTCCCATTGATCGCAGCAGCACCAACCCAGCATCACCAGAATGCCCTGCTCGTCGGCTAGCTGGAAGAAGTCTTCCGTCTCCAGCTTGCCTTCCAGCCGGATGGTGTTCAGGTGCATGTCACGCACCAGACGAAACTGATTGCGCAGCCGCTCTGGATCTTCGCGCAGCAGCATGTCCTGCGACCAGCCCGCACCACGAACTAGGATCGGCTTTCCGTTCACGCGGAATAACCGGTAACCCTTATCCGTCAGCTCCGATGTCATCTCGCGGATGCCGAACTTCACCGACTTCTCATCCGAAACTTTGCCGTTCTCCACAAATCTCAACGTGAGATCTTCAAGATTCGGCATACCCATCTGATAGGGCCACCACACGCGTGGATTATGAATGCGAAGCTGCGCGAATTTCTCAGACGTGAAGACAACAGTCTGGTCCTGATGTGCGGCCAGTTCGACCGGCTGCTCGATGTGAACACCTGCTACTGTTCCAGTGATCAATCCCTTCACTGCGCGATTCGTTGCATTGTGAAGCTCTCCGTATACGGTCAGATCGGCTTCCTTAAGCGATGCATCTGTAAAGTGCGTCACTGCGAGCGGCGAACGCAAGGACACAGGCCCCGTTGTCGTCAGATCGACAGCGCCCCAAAGCCCCATGTCTTTATCTGGTGGGCACGGGCTCCAGTCCACCCAATTGATGCCAAGGTCTTTCTCTGAAGGAGCAAATGTTTCGACCGCCAGTACATTTGGCTTGCCTGCGGTTACAAAATCCGTGATGTCAAAATCATAAGTGCGGTATGCGCCTGCAATCTGTGACTGGTCTGCGATCTTCTTCCCATTTAGCCAGACATCTGCGCGATAGTTGATTCCGCCAAAATGCAGCCACTGCGTTTTGCCTTTATCGGCAATAGGTACGGTGAATATTTTTCGATACCACCAGCCACAGCGATAAGGACTATCCTCCGGCATCGGCAAGTTAGAGAAGTTATGGCCAATCGGATAACTCGTCCCGGCAATGTTCCGGAGGTTCATGCCAAAGTAGGGCTCGCGAATTTCTCCGGCAGCTACTTGCGCCGCCAACACTGTCGCTGGAATGGTTACGTTGTACCAACCAGCGGGGCGATAGCTCTCACTCGAAATAGCAGCACCATCCACTTGCAGCTTGCAGGCAGATTGAAGATTCCATCCCTCATGCAGTGGAGTTGTTCCAGCCATGGCTGAAAGTGCACTAAATACACATGTAGTTGCGACGAACCCTGCCATCCGAGCGAACATCGAGCATTGCCTCCTGCGGAATAAGTCTTACATCTGGAAATTCAACTCTAATCCCAATTGCATGATGAGAGGTTTATGCGCGCCAGGCCGCACGCTGCAACAACCGCTTGACACTTGAGAAGAAGACTTTACAAATAGCGGAATTGTTCGATGACATGGTATTGCCTCCCTGAAAAGGTACATAGGTTGTTCGAATCCGATCAAAGAGCGTTTGTTTATTCAAACGTTTGAATATGCGTAAATATCAGCTTTTCATATTCCATTGTCAAGAGCTATTTCCGAAATTTGTAGACCGCAGTGGAATCGCGTTCTACCAGCGCAGGCGGCAACAAGCGCAGAACGGGCTTATTTTCTTTGCCTTGCTCCTGCTCTTCAATCGCTTTCAATACCCATGTTGCAGCGATGGCTCCCATCTCTTCCATTGGCTGGCGGATGGTCGTAATGCCAGGACTGCTCACCGCTGCGGGAAGAATATCGTCGAACCCGATCACCGAACAGTCCTCCGGGACATGCAGCCCAGCCCGCCGCAAGGCGCGCACCGCTCCGAGGGCCGTCAAATCATCGAATGCCAATATTGCCGAGAATTTGCTCTTCGTTTGCAATAGCTCTGTTGTAAGCCGCAACCCGCCCTCAAATCCCGAGTAAGGATCGACGATGTCCGGCAACTGTCTGACAAGCTTTGCGTCGAGTTTCAGGCCCGACTCCTGTGCAAATCGCTGAATGCCTGCCCATCGGCGTTCACTGTCCATCAGCTCGCCGGGACCGCGGATTACCACGATCTTTCTATGTCCCAGTTTATGCAGATGTGCAGCGGCCATATATCCACCTGCCTCATTATCGACGAGCACGGAGCTGATGTTTCTTGCCGTGTAATCGCGGTCCACTACCACTACGGGTACGTTGTTCTTTTCGACATCGGCCAGCAAATTGAAATCGGCGAAGATCCAGTTAGCGACAACGATGAGTCCTTCGACACGCCGCTCCAGGAGCATTTCCACGTAGCCTTCGAATTGCTTGCGCTGGTTTTGCGCATCCATCAACAGCGGCAAATACGATGTAGGATGCAGCTTTGTCTCCACGCCGCGCACAATCGGGATGCAGAAAGGATCGGAGAGGTCGAACGCCATCACTCCGATGGTATTGCTGCGACGGCGGCGCAGCGACCGCGCGAAAGCATCGGGATGATACCCAAGCTTCTGCGCGGTCTTGCGTATATGCTCCTTTGTCTTCGCCGCCACATAACGTGACAGCGGAGCTTCGTTCAGCACAATCGAAACCGTCGAAGCAGAAAACCCGCTGGCCTTTGCCACATCCGCCAGCGTTACATGATTTGAAGTTCGTTTCTTACCTGGCAAAGCAACCCGCCTTACTCATTGATAATAACTATCCGGCGTAGCTACTTATAACAGCATTCTTGTTAAGCGCAAATCAGGCTCTTTCCGTTTCCGCTCCTCGCAAGGTGATTTCGACGGTCTGCGAGCCCAACCGGGGATGTTTAGCCGTCAACCGTATACGGCCTGGAGTTTCCTTGGCGCGAACCCACACAGCGCCGCGGCCGCCGGAAAGTGCGAAAGGATTGTCGCCGATCAACTCGGCAGGTCCTTCGAGCGTGAGCGTAATAGGATCATTCGCATACGGACGCACATTGCCGAACTCATCCGTCACACGCATCACTACACGTGTCACATCGGCTCCATCGGCAATCAGTTCTTTGTCGTCTGCAAGCAAGACAAATTGTTTATCCGCGCCGCTGCCCGAATAGTGCTTCGTTACAGCGAGCTTGCCTTGCAGATAGCCCTCGATGCGCAGATCGCCGAATTTCCAGTCATCCTGTATCTTCTTCATATCGATACTGAACGGGGCATGTTTCAAATGTGGAAATTGTTCCCGGTCAGGATCTGCTTCGACTAATGGCTTCCACTGCTCTTTATTGCGCAGATACAGCTTGAGATGATCACAGTTCGAGCAGATCATCGCAACCATGAAGCCAAGCGCCTCATCGCTCGGAGCCCAATGGAACGCGGGTTCCAGCACAATCTCTTCCGCTGGGTCACACTGCGATTTATAAAATCCCGCCGCAGGCTTCAACTCGCGGAAGATATCTGTCACGCCGTGATAGCAGATGCGGTCGCCAGCCCCAAAATCATTGTGCGTGTTGTAGTCAAAGGCGCACCAGCCGATACCGCCTGCATACTGTGGGTTTGAAGCTAGTTGATCGTGCACGCGCGCATGCCGAATCGTGTGCTCGCGATGCCGCGCATTGTCGTCTACCTGCTTCACAGGATATGTATGCCCTGCAAATTCCGTGTTCAGATAGCGCGGATGATTCGGCTCTTTCAGCGGCCATCCAAAGTCATTCATCGTGAAGACGTCTTCCAAGAATTCCGACTCCTGGAAATAGCGAATGCCGCCCGTCTGTCGCGTAGGATCGAGCCTGTGCGCCATTGCATTTGTCTTTGTGTAGAAGTCATGATTGTCGCGCGACTCATTGATGCGCACGCCCCACAAGATGATCGAGGGATGGTTCCAGTCGCGCTCGATCATGCGGCGAACATTGTCGATGGCAATCTCCTGCCAAGGCACATCGCCGATATGCTGCCAGCCCGGAATCTCTTCAAGTACCAACAGGCCCATCTCGTCGCAAGCATCTAAAAAGTGTCGCGACTGCGGGTAGTGAGATGTGCGCACGATGTTGCAGTGCAGATCCTTGCGAAGAACTTCCGCGTCCTTGCGCTGCGCGCGTCCCGCCATGGCCTGTCCTGCAAACGGAAACATCTGGTGACGGTCCAGTCCACGCAGCTTGATAACTTTCCCGTTCAGCTCAAAGCCATGATCGGTGAAGGTTGCCTCGCGGAAACCAATGCGGCGCGTGTCTTCATCGATCACGCGCCTGCCCTGCAAAAGCTGCACCCGTACCGTGTACAGCCGTGGATGTTCGAGATCCCAAAGGTCGATCTGTCCCAGATTTTTAAGAGTCACTGTGAGAGGTGGAGGTTCCATGACAGCTGTCAACGCAGCAACATCTGCTTCTGCCTTGGCCAGCTCGCGCTCCCCATCCAGCAATGCCACCTGCAGCTTGAGCGGTTCGGAACCTGCACCCGGATGAGCCACATGGCAATCCACATCGAGGGACAGCGATCCAGACAGGACATCTTTAGGTTTCGCAAAGATATTCTCGATATAGTTTTCTGGAACGATGCGCAGCGAGACCTCACGATAGATCCCACCAAAGGTCAGGTAATCAATCTGATATCCAAACGGAGGAATATCGTTCCGCTCCGTCGAGTCCACCTGCACGGCCAGTACATTTTCACCAGCGAAATCGAGATGCGGTGTCAACTCAAAGGAGAACGGTGTATACCCGCCGCGATACTCGCCCAGCGATTTCCCATTGATCCATACCGTCGAAGCGGTCATCACGCCTTCAAAGTCGACGAATACGCGCTTTCCACGCGCCTCAGCTGGCAGTCGAAATTTGCGCCGGTACAGCGAGACGAATTCGTATTCCTTGTCGTCGAATCCGTGCCACGGCAGTTTGATGTTCGTATGCGGGACAACAACGCGCTCGAAACCCGAATCGTCAAAATTGCGCTCGTGTCCGCCGGGGACAACCTTCGCCGAGTATCGCCAACCACGATTGATCGGCAGCACCAACCGTCCTTGCGCACTCTTGGTTCTAACTTCAGCCGCAACATTCTTTGCCACAGCAGCTCCAGCAACCACCGTTCCAGTCGTCTTCAAAAATTCACGCCGATCCAAAGCATCCCTCCAATGAACACGTTTTCATTTCCAGTTCAAATCAACAACATCCGGCTCCCGCGATTGTACCCGCATCCGGTAACAACACGCGTTCGTTCGCTAACCGGCTAACTTGATCGGTATGATGGTTCGCGTGAGCTATCCACTCAACAGACGCGAATTTCTCGGTGCCGCCGCCATCACCACTCTCGCAGGAAAAACCCATTGGATGAAACTAGGCAAAGAAGAAAAACGCACGCTGCTTTTTGTGGGCACACAGACACAAACCGGCACCAGCAAAGGCATCTATGCCTATCGTTGGGACTCTGCTACCGGAAATCTTACCCAGATAGGCGTTGCTGCCGAGAGCGACGATCCGACCTTTCTAGCTCTTTCGCCCGACAGCAAGTATCTGTACGCTGCCAACGAAGTCAGCGAATTTCAGGCAGAGAAGACCGGCGCCATCAGCAGCTTTCAAGTCGATGCGGCCTCGGCAAAACTCAAGCCATTGAACAAAATTTCTTCGCAAGGGACGGGCCCCTGCCATGTTTCGACCGACAGTCAAGGGCGTTACGTCTTTTGTGCAAACTACACGGGCGGCAGTGCGGCGTCGTTTTACGTACATCCCGATGGAGCTATCAGCGAAGCCGTCTCGCACTTTCATTATGACGGCCATGGTCCCAATGCCGAGCGCCAACAGACTGCACATGCTCATCGCGCAACCACTTCTCCTGACGATCGCCTTCTACTCGTGAACGATCTTGGACTCGACTGCATTCATATTTACAAACTGAATCCGGCAAACGGCAGGCTGACTCTCCACGATCCACCGCAGTGGAACGCCACTCCTGGTTCAGGTCCGCGTGCTCTGCGTTTTCACCCTAACGGGCGCTTTGCCTATTGCATTCACGAACTCACATCTGAGCTGGAAGCATTGCACTGGGACGCTGCAGCAGGCACCTTCACTTCTATCGACAAAGCGAAGCTCACACCGGATAACTATCACGGTCCCGCAGCCGCATCGGAGATCGTCATCGACCGCAGCGGGAAGTTCGCATATGCAGCCTGCCGTTTCTACGACAGCATCATTACGTTTGCGATCCATCCAAAAAGCGGCAAGCTCACACTCCTTACCCGTACCGAGTACGGAGGCAAGGTACCCCGTCACATCACGCTCGACCCAACCGAGCGACGGCTGCTGATCGCGAATCAAGGTTCAGACGACATCACAGTGCTGCGCCGCGATCCGAAATCGGGTCATCTTGAAGAGAAAGGTAAGACCTTTCCTCTCTCCAAGCCGCAATGCCTCGTATTTGTGTGAGGTAGTGTTCTGATTTTTTTTAAACTCAAGGATTGATTTGTTTCATGGAGCCACTCACGGTCACAAAAGGCGTGGCTGTAAATTCGCCTTGTGGGCTGGATCGATGCCAATAACGCCGTTCAATGGCCTGAAGACGTCCATTCAAACTCGACTGGCGCGTTTCTTCCAGCTTGTGATTTGGGAAAAGTAGAAAGGTACTTTTTTGTTCGAGTAGGTGCTCGGTTTCTGTCGCCAGCTCTTCTTGAGAAAGAAATTCCTGTGTGTTGAATAGTTTTATGAACTTGTCTCCACGCACAGCGTAGACTTCGAGATTATCTGCCACATAGCCGCTTCCATGTCCCGCGTTCGTGTGATGAATGACTAGGTCGGTGGCCTTATTCCCACTAAGCGCCACAAACTCATGCGATACGTAATCATGCCAGCAATCCAGCCCAATGCTGTCCTGGACATGCCATGCGCTTCTATCCGAACGTTGCAGCAGATAAGCAAAGGCCGAGTTATTCAGCGCACAGGGAAGAAATAAAATGCTGCGCCGTGCGCTATCCGTGCCTTCCAGAGGTTCCAGCGTGATGTCTACTCGTTGCAGCGGAGGCTGCGAGGCTTCCTGCGCAATGACTGAATCCACGCCAATGCGAGTCAAAAAGTCCTCCCTTTGTTTTGCATTTGCAAAATGCAGCGCATCCTGCATTTCATCCAACTTGCCCATCGGAATCTTTCCTGAAACACCGACACGCGGATACAGCTTGAGTTGTTCGGAAAAGGTTGTTGAGGCGAGACAGAAAAACATCACCACCGTAGTAGTGAAGAAGAGGTGCTTATTACCCTGCATCATGGATTTGGGCCTTCCGGAGGTTCCGTACAAAAGAGGAACACAGCAGCCATTCTATTCCGAGGCCAGGTTATCTTTTGATGAGCGTTACCTACACCGTAACCAGGCTGGGAGTACCGACCGCTCTTATGGATTTCGCCTTCTTCTGCTTTTCCTGGCCAAGCGTAGTCAGCTCCCAGGCCGAGCGGTCTTTCAGCAGCCGCGTTACCAATGCTGTGTGCATGGCATGGCCGGCTCGTTCGGCAATCACGTGACCGAGAATGTGATGTCCGGCTAGTGCGAGATCGCCGATGAGGTCCAGTACCTTGTGGCGGACAAACTCATCGTCAAAGCGCAGCGGACCATTTTCGACACCTTTGTGCGTAACAACGATCGCGCTGGACTCCGATACGCCGCGGATCAGGCCCATGTCACGCAGCTTCTGCTCATCTTCCTTGAAGCCAAAGGTGCGTGCCGGAGCAATCTCCGAGTCATAACAGCCTGCCGCCAGATCGACGATGAATTTTTGCTGTCCAATGGGTACGGGGAAATCGATCTTGTAAGAAATGCTGTAGCCAAGGCCTGGGTACACGCCAATGAATTTGTCACCCTCGCGTACCTCCACGTTTTTCAGAATGCGCAGATACTCACGTTTACGCCGCTGCGTTTTCAGGCCCACATCCCGAAAGGCTTTGACATAGGGCAATGCGCTGCCATCCAGAATCGGTAATTCCAGGTTATCCAGCTCGACGATCACATTGTCGACGCCCATGCCAATGAGCGCCGACAATAAATGCTCAGTGGTCGAGATCAGCACGCCTTGCCGCATCAGGCTTGTTGCGTAGCTGACTTTGGCGACGTTGCGTCCCGTAGCTAGAATTTCAAAGTTGTCGAGATCGGAGCGGCGGAAGATGATGCCCGAACCGGCAGGCGCGGGGTGCAACCGCATCCGCACTGGAGCACCACTGTGGAGGCCGACGCCGGAGAATTCAAGCACTTCAGAAATGGTGTGTTCCAAGTACGACAAATCGGCCAACGTTATTTCCTCAAAGGCATAGACTACATTTGCAACGCAAAAGTTTTAATGTGGCATATTTACCACAGTACGCACATAAATCGGCACAGTATCCCGAAAGGTAAACCACAGCTAAATGGTTAATAAATCAGCAATTTACAGCGTTCCAGGGCTTGCCGAAGCTATCTCGACCCAAACACAAAAAACGCTAAAAACCCTCCAGAAACTTGTCGAATTTGAGTCCCCCAGCGACGACAAAGCAGCCGTCAACCGCTGCGTCGAGGCTGTTTCAGAACACGTCACCCATCTGGGGGCCCGCATTCGCCGTCATCGGCAGAAGGTCTTTGGAGACATCCTCGAGCTTCGCTTCGGCCGTGCAAACAAGACGCAAAAGCCCATCATGTTGCTTGGACATCTCGACACCGTATGGCCGCTCGGCACGCTCAAAAAGATGCCCTATCGCATCGCCGATGGTCGCGTCTGGGGTCCCGGCACGCTCGATATGAAAGCCGGAGTTGCGATGGCCCTCTCCGCTATCGAGCATCTGCAGAAAGAAAATCTGCTCAATCGCCAGATTATCTTCCTGCTCAACAGCGATGAGGAGGTTGGCAGCACAGCCTCGCGTCCCATCACCGAAAAGCTTGCCCGCGAGTCCGCCGCGGTCTTCGTTCTCGAGCCCGCGCAGGGAATCCCTGGTGCCTACAAGACGGCGCGCAAGGGCATAGGCAATTACACCGTCAAAGTCGCTGGAATTGCCGCGCACAGCGGAGTCGATTTCGAACGCGGCCACAGCGCTGTCCATGAACTTGCCCATCAGATTGGCATCATCCAGTCCTTTACGGAGCTCGATCGCGGAATCACCGTGAATGTTGGAACCATTCAGGGCGGAACACGCTCTAACGTAGTAGCGGCAGAGGCAACCGCCGAGGTGGATGTGCGCATCGCCCGTGCCAAAGATGCGACGCGCATCGAGAAACGCTTTAAAAGTTTGCGTCCTCGTGATCGAAGCTGCGTCTTACATATAGAAGGTGGATTGAATCGTCCCCCAATGGAGCGCACGAAAGGCACAGTCGCTCTTTACAGGCAGGCAGCAACTCTCGCCGCGCAGTTGGGTTTTGAACTGGCAGAGGCAGCAACCGGAGGCGGCTCTGATGGCAACTTCACATCGGCGCTTGGTATTCCAACACTCGACGGAATGGGAGCAGTAGGAGAAGGCGCGCACGCCACGCACGAATCCGTACTGCTAGACGATCTCGCACCACGAACCGCGCTGCTGGCTGCCATGCTGGCAAGCGTATGAAACAAGGTTCTGCATGCTCAAGCTGGTCGAATTCGCGTTGCTGGCAGTCTCTCTGCTGATCGTTCTCAGCTTGGTCATCGCTGCGCCACAGGCCGCCCCGCCGGAAGACAATCCCATCGGCGCTAAAGAGCCGAACCCCGACCCACTGGAAACGCACTAAGACATCTTGAGCAGTCTTGAGTGACTGTAAGCCCACGCTCCATACATGGTGTCATCCTGAGCGGAATAAATTTAGGTTGTCATTCCGAGCGAAGTCGAGGAACCTGCTTTTTGCCCCGGTTGGCCAACACGCCGGGTGCCCCATACTTCGCAAATCGGGGTCCCCGCGGACAGACTTTCGTCCGTGGGGTGGAGAGCGAAGTGTGGGCCTCTCGCCTTGCGAAGCAAGGCTTGTTTTTCTTCAAGCTCCAGCTGAAACCACATTCCGGGCTCGTACCAAAGCCCCCTCAATCATGCTTGAAACCAGAGCTAGCGGAAGTCCAACCACATTGAAATAACAACCGTGCAGGCGCGGAATCCAGCGCGCGAAGTATCCCTGGATGCCATATGCTCCGGCTTTATCGCGGTGTTGACCGGTGGCGATATACTCGGCAATCTCAGCATCCGAGAGCGTCTGTACAGTCACATAGGTGACCTCCGCCGCTATCTCGACGCCTGTAGCAGAAATCAGGCAGACACCAGTAATTACCTGATGCGTCGTACCTGCCAGTAGCCGCAGCATACGGGCCGCATCGGCATCGTCCACAGGCTTACCCAGAATCTCTCCATCAGGAGCAACTACGGTAGTATCCGCGCCCAGCACCAGCAACGGATCATCGTCAGATGCGCTGGCCTGCTGCAACGCAAGCACAGCCTCGGCCTTCTCCCGCGCTAAACGAGTGACATAGGGAATGGGCGCTTCACCTGCGCGCAGTTCTTCATCGATGGAAGATGCAATGACTTGAAATTTGAAACCAGCCTGCGTCAAAAGTTCTTTACGGCGCGGCGACTGAGAAGCAAGAACCAGCATAGATTTCGATTATCCCAGATCAGGATTTTAGATCGATGGCTTATTCAAGTGCATTTGCTAATGCCCATCCTCTGAGAGTGGCAGAGGTCTTTACAAAACTTTAATTATCTTTACCAATCTTTATCGCATGTTCCTCCTGCCGGTGCTCGAATTGAGCTGTGGCAAAAAGGAGAAACTACTTTGACGCAAAAGCAAATTATGTCGGGTGATAGTAGGAAGAAAAAACTGACGTTCCTTACCAAGTTAACAGCCGTCGCCCTTATTGGTTTCGCCGTCGCTATCTGGATCCAGGCGCTTTCTGGGGATCCTGCATATACCAAATTCCCGCCGGGCCCAATCATCTTTGTAGCCATTGCAGCGGTTATCGTGCTTGGTGCCCGCTGGTGGTGGACGCCGATCTTAGGCGCGCTTGTATCCTTGATGACCACCACTGGCTTGTTCCTCAGATTGTCAGCCGAGATACTGCGTCTCAGCCATCCGGCATCTATAGGCAGATTTGCAATTGGTATATTTATCGGCACGTTACTGCATGCCACCACACTTTTCGTGGCTGATATCGCAAGCGTGGCAGCTACCATACAGAATTACCGGCGTTTAGAGCACAGCAAAAACAGTGGTGTCAAGGCACTCTGTCAGATTCTTGGTGTCGTCTTCGTTCTCATGGGTTTGATGATGGTTTTTCGCGGTGGTTCCGTGAACCAATATCACAACTTGCTGCATCTGGTGTGGGGTGCAAGTGCTTTATATTTCGGCTTCATTGGCTCGACATTGGCAGCAAAGAATTTCTGTATCGGGTCCGGGGCTTTCTATTTTGTGCTGGGCGTTCTCGGTATGCTGTTCGGAAATTCACTGGCGAACGAGGCTTGGCATGTGGGTCCCATGCTTTTGCATACGGGCGATCATATCTTCCACATGGTGCTCGGTAGCGCGATCCTTGCCACTGGGCTGCTCACGGGACGTCAATGGCTACACCATGCCAGTCCAGTCTAATTTGAATAACCAATCGTCGATGTAGTTGAGACAAACACATGGAACCACGTTCATCTCGAGAATCGTGACGTGGATTTGTGCCTATGAATATTCCCATGCTTTGTCTGCATCTTCACTAGAGATACAGCGTGGTACGTCAGCTACAAAGGATCTATTCTTCATCCTTCACCACAAACCCAGTCCGCATACCCTCTTCATTCCAGACACCCCACGCCATCCGCGGAGTATTATGCGCAAGCCCATACCGTCCGTCTGGACCCAGCAAAATCATCCCCCCATGCCCACCGAGCCGTTTGAATAAATACGCCATCGCTTCGGGAGCCACCTGTTCAGGAGCACGCCCCAACTGCACTTTATCCACCGCCCACTTGCCGAGAACGAGTTTCATGATCGGTTCACCCCAGCCTGTAAGTGAGACGGCAGCGCTGGCATTATCGGCATAGCAACCGCAGCCAATCAACGAAGAATCCCCCACGCGCCCTGGAGTCTTATTCAACGTTCCGCCCGTAGAAGTAGCCGCCGCTAGATTGCCGAAAGAATCCAGAGCCACCGCGCCGACTGTATCGTGCGAATCGAAATCCGCCGCAGTCTCAGGCGATTTGTCATCACCAGCAAATGTCAGATCCGGCAACCCCGCCTTAGCTTTCGCCTGAGCATCTTCCAGCCGAACCCGCTCGCGATCCAGCACCAGCTCCGAGTTATCGATCAGCTCCATCCCATGCGCCGCTGCAAACCGCTCCGCTCCCTCGCCGACGAAGTACACATGTGGACTCTTATCCAGAACCAGCCGCGCCGCACGAATCGGATTTCGCAGCCGCTCCACGCACGCCACGCCACCCGCCCGCATCGTCCCGCCATCCATCAGCAGAGCATCAAGCTGCACGCGCCCGTCCGAGGTCAAAAAGCTGCCCCGCCCGGCATCGAACGTAGGATCATCTTCCAACGAAGCAACCGCGGCCTCGACAGCATCCACAGCAGAAGCGCCTTTTTCGAGCAGCCCATATCCGGCGGCAAGCGCATTACGCACGCCTTCCTCATGCGCCTCTACCATGTCATCGGGAATCGCCCAGGCCCCGCCATGCACCAAAAGAGTAGGTATACGTGTCATAGAAATCTCATCAGCAAACGCTCGATTATATCCGGGTACTGGCCGCACGGGCGGACGCGCCTTCGGCGCCA
>Ga0137415_10002387_pt1 | contig 18740 bp, 16 predicted proteins | sample CZODoug3_1_1_16f_FD_183082 | JGI IMG/M metagenome (GOLD analysis project Ga0137415, IMG submission 183082) | Vadose zone soil fungal communities from Angelo Coast Range Reserve, California, USA - CZODoug3_1_1_16fungal (Hybrid Assembly) | ecosystem: Environmental > Terrestrial > Soil > Vadose...
AGGTCGCCGAGCGCGAACGACTCCAGCCCGTCGGTGGCCGCCGAGCCGGTGACCGGGCCGAGGAACACCAGGTCGGCCGGGCGCCCGACGTCGATCACCCCGGTGTCCAGGCCGTGCAGCCGCGCGGTGTTGCCGGTGGCGGCGGCCACCGCGTCGTTCGGGTCCAGGCCGCACACCGAGGCCAGGAAGCACACGTTGCGCAGCATGCCGCGCGGGATCACCCCGGTGCCGCCCGGGGTGTCGGTGCCCAGGGTGAGCCGGTGCAGCCCACCAGTCGCGCGCAGTGCCTCGATGGTCTGGATGGTCGCCCGGTAGTTCATCGAACTGCACACCTCGATGGCCGCATCGCCCAGCTCGCCGATCACCTGACGGATCTCTTCGTCGGGCATCGGGATCGGGCCGCCGGAGATGTGCGCCACCACGTCCGGGCCGACGGCGCTGACCACGTCGTACCCGGCCACCTTGCTGGACCCCGACCGGGACACCCCGCCAGAATGCTGCTTGACCACCATGCCGCGTTCGCGCGCCCACGCCACGTACCGCTGCGCCTCGCCGTCGCCCAGCCGGTTCCAGTCGTAGAAGATGAACTTGAGCTGGCCGATGCCGTGCTCGGCCAACCGGTCGAAGTCGCCCTCGGTCAGGCCCGGTACCAGCAGCAGCGTGCCGCAGTGCGCCTTCACCCCGGACGGGCGGACCCGCCCGGTGGTGTACTTGGCGGTCAGCGCCAGGCTGGTCACCAGCTCCGGGGTGAGGTCGTCGAACGGCAGCCCCGGTACGTGCAGTTCGCCGGCGGAGACCATGGTGGTGGTGCCGCCGTGCAGGTAGTTGCGCACCCAGCCGATGGCATTCTGGGCCGGCGTCCACTCACCGAAGGTCGGGTGCACGTGCCCGTCCACCAGGCCCGGGATCACGGTCAGCCCGGCGGCGTCGATCACCTGATCCGGGTGGGGCAGGTCGGCGCCGATCGCGGCGACCCGGCCGTCCTCGAGTACCAGGGTGGTGTCGCGGCGGGGTGGCTCACCGTAGGCGCCGGTCACCAGCAGGCCGATGTCGGTCACCAGGGTCGTGCTCACCAGCCACCTCCGAATCCGCCACGCACAAGTCGCACCGGCAACCTTCCCTCGTCGCAGTGACGTTGCTACTGTGCTCTGTATACATGATCCATGATCCAGGCTCCAGAGTGAGAGGTTGATTGTGGTCAGTTCAGGCGTGGGACTGTTTCCCACCGAGCCGGTCGGGACGATGCGGGAGTACGTGCGGCTGGCCGAGTCCCTCGGGTATGAGCACGCGTGGTTCGGCGACTCGCAGAACATCTGGCGGGAGTCATCGGTGACCATGGGCGCGGCCGCCGTGGGCACCAGCCGGATCGTGCTGGGCACCGGAGTGACCAACGCGGTCACCCGGCACCGTTCGCTGCTCGCGTCGACGTGGGCAACGCTGGCCGAGTTCACCGGCGGGCGGGTCGCCCTGGGCATCGGCACCGGGGACTCCTCGCTGCGCACCATGGGGCTGTCCCCGCTGAAGCTCGCCGAGCTGGAGCGCGCCGTCGCGGAGTTGCGGGCGCTGTTTCGCGGCGAGAGCGTCGCCGAGCGGCACAGCGGGCAGGAGTTCCGGCTCAGCTACCTGGCCGAGCCGGTGCACGTGCCGATCTACATCGCGGCGTCCGCCCCGAGGATCCTGAGGCTGGCCGGGCGGATCGCGGATGGCGTCATCGTGCTGGTCGGCACCGCGCCGGAGTTCGTGGCCAGCGCGCTGGCCACCATCGAGGCGGGCGCCCGGGAGTCCGGTCGGGCGCTGTCCGACCTGCACATCGTGCTCTGGACGCCGACCGCGATCGAGGACGACAGCATCGCCGCCAAGAACCTGGTGCGCGCGCACGTCTCCCGGGTGGTGATCCGCCCGCTGCCGGCACCGGTCGACCCGGCGCTGGAGTCGGTGATCGACCGGATCCGCCAAGGCTATGACTACTACCAGCACATGAACCCGGAGGCGCACCATGCCGGGATGGTGCCGGACGAGCTGGTGGACCTGTTCGCGCTGGCGGGCACCCCGGAGGAGTGTCACGCCCGGCTCAAGCAGATCGCCGACCTGGGGGTGGACCAGGTGTCCATCGTGCCGTTCGCCCGGCAGGGCGAGGGCCGCGCCCGCACCATCCGGACCTTCGCCGAGATAGCCGGCCGATGACCGCTGCTGACCGGGCCGCGCTGCCCATGCCCGGGGACGCGGTGCCGGGCGCGCCGCCCGCGCTGCGGGGTTGGCCGGAATCGCCGACTCGAGCTGAGCCGGCCGTCTCGACCGGCGCGCCGACCGAGACGGATCCACAATCGTCGCGGGCGGCCGCGCACCGGGCCGGGGGGTCGGTCTTGCTGACGGTCTCGATTGCTGGCTGCGCGCTTGCCGGCGGAGCACTGCTGGCACGGGCACTGCTGGCACGCGGGCTAGTGACACGGAGGCTAGTGGCACGGAGGAGCCGCCGGGGCGGGCCGGCCGCCGGCGCGATGACGGACCCGGGAGGATCCCATGCGACCGTTTCGAGGTAGGACATTCGCCCTGGCGCGGCTGGCCGCGGGGGCGCTGCTCGCGGCGGGGGCGCTGGCCGGCTGTGCGAACGAGGGCGGTGACACCTCCGTCGGCGGCTCCAACTCCGCCGCCCCGACCACCGCGCTGCGGATCTCCGCCACCGGCACCGACAGCCTGCCGTTCATGGCGATCCTGCAGGTCGGCGTCAACAAGGGCTGGTTCCACGACGCCGGGGTGGACGTCTCGCTCTACTCCGGTGGCGGGGGCGGGGACACGCTGCGGGTGGTGACCAGCGGCGACGCCGACCTGGCCATCGCCGGCAACACCTCGGTGGTGCTGGCGGCCGCCAAACCGGCCTCGCACCTGACGATCCTGGCTCCGTGGTTCCAGGTGAACGACTTCTACTGGCTGGCCAGCAAGCCCGGCCAATCGCTGTCCGGGGCCACCCTGGGGTTCTCCTCGGCCGGCTCGACCACTGAGTTGCTGGTCAAGGCACTGCAGCGGCAAACGCCCAGTATCAAGACCATCGCTATCGGCCCGATGGGCGACAACTGGGCCGCCACCAAGGCGAATCGGATCACCGCGGGCTGGGCGATGCACCCGTTCGTCACCCAGAAGGAACAGACCGACGGGGCGTCCGTGCTGGTCACCACCCGGGACATGATCGGTGACTTCCCCGCCGACCTGGTCGCGGCCAACACCGAGTACGCCCAGCGCAACCCGGGGAACCTGCGCGCCTTCTTCACCGTCGCCGACCGGCTGATGCGGTACGTGGCCACCCAGCCGAACACGGCCGCCGCCGACCTGGCCCCGCTGCTGAAGGTGGACCCGGCGGTGATGAGCGAGGCGCTCACCCAGACCCCGGAGCTGACCAAGGCGTACTCGCTGAAGGTGGACGCCGCCGCATTGACCAACCTGTCCCAGCTGATGGTGACCGCCGGGCAGATCAACACGCCGGTCGACTGGAGGACCGCACTGGACCAGCGCTACCTCCCGGACCCGGCCCGCACCCAGCTCTAGCCTGAGCGCTCAGCCGAGGAAGGCGACCCGATGACCGATCGCGGCATCCAGATCGACGAGCTGACCGTCCGGTTCCCGACTCCTGATGGGGAGCAGGTCACCGCCGTGGACCGGGTCACCCAGCGGATCCCGGAGAGCGGCTTCGTGTCCATCGTGGGGCCCAGCGGGTGCGGCAAGTCCACCCTGCTCGGGGTGATCGCGGGGCTGCAGCCGGTGACCACCGGAGACGTCGTCGTGGACGGGCGGGTGGTGACCGGCCCGGACCGGCGGGTGGGGCTGGTCTTCCAGGAGGACTCCACGCTGCCCTGGAAGACGGTGACCGACAACGTCCGGTTCGCCATGCAGATCGCCGGGGTGGACCGCGCCGAGCAGCGGCGCCGGGCCCGGGAGGCCATTGACCTGGTCGGCCTGACCGGCTTCGAGGAGGCCTACCCGTCGATGCTGTCCGGCGGCATGCGGCAGCGAGTGGCGCTGGCCCGCAGCCTGGCGCTGGAGCCCTCGGTGCTGTTGATGGACGAGCCGTTCGCCGCGCTGGACCAGCAGACCCGGCTGCTGCTAGGCGCGGAGATCCTGCGCATCTGGCGGCGCACCCACCAGACCGTGCTGTTCGTGACGCACGACCTGTCCGAGGCGCTCCTGCTCTCCCAGCAGGTGTGGGTGATGTCCTACCGGCCCGGCCGGATCATCGACGTGGTCGACGTCGACCTGCCGGAGGACCGGGACGCCTCGGTGGTGTCCACGCCCGAGTTCAACCAGCTGCAGAACCGGGTGTGGGAGTCACTGCGCGCCGAGTCACTGCGCGGGTTCCGGCAGGAGTCGGCGGTCGGCGCATGACGGTGGGCCAACGCGAAGAGGCCGACCCGGTGGCCCTCCCCGCTGGGTCGACTCCGGGTCCGCCTCGGCGGCGCCGGGTGTGGGGGGACGGCCGGCTCAGCGCCCTGGCCACGGCGGTGCTGCTGGTGGCGCTCGGCGGATGCTGGGAGATCGGCTCCGCGGCCAAGCTGTGGTCGCCGGAGGTTCTCCCGGCGCCATCCGCCCTGCTCCCGGCCCTGCAGGCGCTGGCGGGGGATCCCCGGTTCTGGGCGGATGCCGGGCGCACCGGCGGTGAGGTGCTCGGCTCGATCGGGTTCGGTGGGGTCGCCGGGCTGCTGGTCGGGGTGAGCTTCTGGAAGGCCCCGCTGGTCGGGCGGGTCTTCGAACCGTACCTGGTGTCGTTCTACGCGGTCCCGCTCGTGCTGTTCTACCCGGTGATGATCGTGCTGGTCGGGCTGGGCACGCCATCGGTGATCATCCTGGCGTCGGTGATGGCCGCGATCCCGATGGCGCTGAACACCTGGGTGGGGCTGGCCGCCGTCCCGCCGGTGTATTTGAGGCTGGCCCGGTCGATCAGCTGCACCCGGTGGCAGCAGCTGTTCCGGGTGGCCCTGCCCAGCGCGGCGCCGTACGTGCTGGCCGGGTTGCGGCTGGCGGTGGTGTACGCGCTGATCGGCTGCATCGCGATGGAGTTCACCACCGCGCAGGCCGGGCTGGGCTACCGGATCCGCTACCTCTACGACAGCTTCGAGACCGCCCCGATGTACGCCTACATCCTGGTGGTTCTGGTGGTGTCGATCATCCTGACCGCGCTGCTCGCGGTGCTGGAACGGGTAGTCATGGCGGGGAGGAACCGGTCGTGACGGCGGCGCATCCGGCCACCGGGGCCCTGGCGGTGCGCGTCCCGGACCGGCGCCACTACGCACTGCTGGGCTCGGTCGGGCTGGCGGTGCTGGGGCTGGTCATCTGGCAGATCGCCGCCGGGCTGGTCTTCGTCATCCCGGCTCCGCTGGCCACCGTGCGGACCCTGTTGGCCAACCTCATGACCGGCGGCTACCTGGTGGATGCCCAGGTGACCTTCCAGAACTCGCTGGTCGCGTTCCTGTTGGGTGCGCTGATCGGCGGCGCCGCCGGACTGGTGCTGGGGCTGTCCCGGTGGGCCCGGATCCTGTTCGAGCCGCTGCTCATCGCGCTGAACGGGCTACCCAAGATCGTGCTGTACCCGGTGCTGCTGCCGATCTTCCATCTGAGCGGCGCCAAGGTCGTCATGGGGCTGCTGTTCGCGCTGTTCCCGATCCTGATCAACGTGGCCATCGGGGTGCGCGAGCTGCCGCCGGTGTACCGCACGCTGGCCCGCTCGGTGAACGCCTCGCGCTGGCAGACCCTGGTGCACATCATCCTGCCGGCGATCCGGCGGCCGCTGCTCACCGGCGTGCGGCTGTCGGTCAGCCTGGCGGTGGTCGGCGTGGTGCTCTCGGAGTTCTTCGCCACCCGCCGGGGCCTCGGCCGCGTGGTGCTGCAGGCCTACAGCGGCGGCGACTACCGGAACATGATGGCCACCATCCTGCTGCTGGTATCCGTCTCGTTCGTGCTGTCGCTGCTGCTCTGGCGGCTGGAGCGGAGGGTCCGGTGACGACGTCGGCGGACACCGGCGGCTGGGTCGGCCGGTCGGCACCCCGGCGCGAGGACGCCCGCTTCCTGGCCGGTCGGGGGCGCTTCGTGGCCGACCTCGGCGACGCCGCCACCCTGCATGCGGTGTTCGTCCGCAGCACCCAGCCGGCCGCCCGGCTGCTCGGCGTCGACGTCTCCCTGGCGCGCCGGCAACCCGGCGTGGTCGGCGCCTACACCGGCGCCGACCTGGCCGAGGACGCCGGGCCGCTGCCGACCCTGCACGAGCCGCACCCCGGCTTCGCCGCCGCCACGCAGTTCCGGATGGCCGACCCCGCGCTGCCCTGCCTGGCCGTCGACGAGGTGCTCTACGTCGGCCAGCCGCTGGCCGTGGTGCTCGCGCACAGCCGGCACCTCGCCGAGGACGCCGCCGAGCTGGTCGACGTGCGCTACGCCGACCGGGCCGCGGTCACCGACGCCACCGAGGCACTGCGCGACGACTCACCGGTGGTGCACGAGCGGCTCGGCGACAACGAGGCCGGCCGGATCGGCTTCACGCTCGGCGACGTGGACACCGCCAGGGCCGGCGCGCACCTGGAGGTCACCGAGACCTACCGGATGGGCCGGCACGGCGCGGTCCCGCTGGAGTGCCGCGGCGTGTTCGCCACCGTCGACCACCGCCGCGAGCGGGTCGAGGTGTGGACCTCCACGCAGATCCCGCACCTGGTCCGGGACACCATGTGCCGCGTCACCGGCTGGGCCACCGAGAGCGTCCGGGTGGCCGCGCCGGACGTCGGCGGCGGGTTCGGCACCAAGGCGAACGTGTACCCCGAGGAGATCATCATCCCCGTGCTGGCGCGGCGGCTGGCGCGCCCGGTCAGCTGGGTGGAGGACCGCGCCGAGCACTTCCTCGCCGCCGCCCAGGGCCGCGACCAGGTGCACCACACGCGGCTCGCGGTGGACGCTACCGGACGCATCCTGAGCTGGGAGGACGACTTCGTCGTGGACATCGGCGCGGCCAGCCTGTGGACCGCCGGCATCCTGGCCAACACCGCCGTGCACCTGCTCGGCCCGTACCGGATGCGATGCGTGCGGGTGCACGGGCGCGCCGCGTTCAGCAACAAGACGGTGGTGGCCCAGTACCGGGGCGCCGGCCGCCCCGAGGCGTGCTTCGCGCTGGAGCGCAGCCTGGACCACGCCGCCCGGGAGCTCGGCATCAGCCAGGAGCAGATCCGCCGGCGCAACCTGCTCACCGCCGCCGACCTGCCGCACCGGGTCGACCTGCCCTACCGCGACGGCGTGCCGATCGAGCTGGACGGCGGCGACTACCTGGCCTGCTTCGAGGCCTGCCTGGACGCGCTGCCCCGCGCCGAGCTGACCCGGCTGCGCGCCGAGCACCCGGAGCTGGCGGTCGGCTACGGGGTGGCCAACTACCTGGAGGCCACCGGGCGCGGCCCGTACGAGACCGGCCGCGCCCGCCTCGGCGCCGACGGGCGGTTCGCGGTGGCCGCCGGCTCGGCGTCGGCCGGCCAGGGCCACCAGACCACGCTGGCCCAGGTCGCCGCCGACGCGCTGGGCGTCGACCCGGCGGCGATCGCCGTGGTGAACGGCGACACCGACGCGGTCGCCGACGGCATCGGCACCTTCGCCAGCCGCTCCGCCGTGCTCGCCGGCAACGCCGTGGACCAGGCCTGCCGAGAGCTGGTGAGCCGGGCTCGGCAGCTCGCCGCGCAGCTGCTCGGCGCGCCCGAGGCCCGGTTGCGGGACGGCGTGTTCGAAGCCGCGCCCGGGACCTCCGCCCCCGGCGACAGCGCGGACAGCACGGCCGGCGCGGCCGGGACCCTGAGCTGGGCGGAGCTGGCCGCCGCACTGGGCCCGCGCGGCACGCTGGCCGACGCTCCGCCGCTGGACGTGACGGTGCGCTACCGCCCGCTGACGGTGACCTGGACGATGGGCTCGCACGCCGCCGTGGTCGGCGTGGACCGGGAGACCGGCCTGTGCCGGGTGCTGCTCTACGCCGTCGCGCACGAGGGCGGCACCGAGATCAACCCGATGATCGTGCACGGGCAGATCGTCGGCGGCGTCGCCCAGGGCATCGGCGGCGCGCTGCTGGAGGAGTTCCGCTACTCCGCCGACGGCCAACCGCTGTCCGGCTCGCTGGCCGACTACCTGCTGCCCGAGACCACGGACCTGCCGCCGGTGCGGGTGGTCGCGCGGCACACGCCGACCGGGGCGAACCCGCTCGGGGTCCGGGGCGCCGGCGAGTCCGGCACGATCGCGGTCTACGCGGCGGTCGCGGCGGCGGTACAGGACGCCGTCGGGGCGCACGTGACCGCCACCCCGATCACCCCCGCTCAGGTATGGCGGGCGGCCAGCCGGGAGCCGGCGCTGGGACGGGCCGGGTGAAGCCGGCACCGTTCGAATACCTGCGGGCCGATTCGGTGCCCGCCGCGCTGGCCGCGCTGGCCGAGCACGAGGACGCGAAGGTGCTGGCCGGCGGGCAGAGCCTGCTCACGCTGATGAACCTGCGGCTGGCCCGGCCCTCGGTGCTGGTCGACATCGGCGGGCTGGCCGAGCTGGACCGGGTGTTCAGCGACGCCGACGACGTGCTGATCGGCGCGCTGGTGCGGCACCGGCGGGTGGAGACCGACCCCGAGCTGCGCGCGCTGGTGCCGCTCGCGGCGGCCGCCGCCGGGCACATCGGGCACGTGGGCATCCGCAACCGGGGCACCCTGGGCGGCACCCTGGCGCACGCCGACCCGGCCGCCGAGCTGCCGCTGGTGATGGTCACGCTCGGCGCCACCTGCTACCTGGAGTCGCTTCACGGCGGGGTGCGCGCAGTGCCGGCCGAGCAGTTCTTCGTGTCCTACTACACGAGCGCACTGCGGCCCGACGAGCTGCTGACCTGGGTCCGGGTGCCCAGGGTGCGGGCCGGGCAGGGCTGGGGGTTCGTCGAGCTGGCGCGCCGGCACGGCGACTTCGCGATGGCCGGCGCGGCGGCACTGGTCGAGCTGGACTCCCTCGGCGAGGTGCGGGCGGTGCGCGCCGGGCTGATGTCCGCCGGCGAGACGCCGCTGCTGGTGTCCGGGCCGGACGGGCTGGTGGGGGAGACCGCCTCGGCGCGCCGGTGGGGCGAGCTGGCCACCGAGTGGACGGCCGAGCTGGAGTTCTCCGAGGACCCGGAGTACGCCAGGGCGCTGGCCAGGGTGGCGCTGCGCCGGGCGCTGACGGAGGCCGAGGCCAGGGCTGAGTCGACGCCGGAGGCCGCATGACCGACGTCCGGATCGTCGTCAACGGCACGCCCGTCGAGCAGTCCGTGGAGCCGAGGCTGAGCCTGGCCGACCTGCTGCGCGACCGGCTCGGGCTGACCGGCACGCACCTGGGCTGCGAGCACGGAGTCTGCGGGGCATGCTCGGTGCTGCTGGACGGTCGGAGCGTGCGCGCCTGCCTGACGCTCGCGGTCCAGGCGCACGGCCACCGGGTGACCACCGTCGAGGGCCTGGCCGAACACCGCACCACCCGCTCGCTGGTCGCCGCGCTATCCGCCGCACACGGCCTGCAGTGCGGCTTCTGCACCGCCGGGTTCCTGGTCAGCGCCACCGAGCTGCTCGAGGAGTCGGACGGCGCGGAGCTGACCGACCGAGACGTGCGCGCCGCCCTGTCCGGCAACCTGTGCCGGTGCACCGGCTACCAGGGAATCATCGAGGCGGTGCGCCAGGCCGCCACGGACTCGGCGGCGGGAGCCCAGGCCGCCGATGGCGCAACCCCGGCAAGCTAGCTCGGCACGAGGTCCGCGACCCGCAGGTCGGTCAGGAACATGTGCGCCGGGGCATGCGTGATGGCGATCTCCGGGCGCACCTCGGCGAGCACCGCCTGCGGGGTGACCCCGCAGGCCCAGAACACCGGGACCTCACCGGGCTCGACCGTCATCGGCTCGCCCCAGTCCGGAGCCGCGAGGTCGCTGATACCAAGGACCGAGGGGTCGCCGGCGTGCAGCGGGGCGCCGTGCGCGAACGGCAGCCCGGCGGTGACCGCGCTGGCCCGCTCCAGCTGCCCTGCCGCGATGGCGCGCATGGACACGACCACCGGTCCATGGAACCGGCCGGCCGGCTCACACCGCCGCGAGGTGCGGAACATCGGCACCCCGGCTCCGGTCTCCAGGTGGCGCAGCCGCACCCCGGCCGATTGCAGCGCCTCCTCGGCGCTGAAGCTGCAGCCCAGCAGGAACGCGACGAAGTCGTCCCGCCAGAGCGCCTCGATCGACGTCGGCTCGCTGTCCAGCACGCCGTGCCGGTAGACCCGGTAGCGCGGCAGGTCGGTGCGCAGGTCCGCGCCGGGGGCGGTCCGGAGCCGGTCGGGCACGCCGGCCTCGGTGACCTCCAACAGCGGCAGCGGACGCGGGTTGGCCCGGCAGAAGTCGGTGAACTCGGCGGCGAGAGCGGCGGGCAGGATCGCCAGGTTCGCCTGGACGTACCCGCCGCACAGGCCGGTGGTGATTCCGCCCCAGCCACCCGCGCGGATCGCCGCCCTCGCCTCGGCCGGCGAGCTCGTCTGGTCGATGCCCGAGGTCATCAATGAGCTCCGGAGAAACCCCTGGCTTTAGCCATGGGGAGGTAAGGGAGTGTCTTGAGCGTTTCGTTGGTTCTCGGCATAGTGTTTGACATCCTCCAGGGTTGCGCGGCCTGTGGTGGACTAGATAGGTGTTGGTCCACAAGGTCGGTGGCCGCGATTCGGGTGGGGGAGTTCGTGGCGGAGCGGGCGGGACCCTTCGATCTGTGTGACCTGCCGGTGGACGCTGTATTGCGGGTTTGCTGTGACGAGTAGGTGCACGTGGTTGGGCGCTGTGTCCAGCTCGATGATCGGCGCGTCTGGTTCGGCGCGCACCTGTTGGATGAGCTGTGTGGATCGGGTGTCGATCCGTGCGTCGATGACGCGGCGCCGGTTTTTCGGACACCACGCGACGTGGTAGGTGCGGCGGTACATGACGGTGTTGTTCGACCTGGCTTTTGGCACGTAGTCGACTTTCGCACGTTGGTCGAACGTGCGTTCGCCCCAATGTGTGTCCGGTTGAGGATCCTCTACCGGACACATGCGTGGGGGGTGCGCGGCGGGGGCCGTCGCCGCGGCTCGGTTGAGCACTTGCAGGAGCCGGGCGGTGGCGGGTGCGTCGCCGCCGATGTCGCGCAACATCTGGGTGATCAGTGGGGAGGGTGGGCCGGGCGTGCCCATGTCGGTGGCGAGCCAGTGCATCTCGTAGCAGTCGTCGTCGCGCCAGCGCTAGGGCGGGTCGTTCCGGCCACGCTCTGCACCGGCCCATGAAGCTGTCTTCGTCGTTGTCAGCTTCCCTGGGCGGGATGGCGCCGGCCATGTACAGGCCACCGTCGGTGGGGCAGGCGAGAAAGGCGAGCTCGCCGAACCGGCCGAGACGCAGTCGTCTCGGTGTCGGCGACGCCGTCGAAGTAGGCCCACGTGAACGGGCGGCATTGCCCGGTTGTGTAGTAGGGGGTGCCCCCGGCGAGGCGGGCCACGGTCGAGTGTCGGCCGTCCGCGCCTACCACCAGGGACGCCCGTATTGGGCCGTGGCCGGTCTCGACGCCGGTCACCCGCTTGCCGTCCCTAAGCAATCCGGTTACACCGGTGCGGGTTCGCACGTCCGCTCCGGCCTCGGCGGCCCGCGCGGCGCCCTGCCATCGGCTCGCTCGGCGTACCCCCGTCAGGTATGCCACCGCCGCGCTGCAGCGAGCTGCAGCGCGGCGAGCCCGGTGACGGTCGCCGCCTCAGCCGCGAGCAGGACCGAGCCGAGCGTTGTCGGGTGGGCTAGGACTGTCCCCACCATGAGCAGGCAGTCGATCGCCCACACCAGGTTGACCGCGATCAGCGCGACGATCGCGGCCGGGCGCGGACGGGGGCGGGTCGCGGCAAACCACATCGCGGCTCCGTACACCAGATAGAACACCCCGAATCCAACGAGCAGACTCGGCGACAGCCCGGTCGGCGCGTCGAAGGTGCCGACCAGCGGCAGCAGCAGCGCGCCGCCGGCGACGTTCGCGATGCCGTTCACCGTGAACAGGATGCGCAGCTCTCGGGTGGGTCGGATCGTTCGGTGTGACAGCTCGGACGTCGTCATGGCGTGACCTCTCTTTCGAGCGTTGGACGCCTCTAAGCTGCGCCAACACCCACTGCCAACGCCACGCGTTCCGCTGCCAACCCCTGCCACCAACGTGATGACCGGGATTGGCTAGTGCACGGACTCGCCGATTCCCGAGCGCAGCTCACGAGCGATGATCCGGGCGGCAGTGGTCTGCCAGTTGTGCAGCGTCCGCTGCGGGACCTGGTCGGCGAACCAGGACAGCGCGCGCCGGCACCCATGGTCTAGATCGGCGCGTTTGGTCCGGACGCTGTAGGGGCGGATGCCGCGCACGTAGTAGAAGTACAGCGCGTTGTAGTACCGCCACTCCTCGCTGGTACCGAACTCGTCGTCGGTGTTCGGCTTGAGCTGTGCGATGCACTCACCGAGCACGGTCTTCAGCTCGGTCGCCCGCTCCAGCGGCGCATCCGCCGCCTGCCTGTCCGCCAGCCGGGTCGCGATCACCGGCAGGTCCACCAGTGGGTTGGACACCAGCTTGCCCAGATCGCCGTAATGACTGAGCGCCCGACGGGTCAGCCGTGCGAACTCCGCCTCGTCCAGCTCGGCCAGCCGGCTCGCGGAGTCTTTGCGGGCCAACGCGTCAGCCACCTCACGCAGCTCGCCCCGAGCGCGCCGCAGTCGCCCCGAGCGCAACGCGACCCTGTCCACGCCGGCCTGCAGCGGGGTAGCGAGCACCTGCACCGCGATCGCGGCGGCGACCGTGCCGTAGAGCAACCCGAGGAGTGACTCCCCTCGCAGCGCCATGGCGATCCCGACCTGCCCACCGAACACCACCGCCGCGATCGCTGCCACCAGCGCAGACCGGAGCATGTCCGGCGCAAGCACCTCGCCCTCGTCGAAAGCATCGAAGGCCGCGATCACCCAACCCAACGCCGCGAGATCGGGCGCCATACAGGCCAGCAGCAGCCCGCTCGGGAGCACCTCAAAGCCCAGCAACAACAGCCACCCGACGAGCACCACCATCAGCGACGCCACCAATACCAACCCCACCCGCTCACGCCGGCGCACCACCGGCCAGCGCCGGACCAGCGCTACCACCCCACCGGACAACGCCAACCCGGCAAGCACAGCTAGCGCGATCACAGCCGGCTCGAACCCGGCGAGCACGCCAGCGGCGGACACTGCCCACAACGGCAGCAAACCGAACCGCCACCAGCGATCAACAGCGCCGGAGTCGTCGGCCAGCAGCACGAACACCCCGCTCCAAGCCAGCGCCGGCAAGCACACCAGAACCACCCCGACGTGCGCCACGCCGCCCAACCCCAGCTGATCAACGACCACCGCGCCGGCGTAACCGAACAGCCCGAGCCCGGCCCGCCGTAACACCGGCTTACCTGGGTCCCGGGCCAGTAGATACAAGCCCAGCCACCAGGCGATCCCAGACGCCGCCGCCGTCAGCCCGATCATGCATTCAGAGCCTAGCGACCGACGCTAGACAGTCCGGCGACCTTATCGGCCGCTCGCCGCCAACGAACCCCCCGACGGGACTGTGGATCTAACGGTGTTTCCGGCCTGACGCGCCGAGCGGAGCTCGGCGGGGAGGTCCGTGATGACCGAGACACTGGACGATGTGAGCGCGAGGAAGATGCCGGCTGAGGAGTCGGCTGAGCAGCGGGCCGCGGCCGAGTTGGTGCGGCTAGCGAAGGAGCAAGGCCTGTCGTTGACCGGTCCGGATGGGCTGCTCAAGCAGCTGACCAAGACGGTGCTGGAGTCGGCGTTGGCCGAGGAGATGACCGAGCACCTGGGCTATGAGAAACACACCGCACCTGGTGGGGGCTCGGGAAACATCCGGCCTCGGAGAGCCAAGCAGCGACTCGGGCTCGCCGAACGAGTCTTCCGGTGCGCACACTGCGGCTACACCGCGGACCTCGACCACAACGCCGCCAGGGTAATCCTGGCCATGGCAGAACTCGGCCATGCCGGTACTGACGGCGTAAGACACCGCTCAAGTCCTCTCCAGGACGCGACAGTGCGGTCCGAGCCGGAAATCCCCCCGCTTTAGCCGAGGGGAAGGGTCATGGCGCTATCCGATCTCGACGTTCCGGGTTTCCGGCCCGAGCAGTGCCCCGACCGTAGTCAACAGTCCGCCCACCACGATGAGCACGATCGGGGTGTAGGCGTACGGCATGAAGTTCTTCAACCCGAGCAGGTAGAACGCGTAGAAGCCCGGGATGAGCACGCCCAGGCTGTAGCCGATCCCGTAGCCGGACGCCCGGACCCCGGTGGCGAACCGTTCCAACAGGTACGTGGACACGATCCCCCACGGCGAGACCGTCAGCACGAGCACCACGGTGGCGAGCACCATCACCGACACCACCCCGGCGGCCCCGGCTACGGCCCGCGTCCCCTGCGACACCATGGCGGCGTAGCAGAACGGGGCCAGCAGCGCCGTCCACAAACCGGCGAGCAGCAGCATCCGGCGCCGGCCGAACCGCTGCCCGAGCAGCGCGAGCCCCAGGTAGCCGCCGGCGAGGAACACGTTCGCCACCAGCAGGCCGGTGTTGACGGAGGTACTGGGTAGCCCGATCACCGTGGAGAGCAACGCCGGCAACGCCGACAGGGTGGCCTGCACGGTGAACCACATCCCGGTCATCAGCACCAGGACCTGCAGCAGGACCCGCCGGTGGGCGCCGGTGAACAGCTCCTTCAGCGGGTCGCCCCGGCCGGCCGACCCACCGCGCCGGGCCCGGGTGAAGACCGCCGACTCCTCGACCCGCCGGTAGTACAGCAGGAACGCGGCGGACAGCGCGGCACCCACGAAGAACGGGATCCGCCAACCCCACTGCACGTACGGCGAGTTGAGACCGCCGGTCGGCGCGAACTGGAACACGATCGCGACTACAACGGAGATGGCGATGTAGCCCACCGGGTACGACGCCGCGATCAGCCCGCCGACCAACCCGCGCAGCCGCCGAGGAGTCGCTTCCATGGCCAGCGGGTTGGCGCCGACGTACTCGCCGCCCATGAACACGCCGCCGACGAAGCGCAGCACGAACACCAGCACCATCGCCGCCCAGCCGATCACCTGGTAGCCGGGCAGCACGCCCATCAGCAGCGTGCAGCCGCCGGCCCCGGCCACGCTGATCAGGGTGGCCCGGCGGCGACCGGTGATATCCGCGAGCCGACCGAAGATGAACGCGCCCACCGGTCGGCCGAGCAGCGTGAGGGCGAGCGTGACGTAGGAGAGCGTGGCGGCGGTCGCCGGCGAGGTGTGCGCGGCCTGGAAGTAGGCGAGAGCCGGGGTCAGCGCCACCACCGGCAGGTAGATGTCGAAATAGTCGACGGTGAACCCGAAGCACGCGCCCCTGATGGCCCGCCTGCCGGTAGGGCTCAGCGTGTCCGGCGGGCCCAGGCTCGAGGTATCGGTCAGGTCAGCGGCCATCAGGGCTCCCCGGCGTCACGCTACCGACAACACATGATGGTCGACGACGTTACAAGTTCGTCAGACGATTTACTACGGAATCCGGTCATTAGCCGGTGCTCTCGTCAGGCGATGGCGCTAGGCAACGAAGTTGCGGAGGAGCTCTTGTTCGGCGTCCATCAGATAGCCGTGCAGCATGTCGGCCGCCCCTTCGATGTCGCCGGACCGAAGCGTGTCGGCGATCTCGCCGTTGCGCTTCAGGAAGGCCGAGTGGAACACCTGGGTGTCCTTCATGTGGCCGTAGGCCAGCCGGAACTCGGCGAGCACACCGCTGATGATGTCGTCCAGCCGGGCACTGCCGGCCAGCGCCACCAGCGCCTCGTGAAACCGGATGCTGGCGGCCGCGACGGCGTTCCAGTCACCCCGGTCGGCCGCGATGTTCCCGTCGGCGATGGCGGCGGCCAACCGGCGCAGGCCCGCCAGGCTCAGGCTGGTGATAGACCGTAGAGCTGCGCATTCGACGATCCTTCTGACCTCGTAGAGGTCCGAGACGTCGCCGGGGCCCAGTTGCCGGACGAAGACTCCTCGGCTGAGCTCGTGGACCAGCAGCCGCTCTCGGATCAGCAGCCGGAACGCCTCGCGGAGCGTGCTCCGGGACACCCCGTAGGTGTGCCGGACCGCGTCCTCGGACAGCCGGCTGCCCGGCGCCAGCCGTCCGGCGGCAATTTGCCCGCGCAGCGCATCCGCCACCCGGCCCGCGGCGCCGGTCGACTCCGTCACTCCGGTCGCCCCCTCATCGCGTCGTTGCAATCGGCCGGCGCCCAGAGTACCGCTCGGCGGCCCCGGTCCGCGATTGATCGTCAGACGATTTCTTGCTCGTTCGTCGGACGATAGGTACGGTCGGGCCGGATCCTGGAGACCCGCGCGGACCGAGCGGAGGAGCCATGGCACGTCTCAGCGCCGCACATTCTGGCGCGGCACGTTCCGGCGCGCTGCGGGTCGGGGTGGACATCGGCGGGACCTTCACCGACCTGGCCATCCTGGACGATGTCGGCATCGTCGCGGTCGGTAAGACGCTGACCACCGGGCGGGAGCCGGCCGCCGGCGTCGAGTCGGTGCTGCGGCGCACCCTGGCCGAGCACCGACTGGCCGCCTCGGACATCACCTCGGTGGTGCACGGCACCACGCTGATCACCAACGCACTGATCGAACGCCGGGGCGCGCGGACCGCGCTGCTCACCACCGACGGCTTCCGGGACGTGCTGGAGATGGGCCGGGAGCACCGCTACGAGCTCTACGACCTCGGCCTCGAGCTGCCCCGCCCGCTCGTGCCTCGGCACCTGCGGTTCGGGGTGCGCGAGCGGATTCTCGCCGACGGTACCGTGCGCACTCCGCTGGACGTCCCGACCGTCAAGCAGCTGGCCGTCGAGTTGGCCGCGTCCGGGGTCGAGGCGGTCGCGGTCTGTTTCCTGCACAGCCACGTCGACGATCAGCACGAGCGGCAGGCCCGGGAGATCATCACCGCCGCCGCTCCGGGGCTCCGGGTGGCGCTGTCCTGCGAGGTCAACCCGGAGATCCGGGAGTACGAGCGGGTCTCCACCACGGTGGCATGCGTCTACGTGCAGCATCTCGCGGAGACCTACCTGGCGGACCTGCGCGCCCGGCTGCGCCGCCTCGGCGTGCCGGTCGACCCGCTGATCATGTTGTCCAGCGGGGGAGTGGCCACCGTGGAGGTGGCCGCACGGTTGCCCATTCGGATGTTGGAGTCCGGGCCGGCGGGCGGCGCGCTGGGTGCCATCGCGTTCGGGCGGACCGGTCGGCGCCCGGACCAGCTCGCCTTCGACATGGGCGGCACCACGGCCAAGCTGTGTGTCATCGAGCGGGACCAGCCGCTGATCACCCACGCACTCGAGGTCGACCGGGTGTACCGGCTGCGGCCCGGCTCCGGTCTCCCGGTGCGGGCGCCGGTCATCGACATGATCGAGATCGGCACCGGGGGCGGCTCGATCGCCCGGGTGAACGCGCTCGGGCTGATCACCACGGGGCCCGACTCGGCCGGCTCCGACCCCGGGCCGGTGAGCTACCGGCTCGGCGGCGAGCACGCCACGGTGACCGACGCCGACGCGGTGCTCGGCTACCTCGACCCGGACCGATTCCTCAGCGGGGAGGTGTCCCTGGACGTCGCCGCGGCGGCCGCCGCGATCAAGGTGCAGATCGCGGACAAACTGGGCATCGGCGTCGCCGAGGCGGCCTGGGGCATCCACACCACCGCGAACGAGAGCATGGCCAACGCGGCGCGGGTGCACGTCATCGAGCGCGGGCAGGACCCGGGGCGGCTGCCGCTGTTCGTCTCCGGTGGCAACGGGCCGCTGCACGGTCCCGGTGTGGCCCGCGCGCTCGGGTCCCCGGTGCTGGTCGCACCGCCGGCGGCGGGGGTGCTCAGCGCGCTGGGGATGCTGTCCGCGCCGCTGTCGATCGACCTGGTCCGCTCCCGCCACCTAGCGCTGGACGAGGTGGAACCGGGCGGGGCGGGGGAGCTGTTCGGCGAGCTGGAACGCGACGGCAGCGAGGTGCTCACCGCGTCCGGGTTGGCGGCGGACGAGATCAGCCATGTGCGCACCGTCGAGATGCGCTTCGTCGGTCAGGGCAGCGAGATCGAGGTGCCGGTGCCGGCGTTCGGTCCCCGGTGGCGGGCCGAGCTGCTGGCCAACTTCCAGCGGCAGTACGCCCGGCGGTTCGGCACGGTCGCGCCGGGCGGGGTGGGGACCGAAGTGCTCACCTGGCGGGTCAGCTCCCGGGGGCCTCGGCCGCGCGCCCGGCTGCGTTTCGACGCCGACCCGGCCAGCGGGGATGCGCTGACCGGGCACCGGCAGGCGTACTTCCCGGCCACCGGGTACACCCGCACGGCCTGCTACGACCGCTACCGGTTGGCCCCCGGCGCGCGGCTGACCGGCCCGGCCCTGGTGCAGGAGCGGGAGTCCACCCTGGTGGTACCGCCCGGCGCGGGGTGCACGGTCACCGAGGACGGCAGCATCCTGGTCGAGCTCGGGAGGCTCCCGTGAGCGGCACGATGAGCCAGCCAGGCGTCGACCCGGTGGTCGTGGGGCTGGTGGCCAACCGGCTGCACTCGCTGTTGGACGAGCAGCAGGCCGCCCTGGTGCACACCGCGTTCAGCCCGGTGGTGCGCGAGTGCCTGGACCTGGCCTGCGGGGTGTTCGACTCGCGCGGGGAGATGATCGGCCAGTCCACCGGCGGCACACCCGGGCACAT
>Ga0137415_10002388_pt1 | contig 18738 bp, 17 predicted proteins | sample CZODoug3_1_1_16f_FD_183082 | JGI IMG/M metagenome (GOLD analysis project Ga0137415, IMG submission 183082) | Vadose zone soil fungal communities from Angelo Coast Range Reserve, California, USA - CZODoug3_1_1_16fungal (Hybrid Assembly) | ecosystem: Environmental > Terrestrial > Soil > Vadose...
ATTGCCGCGCCAGGCCACGAACTGCCAGATGCCCCGCGCCCCGGCACGCGACAGCGCCAGCGGCTGAAAGGCGCTTTCCGCCTGGGCCAGATAAATCAAGTCCTGCGGTAAACCTTCCTCCTGCAGCACGCGCGAAATCATGTCGCGGTAACGGCCGGCGCGCCGCAGCCCGGTCTCCACAATGGCGCGGCCTCGCGGCGTCTGAAAAAAATTGAGAAAAGACAAAACCTGGTCGTTCACTGTCAGCGGCAAATCGTGCGAAAGGTTCTTGGCCGCTTCCTCCGCGCGTTCTTTCAGGCGCGGGTCCACAGGAAAGGTCATCTCCGCGACTTCATCGATGGGTGCGGGCACCGCCGGCGCTTCCTGGAAGCCATCCCCGGCGCGGAACGCCTGCAGCTCATCCGCGTAGACCGTGTCCACCACGCGATGAAACAGCTCGCTGAGTTTCGGGTCGCTGTTCAGGTCGTAGCCGCTCTCCAGCATCCAGTCTACGGCTTCATCGAAGTCCTTGCGCGCCGCTTCCAGGTGCCCGGCTTTATAGTTCCGCTCCCCCGAAGCGAATTTCTGTTCCACCCGGGCGATCAAATCCTCCTTGGTCCCGCGCTGGGCGGCCGGCAGCACCACCAGGGACCGCCGTTTGGGTGCGAAGACCGGCAGGGGTGCTAACTGCAGCCGAGGGGTGTTGTCCGTGGCAGTCGCCGGCTCCGTAGCATTCGCGGGGGCCGCAGGAGCGTTCCCCTGGTTCACGGCCGTAATCGTCGAGCGAGGCACCGCCGCGCGCGCCACGGACTTCTTGGCCGCGTCCTCGCAGCCTGCCGCAATGCACGCGATTCCAGCCAGCAGAATCGCCCCGGCAACATCTTGGCGCCTCAGGGTCATCCAGTTATGGTAAGTAGATGCGCTTAGGGCGGTCAACGTTTTCCCGCACCGAGGGGTTGACCTTCTCACCACACCGTTTAGAACGCCGCACTGCCCCTCAAGGTCATGGATTTCAGTTGTTCGACCACGCGGTCGATCTCTTCCTCAGTGTTGTAATAGTGCGGGGAGAACCGCAGTGCGGACGCCGCGCGTTTCTCGTCCATGTCGATTACCGCGTACGCCCGCAGCGAAGCCGAGCTGTTGATTCCTCGCGTGCGTAGCACCTTGGAGAGTTCTGTGGCGTCCCAGCCGGCCACCTCGATGGTGACGAGGGCTGCCAGTTCGCTTCCGCGGTCCAGCACGCGAATTCCGCTGAGCGCGCTTAGTTTGCTGCGCAGCGTCGCGGCCAGCTCTCTTGCGCGGCGCCCTCCGTTCTGCACGCCAACCCCCAGCGCATAGCGCGCCGCTTCCCCCAGGCCCAGCACCAGGCTGAACGCAAACTCCCAATTCTCAAATCGCCGCGCATCCGGCGCCGGCGCAAAGCTGTCCGCGGACAACCAGTCCGCGCCGCGCATGTCGATGTACAGCGGAAAATCGCCGCGCTGCAGGGCCCGGTCCGAAACGTACAAGAATCCGATGCCCCGCGGGCCTCGCAAAAACTTCCGCGCCGTCCCCGAAAAGAAATCGCAACGCAGCTTCGCCACATCCACCGGAATCTGCCCGACGGCCTGGCAGCCATCCACCAAATAGGGCACCCCGGCCGCTTCCGCAAATTCGCCGAGCGCCTCGACCGGCTGGACCAGGCCGGAATTGGTCGGCACCCACGTGACCGCCAGCAAGCGCACGCGCGGATCGCGGAATAATTCCTTTACGGATTGCGGGTCGGCCCCTCCGCTCGCGAGGTCGGCGGCGCGGCGCACTTCCACGCCGTGGCGCCGCGCCAGCGAAAGATACGCAAGCTGGTTGGAGATGTAGTCGTTGCGCGTGGTGACAATTACATCGCCGGGCTTGAAATCAAATGCCGACAGCGCCTGAAAAAAGGCCACCGTCGAATTTTCCACCACCGCGATGTTGCGCGCGTAAGTGCCCAACACCTTTGCGACGTTGGCATACGCCTCGGTGACGGCAGCTTCTGCGTCGTCGGCGCTCTCATAGCCGCCAAAATTCGCCTCCCGATTCAGGTGCGCGACCATGGCGTCCAGCACCGCGCGCGGCATCAATCCCGCCGAGGCATTATTGAAATGAATTTGGTTGGCGCATCCCGGCGTATCATCGCGCCACTGCCTCACAAGTGGATCCATGCGCCCTCACGAGCCCGATCTTCGTCGGCGATTAACGATAAGCCGGAACGATGGAAATGCGTAGCGCCACTTTGGCTCAGGCCAACGTGTTCCCCGGAACGGGGGAGGCCCGCTCTTGTTTGCGGGTAGCTTGCGAGTCAAGGAATTCCAGAACTGCGGCGTGCGCCGCGTGGGGTTGATCCGTGGCGAAGATGTGGCTGGCTTTCGCAAGCATTGCCAGCTTTGCTCCCGGGATGCGTGCCGAGATCTGCCGGGCGTTTTCCGGCGGGATCAGCCGGTCGTTTTCCCCGTGAACCACGAGCGTCGGCGCGGAAATCTGGCCGATGCGGCTGTAGGCCTCCCAGGCCATGATGGCCTGCAATTGCGCAAAATACGCGTCCGCGGATGGGTACCATTTCCGGCGCACCGCGGTATCCTCTTCGATCCGCTCTGGCGATGTTCCCTGGTCGTAAATGAAAGGACGGATGGCCTTCGCGAACTGATCGGGATCCTGCCCGCGCGTCATCAGCACTTGCAGCACTTCCTGCTCCGCCCGCACCGCTTGCGGCCCACCCGCTGCCGTGCAGCCCAGAATCAGCGAGCGCACCTTATTGGGATATTGCAACGCAAACTCCTGCGCGATCATCCCACCCATGGATACGCCAAAAATGTGCGCGGTATTGACGCGCGCGGCATTCAGCACGGCCGCCGCATCGGCGGCCATCTGCGCGATCGAATAGGGCCCCGGAGGTGCCTCGCTCCGCCCCACTCCGCGGTTGTCCAGCGCGATGGTGCGATACTTCTCGCCAAGCACTGGCCGCGTGCGGTGCCATGCGTGCGAAGACCACCCCAAGCCCATGATCAACAGCAGGGGCGCGCCGCTTCCTTCCTCGTCCCAGTGGATTCTCGCTCCCAGATTTTCGACAAAGGACATGGAGGCTCCATCATCCGCAGCCCAAGGGGACGACACCGGGCATTCGCGCGTGAAGAGATTGTCCTAAATCATGCTTAGAGGCAAGTTCCGATTCGGTTTGGTTAGGTCTTGTTCTGTAGTCTGCCGAATATAACCGTCAAGTTTCGTGTGGATAAAATCAGGTTTGCGCGGAAGTTACTTCGCTTTTTCCAAGGCTTCCGTCAGCGCCGGCATGATCTCGAAGATGTCACCAACTACGCCATAATCAGCAATCTCAAAGATCGGCGCGTTCTGATCCTTGTTAATCGCCACGATGGTGCGCGCGCCCTTCATCCCCACGACGTGCTGGATCGCACCGCTGATACCAAGCGCCAGGTACAACTTTGGCGCCACGGTTTGTCCGGAACTGCCGATTTGCCGCTCCATCGGAAGCCAGCCCTCATCGCAAATAGGGCGCGACGCGGCGATTTCTCCGCCCAGCGCCTTGGCCAGCGCTTCCGCTTGCGGAATATTCTCCGGGGCCTTGATCCCACGGCCAATCGCTACGATCAGCGGCGCTTGCGTCAAATCCACCGCGGACTTCGCTTCCTTGAACAAATCGAGAGGCTTGGTGCGAATCTGCTCCGGTTTCAAATCAACGGTCACCGCATTTACCGGCGCTTTGCCGGAAGGATGCGGCGCAACCAAGTCCGAACGAAACGCTCCCGCTTGAAACGAGGCGAACCACGGCGCGGCGCCCTGAAACGTGACGTCCGCTGCGGTTTTGCCCTGAAACATTTGCCGCACAAAAATGAGTTTGCCGCCTTCGTTGCGGTAGCCGACGCAGTCCCCAATCATGCCTTTGCCCAGCATGGCCGCGAGTTTCGGCGCGAAATCGCGCACCTGATAGGTATGGGGAAAAAGGACCAAGTCGGGCTTCGCGGAGCTGACGATTTGCGACAGCGCCACGCAATATCCGTCCGGCGTGTACGCTTCCAGCAAATCGTGTTGAACCAGCAGCACCTCGGCAACGTTTTTCGCCGCGAGCTCGCCCGCCAGCCCCGCGACGCCTTTGCCAATCACCAACCCGCTCACCGCGCTGGACGTATCTTTCGCAATCTGCTGCGCGGCGGCGAGCGTCTCGAAGCTCGTGTTGTTCCACTTTCCCTGCCGCTGTTCCGCGATGACCAGGATCTTCATGTCAAATCACCCGCGCTTCAAACTTCAGTTTCTCCACCAATTTACTCGCCACTTCTTTCGGCGTGCCGGTCAGGAATTCCGTTTTCTTCGTTTTCGTCGGCACATAAATTCTTTCCACCCGCTGCGTAGGCTCGACGGAAACACCCAGCGACTCGCGCGCGATGGTCGTGATTTCCTTCTTCTTCGCGGCCATGATTCCTTTCAGCGTCGCGTAGCGGACCTTGTTGATGCCCGACTGAATGGTCAGCACCGCCGGCAGCGGGCATTCGATATGCTGGAACCAGCCGGCCTCCAGCTCGCGCTTCAATTTCAATTTCTGCCCATCCACTTCAATCGCCATGATGATGGTCGCGTGCGGCACGTCCAGCACGCCCGCCAGCAGCACGCCCGTTTGTCCGAAGCCGTGGTCGTCGCTCTGCAATCCGGTCAGCACCAAATCGTGTTTCTGCTGCTGAATGGCCGCCGCGATCGATTTCGCCGAGCCCAGCGGATCGAGTTGCGCGAAATTATCATCGGCGATGTGAATCCCGCGGTCCGCGCCCTTGGCCAGCGCTTCCTTAATGGTCTGCTTCACGCGTTCCGGCCCCATCGACAGCGCAATCACTTCGCCGCCATGCTTTTCCTTCAGCCGCAGCGCTTCTTCCAGCGCGTAGCTGTCCGGTTCGTTCATCTCAAAACCGATATCGGATTCGCGAATCCAGTTTCCGGCGATGGACAGCGGCGCGTCCTTCGCGGGAACCTGCTTGATGCACACGATAATATTCACGGGATTGTCCTATTTAATGCGATTGCTAAAAGGCCCGGGCCGCTTGGCCGGATGAAAAAACGCTACTTGCCAGACCAGCGCTTGAAAATTAGGGCGGCGTTGGTGCCGCCAAATCCGAAGGAATTCGAGAGCGCGTACTCAACGGAAGCCTTGCGCGCTTTATTGGGGACGTAATCCAGATCGCAAGCCGGGTCGGGCGTTTCCTGGTTGATGGTCGGTGGCAGAATCTGATCGCGCAACGCCAGTACACTGATCCCCGCCTCCAAGCCGCCGGCGCCGCCGAGCAAATGCCCGGTCATCGATTTTGTGGAACTCACGGGAACCTGCTTGGCGCGCTCACCAAAAACTCTCTTCAAAGCTATCGTTTCGAGGCAATCGCCTAGCGGGGTAGAAGTGCCGTGCGCGTTCACGTAGCCGATATCTTCGGGCGACAACTTTGCATCCTTCAGCGCCGCCCTCATCACGCGGAACGCGCCGTCGCCATTTTCCGCCGGCTGCGTGATGTGATACGCGTCGCCAGACATGCCGTAACCGACAATTTCCGCGAGGATTTGCGCGTCGCGCTTTTGCGCATGCTCCAGCGATTCCAGAATCAGAATGCCCGCGCCTTCGCCGACCACGAATCCATCCCGCTGCGCGTCAAACGGCCGGCTGGCGTGCGACGGATCGTCGTTGCGCGTGGAGAGCGCTTTCATCGACGCGAACCCGCCGATGCCCATCGGCGTAATCGTCGCTTCCGTGCCGCCGCAAATCATCATTTCCGCCGCGCCGCGCTCGATAATCTTGAAGGAATCTCCGATGGCATGCGCCGAAGCCGAGCACGCCGTCGCCGTCGCGGAATTCGGCCCGCGCGCCCCGTAACGAATCGAAATGTGTCCAGAAGCGAGGTTCACGATCGCCGACGGAATGAAAAAGGGAGAAATCTTGCCCGGTCCGCCGTTCAGCAGCTTGCCGTGCTCGCGCTCGATGATGTCGAATCCGCCGATGCCCGAGGAAACGTAGACGCCGACTTCGTCGAGATCGGACTGCTCGCGCGTCCAGTTGGCCATGCGCACCGCAAAATCCGCTCCGGCCAGCGCCACCTGGATGAACCGCCCCATTTTCTTCAGTTCTTTTTTCTCGATCCACTGGAAGGGGTCGAAGTTTTTCACTTCGCCGGCGATGCGGCAATCGAAACCGGTGGCGTCAAAGCTGGTGATGGTGTCCACGCCGCTGACCCCGGCGAGAAGATTCTTCCAGCTTTCCTCCGTGCCGATGCCCAGCGCGCAGACCAATCCAACACCCGTGACCACAACGCGGCGCGTCAACGATTCCTGCTCCCTGATGAGGTGGTATTACCCAGCGGCCTTACTTCCCTTTGGAGTGTTTATCGATATAGTCGACCGCATCTTTGACGGTCGTCATCTTTTCGGCGTCCTCGTCGGGCACTTCGATCCCGAACGCCTCCTCGAACGCCATCACCAATTCCACCTGGTCCAGCGAATCCGCCCCCAGGTCGTCCACAAACGATGCCGTAGGCGTCACTTCCGCTTCATCCACGCCGAGCTGCTCGACGATAATCTGCTTTACGCGTTCTTCCACGCTGGCCATTCATTTCCTCCGCGATCTGCTATCGCTCGTGCTGTTGGTGCTAAAAGTTGGTGAACCGCTGGCCGAACGCCGCCCCACACGCCCATTCGCCCCATAAGTGCAACCTGCCCATTCTATTTGCGCCGTCCAGCTAGGTCAACTTTCTGGCATCAATTCGGTGTTCAAGTTCTTCCAGCTCACTCTCGTTTGCGTTAAATCCGAGATCCCTGACTACGCCAAATGCAGGCCTCCGTTTACGTTGAGGACGTGGCCCGTGATGTAGGCAGCTTCATCGCTGGACAGAAATACGATGGCGGCGGCTACGTCGCGCGCGGAGCCCATGCGGCCCAGCGGTATGCGCGTCTTCAATTCTTCCTTCACTTTGTCCGGGAGCACATCGGTCATCGGCGTCTCGATGAAACCGGGGGCGACCGCGTTGACGGTTATGTTTCGCGCCGCCATTTCGATCGCAATGGCCTTCGTGAGTCCGATTATGCCGGCTTTCGCAGCGACGTAGTTGGCCTGCCCGGCGTTGCCGGATTGCGCCACGATTGAGCTGATGTTGATGATGCGTCCCGCCCGCGCCTTCATCATGGTCGGCAGCGCCTGCTGAATGCATAGATGCGCGCCGGTCAGATTTGTGCGCAACACCGCTTCCCAATCATCCTGCTTCATGCGCATCGCCAAGCCGTCGCGCGTGATAGCCGCGTTGTTCACCAGAATGTCGAGCCGCCCAAATTTTTCGAGCACTTGCTTGAAGCCGGCTTTCACCTGCTCCGCCTCGGCAACATCCATCTTTACGGCGACAGCGGTGCCGCCGGCCGCAGTGATATCCGCGACGAGGGTCGACAATTTCTCCTCGTTGCGCGCAGCGACCGCCACTTTTGCACCGGCCTCGGCCAGCGCAAGCGCAGTATCGCGTCCAATGCCCTGCGATGCGCCGGTAACCAGAGCAACTTTGTCTTTTAAGCTGAACATTTAGGCAGTTGTTCGTTCCTAGTTTTCAATTCCGGGTCGCGCCGCAAGAACCGCGGAAAAAGATTTAACACAGAACACACTGAGAGAAGAGCACAGAGATCACAGAGAAGAATAGAACTCTCACCCAATTCTCTCTAGGCCCTCTGTGCTCCGTCCTCTGCGAACTCTGTGTTAGATCTTTTTCTATCACTAAAAACTAACAACTAACCACTAATCGCCGTCATCACGCCGCATCAGCGCGCGCTTGCGCGATCTTGTCGATGGTTGTTGCCAGACTCTTCTCGTCTTCCACGTTCAACGCGCCCACGCTACGCTCGATCTGCCGCAGCAATCCGACGAGCACACGCCCGGGCCCGACTTCCACAAAAGTGTTGACGCCTTCGTCGATCAGCAAGCGCACGGATTCTTCCCAACGGACCGGCATGGTCACCTGGCGGATCAACGCTTCACGCGCTTCGTCGCCGGTGGTAATGGTATCCGCATCCACGTTGGTCACCAGCGGCACCTGCAGATTCGCAAACTCCGTCTTGCGCAGATCCTTTTCCAGGCGTTCCTGCGCCGGCATCATCAGCGCGCAATGGAATGGAGCAGAGACAGCCAGAATCACAGCCCGCTTGGCGCCCGACTGCGAAGCAATCTCCACTCCGCGCTTCACCGCGCTCGCATGACCGGAAATCACCGTCTGCTCCGGAGAATTCAGATTTGCCGGAGAGCACACTTCGCCCTCCGCCGCTCGCTTGCACGCGTCAGTCACCACGGCGGGTGACAATCCCATAATCGCTGCCATGGCCCCTTGTCCCGCAGGCACCGCTTCCTGCATATATTGTCCGCGCTTGCGCATGAGCTGCACAGCATCAGCAAACTTCAGCGCCCCCGCCGCCACCAGCGCCGAATATTCCCCCAAGCTGTGCCCTGCCACAAAGTCCGGAGTAATGCCCTTATCGGCAAGCACGCGATACACTGCCACTGAGCACGTCAAAATCGCCGGTTGCGTGTTGGCGGTCTGCTTCAATTCTTCTTCGCTGCCTGCAAAGCACATCTGCGAAATCGAAAATCCTAAAGCCTTGTCCGCTTCGTCAAAAACGGCGCGCGCCGCCGGATATTTCTCAGCCAGTTCTTTGCCCATGCCGGGGTATTGCGACGCCTGCCCAGGAAACACAAATGCAATTTTTCCCATTTCAACCTCGACCCCTGCCGCTAAGCGGTCACGCCAGCGAGAGAGAGCTCCTCTTCGATCTTTTCATTGATACCTGCTTTGGCCAGCCCTGCCGCTACGCGGATGGCGTTCTTCACGGCGTTCGCGTTCGAACGCCCGTGGGCTATGACGCACACGCCGCGCACGCCCAGCAGCGGCGCGCCGCCCGATTCCGCATAATCGATCTTTTTCTTCAATCCTTTCAACGCTCCCCTGGAAAAGAGAAATCCAACCTGCGAAGCCAGCGAACTATTGATCGATTTCCGCAGCAACCCGAAGATCTGAAACGCCAGCCCTTCGCAAATCTTCAACGCGATGTTCCCCACGAAACCATCGCAGACAATCACATCCACTTCGCCCGAAAAAAGATCGCCGCCTTCCACGTTGCCCACAAAATGCACGGGGCTCTTCTTCAATCGCGTATACACTTCGCGCGTTAATTCGTTGCCCTTGATCTCTTCCTCGCCGATGGAGAGCAATCCCACGCGTGGCCGGCGATGCCCAAACGTCGCCCGGTAATAAATCTCTCCCATCACCGCAAACTGCACCAGATGTTCGGGTTTGGAATCCACATTCGCGCCCACATCCAGCAAAACCGAAACGCCACCCTTGGCATTCGGAAACGGAGCCGCGAGCGCCACACGATCCACCGATTCCAGCGCGCCGAGCAAAAATCGCGACACGGTCATAACGGCGCCCGTATTCCCCGCGCTCACCAGCCCATCAGCCTTCGCTTCGCGCACCAACCGCGCCGCCACGTGCACGGAGCTATCCTTTTTTCGGCGGAAGGCCTGCGCCGGGTGATCGTTCATGGTGATCACCTCGCTCGCCGCCACAATCTCAATGGGCAGATTGGGAGCAGCGTGCTTGGCCAACTCCGGGCGTATCACATTCGGTTGCCCAACCAACAAAATGCGCACGCCGTATTCCCGCGCGGCCAGCACACTGCCTTCAACCTCGGGGCGGGGTGCATCGTCTCCGCCCATGGCGTCCACAGCAATGGTGATCATGGAAGCTTAGACCTGCAGTGCCGAAAAAACCGTGGAAAGGCCGCGGCCGAGTCCGTCAGGCGGACTTGTCTTGCACCGCGCGGCCCTTGTAGTAGCCGCAATGCGGACACACCTGGTGCGGCTGCTTCATTTCGTGGCAGTGCGGACATTCCCCGGTCGCGGGCTTGGTCAAAAAGTCGTGCGCGCGGCGGGTGCTGGTCCGTCTCTTCGAATGCCGTCGTTTTGGGTTAGGCATAGCAGTACTCCTCGTTCCTGCCCTTGTGGGCGGATTGTATAAGGCTTTCGCCCCGGATACCTATTGTTTTTTCAGCCAATCCTGCTTGAGGCGCGCGAGTGGAGCCAAACGGGGATCCGTCGCGTGGGTCTCACAGCGGCACTCTTCATGGTTCAGGTTCGCGCCACAACTGGCGCACAGCCCGCGGCAATCGCTGCGGCAAATCACTTTCATCGGCAACGCCAGCAGCACTTGTTCGCGCAGCACATCCGCCAGGAAGAGTCCCTCTCCTTCGAAAAAACCAATTTCCGCGTCATCTTCTTTCAGCCGCGCCTCTTCCGGTTTTACGCCCTTCGGCAGCGGGCTATAGAAGAGATCAAACGTACGGCTGACTTCCTCGACCACCGGCTCAAGGCAGCGCGCGCACACCAGTTCCACCTTGGTCTCAATGTCACCCGCGATCCGTATTTGCCCGTCCAAAAGCTCCGCGGTGGCATTCACTTCCAGCGGCTCGATCTGCTTGATCTCCGCCGTCTGGTAATCGATGCTGCCCGGAGCGTAGCTCTTCCGTATTGGGAGCTTGCGGACGGCAAGGTCCTTAACGTCAAGGAACATGTCTTCAGCGCCTCCGGCGCGCACGCTCATGCTTTCTTCATTATTGAGTCGCTCGCCTGCCATGTCAAGGAACCTGCCAGATAGGTGATCGATCAATTTGATGTGAGGGTCAACGCCATTGGATGCTTTGGCTGATATAGACCTACTTTACCTCCGCCCGGAAGCCGGATGTGAGTGATCGACCCCCACCTTGCTTCTTGCACTTCTGAACAGAAGGTGCCCTTCTTCCGTAGTGCTGATATTTCGGCCTTCAGGTCGTTACTCATCAAATAGAGTTCGTGCCGGCCATTTTCCTCGGTCGGCTCTTCCGTAGGATGAACCGCCACTTCTGCTGGCGGCAGCGCGAAAATCAGCCATCCGTGCCCCGCATCCACGGATGAAAGGCCCAGGGCCTCAGAGAGGAAGGCGCGATCCGCCGCCGCATTCTTGCTGTATACGATTACATGGGCGCCAAAGATCATTTTCCGCTCCTTTCGCCTGGGGCCAAACCGATTTCAAACGGCTCACTACTGCCAGACAGGGAGTTTTCGGCTCTGTTGAATGCTACGGGCAGCCCGCCTGTGGCAGTTCGTCCAGCTTTTGCTTTGCTTCCGCATTCCCGCGTTTTACGGCCGCCTCCAGCAATACCCGGGCCTGCGCACAGCTCTGCGGTAAGGCGTCCCCACGCACATACCGGCCCGCCAGAGTTACCTCTGCGTGCGTATCGCCGTTTTCCACTGCCGTCCATAACGATGGCACGTCCTCGGTGACCCCTTGTTGCGTGGCATTGTGCTGCGCGGTGCCCACGGGAGCATCCACCGGGCGCGTCACCTGCTCATTACTGCTCGTCATGCCCTCGGCGCCGCTTTCGTTTGGAGTCTCGCGTCCCCCAGACATTGCCGCCGGCTTGGCTGCGGGGCTTGCCTCCGAGCCTGCGTTCGGAGTTACGGAGTCGGTCTCCAGGTGGGTCTCCGGAGCAGTCCCCGCGCCGCCCTTCTGGTCGTCACCTGCGATGGTCGACCCAAACGAAATCACCAAGTGTCCAAGCTCCCGCCGATAACCGATCAGCGTCATCAACAGTATTGTTGAAAGCGCAATCGCGGCTACACCTCTCCTGGTTCCGCTAGGGCCCTCTTCACCAGCAAAATTAGCCGGCCGAAGAGCCAAATCATTGTAGGCCGCCAGGTCGGGAGAAAACACATGTGCCAGTGGATTTTTCCCAGCGCCTGCCTTTGCAGCTCCTGGCTCGATTTCTGAAACAGGTTTCGTCTCGCCAGCCTTCAGCGCTCCTTCTTCCCACGCGAGCTCCGCGTCTGCTCTAGCTTCTTCCCGCAATTTCTTCCGCCTGCGCTTCGCCTTCGATTCCATTGCGGCAGGATCAAGTGTGCCGTCCGCCGTCACCAGCGTCTCCTCGAGCCACTCACGCACCTTCTCCTGCAGCTCTTGCGATGGATTCAGAAAGCGCATCCCGCCGGTTTTCTTCGACGTGTCTGACCACACTATCTGCCCATCGCCTTCGAGTTTTCGCCCATCGCCCACGGATACCGAGAAACGCATTTGTTCCGCGCGTACCGGCGCCATCGACTGGAAACTGCATCCCCCTTCACTCAAATTCAGCAATATGCTGCCGTTGTCTGGCCCAAACTCCGCGTACAGCAATTGATCCGTTCGCTTCCTCACAAACCGCCGTTTGTCGGGTTCCATAGTTTTCTGTCGGGTTCCTTCTCGGGTTTGATGCAAGGCGGGCGGGAATCACCAGGCCAGGCGTAAGATTAGACTTCCGTAATGGCTCGGAGGACTGCCGCGTCTTGCCCACCCTGACCCCCTGCGAAGCTCCCATTTCCATCCGCCGCCTCCGTCGTGCTGAACTCCCGGCAGATACGGTCGCCCTCGCCCGCTTTCTTATCGGCAAAATTGTCGTCCGCGAACTACGCGGCATCCGCCTGAGTGGACGCATTGTGGAAACCGAGGCCTATCCGCAGCGCGATCCTGCCGCGCATCACTTTCGCGGCCCAACGGCGCGCAACCGCTCCATGTTTCTCCGCCGCGGCCACGCCTACGTCTATTTCAGCTACGGCAATCACTTCATGCTCAATGTCAGCGCCGAAATCGCCGGAACCGGGGGCGGCGTCCTTATCCGCGCCCTCGAGCCTCTGGAGGGGATCAGCCAAATGGAGCAGCACCGCAAGACTGGCCGCTTGCTGGATCTGACCCGTGGCCCCGGCCGCCTGGCCTCCGCGCTGCGCATAGATCGTTCCCTCGACGGCACCGACCTCTGCGCCCCCGGTCCGCTCTGGCTGGGTGCCATCACCATCCGGCGCAGCGCCACCCGGGCCGCCGTCCGCGCCTTGACCCTGGGTAAGAGCCCCCGCATAGGCATTACCCGCGCAGCCCACCGACTCCTTCGCTTCTACGAGCGTGGTAGCCCCTTCGTCAGCGGCCCTCGCAGCCTTGCCTTCTGAAGCGGTCTTAGGACTCTTGACCAACCGTCACCCTGTACCCTTGTACAGAGCCTTTCTCCGCTGCGCTGAGAGTACAATGGGTTTCAATTTTGCGCGGTCGAGGGGGCGTTTATGTCCGAATCCTGGAAACAGTGGGAAGGCCAAGTTGTCGACGCCAAATTCCCGCTTCACCGCTATCTCGGCGGCTCCGAGCACAGTGCCGTCTTTCTGACCGAACGCAGTGCCGAGCCGCAAAAAGCCGCAATCAAATTCGTCCAGGTGGAAGAACCCGACGCCGAGCTCCAGCTATTTCGCTGGCAGCATGCCGCCACGCTTTCCCATCCAAACCTGCTGCGCATCTTTGAGTCCGGCCGCGCGCGTCTCGGCGATTTCGATTTGCTCTATGTCGTGATGGAATGCGCCGAGGAAAATCTCTCGCAGTTTCTCCCGCAGCGCCCCCTCACTCCCGCCGAAGCGCGCGACGTCCTCGCTCCTGCTTTGGAAGCTCTCGCCTATCTCCACGGCGAAGCTCTGGTCCACGGACATATCCGCCCGTCCAATATTCTCGCTATCGACGACCAGCTTAAGCTCTCGAGCGATGGTCTTTCCTCTGTAGCCGACCATGCCGAGCAATCGCATCTCTCCGCGGCTGAAACGCAGCAAACCGTCCCAGCCACCAGCCTGCGTCATCCGAGCCCATACGATCCTCCGGAAATCGCGAAGGGAATCGTCTCGCCTGCCGGTGACATCTGGTCCCTGGGCGTCACTCTTGTCGAGGCTCTGACGCAGCATCTCCCCGCTTCCGCCAGCTACCCTGGGCAAGATCCGCTCGTGCCCGATACGTTGCCTGCGGTTTTTCTCGACACCGCTCGCCATTGCTTGCACTGCGACCCGCAGCGCCGCTGGACCGTTGCGGAAATCGCAGCGCGCTTGAATCCCGGCTCCGTGGCTCCTTCGGCTTCCGCCGCTAAGCCGCCAAACGCGCCATCTCCCCTGCCTATCGCCAATGCAGCGGTTCCGGCGATTATTCCGAGCGTCGCGCCTCAGGCGCCCCCATCCGTTTCCTTAGCCCCCGCTAGAACAGAGCCCGCGCGTCCTGGTCCGGTGCCTGCCCCGGCCTCAAAGCCACCGGTCCATACGCAAACCATCGGAGTTAGAGGCACCGTCAAGAGGCTGCGCTACGACCTCGTTCAGCCGCAGCTTAAGCGCCCTCCCTTGCTCCCGGCCCTGCCCAAGTTCAACTTTAACTATCTTCCGCTCGCCGTCGTCGTTGCTCTCGTACTCACCGCGATTTTCCTCGGTCCGCGCCTTCTCCATCATCGCGCTCCTGTCGAACAGGCCGCCGCGGTCGAATCGCCGGAGCCTCCCGCTGTAAAGCCCATTGTCGCTGCCGCGCACGGTAAGAGCGCCTCTAAGGCCGCGCAAAAGCTCACTCCTCCAGCCCTGAGTTCGGTGCCAAAGAGTTCGCAGCACGCCGCGTCTGCTCCTACGCAGTCCTCGTTGGAAAAAAACAGTGACAAGCGCTCTCTAACCGTTGCCTCTCCCGCTGCGCTCACCAATGTGGCCAATCCTCCGCGTGCCGAAGCCCCCGCGTCTTCCGCCGGCCCCATGACACACGGCGAGGTTCTCTCTCAAGTAATGCCAGATGTTTCGCCGAAAGCGCGCGCCACCATTCGTGGCACCGTGCACGTTGCCGTCAAGCTTCACGTCGATACCGCCGGCAATGTTGCATCCGCTGAGCTGTTCTCGCCCGGCCCGAGCCGCTATTTCGCCGATCAAGCCCTGCAAGCCGCGCATCGCTGGGACTTTGCTCCCGCCAAGGTCGATGGCCACGCCGTTCCCTCCGAATGGGTAGTCCGCTTCGAGTTCACGCCGTTCGACACTAAAGCGCACCCCACCCAGTCCACCCCGTGATTTTTGTATAGCGGGACAGCCAGCTATTTCTGCCTGCCCGCTCGAACTTGGCCCATGAGCTCACGCCTGGATACGTCCCTCTTCGGTGTCCGCAGCGGCTATTGGATCTTTTTTTATTCCCATTGTGGGAATTCCCAGCAAGCCTCGCTGCAACTCCTTCAATCCACACTGTTTATTTAATAGTTGACAAATAGTAACGGATAGGGTATCTTAGGCAAAAGGTCGCTGATAGTGTCCCCGTTTCGTCCCTCCATCCTTCCTCCACCTGCAGTGCATCCCGCAATCAATCGATTTTTAACTCGTGTGTTTTCAGTATCTTCCGAATCCCTATTTTATCAACTCCTTTGTTCTCATAATCATCTGCGTTGCCCCCTGGTATTTTCCGAACTGCGTCAATTCTCCATCCGTTCCCGGCGTGAACACTCGCCATTGCCGACTAGCCACTTCTTTCGACCCCTTGCTACCATGAACCTTATGAGATTACGAACCCTTTGCATCTCACTTCTTTTTTTGCTGCCCGGTGCCGCATCCGCGCAGACTGTCGACCAGGTTCTCGCCAGCGTGATCGCTGCCCGCGGCGGCCTCGATAAGCTTCACGCCATCCATTCCGAGCGCGTTTCCGGAACAATCTCCTTCGGCGAGGTTTCCGGTCCCTTTGTCGTGGAACTCAAGCGCCCCCTCAAAATGCACATGCAGCTCACCATTCAAAATCAGACTATGGTGCGCGTCTACGACGGCCAATCCCAAGGCTGGGCCAATAATCCCTTCGCCGGCAAGGTGAATTCCGACGCGATGACCGAAGATGAGCTAAAAAATATTAACGAGGAATCCGATTTCGATGGGCCGCTGCTGGATTACAAGAGCAAAGGCAATCAGGTTGAGCTTGTCGGCAAAGACAAGCTCAACGGCAAGGACGTCTGGCGCCTCAAGCTCACCACCAAAAACGGCGACGTCCGTTCCTACCTCTTCGACGCCAATTCATTTCACTTGCTCAAATGGGAAGGGCAGCGCAAATACGAGGGCAAGGAACTCCCCGTCGAATCCTACTTCAGCGATTATCGCGACGTCGACGGCTTGAAATTTGCTTTCGCCATCGATTCCGGCAGCTCCGCAACGGACATCAGCCAAAAAATCCGAATCGAGAAAATTGAATTGAACCCCGAGCTGAATGACGCGGAATTCACCAAGCCGCCAACGCCGGGCCAGCCGAGTGCTCCGGCAACGACACCTGCGGCAGCACCAGCGAAGCCGCCCGCCTGATGTTTGGCCCGTAGTTTCAAAGAAATTGGAGCGCGTAAGGAAAGCGGAAAGGAAAGCGGAAAGGAAAGCGTGGAACGACTCCGTTAGTTTGAGGCAAAAATTATGCTGGTCGCTTGGCGCGAAAGATCATGCACGTAATATCGTCAGACTGCCGCGTAACGCCAACGAAAGCATCCACGCGCGTCATTAGAGATTGCAGCGATTCTTGCGCCGTAACCTCCGGCAGTGCGCGAATCGCGGCCAGCCAACGCTCGTTGCCGAATTCGACGCCGTTTTCGTCGAACGCTTCGACCACGCCGTCGGTGAAAAAAATCAGCGCGTCGCCTGGATTCAAATCCTTTGTGGAAGTCTCGTACGCAGCCACTGCGTCGATTCCCAGCGGCACGCCGCCAATGTCCAGCTTTTCCATGTCGCCGTTCGCCCGCCGCAAAATCGGCGCGTTGTGTCCCGCGTTCACGTAGCTGAGCCGCCGCGTCGCGGGTTCGTACTCCGCAAGCACCGCGGTGGTGAAGCGCCGGCCGTCGAGACTGTGCGCGCAAGCGTAGCGGTTCAGCCGCGTCACCAAATCGGCGAGCGACGCGCCCTCTCCCGCGATGGTGCGCAGGCTTGCTTGCAATGTGGCCATCAGCAACGCCGCTGGAATGCTTTTGCCGGCCACGTCCGCGATTACGAGAGTGAGTTTTCCGCCGTGCGCGGCAGCGTCGGTTGCAAAGAATGCGTCGTAATAATCGCCAGCCACGGAATTTTGTGGCCGCGACGCAAACGCGATTTCCGCTCCGGGAATTTCCGGCGGAAATGACGGCACCAGCCAGGTCTGAATTTCGCGCGCGATTTCCAAATCGCGCTTCATGGTCACTTTGTCGGCGAGTTCGAGCGAAAGCAGAAGAAGGAGAGCCACGGCGGCAACAAATTCAAATCGCATGTCGCTGTTCGCGCCGGCGAAAATCAGCATCACCAGCGCGGCGAGCAGCAGCACGCGGCGCGCGGGTGTGAGCTTGAGAAGCAAGGCCCAGAAAAATTCCTTGGCTACATGGAGAGGACGACGCCAGGGAGGAAGTTGTTTTATCTCGTCCCAATCGATATCGCTGCCGTAAAACCCATAACTCGCGCGCGCATCCGCCGCGAATTGCGACCACAAATCTTCGATCTGCCGCCCTTCGCTGACGCGCTGCCAGAAATTGCGCACATGCGTGCCGAAGCGCTCGCGTGTGCGAAGGGGTGGTGCCTGGGACGCTGCGGGAGGGATGCCCATCAGCAGAGAGTATAGGTCATTCTTTTTCGCTGTGCTTGTCAGGAATCGCGGAATCGGCGGATCGGAGTGAGCCGCCGAATTGGACGGAGCCGAAGCCGAAGCGATCGCGCAGATTGTCGGTCGCGCGTGTCAGCTTTTCGAGTTTTGCGCGGCGCTCTGCGGACAAAAGATCGAGTTGCTCCGCGCCATGCGTGAGGCCGCCCAGGCTTACACCGAGCAAGCGGATTTTGCGGCGATGGTTGCGGTGCTCGCGCAAAAGTTTTTGGAACACCGCGAAAATATCGGCATCGAGTTGCGTGGGCTCGCCGAGCGTTTTCGAGCGCGTGTACGTGTCGAAGCCGGCGTAGCGAATCGTTAGCGTGAGCGTCCGCGAGGCCAGTCCCGCTTCCCGCAGACGCTTGCAAGCTTTCTGCGAAAGGTGACTCAGCATCGCGGAGAGCGCGTCGGTGTCATCGGTATCTTCGCCAAACGTGTGGTTGTGCGATATGGATTTTGGCTCGGCGTCGATCACGAATTCGTAGGAGTCGCCGCCGCGAGCTTTGCGGTAGAGCGCGGTGCCCCACTGGCCAAAAACTTTTTCCAGCTTTTCCAGAGACTGCACCGAAAGCTGCTCCACTGTTTCGATGCTGAGCGCGCGCAACGCGCGTTCGGTCACTTCGCCGATGCCGGGAATCTTGCGCACCGATAGCGGCGCGAGAAAGCGCGCTTCGCTTCCTGGCGCAACCCAGAGCAGGCCGCGCGGCTTGGCTTGATCCGAAGCGACCTTCGCAATCAGGCGAGTTGTGGCCAAGCCGCCGGAGCAGGGAAGTCCCGTCTCGCGCGTAATCGTGCGAAGCAGTTTATCGGTGGCGGCAAGTGGCGGGCCGTGCAGGCGTTCCGTGCCAGAAAGGTCGAGATAGGCTTCGTCGATCGAAACCATTTCCACGATGGGAGAAAATTTCGCGAGGATTGTTGCGACGCGATCGCTCCACTCGGAATATTTCGCGTGGTGACCATCGAGGAAAACGGCGTGCGGACACAAGCGCCCGGCAGTGCGCAGCGGCATGGCGGAATGCACGCCGAACTTCCGCGCTTCGTAGCTGGCTGCGGTGACAACGCCACGCTGGTTCGGTCCGCCGCCAACAATTACGGGTTTGCCGCGCAATTCGGGCCGCTCGAGCAATTCGACGGAGACAAAAAACGCGTCCATGTCGACGTGCAGAATCGACGCAACAGCCGGCGGCGTCTGCTCATCGACAGGGCCATGAATTGCGCGGAAGCGAGCCAGTTCCGGCATGCCTCCTAGCCTACGCCCTTCCCCTTTTCTTCGCCAGAG
>Ga0137415_10002389_pt1 | contig 18738 bp, 18 predicted proteins | sample CZODoug3_1_1_16f_FD_183082 | JGI IMG/M metagenome (GOLD analysis project Ga0137415, IMG submission 183082) | Vadose zone soil fungal communities from Angelo Coast Range Reserve, California, USA - CZODoug3_1_1_16fungal (Hybrid Assembly) | ecosystem: Environmental > Terrestrial > Soil > Vadose...
CATCGGAATCGAGTACTGATCGCGCTGGGACACGATCCATGCGTACTTCACGTCGACTCCTTCGCGAAGTACGCCGCCTTCTTCTCGAAGTCCGGATCGTTCGAGGCCATGTAGCGCTCCAGCCGCTGCGGCTTCAGCGCGTGCTTGGCCCACACTCGGGCCACCATCATGTGCGACACCGACAGCGCTGCCCCCAGCTTGCGGGTGCTCCAGTGCGTCGAGCCGTCGGGCGGCTTGCGGTTTACGGTCCACTCCAGGATCCGTGCTTCCAGCGCCGGCGTCAGCGTGCTGGCCTGCGGCCCGGCATGGCGACTGAACAGCCCCGCCAGCCGGCCTTGGCCAAACCGCTTGCCCCAGCGATCGATGAACGTATCGTTGCAGTCCAGCTTGTCGCGAATCTGCGCCCACGTATGACCCGCCTCGAGCAGCAGAATCAGTCGGGCGCGGCGCCCGTCATCCGCACGTCCGCTGCGGCTGCTGACTCGTTGGTTCAGTTCCATACGTTCCGCTTCGGTCAGTTTGATCGGGTTTCCCATGAACCCAATCACACTACCGTTTCAGACGTTACAGTCCACTAGGGACGTCAAGGTTTCCTCGTTAAGAGTTCAATGGGTTACACGCGCGTGTTGCATAGTAACTTTGGCTCGCGCGCACCTCGTGGTTGGACGAGCACTGAGGTATTTCGCCTGAGCGGCCCGAGCCCATCGAGTGTATGGTCCACCGGAGCAGCATGGGCGACTCCGGAAAGGTGAGGAGCCTCACGTCAAAAACCGCAGTCCAAGTCCTCGGTCATCTATACGCGAAGGGATTCTCGTCCGGAATCTAACCAAGTCTGACCTGTTGAATTTTTGGCCGGCCGAGAAGCAAAGATGGACCCCAAGCGAGTCAGGGATTTCGCATCGGACGCCATCAACGACCGCGTCGTCGAGCAGTCCGACTACGCGCCCGCGCTGGCGTTTGCTATGGGCATTCCCGCTTGAATGCCACGAATCCATGATGGGCATGGTTCTTCGCGGGGTCGAAAGCCTCAGCCCTAGCTACGCTGGCGGCCGCGACAGCGTCGCCAGCGCAGTGGTTGTCCGCGGAGGATCTCCCTTCACGGAATCAGCAAGGCAGGCCGGTTCGAGGCCTCCGGCGTAACCGTCACGTGATAGGTGATGTCCAAGTCTCCAACTCCGGAGAGAGTGCCGCCGAAGCTGATCGTATGCTGGCCAACAGGGAGCGGGCGCAACATCAGGTAATAGCCGTCGGCCACCACGGGGAAAACGGTACCCGCAGAGTCCGGCCCCGCATAGCCGAAAACCACTTCTATCACGTTATCCGTCAACTGTTCCGTATAGCCAAAGATCGGTGCCCTCTCTCGATGCTCGAATAAGTCGTTTACCGGCTCGCTATCTATGCTGGCGTGAAGAGCGGTTACATTGAAAAACGCATCGAGTTGAGTGACCAGCTGGTCGACCGTAAGCCTGCCGGCGCAGGGAGTTGTCGACGGGGCTATGCACCCATTTCCTGAGTTGTCGTCGGCCGCCACCTCGATAGGGACGAAGATAAATTTGTTCTCTGGGATCATCACGCTGCGGCTCACGGGCCCAGGCGGCGGACCTAACCAGTTGGCCAGAAAGAAGGCCGAGCCGACGTCACCGAATTTCGCTTTCGCGCCTGTCTTATCAAGCGAGGGATTATCGTTTACCGGGATGGCCAGGGCCCACTTCCACCAGAGTGCCGACCACTCTCCAATCGATTTCCCGTCGACGACGGAGTGAGGCGGCATAACGATCGGCCTATCTTCTTGTTGCTGGCTTGACACCGTTGCTGGCAGTACAAGCAGCGCAGCTAGAGCTGGCAGAACTACCCTTGACTTGTTCATGGTTCGCCTCCGAGTTTGGCGGGAAATTGGTCGACCGTAAGCGCGGTGCTCCAACCTCTCGCCTGGTCCGCCTCCCGGCAAATCACTGTGAGGTTGGCTGCCGATGCCGAGCTTGCTGAAACGCTCGGCCATTCGAGTCCTTCTGTTAAGGACCAGCCTACACCTCTACTCAAAAGGGGCAATTGGCCAAACCCGGTATCCGCGACCGTCCGCATCAAGCAGTTGCTAAATGGGAGGCCAATCAAGGCAGCCAACGACTCAGATGTGAATGCGCCCGAGTCAATGTGCGCGCCTTGGGGCCGTTTCTGCTGACACTAAGACGGCGATTTGTATCAGGGTGAGGAATTTTGAATGCCAAATACGCCGCTCGCCTGAGCCAAATCCGGCTCAAAGTATATTTAGACGAAAATTGGACAGAGATTCAGACAACACTTCGCCAAGAATTTGGGAGTTGGGTTTGTCAGGTGGATTTAAATTAATTGAGGGTCGGAAAGAGCGATCCGGTGATGCCGAGGCAGACCTGCCGACCACTGGTACTCGTCATCGGCAACCTCAGTGCACCATCCACGCTTCCTGCAAATCCGATCCCACGCGGAGGAGCAGATCTCTTCGGCCAGTTGGACGCAATTAGGGTCGCTCTCTGGTTGCGCAGCACAATGAGAAGAGTGCCTGGCGAGACAGCCGGCGTTTTTCGAACTTGCTTTATTCCCTGCGCGTTGTACGACATGACGCCCCGCAAGGCGGCGTCACGATCCGCAAGTAAGCCCTCGCCGGCCGGCGCGCACACCTGACCTTCCCGACGGATTGAACCAAGCCAATTGCCCGGCTGCGAGTAGGAACCGGCTTGCCGTCGCAAGGGGCAGTCAAAGCCTGCGTCGATACGTGACATCAAAGGCTTTCGGGGAATACGATCCATTCCTGGCGGGAACGCCCCCCGGCGCCCGACCAACGCGGACGACTAGGCGTTCTTCACTTCACGCCCAAGGGCGATCAACGATTGTTTGGCGTCGCCGAACAGCATCGATGTCTTGGGATCGACGAACAGGTCGTTTTCGACGCCGGAAAAGCCCGCGCCACGTCCTCTCTTCAACGCGATCACGCTCTTGGCCTCTGCCACCTTCAGGACCGGCATCCCGTAGATCGGGGACTTCGGATTGGTCTTGGCCGCGGGATTGACGACGTCGTTGGCGCCGACCACAAGGGCGACGTCGGTCTCGGCGAACTTCTCGTTGATGTCCTCCATGTCGACCAGCTTGTCGTAGGGCACACCGGCTTCGGCCAGAAGCACGTTCATGTGCCCCGGCATGCGGCCGGCGACGGGATGTATGGCGAAGCGCACGTCGCCGCCCCGCTTCTCGATGAGGTCGGCCAACTCGCGAGCTTGGTGTTGGGCCTGCGCAACGGCGAGGCCATAGCCCGGCACCACCACCACCTTTGGGGCATACGCCATGCGCAGCGCTGCGTCCTCCGCGGAGATCGGCACCATCTCGCCGCCGGCGCTCGGCGAGGCGCCGGCCTCAGCGACGGCGGCGGAGCCGAAGGCGCCGAACAACACGTTCGAGAAGGAGCGATTCATCGCCTTGCTCATGGCGACCGAGAGGATGAACCCGGAGAGGCCGTCGAGCGCGCCGACGATGATAAGGATGTTGTTGTCGATGGCGAAGCCAGTCGCGACGGCCGCCAGACCGGCATAGGAGTTGAGAAGGCTCACCACGACCGGCATGTCGGCGCCGCCGATCGGCAGCACCAGCAGCACGCCAACGGTGAGACTGACAGCCAGCATCACGCCAGCGACCGCGACGTTGGTGGGATCGAGCACCAACCATATGAGGCTGGCGACACCGATCGCCAGGATGGTCAGGTTGAAGGCGTTCTGGCCCCGGAAGGTCAGCGGCCGGCCCGGCAGGATCTCCTGCAGCTTTGCGAACGCCGTCAAACTGCCGGTGACGGTCAGTCCGCCCAGCAAGACTTCGAAGCCAAGCGCTATCACATGGCCGCTGCCGAGTTCTCCGGCGGAGAGGCCGTTGAAATATTCGCCGACGCCCACGACAGTGGCGGCTAAGGCGCCAAGTGCGTGGCTGAAAGCGATGCGCTGTGGCATGGCCGTCATCGGGACCCACTTCCCGAGCGGGTATCCAGCGACGGCTCCGATCAGCGAGCCGACGAGGATCCACTCGTACGAAATGATTCTCGCGTTCAGCAGGGTGGCGGCGATACCAACGGCCATGCCGAAGGCGGCGAGTTGCATGCCGCGCCGCGCGGTGTCGGGTTTGCTGAGGGCGCGAAGCGCAATCAGGAAGAGGAAGGCCGCCAAGAGATACGCGAGCTGGATCAGGGTGTCTCTCATTTGGCAGCGACTCCCACGGCGCCCTTCATCTTGTCGCCGTCGGCGCGCTTGAACATCGCCAGCATCCGATCGGTGATAAGAAAGCCGCCGACGACATTGGCCATGGCGCAGGTGACGGCGATTGTCCCGAGGACGGTGGCGAGCGGCCCGTCTTGGGAACCGGCCAGCACCAACGAGGCGACGAGGGAGATGCCGGAGATGGCATTGGTCGCCGCCATCAGCGGCGTGTGCAGCAGCGGCGGAATTCGGCTGATGCTCTGGAAGCCGACGAATCCCGCAAGCATGAGCACGAAGAACTGTATGAGGGTGGTGGAGTTCATATTGGATCTCGGGATTTACGCGGTGGCGCGCAGGGTTTGGGTGCGCAGGGTTCGATCGACGCCTAGCAGGGCGGCGGTGATCGGATCGTCGAGACGAAGCCGAAGGCCAGTCTCGTCGGGGATGAGATGTTCGAGTAGCGCCCGGACGTTGCCGCTGAAAAACCGGCTTGCGTCTGCGGCCATCTGACTCGGGAGGTTCACGGAGCCGACGATTTTCACGCCGCCAGCGGTCACCGTCTCGCCGGGCTCGGTGCGGCTGGTATTGCCGCCGGTCTCCGCAGCGAGGTCGACGATCACCGTGCCAGGCGCGAGGCCGGCAAGCGTTTCGTCGTCGATCAGGAGAGGTGCGGGGCGCCCGGGAATCTGGGCACTCGTCACGATGAGCTGCATCTGCGCCAAGGTCGGCGCGAGGGCGCGTCGCAGCGCGGCCTGCTCGTTGGCGGACTGATCGGCGGCATATCCGTTCGCCGCTTCCCGCGCCTTCATGGCTTCGCCGGGAGCGACGAAACGGGCGCCAAGGCTCTCGACCTGTTCACGCGCTGCCTCGCGGACGTCGAATCCGTGGACGACTGCCCCGAGCCGGCGGGCCGTGGCGATTGCCTGCAAGCCCGCGACTCCGGCGCCGAGGGCGATCATCTTGGCCGGCTTTACACTGCCGGCTGCCGTGGTCAGCATCGGCAAGAGAACGTCCAGCTCTCGTGCGCCCTCGATCACCGCGGCATAGCCGGCGATAGTCGCCTGGGACGACAGGACATCCATTGCCTGCGCGCGAGCGGTGCGCGGCAACCGTTCCAGGCCGAGGTGGTTCAGTTCTCGCGCCGACACGGTTCGGGCGACGTCCTCATCGCGGCCACCGAGCGAGACGACCAGGGTTCCGGGCCGAAAGCTCGAAAGGTCGGACGGCGCGCGCACGCCCAGGATGACACGGGCCGACGAAACGATTGCCAGACGATCGACGATCGTCGCGCCGGCTTCGATATATGCGTCGTCCCGATGACCCGCCTCGGCGCCGGCGCCACGTTCGACCGTGACCGTCGCCAGCTTGGTGAGGCGACGGACGTCCGCTGGCACGAGGGCGACGCGTCGCTCGCCTGGGAAATGTTCAGCCAAAACTCCGATATTGGGCCCGGCCAGGGCCAGGGCGTTGGCGCGGCCGATGCCGCACGAGGCGCCGGTAACATGAGCGGTTGTTCCGGAAAGAGTGCTCATAGTCACATGTCCTGACTGTTGAGAAGACTAGGGAACGGAATGCGCTACAGCGCCTGGATGAGCATGAGTAGTCATCTCATTTCCCCGTGTCTCAATGGCCCTGGAAACCGCCGTCCACGCCGAGTGACTTGCCGGTGATAAAACTCGCTTTGCTTGACGCAAGAAACACGATTGCGTCGGCAATTTCCTCTGGCGTACCGATACGTTTCATTGCGGTTTCCGCGGCCAAACTGTCCTTGTTTTCCTTGGTACCGGTGAATCGATTCAGCATGCCGGTCTCAATGGGTCCGGGCGCCAGGCTGTTGACACGGACGCCATAATTGGCGGCCTCGAGCGCTGCCGATTTGGATAGACCTTCAACCGCATGCTTGCTTGCAACGTAGACGGACGCATAGGCGGCACCAATGTGACCGTAGGCAGAGCTGACATTCACGACGTTGCCTGCCCTCTGAGCCTGCATTACGCGAAGCTCATGCTTCATGCTCAGCAGAACACCGAGCACGTTGGTGTCGAATGTGGCCGCGTAAGTTTCCGCGGTTTGCTCCGTGACCACCCCCTGCCTGCCTTCCGTACCGGCATTGTTCACCGCAACATCCAACCGGCCAAAGCGCCTGACGGTTCCCTCGACCAGACTTTTGACTTCTTCGTCGTGACGGATATCTGCTTTGATAAATTCGGCTTGGGCACCAATGCCGCGCAGTTCAGCCGCCAATTCTTGGCCCTTGTCCTCATGGCGCCCCGAAACGACAACGTTTGCCCCTTCCTTGGCAAAGGCGATTGCTGTGGCGCGGCCGATCCCGGTAAGAGCTCCGGTAATAAGTACGGTTTGATTCCTCATGGCAGTTCTCTTCCCTAGTTAAAGTTAGTTGTAGCTCTTCATCTTCAGTTCAAGTTTGGAGGAGGGTGATGGGCCTCAACCTCTCCACAAATCGCCCCGGGCACTTACTATGTACGCACGTACTTAATGTTACCAAAACACGATGTACGTACGTATTTAAGCAAATCCAAAAAAATGGAAACTTGGCGGCCTCACGCCAGAACGATTGAAAACAAAGTTTTTTTGAAGTTTTCCATGTAACCAAGGTCACGCTCCACCTTGGAAACTAGGATAGATCCTTGTAGACCTGACACTATGAAATCTGCTACTTCGCTGACTTTAAATGTTTTGCGAAGCTCCCCAGCCTTTACGGCGTCTTTTAAGCAATAGGCAACGGCTCCCCTCAACTCCTTATAGATTGCCGCCACCCGCTTGCGAATCACCTCACTATGGTCGGACGCCTCGGCAGCGAAATTACCAATTAAGCAGCCATTTTTGGCATCGTGCTCTCTAATTAGAGTGATATTCGCATCGAGGTACGCGCGTAGTCGCTGCAGGGGAGGAAGGGCATCATTCCGCAAAGTTTCACCGATCACGGCGCGACTATTCTCGAAATAGCGATCGAGAATTTCCAGCGCAAAGGCCTCCTTGGAGGCAAAGTGATTGGTGAAAGATCCCTGTGGCACGCCGGCCGCATCGATAATATCCCGCACGCTGGCGCCAACGTAGCCGCGCTCAAGCACGACCTTGAGGCCACGATCCAATATTCTGTCTCGGTTGGAAATTCTACCCATTCCGCTATAATACGTCCGTACATAGTAGCTGTCAAGGTAGTTTTCAAAAGTCGGTCAGGCCAGCGCCAACCGCATGCCACGCCGGAACCTCGAGCATGTGAAAGACCACGTGCACCGGGTCGAGAATGAGCCAGCAGACAACCAGGTACAGCAAGGCAACGCGAACGACACTTCGTTGCTTCAGCTGCTCGAAGAATTTGAACTCGATATACGGGTGATGCTCGTGCCCGTGTTTCGGTAGCGTCGGGCTCAGTGCAACGGGCCCGGTCCCGCCAGTCGGCGCTGGGACCGTTGGACGGCAGCGGCCGCACCGATGCGCTCCGAGTGACCGCTATAGAGGATGGGCGCGGAGGGCCGCTCATGTTAAGGGTTGGCGGACGCCCGTCCGTGCGAGTGTAGGCGTCCCGAGCTGGCGTGGTGTGGAGGACGGGCGTCGGGCAACCCCCAAGGGAGGAAACCGAGGACATAGACGTAAGAGTCGGCCGTGACCCGACATTCCGCATGCCTGGGGGCGTCCCGGCTTTTTCGCCGCCGTCATCGAGCCCCATCCATTCTTTGTTTCGACCGAAACGCCTATGCTCTTTCGGCGCAAATGGCTCGGCAGAAACGGGTGGTGGATCATCTAGCTGGCATCGGACCCCTCGATGCGGACACCAGGATCTGCGGGAAACGTTGTCCACGGCCGACCGAAGGAGGGTCAACATGAGGAGGACCACGAGTTACTCATGGCTCGTTGGGATGCTCCTCTGTACGGGGATGCACGGGGTCGGAGGGCACGAGGATCAACAAACATCGGGCGCCAAGCCGGAAAGACTCGGTCAAGTGCGCTTTGAAGTCTCGTGCAATGCCTCGGCGCAGGCCGAGTTCAACCGTGGCATGGCATTGTTCCATTCCTTCTGGTTCAACCCGGCGATCTCGTCCTTCCATAAGGTCCTGGAGGCCGATCCCGGATGCGGGATGGCCGATTGGGGCATCGCCTTCATGTCGATGGGCAATCCGTTCGCCTGGCCCGCGAACCCGAAAGCGATGCAAGCCGCTGCCGCGGCTATGACGGACGCCGAGCGCGTGGGCGCCAAGACGCAACGCGAGCGCGACTACATCGCCGCGCTGGGCACTTTCTTCAAGGATTGGGAAACCGCAGATCACCGGACGCGGGCGGTCGCTCTGCAGCAGGCGATTGAGGCATTGGCGGCGCGCTACTCGCAGGACGATGAAGCCCAGATCCTGTATGCGCTTGTGTTGGACGCGACCGCACTGCCCACCGACTAGACCTACGCCAACCAGCTCAAGGCGGCGAGCATCTTGGAACCGTTGTTCAAGAAGTATCCAGATCATCCAGGCGTCGCTCATTACCTGATCCACACCTACGACTACGCGGACCTCGCGGAAAAGGGCCTTCCCTCGGCCCGCGCCTACGCAGGCATCGCGCCTTCGGTGCCACATGCGCTGCACATGCCGTCGCATATTTTCGCGCGCGTGGGGCTTTGGCACGAGATGATCGAAAGCAATCTGAACTCAGCCCAAGCCTCCAGAGCCGAGTTGTCCGACAAGACGATGAACGTCGGAACCTACGATGCGTTGCACGCAATGGACTACCTGGTGTTCGGCCAGCTGCAACTGGCGCAGGACAAGGCCGCCAAGCGGGTCGGGGACGAAGTTGCTGCGATCCGGAAAGTCAACGTGGAGAACTTTGTCTCGGCCTACGCCTTTGCCGCGATACCGGCGCGCTTCGCGCTGGAGCGAGGCGATTGGAAGGAAGCAGCAACCCTCAAACTCAGTCCGGCGGACCTGACGTGGGGCAAGTTTCCGCAGGCCGAAGCGGTCCTGGTCTACGCACGCGGCCTCGGGGCGGCGCGCATCGGCGACGCCGCGGCGGCGCGGGCGGACGTCCAGCGCCTGCGGGCGCTGAGGGACGCTATGACGGCGGCCAAGATAGGCTATTGGCCCGGCCAGGCGGACTTCCAGATCAAGGCGGTCAGCGCGTGGATTGCCCTGGCCGAGAAAGGAAACGACGAGGCGCTGCAGCTGATGCGCGCTTCAGCGGACGCCGAGGAGGCGAGCGACAAGCACCCGGTGACACCGGGCAACGTAGTGCCGTCTCGACAACTGCTGGGCGAAATGTTGTTGGCCCTGAGGCAGCCGCAACAAGCGCTGCTCGAGTTCGAGCGCTCGTTGAAGCGTGACCCCAACCGATTCCGCGGCATCTATGGTGCCGCGCGCGCCGCGCAAGCGGCGGGCGACCGCGCCTTGGCTCGTGACTACTATTCCAAGCTGCAGGCGCTGGCCGCGGACCGCGATTCCGAGCGGCCCGAGCTGATCGAGGCCACCACGTTCTTGGCGGCGCAATAGGAACGCAGTGCATCGCTGGCCAGCAGAGCGCCAAGACGGCTTTCGGCGGACATGCATCCGCTTTCCTTAGCCAATCTTTCACGGCGCCAAAGAACTCAATGATTTTCTGGCTGCTCTTTAATTTGCGGATTGTCCTCGACAACGTGAGTCAAAGAGATCCGTGCCGCCACGTTCAGGCCTTGCTCCCTAAGGCACAAGTCGAGACGGAACAGCGTGAGCGTCGCTGCATTCGATTCGAAACGCTCGCAACGTCCGCTCATTGGGAACATTAACGGCGGCGTTTCAAAACGGGAAGGACTCCTCGGGGTCGTATCTTGCCGATCACGGACGCCGTCGCCGACGGTCGGCATCAAAAGGTCTCCGGACCTTGGCGCGGTGAACGGCAGGTATGCGCGGAACAGCAGCCGGTGACGATATCATCGGCAGCGAGCGGTGATAGGCAGGACGCGGCCACGAGCGGTCGTTCGCTCTCACTCTCCATGGCGGCCGTTCGGAGCGTATGGACGCGACCGCCAGTAGCCCGACGATCGCAACAGCCTGCAGCCGATGGCGAGTTGCGAGGAATGTTCACCGAGCGCATCCTTTGCGCTACAAGCGGAGCCAAGGGGCAAAGAAGGATGGGAGAGGAAGCCGCGGCCAGCGGCGGAACGGTCTCGAATGGCCCGCCCAAGGCGGTTTCAAACCCGACCGGCGGGACCGAGGCCGTTACACCAACCGCCGCTCCGCCGGTGGGACACGGGCACGGACATCATCCGCACATCGAGTTCAAATTCCTTGAGGAACTGAAGCAACGCAATGTCGTTCGCGTTGCGCTGTTGTACTTGGTCGCATGCTGGCTCATCCTCGACCCGGTACACGTGGTCTTTCACATGCTTGAAGTCCCCGCATGGGCCAACCGGCTAGTGCTGATCCTGATGGCGATCGGCCTTCCGGCCGTGCTGCTATTTGCCTGGGCCTTCGAAATCACCCCCGAGGGGCTCAAACCCACGGTCGAGGTCGACCCGAGTAAATCGATTCGACCTCTTACGGGCCGGCGTCTGGATCGCGCCATCATGGTTGTGATGGCACTCGCCATTGCGTACTTCGTGACGGACAAGTTCTGGCTGTCCAGGCGCCTGCCGCCTGCCATGAGCGAGCAAACGTCGGCCCAGGGAGCCACGGCGCCGTCCGCCACGGCGCAACCGACGTCGACGGCGACCGTCGAAAAGTCGATCGCCGTGCTGCCGTTCGTCAACATGAGCGCCGACAAGGAGCAAGAGTACTTCTCGGACGGACTGACCGAGGAGCTGATCGACCGGCTGTCGCACAGCCCCGACCTGAAGGTCATTGCTCGCACCTCTGCGTTCCAGTTCAAAGGAAAGAACGAGGACGTGCGCTCGATCGCCAGTAAGCTCGGTGTGGCAAACCTCCTGGAAGGAAGCGTTCGCAAAGCCGGGAACGAGCTGCGCATCACCGCGCAGTTGATCCGCGCGGCCGATGGCACTCACCTGTGGTCGCAAACCTACGATCGCAAGCTCTCGGATGTCTTCAAGGTGCAAGATGAAATTGCAGGGACTGTCGCGACAGCGCTAAACGTTGCCTTGCGCTCAGGAGCTTCCTCCGACCAAGGAAGCCTACAACCAGGTGTTATTGGGCAACTACTTCCTCAATCGCGGAATCGATCAGGACGACGATAGAGCCCTTGCGGCCTATACGCAAGCGACCAAGATTGATCCGAGCTATGCGCTGGCCTGGGCGAAAGTTGCGAGGGCCACCGTCCACGATACGGCGGAGGGCCGCACTAGATCCGCTGCCCTTTTACAGAAGTCCCTAAGTATCGATCCGAACCTCGCGTACGCGCATTACGAACTCGGGCGAGAGCTTTTTTTATGGAAGTGGGACTGGAGCGGCGCAAAGAGCGAGTTCGAGCGTGCAATCGAGGGGGATCCCGATTTTCTGCTGGCTCGCGCGTGGCAGGCCTGGCTGACTGAAGGAATACTCGGAAAGTTCGACCGGAATATCGGCTACTTGCGTCAGATGGTTTCAAATGACCCGTTGGATGCGGAGCCTCTCTGGTATTTGGCAATCAACTTAGAATATGCTGGCCAATTGGACTCGGCTGCGGCAACCTGGCAGAGACTATTGGAGATGCAGCCTGCTGCCGCCTCATACCACGAAGCTTATGCGGAAGTGATGCTGTTGGCTGGCCGGCCACAAGAAGCGCTCGACGCCTTGCAGAAAGAGACCGACGAAAGCTGGAAGCAAAAGGGCGGGGCGCTTGTTTACTGGAAGCTGGGCAAAAAGGGCGAATCTGACGCGGCCCTCGCGAGACTCGAGAAGCATGCCGCGTCTCAGTGGCCAGGGCCCTATGACATTGCCGAAGTCCATGCTTACCGCGGTGAGACCGACGCCGCCTTCGAGTGGCTTGAGCGAGCCTATGGTCTTAGAGACAGTGGCATGACTATCATCGCAGTCGCTCCGCTGCTCCACGGCTTGCGTGGCGATCCGCGGTTCGACGCTCTATTGCACAAGCTCGAGTTGGACGACTGGAAACGGCAAGTTTCAGCCAGTTGGGCTCAGTCAGGAGGAGACAAGTAGCGACGGCCAGCGTCTGGCCACGGCGAATTTGCTACTCGGACCAAAGTCTGTTTTCCCGTGACCATGAAGGTCCGCTCGGGGTCGGGTCTTGCCGATCGCGGACGCCGTCGCTGACGGTCGGCTCTTAGGAGGTCTCCGGACTTGGGCAACCGCAAAGCGGTTGTCCCGACAGGTCTCCTTGGGGCTGGCACGGCGCGTAATAGAGTAATAGAGTCGCTTTCGGAAATTCGAGCGTGTGTCCGCGGTCCATCGTTTAATGGAAGATGCCGGCCTGTGATGGCCGCGATGCCGCCGCTGTGCGCCGCCGCAGGATTCCGCGGCGAAATTCAATGACGATCGCAGGTGGCGGCCCGATCTGCACCGCAATTGCTCGTGCCGCTTGGCGAGACAGCCGGCGTTTTTCGAACTTGCTTGATTCCCTGCGCGTTGTACGACATGACGCGCCGCAGGGCAGCGTCAGGATCCGCATTGCCCATCGCCGTCGAATGAATCTTGACGAACACCCACATCGCGGCATAGATCGCGAGCAAGAGGGCCCCCACTCCGAAGAAGGTGCGTACGGCGAACCACGCGAATCGAAACACGTCCAACATAGCCATCTCCTTCGTAGTGCGATCGCTCTGCTCTACGAACCTATCACGAACCTCGCCCACTTGCCCATCAGTTCGCGGCGCTTGTCGAAAAGATCTGATCGAGCGTATGCCTGAACCGTCGCATCGCCGCGCACATGCGCCAGCGCTGCCTCGACAGTGTCGTGTGCTGTGTTGGTCTCTTCGGATGCCCAATCGCGAAACGAACTCCGGAATCCGTGCATCGTCGCGGTCTTGCCAGGAGTCGTGGAAGGGATCTCCAGCCGACGAAGCAACGCGGTAAAAGCCATGTCGGAAAATGCCTTCCCGCTCGGCCTCCGGAACACCAGACCGTGTTCGTCACCCTCAGTGCGCGGATGGCTGTTCAGGATTGCCATAGCAGCATCGGACAACGGCACCCGGTGCTCGCGCCCGTTCTTCATCCTTCCGGCCGGTATCGTCCACGTCCGCCGCTCTTTGTCGAATTCATCCCAAGGGGCATTTCGTACTTCCCCACTGCGCGCGGCGGTGAGGATCACGAACGAAAACGCTGCTTTGATCGTCGCCGTTGCTGCCGACGCGTGCACCTTAGCAACGATGTCCGGTACATCGGTATATGCAGCGGCCGGGTAATGTTCGACCTTCTGAATCTTCGAAGCTTTGGGCAGTGATGCCGCGACATCGACCCATAACCGCGGCTCCGGAGTGCAGTAGCCGCGCGCGGCGGCCCATTCCAACACCATCCGGATTCGAGACTTCACGCGGGTTGCCGTTTCGGTTTTTGTGTGCCAAATCGGCTCCAGCGCCTTCAAGACATCCGCCTTGCTGATGTCGCGGATGTCCGTATCGCCCATCTTCGGGTACACATAGCTTTCAAGCGACGCGGGCCAGTCCTTCTTGAATTTGGCGTTGCGCCACTGCGCCTCGTGCAACTTAATGTATTCGACCGCGCATTCCTTGAACGTTCGACACGACGCGAGTTCGGCCGCATTGGCCGCTTCCTCTTTGTCGCGCTCGGCAATGGGATCCTTTCCGGCGTGGGCGATCTGTCGGTACTTCCGGGCGCGCTCGCGAGCTTCGGCTAGGTTGTAAAGCTTGACGCTGCCGAGGCCCATCTCGCGCCGCTTACCCCGCACGTGCACGAAAAGGAGCCAGGCCCGGCCACCACCTTCGCTGATGCGCAGGTACAGGCCATTGCCGTCAGCATGAAGGCCCGGCCTACCGAGCCGCTTGACCGCCAGCGGGGTTAACCGTCCGTCGAACTGGCCGGCGCGAATTTGCCCCATTGCCTGCCCCATGTAAGAGCCTGCATTCTGACACAAACAAGCGCATGCAGTTGCACGCTTGTGCAGAACAAGTATATGATTTAATGCAGATTTCTACTTTACATTATTGGGGACGTGGTGGAGGTAAGCGGGATCGAACCGCTGACCTCTTGCATGCCATGCAAGCGCTCTCCCAGCTGAGCTATACCCCCACGCGGAACTGAATATTGTAGCAGTGGGTTGTGAGACGGCAAGATTCCAAGCACCCTCACCCCGACCCTCTCCCGCAAGCGGGAGAGGGGGAACTGCAAGAGAGGAGTTCTTATCGAGGGGTGACCACATCCAGCGCGGCGCGCAGGCGCCGCAACACTGCTTCGCGGCCGATCAGCTCCAGGACTGCGTCGATGCTTGGGGTCTGGGTGCGGCCCGTCACCGCGACTCGAAGCGGAACGGCCAGCAGCGGCATCTTGATGCCGAAGTCGCCGATCAGTTGCTTGTTCAGCGCGGCGATTGCGGCGCGGTCCCAGGGGATTGCTTCGGCCGTCTTGGCGAACTCCCTCACTGCGTCCAGGCTCTTGCCGGACAGGTGCTCGCGCAGCAGGTTGGGGTCGATGTGCGGCTCGAGGTAGAAGAGCATCGCCTCGTCGGCTAGCTCGTTCAGCGTGCGGGCGCGGTCTTTTAGTAGGGCGATGATTGACTGTAGCTTCGAGGTGTCGCCCTCACCCCCTCCCCTCTCCCGCGCAGCGGGAGAGGGGCGATCGGTTGTCGCTCCCGACAGGCGCTGGTCGATCAGTGGCGCGACCATCCTGGCTAGCCGCGCGGGGTCGGCTTCCTTCATGTACTCGCCGTTCAGCCACTGCAGTTTGTTGATGTCGTACTGCGCTGGCGCGCGGTTCACGTGGTCCAGGTCGAACCATGCGACCAGCTGCTGGCGGGTGAACTTCTCCACGTCGCCGTGGCTCCAGCCCAGGCGCGCCAGGTAGTTGAACATTGCTTCCGGCAGGAAGCCATCGTCGCGGTACTGCAGCACGCTCACCGCGCCGTGCCGCTTGGACAGTTTCTGGCCGTCCGGCCCCAGGATCATTGGCAGGTGGCCGAACTTGGGCAGCGCGGCCCCCTCGCCCAGGATCGCGCGGTAGATGTTGATCTGGCGCGGCGTGTTGTTCACGTGATCGTCGCCTCGCAGCACGTGGGTGATCTTCATGTCGATGTCGTCGACCACCGCCGCGAAGTTGTAGGTGGGCACGCCGTCGCCGCGCGCGATGACCAGGTCGTCGAGCTCCGTGTTCGAGATACTGATCGGCCCCTTGACCAGGTCGTTCCACGACACCATTCCGAAATCGGGATTGCGAAAGCGCGTCACCGGGACGACGCCGGCGGGAATCGGCCGGCCGGCCGCACGCTCCGGGCGCCAGCGGCCGTCGTAGCGGGGCTTTTCTCCACGCGCGGTCTGCTGCTTGCGCAATTCCTCCAGCTCCTCGCGGCTGGCGTAGCAGCGGTACACCTTGTTCTGGGCCATCAGCCGGTCGATCACTTCGGCGTAGCGCGCAAGGCGCGTGGTCTGCCGCACCGGCCCCTCGTCGAACTCCAGCTGCAGCCACTCCATGCTGTCCAGAATGGCCCGCACGTTTTCTTCGGTGGAGCGCTCCAGGTCCGTGTCCTCGATCCGCAGGATGAACTGGCCGCCGTGGCGGCGCGCGAAGGCCCAGCAGAACAGGGCCGTGCGCGCCGTTCCCAGGTGCAGCATCCCGGTGGGGCTGGGCGCGATGCGGGTGCGTACGATGTCGTTCATGGTCGGTCGGAAGGTGCGCGCCGCCCGCCTTCGCGCCCGCCTCCGCACGGCGTGCTCCGGCGGGCGCTTCGGTGGGCCGTGGTCAGTGTTCCGGGACGCGCGCGATCCGCAACAGGTTGGTGGTGCCCGAGATGCCGAACGGCACGCCAGCGGCGATCACCACGTAGTCGCCGGGAGCGGCGAAGCCTTCGCGCAGCGCCGCGTCGCACGCCAGATCGGTCATCGAATTCACATCCATCACCTCGCCCGATTGCACCGAGTGCAGCCCCCACACCAGGCACAGCCGGGCGGCGGTGCGCGGACTCGGGGTCAGCGACAGGATCGGGGCTTCGGGGCGCTCGCGTGCGGCGCGCATCGCCGAAAATCCGGACGAGGTGTACGTGATCGTCGCCTTGGCCGATACGATGTGCGCGGTCTGGCGCAGCGCCGCGCACACGGCGTCGGCCGGATTGGCGCGTGCCACCTCCTGGTTGGCATCGAGCAGCATCCGGTAATGGGCGTCGCCTTCGACCTCGCGGATGATCCGGTCCATCATCGCGACCGACTCCACCGGATACTTGCCGCTGGCCGACTCGGCCGACAGCATCACGGCGTCCACGCCCTGGAAGATCGCGCTCGCCACGTCCGAGACCTCGGCGCGGGTGGGCACGGGATTGGTCGTCATCGACTCGAGCATCTGGGTGGCCACGATCACGGGCTTGCCCTCGCGCCGGCAGGTGCGCACGATGGTCCGCTGCAAAATGGGCACGCGCTCGGGCGGCAGCTCGACTCCCAGGTCGCCGCGCGCCACCATGATCGCGTCCGAGCGCTGCACGATCGCATCCAGCCGGTCGATCGCGGCCGGCTTTTCCAGCTTCGACAGCACCATCGCCTGGTCGCCGATCAGCGCGCGCGCCTCCTCGATGTCCTCCGGGCGCTGCACGAACGACAGTGCCACCCAGTCCACGCCCATCGCCAGCGCGAAGCGCAGGTCCTCGCGGTCCTTTTCGGTCAGCGGCGAGATCGGCAGCACCACGCCGGGGACGTTCACGCCCTTGCGATCGCTCAGGCGCCCGCCCACCATCACGCGCGTCACCGCATGGTCCCGCCCGAACGACTCGACCTTCAGCTGCAGGCGGCCGTCATCGAGCAGTAATGTGGCGTCGCGCTCAAGGGCCGCGAAGATCTCCGGGTGCGGCAGGTTCACGCGCCGGGCGTCGCCTTCGGCTGGATTCAAGTCCAGCCGGAACGGCTCCCCGGGCTGCAGCTCGACCGCGCCGCCGGCGAAGCGCCCGACCCGCAGCTTGGGCCCTTGCAGGTCCGCCAGGATCCCGACCGGGCGCCCGAATTCGCGCCCGATCCGGCGCGCCATCTCGCAGCGCGCCCGGTGCTCGTCGGCCGTGCCGTGGCTGAAATTGAGCCGGAACACGTCAACGCCGGTCTCGAACAGCGTGCGGATAGTCTGTTCGGACGAGCTCGCCGGCCCGAGGGTGGCGACGATCTTGGCGTTGCGATTTCTGCGCATGGGACGCTTGCGCCGCAAAAGCGTGCAGTTTATCCGTCATCCGGCACAATATCGGCCGATGGCCTATCAGATCCGGGAAGTTTTCTACACGCTGCAGGGAGAAGGGGCGCAGTGGGGGCGCCCTGCGGTGTTCTGCCGTTTCGCCGGCTGCAACCTGTGGAGCGGGCGCGAGGAAGACCGGGCGACCGCGGTGTGCCGCTTCTGCGATACGCAGTTCGTCGGCACCGACGGCGCGGGTGGCGGGCGCTTCGACTCTGCCGCCGCGCTGGCCCGGCACGTCGAATCGTTCTGGCCCGCGGGCGACAGGCGCCACCGCTTCACGGTGCTCACGGGCGGCGAGCCGCTGCTGCAGGTGGACGCGGCGTTGACCGCCGAGTTGCACCAGCGCGGCTTTCAGATCGCGGTGGAGACCAATGGGACGCAGAAGCCGCCGGGCGGGCTCGATTGGATCTGCGTGAGCCCGAAGGCCGGCGCGCAGTGGGTGCTGCGCAGCGGCGACGAGCTCAAGCTGATCTATCCGCAGCCGGGACTGATGCCGGACGACGTCGAGCGTGAAGGCGCCGACTTTCGCCACTGGTGGCTGCAGCCGATGGACGGGCCGCAGATCGCCGAAAACACGCAGCGGGCCGTTCAGTACTGCCTGCGCGAGCCGCGCTGGCGGCTGAGCCTGCAGACGCACAAGTGGATCGGCATCGCGTGAAGCACCCGATGTTTTCACTTCGCTTGCTGCCGCCATGAGCGTTCTGGACCGGCCCCAGGACTCGTTGCCGCCCGCCCGCGCACAGCCGATGGCGGACGAGCTGCCGCCCGAGTTCAGGCCGCTTCCGGATACCGCCACCCCCGAGGAAAAGGACCGTCACTGGTACACGAGCGCCTACCAGGGCGACCGCGTACCGCAGCTGACCGTGCGCGCGGTGCTGACCGGCGCCGTGATCGGGATGCTGATGTCGGTGGGCAACCTGTACATGTCCTTGAAGATCGGACTGGTCTTCGGGGTCGCGATCACCTCGTGCGTGCTGTCGTACCTGGCCTGGAGCCTGCTGCGCGCAGGCTCGGGCGGGCGCCTGGGGCAGCTGTCGATCCTGGAGAACAACTGCATGCAGTCGACCGCGTCGGCGGCCGGCTTTTCCACATGTGCCACCTTCTGGGTGCCGTTCGCGGCGATGCTGATGCTCGACCCCGAGCACCGCCATGCACCCTGGTGGCTGGTGGCCGCCTTCACCTTCACGACCGGATCCATGGGGGTGTTCCTGGCGATCCCGGTCAAGCGAGTGCTGATCAACTACGGGCAGCTGCCGTTTCCGAGCGGCACGGCGGCGGCGGTCACG
>Ga0137415_10002390_pt1 | contig 18738 bp, 17 predicted proteins | sample CZODoug3_1_1_16f_FD_183082 | JGI IMG/M metagenome (GOLD analysis project Ga0137415, IMG submission 183082) | Vadose zone soil fungal communities from Angelo Coast Range Reserve, California, USA - CZODoug3_1_1_16fungal (Hybrid Assembly) | ecosystem: Environmental > Terrestrial > Soil > Vadose...
ACCTACGACCTCTGCGTCCCGGACGCAGTGAGTATCTTCTAAGTTATTGATTCTTCTTGGCGTGGCAGCTGTTTCCGTCACGTTTTGTTCACGGCCGTTTCACCCAATTCGTGGCGATTTCGTTGCGGCGTTCTCACGATGAATGACCTCGCTGCCGCATGGTTTGACTCCGAAACACGAATCATTTGACGCGCGGTGGTGTGCTGCTCTGACGCTCAGCTTGATCGCGAAATCCCCCTTGATCAGCTAAGATGCACCAAATGACGGTCAGGTCGACAAAAGTGGATGCCCGCACTGAGACGGGAGAGCCCTCACCGGCAGACATCGCCCGTGATCTGAAGCTGGATAGAGGTCTTGGTTTCCTGGTGCGTCTGCTGGATACGCGCGTCAACGTCCTCTATGAGCAACTGACTGCGCAGGATGACATAACCCCAAGGCAATTCGGCGTCTTGCTGACGCTCTACCAGCAGGGGACCTTGACGCTGACGGAGCTTGCGAAGCACATCCGCGTCGACCGCAGCACGCTCGGGGAAATGATCAACCGGATGGCGGAGCGCTCCCTGATCAGCAAGCGCAATAACGGCAATGACCGCCGCTCAGCCGAGGTGTTACTGGCACCGGCGGGGAAGAACGCCCTGCTGAAAATCGTGGCTGGTGCCGCTCGGCTGCAGACCGCTCTGCTGGCGCCACTGGCAGCCGAAGATCGCGCCCATTTCCTGCGGTGCATGAAGCTGGTCGCGGAACCGGAACAGCCTGACGGCCTCAAGGACGAGGGCTAGTTCTAGCGAAACCCAATGATCGTAGCGATGGCTGATCGGCTCAGATTAGCCTTGCCCAAAGCGGCCTATGCATTTATTACGTATACGTAGTAAATGACGAAAGCACCTGCTGGATGGAGCCACATTTGCGGCTGAGCGACTATCTGAGCGTGCCTTATCTTCTGGAAGCAGAAACGGTCGAGGTCGCGCCGGGATCGTGGATCTGCCGGGTCGCCTATCCGGAACTGCCAGGATGCAGCGCCAAATCTCTCGTGCTGGAGGATGCGCTTCATCTGCTTGAGCGAAAGCGGATCGAGATGATCGTCTGCATGGTCGGGGAAGGCCGCCCTCCCCCGGTGCCGCGTCCGTCTCTGCGGGATTGCGATCCGGTCTGGATCGCCAAAATGGCGGGCCTTTCCGACGAGATAGTTGCCCTGATCGATCGCGATGGAAGGAGCCTAGATGCTCTCGCACCAAGACAATGAAACACTGGTCCGGGTTGGCCCGGAAACGCCGATGGGATCGCTGTTCCGGCTGTTCTGGATCCCATTCTTCTTCTCAAAGGACCTCACAATCGACGGCCAACCGAAGCGCGTGATGCTGCTCGGCGAAGACCTGGTCGCCTTCCGCGATTCCCTAGGGCGCGTCGGCCTGATGGCCAACGCGTGCGCGCATCGCGGCGCGCCGATGATGTTCGGCCGCAACGAGGATTGCGGTTTGCGCTGCGTTTATCACGGCTGGAAATATGACGTGACCGGCGCGGTGACGGACATGCCGGCCGAACCGGCAAAGAGCCGGCGCAAGGACAAGGTCAGGATCACGGCCTATCCGTGCAGGGAACGCAACGGCGTCGTCTGGGCCTATATGGGCGGGGATACGGCGGATCTGCCGCCGCTGCCGAACGTCGAATGGAATCTCGTTCCTGCCGAGAATGTGGTTGTTTCGATGCGGGTGCAGGAATGCAACTGGCTGCAGGCACTGGAAGGCGAAATCGATTCCGCGCACGCGCCGATCCTGCACGGCCGGATCGACTCCAAAGGCCTAATCAACGAATGGCTGGCCAAGCGCGACCTGCGGCCGACCTTCGAATGCATCCGGCAGGACTTTGGTATGAGCATCGCCGCGAAGCGGCAGCTTGGCGACCAAAAACTCTATTGGCGCGTGAACCAGTTCATGATGCCGTTTTATTCGCTGGTGCCGCCGCAATCGAAATTCCCCGACCTCAGCGGCCACGCCTGGGTTCCGATGGACGACAACCACACCCTCTGCATTTTCTTCTCGTATCATCCATCCGAGGCGCTGCCGGCCCGTACCCGCGAACTGTTCGAGGAAGGCCACAACGGCCGCGAAACCGGGCATCCGAGCAAGCATGCCTTCGCGAAGCGCGACGCCACCATGCCTTATGCGGACTACTGGACCAAATTCACGCGCGGGAACGGCTACCAGTTCGACTACCAAAGCCAGGTCGACACATGGTTCTCCGGGCTGCCAGGCCTTTGGGTGCAGGATGGGGCGTGCCAGTCGGGCATCCGTCCGATCTTCGACCGCACCAAGGAAAATCTGGGCTCCAGCGACACCGGAATCGTCATGACGCGGCGGCTGCTGCTCGAGGCGGTCAGCGCCTACCGGGACCGCGGCATCAAGCCGAGCGGAGCCACCAATCCTGATACCTTCATGGTGCGCGCGGTCTCGCTGACATTGCCGGAAGCCGCGTCATGGGTCGATTTCGGCCGACAGCATATGTCAGCGAAGCTCGGCGCCGATTTCGGTTACGCGCTGTAGCTCGAATGCACCGTCACCGGCACACGATCAAGGCGTCGGCGGCCATGACCCCGCCGGTCGATGCAATGACCGGGTTGACGTCGATCTGATCGATCACGTCGCTGAGATCATGCGCGAGCTCGGACAGCCGGCAGATAGTGTCGACCAACGTGTCGATATTCACGCCTGGCCTGCCACGAAATCCCGTCAGCAAGGCATGGCCCCTTAGCGACGCCAGCATCGCCTGCGCAGCCTGAACATTGACGGGGGCAAGCCGCACCGCGGTATCACCGAGCAATTCGACCAAGATCCCGCCGAGTCCCGCCGCAATCAGCGGGCCGAACTGACGGTCATTCTTGACGCCAAGTGCAATCTCGACCCCTGGTGGCGTCATCTGCTGGACGCTGATGCCGTCGATCCGCGCCTGTGGCGCATAGCGCTTCACCGATGCCAGAATATCCGTTGCCGCCGCACGAATGTCCTCGGACGTCGATAGTCCCAGCTTGACGCCGCCGGCTTCGGTCTTGTGGAGAATGTCTGGTGATACGATCTTGATCGCCACCGGGCCGCCGATCTGGCCTGCGGCTAATGCTGCCTGCTCGGGATCGCGCGCCAGAATCTCACGGGGAACCGGGACGCCATAGCAGGCCAGTATTTGCTTCGACTCCGTCTCCGAGAGCGCCGCTCCGCGCCCCCTCGCCTCAGCGAGGATGGTGCGCGCTGGCTGTTCGGCTGACAGCGGCGATCGCCGCACCGCACGCGCCTCGCGGCGGGCACGATGCTCATGCCAGTCGAACCAGGCCCGCAAGGTCGCAAAGCAGCGATCGGCGGAGCGGAACATGCAGACTCTGGGATCGGCATCGAGAATCTCGCTGCCCGGTCCCTGGTACCATTCGTTCATCCAGACCACGGCGAGCGGCCGATCGGTGCGGGCTGACGCGTCGACAATCGTCGGTGCGCGAGCGCCGCTTGACGAAGCATGCGCAAAAATCATCGGCATCACCAGCGCGCTGAAACCAGCATCGTTCAGGAACGCATCGAGGCAAAATCCAAAGGTCTCCGACGTCTTCAGCACTTCGGCGGTGAGATCGGAGGGATTGGCAACCGAGCCGAAATCCGGAACCACGGTGTGTAGTGCGGTGGCGGTGTTTGCTCCAAGCGCCGGCAGCGGCACACCATGCGCTTCGGCCTTGTCGGCGCAGATGACGGCGGCGCCGCCCGAGGTCGAGAGGATCCCGACGCCTCTGCCGTTGGTCGGCGCCTTCGTCTTTGCAAAGAACGACGCGGTTTCAAGCACCGCCTCCAGGTCATCGACCGCGATGGCACCGGCCTCCTCGAAGGCGGTCTGGTAGGCCACAACCGAACCGACCATCGTGCCTGTATGCGACATCGCTGCCTTGCCGGAGGTCTCGCTGTTTCCGGTCTTGTAGACGATCAGCGCCTTCCCTGAATCGCGCGCTTTTCGTGCGGCACTCAGGAAACGGCCACCGTCCTTCACGCCCTCGAGCAGACAGACGATAGCCCTGGTGTCGTCGTCCTCGGCAAGATAGGAGATGAAATCGCTGACATCGACGTCGCAGGAATTGCCTGCGGCAAGATAATGCGAGAACCCGATGCCGCGCTCCATGCCTTGCAGGACGGTGTAACCCAGCGCGCCGCTTTGCGAGACGATGCCGATGGGGCCGCGCCTGTGACCCATGCCGGCATAATCCGGCATGAAATTCAATCCGGCCCCCGAGCGCGTATTGGCAAGCCCTACGCAATTCGGACCGACGACGCGTACGCCGGTACGCCGTGCCAGTTCCACCACGCGCTGCTGCGCTTGGATGCGATCCGGCTTCGCGGTCTCCGCAAAGCCCGAGGCGTAGACGATTATGCCGCCTGCCTTCACCGCCGCAGCGGCCTCGATCATGCCCTCGACCATTGGCCGGGCAACACAAAGCACCACGCAATCGGGGCTCTCCGGAAGGTCCGCCAATGACGGCACACATGGGCGGCCCAGCAAGTTCTGGTACTTCGGATTGATCGCGAACACCTTGCCAGTGAATGCCGCCATGTTGGACAGCGTGCGTTCGCCGAACGAACCTCGGGTCTCCGATGCGCCAACGACGGCGACGACGTTTGGGTTGATGAGACGCGTGAGATCGTTAGCGCTGTAGAGGGAACGCTTTGATGGTGTCATTGTCTTTTCTTTTTCCGCATTGCGCTGTTTGGCCGGTCAAGGCGTATTGAAGCCCTTGAGAATTGGTTTCGCCGTGGCTTTTTCCGGCGGCCAAACCGTCACGAGCTTGTCGCCCTGGAACTGCGTCACCGTGGTGTCGCGTCCCTTGTTGCGGCCGTTCTGGTCGAATTCGAGAAAGTCCGACGAGGTGATCATCACGTCCTTGCCGATCTTCACCTCGCGGAGGGCGTCAGCAATATCTTCCGGCTTGAAACTCTTTGCTGCATCGAGTGCCCTGATCGCGACCATGGTGCCGAAATAGCCGAGCGCCGAATTCAACGTCAGGGGCTGCTCGAACTTCTTCTGGAACGCCTCATCGACCTTTTGTGCCGCCGGCAGATCGCCTGAGAACGGCGTCACGGCGAATTGCCAGGAAACCAGCTTGCCGATCTCCGGCCGCAATTTTGGATCCCCCGACATGCCGCCGGTGCCGATCACCACAGGATGAAAGTCCAGCTGTTCATATGCCTTCGAGGCCAGCACGCCGGCACGGAAATACCCGACCTGCACCACGATGTCGGGCTGCGACGCCTTCAGCTTCAGGACCGGCTGTAGCAGGTCCTGCGCCGATGCGCCGTAGTCGATGAACGACGTCACCGTCAGATCGTTGCGCTTGGCCAGTTCCACCTTGAGCTGCTTGCCCATCTCGATGCCATATTCATTGTCGGGGCAAAGCACGCCGACCTTGGTCAATTTCGGATTGGTCTGGTGGATCATTTCCAACGCACGGAAGATTCCCGTGACGTAATCCGCGTCGACCAGCGTCGTCGACCAGGTCCATTTCAAACTGCCGTTGGTCAACGATTCCTGTTGAGGGATCGCGTTGATGTGAGGAATGCCGTATTTCTCCACCACCTGGGAAAGCGGTATCGTCTCGTTGGACGTCCCTGCCCCGATAATCAGCGCGACCTTGTCCTGATTGATCAACCGCTCGGTCTCACCGACCGCATTGACCGGCTTGCTCTGCGAATCCCCTTTGACGAGTTCGATCCGGGCGCCACCATGGTTCTTGAGCCCACCGGCGGCATTGAGCTCGGTGATCGCCAGTTCCGTACCCCGCATGCCGTCCCCGCCGGCAACCGCACCGGGACCCGTTAGTGCATAGATCGCACCGATCTTGACGGCATCGGCCGCGTTCGCGTCGATGACCGACAGCATAGTTGCCGAGAGAAGAAAGCCCACCATCCATTTCATCTGCATCTCCCTTACGTTTTCTTGTTCGTGTTAAATTCCGAGATAAGCCTGTTTGACGCGCGGATCCGCGGCGAGGCTGGAAGCCGCGCCCTGAATTGCGAAATGGCCCTGTTCGAGCACATAGCCGTGGTCGGCCACTTCGAGCGCCAGCGCGGTGTTCTGCTCCACCACCAGGATCGTCAGTCCCTGGGCGACGAGCCGCCGTACCGCTACGAAAATTTCGTCAACGACGATCGGCGCAAGGCCAAGACTGGTTTCGTCGAGCAGCAATAGTCGTGGCGTTGCCATCAGCGCGCGTGCGATCGCGACCATCTGCTGCTCGCCGCCCGAAAGCGTGCCCGCAAGCTGGGATTGCCGTTCGCGCACTTTCGGAAACAAATCGAGCACCATCGCGAGACTCTCATCACGCTTGCGGCGCGCCGCTGGCGCCGATGAACCGACCAGAAGGTTTTCCAGCACCGTCATGTCGGCAAACAACCGCCGACCTTCCGGAACCTGCACCAGGCCGGCCCGGACGATTTCCTGCGGCGGCACCCCGACGATGTCCCGTCCGTCGTAACGGATCGTTCCGGCCTCCGTTGGAATGATCCCGGATATCGCGCGCAAAAGCGTCGTCTTGCCGGCACCATTGGCGCCGATCAGCGCGGTGATGCTGCCCGCCGGTATCGACAGATCAATACCGCGGAGCACCGGCACGTCGCCATACCCCGCGCACAAGCCAACCACGTCAAGCAGGGACATGATGCCTCCTGCCGAGATAGGCTTCGATCACCGATGCATCGGCGGCAACGGCGGCCGGCAACCCCTCCGCGATCTTGCGTCCGTTCGCCATCACCACGATGCGGTCCGACAAGGACATGATCGCGCGCATGACGTGCTCGACGATCAGCAGCGCGATCCCCTCGCGCCTGATATCGGCGAGGATCACCATGATCTCGTCGATCTCGGTCGGGGTCAGTCCGGCCATCACTTCGTCGAGCAGCAACAGACGGGGCCGGATGGCTAACGCGCGAGCGATCTCCAGCCGCTTCTTTTCGGGAAGCGACAGATTGCGCGCGAGCGACGAAGCGCGGTGATCGAGTTTGACGCGGCTCAAGACCGCCATTGCCTGCGCGCGCGGATCGGGAGTCTCGTGGTTAGGACCTACCACGCCGGCAATGACATTCTCCAGCACCGAAACTTCTCGAAATGGCTGGACGATCTGGAAGGTACGACCGATTCCCAGCCGCGCCAGGCGATGCGGCGGCTGTCCGGTGATATCCAGCCCGTCGAATGCAATATTTCCTTTGCTGGGACGGATGAAGCCGGAGATGGTCTCAAACAGCGTCGTCTTGCCGGCGCCATTCGGCCCGATCAGGCCAACGATCTCGTGGCTCTCCAGATCAAACGACACTTCGTCGACCGCCCGCAAGCCGCCGAACCAGCGCGACACGCTGCTAACCTGCAACAACGGCGCGCTCATTTTGACCTCCGCCCTACCGCGTCCGACAAGAGACCCCACAGGCCCTGAGGCGCCAGCCGCATCACCAGAATGAGCATGACGCCATAGACAATGAGATGAACCCCGGCGAGCCGGCCGCCGAGCAGGCTGCGCAGCAATTCAGTCAGCGGCACCAGAACCACAGCGCCAAGCAGCGGGCCGAACAGCGAGCCAAGCCCCCCGACAAAGGAAAACAACAGGGCGTCAATCGAGAGCGTCACGCCGAGCACGGATTCCGGATCGATGAACAGCACGTAGTTGGCATAGATCGGCCCGACCAAAGCGGCGAGCGATCCGCTGATCGCCGCGGCGATGACCTTTCCCTGCACGACATCGATGCCGAGCGCCGCTGCGGAGCGCTCATTCTCCCTGATAGCAAGGAAAACATAGCCCAGGCGCGAACGGTGAATGCCGAGGATAACGGCCGATACGAGGGCGAGAACGCCAAGCGCCGCGTAGCAAAATCCTAGCTTGGAGCTAAACTGAAAATTCGCAAAATCCGGCTTCGAAGGTATCGCCAATCCATTGGCCGCGCCGAACACCGCGACATTGCTGACGATATGCAGCGCCATCTCGGCCACCGCGAGCGTGACGAGCGCGAAATAGACTCCGGACAATTTGCGACGGAAAACCGTGTAGCCAAGGACAGCGCCGAGCGCACCGCCAACCAGGGCGGCAAGCAGGAGGCCGATCCAGGGATTGACGCCGAGTTTGAGGTAAAGCGCGGTGGAGACGTACGCGCCCGCGCCGACGAACAAGGCATGGCCAAGCGACATCTGCCCCGCCATTCCGCCCAGGATATTCCAGGCCAGCGCGACGGAGCCATAAAGCGCCACGAGCACGAAGATGTGCTGCCCATAGATCGACAGCAGCGGGGCAACGCAGGCCACCAGCGCGATCGTGAGCGCGAGAAGGAGCATCGGTCTCATAGCCGGCGTGCTCCCAAAAGTCCCTCCGGCTTGAACAGCAAGAACAGAATGAAGATCGCGTAGGTGATGATGAAATTGATCGAACCGCCGGTCGCCAGGCCACCGACCGCCTCGACGATGCCGATGATGAACCCGCCGATCAGGGCGCCGGCGAAATTGCCCATGCTGCCCAGCACCACGACGATGAACGCCGTCAGGGTGAAATTCGAGCCGACGCTGGGGCTGACATAGTTGAACGGCGCGATCAGCGGAGCGACCAGGCCGAGCGAACCGACGCCAATACAAAATGCCAGCAGATACATTCGGTCGACATTGACGCCGCTCATCAGCGCGGCATCGCGGTCTTGCGCCGAAGCGCGAATGAGCCGGCCGAGTTCGGTCGAACGCAAAAACCAGTACAGGCCGAGGCACAGCGCGATCGAGACCGCGCTCGCAATCAGCGCGGCGGCCTGAATGAACACGTTGCCGAGCCGCACGACCTGCCCGGACAGCACCGACGGGATGGCATGGAGATCTGCCGTAAAGAACACCAACATGGCGTTCTGCAGAATCAGCGACAATCCGAGCGTCACCACGATCTGGTTGTGCTCGGGCGCCCGGATCACGGGCGCCACCAGCAGTTTGTAGGTAAAGGCGGCAGCCAGCGTGACCAGCGGCAGCACGAGGACCAGCGCCAGATAAGGATCGAGACCGAGCAGCGTCGCGCTGAGGTAAGTCAAATACAGCCCGACCGCCAAAAAGTCGCCATGGGCGAAATTGACGATCCGCAGCACGCCAAACGTCATTGTCAGCCCAACGGCGACAATGGCGTAGACGCCACCGAGCAGCAGCCCGTCCGCGAGCGCCTGCGGGAGAAGCGGCAACAGGTCCATCAGGCCGCCGCCCCGCCGCGCCAATGCTGCAGCCTGTCTCCGCCCACGACGTCGTCCCTCTCCACCGGTTGTTTGATATCGCCCGTCTTGGAGCCGGCGGTACCCCAGGCGTGCTTTGGCCCGGCCGGGCCCGGCCGGATGGTATCGTTGCCAGGCCCTTGAGGTACGCAGGCCAAGACGTTAGATCATTGGACAGACCATTGATGCATTTCGACAAAGGTTCGTCAAGAATGTTTGGTTCTGCTGTCCATCTCTGTTTCGTTGGTATAAGGACTAGCGAGCCGACATCCGCGCATGCGCCAGAGGTGAACGAAGCCGTGACCAGAAAGACGACGATCGTCGCAACGACGCCGGCCCGGGCCAAAAAGCGCCTCGCCGCGCGGCGACCCGCCGCCAAGATTATCGACGCGGCGGCGAAAGAGCGGTCGCAACCGCGGTTCGCGCCGATCCGCACCAAGCGCGTATTCGAGGAAATCTGCGAACAGGTTCGCCGCGAGATGGCCGCGGGATCGCTGCGCCCCGGCGACAAGCTGCCGCCGGAACGTGAGCTTGCTTTGAAACTCGGGGTCAGCCGGGCGGCGGTCCGCGAAGCTTTGCGCAGCCTCGAGATTGCCGGCGTTGTCGGGCTGCATAAGGGCGCGCACGGCGGCGCCTTCATCCTGAAAGGCGACCCCGACATCGTCACCCGATCGATCCGGGACATGTTTCATCTCGGCCGCATCTCGCTCGACAATCTGACGGAAGCCCGCACGCTCGTGATGCAAACGGCGATGGAGCTAGTCTGTGAGCGGATTCGGCCAACGGCAGTGGCCGCGCTCGAAAAAAACGTCGATCGCCTGACAACGCTTCCCACTTCCGGAAAAGCCTCGGAACGCGTGGCGATCAGTGCGGAATTCTATCGCCTGATCTCGCAGGCCACTGACAACACGGTGTTGCAGGTGATCATCGAAGCCCTGACCGACATCGTGCTGCAACAGGTCGAAGAGTCGAATATCGAATTTTTTCCGAACCTGATTGCACATCGGCGCCGGCTGGTGGAACATATTGCGAAGCATCAGGTGGACGACGCCAAGCGGGAAATGACTGAGCATCTGCAACGTCTTCGCCGCCATCTGATGCGTGCCGAGCGGACTGCCACCGACAACAAGGCGATCAGCGCACTGGCCGAAGAAGCCTCGCGGTAGCCAACTTTTGACCGCCAGTCGCACACTACGGCCCGGCGCAAAACTGCGCGACGATCCCTGCATCCCCCGCGCTATTCTCTGACAAAAGCTGCGTTGCGCCGGTCGCCAGCGTGACCGCCGCCATGCGCCGCCGACCGCTGTGCTATGCGATCCGCCGTTTGACATCCAAACCGGCCTGCTCCTAGTATGGTCTGACCAATAGTCCTTAACAGAGAATGCCAAAATGACCTCAGCCGATTGCTCGATGGCAGAATTGCAGGCGGTGCTGCTGGCGCGCGACCTACGCGACGGCGAAAAGGCCATCGTCGGCACCAACAGCGACGTTCAGGTCGCGGCCTGCAACCTCGCACGGTGCCGGCAGGCACCGACGCTGTGGTGGGTGTCGGGGCCCGGTGGCATGGTCAATTGCAACGAGCCGGTGATCCGGTCGACCGCGCGCACCGAGAACATCGCCTGGAGTGAGGCGATGATGGACCTTCCGCAAATGGTCGATTTTATCGACTGGAAGATCCATTTTTTTGATTTTGCGATTCTCGGCGCCATTCAGGTCGACCGATTCGGCAATATCAACACGGTCTGCATCGGACCGCACGACAGACCGAAGCTTCGTGGCCCCGGCACGGTCGGCATCAGCGCCCTCACCGCGCTGGCGCGACGGTTCTATGTCGTGATGGCGCGGCACGACCGCGGCAGCTTTCCGGAACGGGTCGATTTCCTCAACGGCCCCGGTTTCCTCGACGGTGGCGCCTCGCGCACCGACCGCGGCCTGCCTGAGGGAGGCCCCAAGTTCGTCCTGAGCCCGTTCGGCGTTTTCGATTTCGAACCGGTGTCGAAACGGATGCGCGTGAAGTCGCTCAATCCTGGCGTCACGATCGAGCAGGTTCAAAAGCAAACCGGCTTCGAACTCGTGATTGACCGAACTCCACCCGTTACTTCGATGCCGACCGCCGACGAACTGCGGGACCTTCGCGAAAACGTCGACTCGACCGGTGTACTGCGCGAACGGCGGCGCGCGTAATCGAACAACGCCCACGAAAATACCAGGGAAACGTCCAAGGAAGACCTTCATGTATCTGACCGAAGAGCAGACCGCCTTTGCCGACAGCGTCAAGAAAATGGTCGAACGTCACGTCGCGCCGATCGCCGCCGAAATCGACGAAAGCGATCGCTTTCCCGAAGAGCTGGTGCCGATCTTTGGCGACATGGGCCTGCTGCAGCAATGGGTGCCCGAAGAATATGGCGGCCCCGGCGGAAACCTGACGCTGCTGTGTTTGGCCAAGCACGAGATCGCAAAAGTCTCGATGGCGTGTTCGATCCTGGCCGGCCAGAATTCGATCGGGATGGTGCTTCCGGTACTGCATTTCGGCACCGAGGAGCAGAAGCGCCGGTTCCTGCCGCTGTCTGCAAAGGGCAGGACACTGACCGCGGTCGCCATGTCAGAGCCGCATTGCGGCTCCGATGTCGCGGCCATGAAAACCAAGGCGGTGCGCGACGGCGCTTCCTACGTCATCAACGGCGAAAAGTGTTTTATTACGTTCGGCAGCGTGGCTCACTGGGTGCTGCTATTCGCACGCACCTCGGAGGGCCGCGGCGTCGATGGCATCAGCGCTTTCATGGTCGATACCAAGACGCCGGGATTCAAGGTCGGCCGCAACGAGCGCAAGATGGGACTGGGCGGCGTGCCCAATGTGCAACTGTTCTTCGAGAACATGCGCGTCCCCCTGGAAAACAGACTCGGCGAAGAGGGGCAAGGCTTCAAGGCCTGCATGCATATCCTCAACCTGAACCGGCCGACCGTGGCGGCCGCATCGATCGGTCTCGGCCAGGGCGCGCTCGACGCAGCCATCACCTACGCCAAGGAACGCAAGGCGTTCGGCAAGGCAATTGCGAGCAATCAGGGCCTGCAATGGATGATCGCGGACATGGCGATCCAGCTCGAGGCGGCGCGCGCGCTGCTGTTCGAATGCACAAGGCAGGTCGATATGGGCGACTTCAGCCAGCTCTCGATGATGGCTTCGATGGCCAAGTGCTTCGGCAGCGATGTCGCCATGAAGGTGACCACCGACGCGGTACAGATTTTCGGCGGTGTCGGTTACCTCAAGGACTATCCGGTCGAGCGGATGATGCGCGACGCCAAGATCAACCAGATCTGGGAAGGCACCAACCAGATCCAGCGCATCGTGATCTCGCGCCATTTGCTCGGAAGGGAGGCTTGATGTCCAAGCTCAGGGATATCTCCGAGGCGCTCGACGGTATCGAGGACGGCGCGACCATCGGCATCGGCGGCTGGATCTTCAATTCGCAGCCGATGGCGCTGGTGCGCGAGCTGATCCGCCGCAACAAGCGCAATTTGCGCCTCGTCCCCGCCCCCGGCAGCATCGCGCCCGACATGCTGATCGGCGCCGGCTGTGTCGCCGAAACCGGATGCGTGTTCATTTCCTTCGAGCAGTTCGGGCTGGCGCCGCATTTTCGCCGTGCCGCGGAATCCGGTTCGATCAGGATTCACGAATTGGACGGCCCGGCGATTGCCGGCGGCCTGCGCGCTGCCGCCTGTGACCTACCTTACGGCCTCATTCCGGACATGTGCACCGACCTGCCGCGCGTCAATCCGCAGACCTATCAGCCGGTTCCGCGCGCGCCCGGCGAGCGCACGATGCTGAAGGTGCCGGCGATCCATCTCGACGTCGTGCTGCTCCACGCCCAGCAGGCCGATGAGCTCGGCAACGTGCAATATTTCGGGCCGGTGTTCTTCGACGTGCTGATGGCGCAGGCGGCGAAAAAAGTCATCGTCTCGGTCGACCGCATCGTACCGACCGAAGTGATCCGCCGCGACAATCATCTGACCAAATTGCCCTCGGCGTTCGTGCACAGCGTGGTCGAGGCGCCGTTCGGGGCTCACCCGACGTCGAGCGGCGGCCTGTATGAGGCCGACGACGATCATCTCGGTGAATATGTCAGAGCCAGCGGCGGCGCCGCCTCGTTCGCCAAATATCTCGAAACCTATGTCAGCGGCGTCGCTACCCATCGCGACTATCACAAGCGCATCGGCAGTCCGCGTTTGCGCGAACCCGCGACACCACAGGCCGAGGCCTGACGATGACCGCGTCCCCTTCGTCACCCACACCGCGACCGGGCCCGTTAAGGGGGATCCGGGTGCTCGACTTCACCGCGATGCTGGCCGGCCCGCACTGCACGCGCCTGATGGCCGACCTCGGCGCCGAGATCATCAAGGTCGAGGGGTTCGAGGGCGATCTGATCCGCGGACGCGCGCCGCTGCGCGAGGGCAACAGTACCTACTTCGGCGCCCTGAACTGCGGCAAGAAGAGCCTCGCGATCGACCTCAAGAGCGCCGCCGCCAAGGCGATTATTTACGACCTTGCCAAACTCTGCGACGTCGTGGTGGAGAACTTCCGCCCCGGCGTGATGGCACGGCTCGGCTTCAATTACGTCACGCTGGCGACGCATAATCCAAAGCTGGTTTACTGTTCGATCTCTGGTTACGGACAGTCCGGCCCGGGCGCCACCCGCGCGGCCTATGCGCCAATCGTTCACGCCGCCAGCGGATACGATGCGGCAAACCTCAGCTATCAGATCGAGCAGGACTATCCCGCTTCGACCGGGATATTCATTGCCGACATCCTGTCCGGCGCTTACGCCTTCGGCGCCATTCAGGCAGCGCTGGTGCATCGCGAGCGCACCGGACAGGGTCAGGCCGTCGATGTATCGCTGATGGATTCGATGCTGAACCTGATGGTGTTCGAGTGCCAGGAAGCCCAGTTCCCGAGCCAGCAGAAACGCCCGGTCTACGTGCCGATGAAGACCAAAGACGGCCATGTCATCATCGCCCCGATCAGTCAGAAGAATTTTGAGCAGATGGCGCAAGCGATGGAGCGGCCCGATCTGAAAGCTGACGCGCGGTTCTCGACTGGTCCGGCGCGCGTGCAGCACTGGACCGAGCTTATGACGATCATGGAGCAGTGGACCGAACAACATACCGGCATCGAGATCGAAGCCATCATGGACGCCAACAGCGTTCCCTGCTCCCGATTTCTCACCGTCGCAGATGCCATGAAGGATCCGCAACTAGCGGAACGAGGCAGCCTGTCCCTGATCGGCGACAAGGCCGGAGATTTTCTGGTGCCCAACGCTCCGTTTCAGTTTCTCGCCACGCCGGCGGCGGCCGGCCCGTCGGTATCCGGACTGGGGGCCGACAGCATGGACGTGCTTTCCGGCCTTCTCGGCTTCTCCGGCGAGAAGGTTGAAAAACTGCGACGTGATGGCGTTCTTCTCCGAAGCAATAATGGAAGCCAGGCTCATGACTGAACTCGTCTCGCTTGAGGGTCGCACCATCATCGTCACCGGCGCCGCCCAGGGCATCGGCAAGGCGATTACCGAACTTGCTGTGGGATTGGGTGGCGCGGTGGTGGCGCTGGATTTGAACGGCGATGCGCTGAAGGCCGCGGTTGGGTCGCTGCCTTCCGAGCGCGTGATGACGGTCACCGGCAGCGTGGTGGACGCCGATCTCGCCGCCCGCACGGTCGAAGCGGCGGTGAAGCGGTTCGGCGCGGTGCACGGCCTCGTCAACAATGCGGGGATTACGCGGCCGGCCATGATCGAGAAGATGACCCCTCAACAATGGCATGATGTGATCGACGTTCACCTTACCGGCGCATTCTATTGGCTGCAGGCGGCGGGCCGCCACATGGTTCAACGCGCCAAAGCCGGTGACAAGGGCGGCGGTTCGATTGTCAATATTTCGTCCGACGCCGGCCGCAAGGGATCGATCGGGCAGATCAATTATGCCGCCGCCAAGGCCGGCATGTTCGGCCTGACCATGACCGCGGCCCGCGAATGGGGCAAATTCAACGTCCGCACCAATTCGATCTGCTTCGGCGTCGTCGAAACTCCGATGACGGAGGTGGTTCGCGGCGACAAATTCCGCGACGGAATATTGGCGCAAATTCCGATGGGACGCTGGGCTCAACCCGAGGAAGTCGTGAAAACCGTCTGCTTCCTGTTGTCGGACGCCTCGTCCTATATCACCGGCCAGCACCTCGGCGTCAACGGCGGCTTCCACATCAGCGTGTGAAGCAACGACCGAACAATGTGCACTGTTCAAGATCCCGATCGCATTTCTCAAGCACTTGCGACGGGCTGCGGGAGGAGAAGAGATGCGATCATCATCGGTTATTCCCAGTGCCTTTCGGCAATATCAGGGGTTGTTGAGGGCGATTGCCCCCGTGTTGTTCGCCGGTCTGCTCGCGATCGCTGGCCCCGCCGGCGCCGCTGAACAGCAGAACGGTCCCGGGGTCACCGCCACCGCGATCAAGATCGGCCAGACGGTGCCATTCAGCGGCCCCGCCTCGTCATTCGCCATCGTCGCGAGAATCGAGGCGGCGTATCTGCAGATGATCAACAGCAAGGGCGGCGTCAACGGACGCAAGATCGAGTTGATCCAGCTCGACGATGCCTACAGCCCGCCGCGCGCCGTCGAGCAGACCCGCAAGCTCGTGGGCAGCGACGAGGTGTTGGCGATCGCGGGAACCGTCGGGACGCCGTCAAATCTGGCTGTTGCGAAATATCTCAACGGCGCCAAGGTGCCGCAGATTCTGGCGATGAGTGGATCTGCCGCGCTCGACAATGCGCAGCTCTATCCGTGGACGACGCTTTTTTACGCGCCGCAGGTCGTCGAAGGCCGCATCGCCGCCCGCTACATCCTGGACACCAAGCCGGATGCGAAATTGGCGATCCTTTTCCAGAATGACGAGTTCGGTAAGGGTTATCTCAACGCTTTCAAGGCCGAATTGGGCAGCAAGGCGCAGTCGATGATCGTCAAGGAGGAATCCTACGATCTGACCTCGCCGACGATCGACTCGCAGATCGTATCGCTCAAGGCATCGGGCGCGGACGCCTTCTTTCAGGCGACCACGCCGAAATTCACCGCGCAGGCGATACGCAAGGCGCATGAGATCGGCTGGAAGCCGCTGCATGTAATTCTCGCCACCTCGTCACAGCCATCGACAACGCTGAAGTCCGCGGGCTTTGAAGCCTCGACCGGCATCGTCACCTCGATCTGGCGGAAGTTGCCGGGTAACCCGGAATGGACGAATGACCCGGCGATGAAGGATTACTTCGGCTTCATGAAACAATGGGCGCCAAAGGAAGACCCGGAAGATCCAACTGCCCTGCTCGGTTACATCTGGGCGCAAATGCTGGTGGAAGTGATCGGGCGGTGCAACGATGATCTGTCGCGCGAGAACCTGATGAAACAGGCGACCACGATCACCGACCTTCAGATGCCGATGTTCCTTCCTGGCATCACGATCAATGTGAGTTCTGCGATCCGGACGCCATGGCGGGCGGCGCAAATCGTCTCCTTCAACGGCCGGGACTGGATCCGTTCCGGCGGCATCATCACGGTGCCGCTCGAGAACTGAACGGAGCCTTAAGCGAAAACAGTTGAACAACGATCCAGCGAGCATGCATGACCACAGACCGGATATTTCTCGACGAACGATCCACGGAACGTGACGAGGTCCTCGCAAATGCCGCGCGCGCGGCGAGCGGTCTCGACGCCATTGGCGTTCGGGAAGGCGATGCCGTCGCGCTGTTGCTTAGCAACGACTTCGCATTTATCGAGGCGACCCAGGCCTGCGCGATGCTCGGCGCCTATTGTGTCCCGATCAACTGGCACGGCAAGCCTGACGACGTCTGCTATATTCTTGACGACGTTAAGGCCAAGGTACTTGTCGGCCACGCGGACCTGATCGCCCCGCTTCGCGGCGGGCTCCCATCTGACTTGATCGTTCTGGTCGTGCCGACACCGAACGAGGTCGGGGTTGAGTCGGGCAGGTCCGACAAGTTGATGCCGGACGATACCATTTGGCCACGTTGGCTGTCTGGTCACGCACCGTGGGCAGGCGAGCCAAAGCGCAGCCGGGCGACCTTGATCTACACATCCGGGACAACGGGACGCCCAAAGGGTGTCAAACGCCGGCCTTCCACGCCTGATCAGATCAACGCCTATGCCGAACTCATGCGCACGGTGTACGGCGTGACCAAAGGCTGCCGCGTCCTTATCGGCGGGCCGCTCTATCATGCATCGCCTAATGCGTGCCTGCGTCAGGCCATTTTGCAGGCTGAGATCATGCTGTTGCAAACCAAATTCGACGCCGAGCGTACGCTTGCCGCCATCGAGCGTCATCACATAACGCACGCGGTAATGGTGCCGACCATGTTCATCCGGCTGGTGAAGTTGCCGGAAGATGTCCGCCGCCGATATGATGTGAGTTCGCTGAACTGGGTCATCCATACCGGCGCGCCCTGCCCGCCCGAGATAAAGGCGGAATTGATGGCCTGGTGGGGACCGGTGATCTACGAGACCTACGGCGGCACCGAGGTCGGCGCAGTAATGCTGAGTACGCCGCAAGACTGGCTCGCACATCCCGGCAGTGTCGGACGGCTGACGCCGGGAGCGCGCATCGCGATTTATGGCGACGATGGTTCGCCGGTCGCACCCGGCGGGATTGGCGAGATTTTCGTGCGTCAGCCGGCTTTGGCGGATTTCACCTATCTTAACCAGGATGAGAAGCGCCGGCAGATCGAGCGCGACGGCCTTATCAGCGTCGGCGATATCGGCTATTTGAAGAACGATCGCCTGTATCTTTGCGATCGCCGTTCGGACATGATCATTAGTGGCGGCGTCAACATCTATCCCGCGGAAATCGAGCAGGCGCTGGTGCAGTGTCCCGGCGTCAGAGACTGCGCGGTGTTTGGAATCCCGGACGACGACCTTGGAGAAACGCTGATGGCTGTCGTAGAGGCCGCGCCGGGCGTCGCGATCAATGCCGACGCCATCCGAGCGTTTCTTGGACAGCGCATCGCGAAATACAAGATTCCGCGAAACATCACGTTCCAGGACTCGCTGCCGCGGGAAGAGAGCGGGAAGATCTTCAAGCGTCGACTGCGCGATCCGTTTTGGGAGGCTACGGGCCGCCGCATCTGATGAACGCTCGTCCAATTTGCGTCGATCTTGTAACGCCGCCGTTCCATTCGTGGGTGCATTTCTGCTTTTCGACAAGGAATTACGAGATCCCCGGCACTGGATAGCGACTGCACGTTGCTTTCACCTCCTCTCGCGCCGCTTCGACCGCTGCCGCGTCTTTGGGATGACGCAATATCTTGACGATCCATTGCGCGATTCTCCCCATATCGTCCTCGCACATCCCGCGCGTGGTGCAGGCTGGCGTGCCGAGGCGCAGTCCACTTGGACGCAAGGGTGGGCGCGTATCGTCTGGGATGACCTGCTTGTTCGTCGTAATGCCAATGCTGTCGAGCGC
>Ga0137415_10002391_pt1 | contig 18728 bp, 17 predicted proteins | sample CZODoug3_1_1_16f_FD_183082 | JGI IMG/M metagenome (GOLD analysis project Ga0137415, IMG submission 183082) | Vadose zone soil fungal communities from Angelo Coast Range Reserve, California, USA - CZODoug3_1_1_16fungal (Hybrid Assembly) | ecosystem: Environmental > Terrestrial > Soil > Vadose...
TCGCCCGCGGTGATCTCGCCGCGGCCCGCCAGCAGGTGACCCATCTCGTCGGCCGTGACCCGGCCGCGCTCGACGCGGACGGCGTCGCGCGGGCCGCCGTCGAGTCAGTCGCTGAGAACACCTGCGACGCGATCGTCGCGCCGCTGTTCTGGGGTGCGGTCGCCGGTGTCCCCGGGTTGCTCGGCTACCGGGCAATCAACACGCTCGACGCGATGGTCGGACACCGTACGCCACGGTATGGGAAATTCGGCTGGGCGTCCGCCCGGCTGGATGATCTCGCCAACCTCGTCCCGGCGCGGCTCACCGCAGGGCTCGTCGCGTTGGCGAGTGGACGCGCCCGACGAACCCTTCGGGTCACGGTTCGCGACGGCCATCGGCACCCGAGCCCGAACTCCGGCTACGCCGAGGCGGCCTACGCGGGGGGGTTGGGGTTGCGGCTGGGCGGCCGCAACGTCTACGCGAATCGGGTCGAGCACCGCCCGGAGCTGGGCGACGGGGCGCCACCGGGCCGCGAGGACATCCCGCGCGCCACCCGCCTGTGCGCGGCCGTGACCGTGGCCGCCGCCATCACCGCGGCGGCGATCGCTCGGGGACACCGAGCGCCCCGTTGCTAGGGTGACGGGGTCCCGAGAGCCTTCCCGGGACGGCACAGGTGCAGCGAAGACCGGTGAGAACCCGGCGCTGTCCCGCAACGGTACTGCTCCCGGCACGGGGGCGAGCCCGGACGCCTGCCCTGCGCCAGCGCAACCAGTCCTCGGAGGAAGGGCGGTTCGTTCGACGCCTCCGGTGTCGAAGCGGGCGCACTTCGTCCTCCGCGACACGATGGAGGATGAGCATGTTCACCCACTCGCGACCGGCCCTCGCGGCCTTGGTCGCATCGGTCGCAGCACTCTCGGCCGCGGCCGCGTGCAGCAGCTCCAGTAGCCCGGCGCCGAGCTCCGCACCCGGCTCGGGCACCACGGCGCCGGCCAGCGCTGCCCACTTCCCGGTCACCGTGCACGCGGCCAACGGCAACATCACCATCGCCGGCAAACCCGCCGCGATCGTCTCGCTCTCGCCGACGGCGACCGAGATGCTGTACGCGATCGGGGCCGGCGCGCAGGTCAAGGCGGTCGACAAGGACTCCGACTATCCGGCGGGCACGCCGCGCACCACTCTGAATGCCGTGGCGCTCAACGCCGAGGCGGTGGCGAAGTACGAGCCGGACCTCGTCGTGGCGGCCGGGCTCGCGCCCGCCCGGGCGCAGCAGCTCGCCAAGCTGAACGTCAAGGTGCTCGACGAGCCGGCCGCGACCGATGTCTCGCAGTCCTACGAGCAGCTCACTCAGCTCGGCGAGGCCACCGGTCACCCGGACGGCGCGGCGACGGTGATCGCCACCATGAAGCAGAAGATCGCGGCGACCCTCAAGACGGCGTCCAAGCAGACCGCCACGTACTACTACGAGCTCGACCAGACGTACTACTCGGTGACGTCGACGACCTTCATCGGACGGGTGTTGCGGCTGCTCGGGCTGACCAGCATCGCCGACGCCGCGAAGGGGGCGGCCGCGAGCGGTGGTTACCCGCAGCTGTCGGCCGAGTTCATCCTCAAGGCCGACCCCGACTACGTCTTCCTCGCCGATACCCGCTGCTGCAAGCAGTCGCTGACCACGATTGGTAAACGCCCGGGCTGGTCGGCGCTGTCGTCCGTGCGCGGGGGGCGCGTCATCTCCATCGACGACTCGATCGCCTCCCGGTGGGGGCCGCGCGTCGTGGACCTGCTCAGCACGGTTGCCACGGCCCTCCAGCAGCATCCAGCAACGTGACCGCGGAGCCGACCAGCTGGCGGGTAACCGCGAGGGAGGTGACCCCCCGGCGATGAGCGCTCGCGCGAAGAGCCCGCCGCCGCGACGCGGCCCGACCCGGATCCGCGTAGGCGGGATAAGCACCGTCGTGCTGGTCGGGGCGATGCTGCTGGCGACCGCGGTGGGGCCGGTGAACATCAGCGTGGGCGACGTGGTCGGCACGATCTTGGCCCACCTGCCGTTCCTGGACTTCCACACCGCGACGTCCCCGGTCGACCAGGCGATCGTGTGGCAGCTGCGGCTGCCCCGCGTCGTGCTGGCCGCGCTGGTCGGGGCGATGCTCGCCGCCGGCGGCACCTCGTACCAGGGCGTGCTGCGCAACTCGCTGGCCGACCCGTTCCTGCTCGGCGTGGCTGCCGGCGCCGGGCTGGGCGCCACCGTGGCCATCGTCACCGGACACGGCGGAGGCATCGTGCTCCCCGCGTCGGCGTTCGTCGGAGCGGTGCTCGCCGTTGGGCTGACCTACCTGGTCGCGACGTCTGGTGGCGGGCCGGCGAGCGGGTACGCGATCCTGCTCGCCGGGGTGGCCATTGCGGCGATGCTCACCGCCGTGCAGACCTACCTGCAGCAGCGGCACACCGAGGAGATCCGCCAGATCTACAACTGGATCCTGGGTAGCTTCTCGGTCGCCTCGTGGTCAGACGTGCGGCTCGTCCTGCCCTACGTCGTGGTCAGCGCCGTCGTGCTGCTCGCTCACCGCCGCGTCCTGGACGTGTTGCGGCTCGGCGGCGAGGAGTCCGGCGCGCTCGGCATTCACCCCGAACGCAGCCGGCTGATCATCGTGGCCGCCGCCACGCTGGGCACCGCCGCGGCCGTGTCGGTGAGCGGGCTGATCGGGTTCGTGGGGATCATCGTCCCGCACGCGGTCCGACTGGCCGCCAGCACCAGCTACCGCGTGGTGCTCCCGGTGTCCATGGTGTGCGGGGCGGCGTTCCTGGTACTCGCCGACCTGGTCGCGCGCACGATCCAGGCGCCGACCGAGCTGCCGGTCGGCGTCGTCACCGCGGTGACCGGCGCGCCGTTCTTCCTGCTCGTGCTGCGCTCACGACGCACCCGGCACGGCGTTCTCTGATGCTGACCCTCGACCGAGTCACCGTGCGCTACGGGGCATCGGTTGCGGTCGATGCCGTGAGCGAGTCGGCCGCCGCCGGCGAGTGGGTCGGCGTCATCGGCGCCAACGGTGCCGGCAAGTCCAGCCTGCTCAAGGCGGTGGCCCACCTGGTGCCGCACGAGGGCGTCGTAGGAATCGGCAGCGAAACGATGAGCCGGCTCTCCCCCCGGCGCCGCGCCCGGCTCGTCGCGTACGTGCCGCAGCAGCCCGAGCTGCCGGCCGGGATGTCGGTGCTCGACTACACCCTGCTCGGCCGCACCCCGCACATCGGCTACTTCGGCGTCGAGTCGATGCACGACCGCGAGCGCAGCGCCGAGGTGCTCGACCGGATCGGCCTGGCCCCTCTCACCGACCGATACCTGTCCACGCTCTCCGGCGGTGAGGTGCAGCGCGTGGTGTTGGCCCGGGCGCTGGCTCAGGAGGCGCCCGTTCTGCTGCTCGACGAGCCGACGAGCGCGCTGGATCTGGGGCGGCGGGTCGACGCGCTCGAACTCGTCGACGAGCTGCGCCGCGAGCGGGCGCTCACCGTACTGAGCGCGATGCACGACCTGACGCTGGCCGCCCAGTTCGCCGACCGCCTCGTGCTCCTCGCGGACGGCCGCGTCATCGCGTCCGGCCCACCGGCCGACGTCCTGGACGAGGAGGTGCTCTCGGCCTGCTTCGGCGGCCGGGTCCGGGTGCTCACCGACGACGACGGGCAACTGCTCGTCGTTCCCCAGCGCTCGCGAGGACGGATCGGATGCTGATCAGCAGCCGGATCGAGGACGGCCGGGCGCTGTCCATGCTGGTGTGGCGGTTCGCCGAGGCGATGACGGTCGCGTCGACCGCGGCGTGCGGCGGCGGGCTGGGCGAGCGCGACTGGATCATCAACGCCCAGGTCGGGCACGACTACCGGCGCCGCGACCAGCAGCGGCACGGCGCCGAGTTGGCCGCGGCGGCCGGTCTGGAGGCCGGTCTGGAGGACGGAGCCGGCGTCGTGATGTTCACCGCCGTCGACGTCCGCGAGGTGCGGTCCGCAGAGGACGGCGGGGTGCGGGTGGACGCCACCGTCGGGCTGACCCTGCCGGTGTGGGCGGCCGCTCCCGACGCAGCAGCCGCGGCGATGCCGGGAACGATCAACATCGTGGCGGTGCTTCCCGTCCGCTTGACGGGCGCCGCCCTGCTGAACGCGCTGTGCACGGCCACCGAGGCGAAGACCCAGGCGCTGCTCGATGCCGGCGTCCCGGGTACCGGCACCGCCTCGGACGCCGTCACCATCGCCTGCCCGGCCAGCGGCCCGGCCGAGCCGTTCGGCGGGCCCCGCTCGGTCTGGGGGGCCCGGCTGGCCCGGGCCGTCCACGGCGCCGTGTCGGCCAGAACATGACCCTCGACCTCGGCCACCACGGCGATGTGGACGTCGCCCCCGGGCTGGTGGACCTCGCCGTCAACGTCCGCCCGGGTACGCCGCCGGCCTGGTTGGCTGAGCGGATCGCCCGCGTCGATCTGGCCCGCTACCCCGACCAGCGTGAGGCCCTCGCCGCGGTCGCGGCCCGGCACGAGCGCGATCCGAGTGAGGTGCTGCTGACCGCCGGGGCGGCCGAGGCGTTCGTGCTGCTGGCCCGAGCCCTGGCGCCACGCTGCGCGGTCGTCGTCCACCCGCAGTTCACCGAGCCGGAGATCGCCCTGACGGCCGCCGGCCACCCGGTGCACCGGGTGGTGTTGCCGCCGCCGTTCGTCGTCGACCCGGCGCTCGTGCCGGACGAGGCCGATCTGGTGATCGTCGGCAACCCCACGAACCCGACTTCGGTGCAGCATCCGGCCGGGGTGTTGCGCGCGCTGGGCCGTCCGGGCCGGACCGTCGTCGTGGACGAGGCGTTCGGCGACTGCGTGCCGGGCGAGCCGCAGTCGCTGGCCGGCGCCCCGGACGTGGTCGTCGTGCGGAGCCTCACCAAGACCTGGGGGCTCGCGGGGCTGCGCGTCGGCTACGTCCTGGCGCCGTCGTCGGTCGTCGACCGGTTGCGGGCCGCGCAGCCGCACTGGCCGGTGAGCGCCCCGGCCCTGGCCGCCTGCATCGCCTGCTCCACCCCGGCGGCGGTGACCGAGGCGCAGGCCTGGGCCCACGACCTGGTCCCGCGTCGCGCGCACCTCGCCGGGTTGCTCGACGCTCTGCCCGGCGTGCACGTCGTCCCGGGTGCGTCGGCGTCATTTCTGCTCGTTCGCACCGACCGTCCGGCTCGGTGGAATCCCTTGCGGGACAAGGGATTCGTCGTCCGTCGGGGCGACACGTTCCCTGGCCTGGACGCGCACTGGTTCCGGGTCGCGGTGCGCGACGACTCGACATCTACCGCCTTTGTGGAGGCTCTACATGACATTGCTTGACGACACCATCGCCGCCATCCGCCCACTCGATGCCACCGCGGTTGCGGCGGCCCGCACCCGGCAGGACAGCCTCACCAAGCCGCGCGGCGCGCTCGGCGCGTTGGAGGACGTCTCGGTGCAGCTGGCCGGGCTGGCCGGGGTGTGCCCGCCGCCGCTGCCCACGCCGGCGGCAGTCGTGGTGTTCGCCGGTGACCACGGGGTGCACGCGCAGGGCGTGACGCCGTGGCCGCAGGAGGTCACCGCGCAGATGGTCGCGAACTTCCTCGCCGGCGGCGCGGTGATCAACGCGCTGGCCGCGCAGGCCGAGGCCGAGGTCCTCGTCGTGGACGTCGGCGTCGCCGCGGATCTGGACGCCGTTGCGGGCCTGCTGATCCGCAAGGTGGCGCCCGGCACGCGGGACATGACCGGTGAGCCGGCGATGAGCCGGGCCGAGGCCCAGGCCGCGATCGAGGTCGGCATCGTGATCGCCCGCGATCTGGTGGCCGCCGGCACCCGGTGCCTGCTCACCGGCGACATGGGGATCGCCAACACCACCCCGGCGGCCGCGCTGATCGCCGCGTTCACCGGTGCGACGCCGGCCGAGGTGACCGGGCGCGGCACCGGCGTCGACGACGCGACGCTCGCCGGCAAGATCGACGTCGTGACGCGAGCGCTCGCCCTTCACCGGCCCGAGCCCGGCGACCCGCTCGGCGCGCTCGCCGCGGTCGGTGGCCTCGAGCACGCCGCGCTCGCCGGCTACGTCCTCGGCGCGGCCGCGGCCCGGGTTCCGGTCGTGCTGGACGGGGTGATCGCCGACGCCGCGGCCCTCGTCGCGCGGGCGCTCGCGCCGGACAGCACGGCGGCGATGATCGCCGGGCACCGCTCGGCCGAGCCCGGCGCCTCCGTGGCCCTGGCGGCGCTCGGTCTCACGCCGCTGGTCGATCTGGACCTGCGCCTGGGCGAGGGATCCGGGGCGGTGCTCGCGCTGCCGATCGTGCAGGGCGCCGTCCGGGTGCTGCGCGACGTCGCCACCTTCGACGCGGCCGGCGTCACGGAAAAGTGAGCCGCACTTTGGTCCTGGGCGGTAGCCGCTCCGGCAAGTCGGCGTTCGCCGAGTCGCTGCTGACCCAGGCGCCCGCGGTCACCTACCTGGCGACCGCAGCGACCGACCCGGACGACGCCGAGTGGGCGGCGCGGATCGCCGCCCATCAGGCCCGGCGCCCGCCGCATTGGCACACGCTGGAGACGACGGACCTCGCCGCCGAGCTGCGTCGGGACAGGGCGCCCGTCCTGATCGACTCGATCACCCTGTGGGTGTCCGCCGCGCTGGAGGAGCCCGACCTCGAACGCCGCGCCGACGATCTGGTGAAGGCGTGGACGGCCACCACCCGGCGCGTCGTGGCGGTGAGCGACGAGGTCGGCAGCGGCGTGGTGCCGGCGAGCGATGCCGGACGGCGGTTCCGCGACGCGCTGGGCCTGCTCAACCAACGGCTCGCGGCCGCTGCGGACGGCGTGCACCTGGTCGTGGCCGGGCTGCCGTTGCGGCTGAAATGAGGACCGCGCTCGCGCTCTTCACGATCGTGCCGGTGCGCGACGCCGTGGCGCTGACCCGCGAGCGGGCGGTCGTCGCAGTGCGCTGGTTCCCGCTGATCGGGGCGGGGCTCGGCGCGGTGGCCGCGCTGCCGCTGGCCGCGATCCGCGCCTGGGCACCGCACGCGACCCTGCTCGGGGCGGTGCTCGCCGTGGCGCTGCTCGCCCTGTTCAGCCGCGGCCTGCACCTGGACGGGCTGGCCGACACCGCCGACGGCCTGGCCTCGCGGGCCCCCGCCGAGCGTGCGCTGGAGATCATGCGCCGCTCGGACATCGGCCCGTTCGGCGTGCTCGCGATCGTCCTGACCGTGCTGATCGACGTCGCCGCCCTCACCGCCGTGGAGGGTTCGTCCTGGCGTCCCGTCGCGGCGCTCGCGGTGGCCGCGGCAACCGGACGCCTCGCGGTGCTGCACGCCGCGCACCCTCGGGTGCCGTCGGCGCGGACGTCGGGGTTCGGGGCTCACGTGGCCGGCTCGGTGTCCACGCCGGTGGCGGCCTTCGAGACCGTCGTCGTCCTCGGCGGAGCGCTGGGCCTGGCGGCGCTGGTAAACGCCAGCGGGCTCGGATGGCTGGTGGCCCCGGCCGCGGCACTGGTAGTAGTGGCCGGCGTCCGCTGGCACGTGACCCGGCGGCTCGGCGGTGTGACCGGCGACGTGTTCGGCGCGCTGGTCGAAATCGGCACCGCGCTCACCCTGATCGGACTCGCCTTCGGCTGACCTTCACCAGGCCGGGCAAGATGAGCACCGTGACCGACATCGCGACCATCGCCGCCGAGGTGCCCTGGCCGGATCACGAGGCCGAGCAGGCCGCCCGCGAGCACGCCGGCAACCTGGGCGAGCTGGACGGGCTGGCCGAGTGGTTGTCCGGCGCCCAGGGCGGTTACCCGCCGGCTGACCCCGAACGGGTGCGGGCGCTGGTCTTCGCGGCCGACCACGGCATCGCGGCGGCCGACGTGTCGACGGCGCCACCGGACGCTACGCCGGGATGGGTGGCCGACGTGACCGGCGGCGCCACCGGGCTGAACGTCCTGGCCGAACTGGCCGGAGCGACGGTGCGCGTGGTCGATGCCGGGGTCGGCCGGCCCAGCGGCCGGATCGATCGCGAGGACGCCCTGTCCGCGGACGAGGTCGAGCACGCGGTGCAGGCCGGCATCGACGTCGCCGATGACGAGATCGACAGCGGCACCGACCTGATCGTCGTGGGCGATCTGGGCGTCGGCGCGACGACGGTCGCCGCGGTGCTCGTCTCGGTGATCACGAACACCGAGCCGGTGAAGGTGGTGGGACGCGGCGGTGGTGCCGGCATCGACGACAACACGTGGATGCGCAAGACGACCGCCGTCCGCGACGCCCGGCTGCGCGCGTGGGAGGTTCGAGCAGCACCGGTCGATCTGCTGGCCACCGCCGGCGGCGCCGACGTCGCGGCGATGGTGGGCTTCCTGATCCGGGCGGCGGTCCGGCGCACGCCGGTGCTGCTGGACGGTGTCGTGGCGGCGGCGGCCGCCCTCGTCGTGCAGGAGCTGCAGCCGCGCTGCGTGCGCTGGTGGCGCGCCGGGCAGCGGACGAGCGAACCGGCCCAGGCGGTGGCGCTGCGCCGGCTCGGTCTGGAGCCGATCCTGGACCTCGGCGTACAGGCCGGCGACGGCTCCGGCGCCCTGCTGGCCGTACCAGTACTACGAGCAGCAGCCCGCGCTCACGCGAAAGTTGTCCGCGCTTAGCGATGCCCTAGCACCGCGAAGCGCGGACAACTCTGAAAGTGGCCCGCCTAGCGAACGTGTGACTCGACGAAGGGCGGCTTGACGATCCGGACCGGGATTTGGCGGCCCCGAACGTCCACGACGACCTCGTCACCCTCGGCGACGCCGGTGCCGAGCAGCGCCAGCCCGATGCCCTTCTTCAGCGTGGGCGAGAACGTCCCGCTCGTGACCTCGCCGATCTGCTTGCCGTCGGCGTCGAGCACGCTCATGTGCGCCCGCGGGATGCCCCGGTCGAGCGCCTCGAGCCCCCACAGCGTCCGCACCGGCCCGGCCGCCTTCTCGGCGAGCAGCGCCTCGCGGCCCCAGAAGGCGTCCTTGCTCCAGCCGACGGCCCAGCCGGCGCGTGCCTGCAGGGGCGAGATGTCGAGCGAGAGGTCCTGCCCGTGCAGCGGGTAGCCCATCTCGGTGCGCAGGGTGTCGCGGGCGCCGAGCCCGGCCGGCATGCCGCCCAGCTCGCGAATGACGTCGACGAGCGCGTCCCACAACACCGCGGTGTCGTTCCAGGCCGGGATCAGCTCGTAGCCGTGCTCGCCGGTGTAACCGGTGCGGCAGATCCGCACCGCGCGCCCGTCGTAGTCGGAGTCGACGTAGGCCATGTAGGGCAGGTCGGACGGCAGCCCGAGCCGGCGGAGCACCTCGGCCGAGCGTGGCCCCTGCACGGCCAGCACGCCGAAGTCCTGGTGCTGGCCGGTGACCGTGATCTCGTCGGGGGCGCCTGCCGCGAGCCGGCGCACCACTTCGGCGGTGTTCGCGGCGTTCGGCACCAGGAACACCTCGTCGTCACTGACCAGGTAGGCGATCAGGTCGTCGACCACACCACCCGACGAGTCGCAGCACAGCGTGTACTGCGCCTTGCCGGACTGGATGCGGCCGAGGTCGTTCGACAGGCAGGCGTTGACGAACCCGCGGGCGCCGGCACCTCGGACGGTCGCCTTGCCGAGATGCGACACGTCGAACACGCCGACCGCCTCGCGGACCGCGGCGTGTTCCTTGAGGACCCCGCCGCCGCTCGCGGCGTACTCGATCGGCATCTCCCATCCTCCGAAGTCGGCGAGCTTCGCGCCGAGGTCGACGTGCCGTTCGTGCAAGGGGGATCGGAGGAGGTCGCTCACGGCGTGCACGCTACAGAGATCGGTTGGTGCCATTGGCGCCGCAGGCCACCTGTCGGGCCGACCGGACCGCATAAGCTGCCCTGATGCCTTCGGTCTCTCTCGTCGACGCAACGTCTCTGGACAAGGACGCCGCCGTCGTCGTCGGCGTCCACGCCGGCCCGGACGGCCCGGTGCCAGAAGCCGGTGCCGCTCCGATCGACGAGGCACTGGGCGGTCGACTGTCCGCGGCGCTCACGGCACTGGGCGCGACGGGCAAGGCCGACGAGGTCGTGAAGATAGCCACGCTCGGGTTGGCGCCGTTCGGGGTGGTGGTCGCCACCGGGCTGGGCCTGGCCAACGGTGCGCTGGACCCCGAGCAGGTGCGCCGCGGGGTCGGTGCTGCGGTGCGCACGATCGGCTCGAGCGTCCGGGCGCACATCGCGATCGGTGATACCGCCACGGCCGGTGCCGCCGCCGAGGGCGCGCTGCTCGGGGCCTACGCCTACACGCAGTACAAGTCGCAAGCCAAGCCGTCGACGTTGCGTCGAGTGACGATCGGGGTCAGCGACTCACGCGATCGCGACGCCCGGGCCGCGCTTCGCCGGGCCCAGGTCATCGCCGACGCGGTCACGCTCACCCGCGACCTCGTCAACGTCCCGCCCAACGACCTGTACCCGGACGCGCTCGCCACGCGGGGCGCCGAAGCCGGACGCGAGGCCGGCCTCGAGGTCGAGGTGCTCGACGAGAAGGCCCTTCGCCGGCAGGGCTTCGGCGGCATCCTCGGCGTCGGCTCGGGCTCCTCGCGGCCACCGCGCCTGGTCCGGCTGCGCTACCTGCCGGCCCGGCCGCGCGGCCGGGTCGCCCTCGTCGGCAAGGGCATCACGTTCGACTCCGGCGGGCTGAACCTCAAGCCGGGCAGCGCCCTGTCCGGCATGAAGTCCGACATGGGGGGTGCGGCCGCCGTGCTGTCCGCGGTGATCGCGGCGGCCAAGCTGAAGCTGCCGATCGAGGTGGTCGCCACGCTGCCCATCGCCGAGAACATGATCTCCGGGTCGTCGTACCGGCCCTCGGACGTCCTCACGCTGCGGGGCGGCAAGACCCTCGAGATCACCGACACCGACGCGGAGGGCCGGGTCATCCTGGCCGACGCGATCGTGCGGGCCGCCGAGGACTCCCCCGACTACCTGCTCGAGATCTCGACGCTCACCGGCGGCCAGGTGGTGGCCCTGGGCACGCGGGTGATCGGCGCGATGGGCGAGGCGGGCTTTCGCGACCGCGTCGTCGCGGCCGGCAACGCCGCCGGAGAGGCGTTGTGGGCCATGCCGTTGCCCGACGAGCTACGGGCCGGGCTGGATTCTCAGGTCGCCGACATCGCCAACCTGCCGAGTGACCGCTGGGGCTCGATGCTCGTCGGTGGACGCTTCCTGGCCGAGTTCGTGCCCGACGGCGTGCCCTGGGTGCACCTCGACATCGCCGGACCGTCATGGAACCCGAGCGCCGCGCACGACTACACCCCCAAGGGCGGCACCGGCGCCGGCGCGCGCACCCTCATCGCCGCGCTCGAGGACATCGCCGCCAACTAGCGTCATGCGCCGAACTCAGCTCACTGATGATCAGGCTGATTCCGTCCGATGCCGCCATTTCATGATCATTACCCACTATTGCCGCTTCTAGGCGGTCAGAAAGGGTCATGATCATGAAACGGTTGGCGCCGCTCCCCGACCCGGTAGCCGCAGGGCGCGAACCGGCCGGCGACGGGGCTGGACGGACGGGCTAGACGGACGGGCTAGACGGACGGGCCGGGCTAGACGGACGGGCCGGACATGCCGGGCGGCCCGATCTCGCCGTTGGCCTTGCGCTTGGCCGTCCAGTCGCGCATCCGTTGCGGATAGCCGACGACGCCTACGTCGTATAGCGGCACCGCGTGCTTTCGCGCGAAGTCACGGGCCCCCTCGGCGCCGGCCACCCGACGACGCGTCCACTCGCCGGTCGCTGCTACCAGGACGACGGTGGTTTCGGTCACGGTGGTGCGCGGCTCGATGTAGGCCTCGACACCTGGTCGCGACTTGACGAACTGCACCAGGTGCGCGGTATCGGTCGATGACGCACCCCGCAGCGTGCCGGCCCGCTTGTTCTTCCGGCGACTAAGCAGCCCCACCACTCCCCCCTTCGTTACCCCTGACGATACCGGCGGCACCTAGTCAATGCCCCAGCAGCGCCGAGTGTCGCCCCCTGTGTGGCGGGTGCCAAGATGGGAGTAGGCACAGTCCACAAGCGGTCAGGAGAACAACGTGGCTGACAACACCACCGTTGACATTGTCGTGCTCGGCGGCGGCAGCGGCGGCTATGCAGCGGCTCTGCGCGCGGCCGAGCTCTCCAAGTCGGTGGTTCTCATCGAGAAGGACAAGGTCGGCGGCACCTGCCTGCATCGCGGTTGCATCCCGACCAAGGCGCTGCTGCATGCGGGCGAGATCGCCGACCAGGCCCGCGAGAGCGCGCAGTTCGGCGTGAACGCCACCTTCGAGGGCATCGACATGGCCGGCGTCCACAAGTACAAGGACGGCGTCGTCGACAAGAACTTCAAGGGCCTGCAGGGCCTGATCCGCAGCCGCGGCATCCAGATCGTCGAGGGCGAGGGACGGCTCACCGGCGCCAACCAGGTCACGGTGGGCGACACCGTCTACACCGGCACCAACGTCATCCTGGCCACCGGGTCGTACTCGCGCACCCTGCCCGGCCTGGAGCTGGACGGCCAGCGCGTGATCGCCAGCGAGCACGCCCTGCTGCTGGACCACGTGCCCTCCAGCGCGATCATCCTCGGCGGCGGCGTCATCGGTGTCGAGTTCGCCAGCGCCTGGAAGTCCTTCGGCGCCGACGTGACGATCGTCGAGGCGCTGCCCCACCTCGTGCCGCTGGAGGACGAGGCCAACTCCAAGCTGCTCGAGCGGGCGTTCCGCCGCCGGGGCATCGGCTTCAAGCTGAACTCTCGGTTCCAGCGCGTCGAGCACACCGAGTCCGGCGTCCGGGTCTATCTAGAAGGGGGCGACACCCTCGAGGCCGAGGTGCTGCTCGTCGCCGTCGGCCGTGGGCCCGCCTCGGCCAACCTCGGCTACGAGGACGCCGGCATCGCCATCGAGCGGGGCTTCGTCCAGGTCGACGAGTACCTGCGCACCAACGTCCCCGGGGTGTACGCGGTGGGCGACGTGGTCTCGATGGGGCCGACCCCGCATCCGCAGCTGGCCCACGTCGGGTTCGGCGAGGGCATCCTCGTCGCCGAGCACATCGCGGGCCTGCCCGTGGTGCCGATCGACTACGCCGGCGTCCCGCGGATCACCTACTCCTCGCCCGAGGTCGCCTCCGTCGGGCTGACCGAGGTCCAGGCCGTCGAGAAGCACGGCGCCGAGGCCATCAAGACGGTCACCTACGACCTGTCCGGCAACGGCCGCAGCTCGATCCTGCAGACCAAGGGCGCCGTCAAGCTGGTCGCCCGAGTGGACGGCCCGGTGCTCGGCGTCCATATTGTCGGCGACCGTGTCGGTGAGCTGATCGCCGAAGCACAGCTCATCTACAACTGGGAGGCGCTGCCCAGCGAGGTCGCCCAGCTGATCCATCCCCACCCGACGCAGTCCGAGGCGATCGGCGAGGCGCACCTGCTGCTCGCCGGCAAGCCCCTGCACGTGCACGAGTGACTCCAGATGACGCCCGACCGCAGAAGTTGACTCGAAGGAGCCTTGGACCATGTCGGTCTCTGTGACCATGCCGCGCCTCGGTGAGAGCGTCACCGAGGGAACCGTCACCCGATGGTTGAAGAACGAGGGCGACCACGTCGACGCCGACGAGCCGCTACTCGAGGTCTCTACCGACAAGGTCGACACCGAGGTCCCCTCGCCGGCTTCGGGCACGCTCACCTCGATCAAGGTGCGCGAGGACGAGACGGTCGAGATCGGCGTCGAGCTGGCCGTGATCGGCGACGACGGGGCGGGCCCGGCTCCCGCCGATGCGGCCCCGGCCGAACAGGCAGCTCCGCCGCCGCCGGCCGAGCAAGCCACGCCCGCTGCGCCAGCGCCGCCGGCCCCTCCGGTCCAGACCCCGGCACCGCAGCCGGTCGCGGCCGCCCCGGCTCCGCAGGCCGCCGCTCCGGCAGCGGCCGCCGAGCGAGCTCCCGAACCGTCCGGCGATGGCGCCGCTCGCTGGTCGGGCGGCGCTCCGGCCACGCACGAGGCCGCGGCGGACGAGGCCGAGCCTGTTGGCGACGACGCCGGCGACGAGGACGACCTGGCCGCTACCTACGTCACGCCCCTGGTGCGCAAGCTGGCCAGCGAGCACGGCGTGGACCTCACCGCCATCGCGGGCACCGGCGTCGGTGGTCGCATCCGCAAGTCCGACGTCCTGGCCGCGGCCGAACGCAACGCCGCTGCCGTTGCCGAGGAGCCAGTTTCCGCTCCGGCCGCGGTCGCGCCGGCTCCTGCTCCGGAGCCGGCCGCCGCCCCCGAGCCGTTCACGCCGCCGGCGCCCAGCCCCGTGCCGAGCACAGTGCCGGATCAGGCGCCGAACGGCGCGCCGAGCGTGGCGGCGGCCACCGCGCCGGCCCCGGCACCGGCCGTCCAAGAGGGCGCCCCGGCGCCGGCAGCTGCGGCGACGTCCCGTGGTCACACCGAGAAGATGAGCCGGCTGCGGCAGACCATCGCCTCGCGAATGGTCGATTCGCTGCACGTCTCGGCCCAGCTCACGACCGTGATCGAGGTCGACGTCACCAAGATCGCGCGGCTGCGCGACCGGGCGAAGGCATCGTTCGAGGCCCGAGAGGGCGTCAAGCTGTCGTTCCTGCCGTTCTTCGCGGTGGCGACGGTCGAGGCGCTCAAGGCGCATCCGACGGTGAACTCCTCGATCGACACCGAGGCCAAGACGATCACCTACCACGACGCCGAGCACCTGGGCGTCGCCGTGGACACCGAGCGCGGCCTGCTCGTACCGGTGATTCACAACGCCGGCGATCTCAACCTGTCCGGGCTGGCCCGCGCGATCGCCGACGTGGCCGACCGCACCCGGGGCAACAAGATCAGCCCGGACGAGCTGTCCGGCGGCACGTTCACGCTGACCAACACCGGCAGCCGGGGCGCCCTGTTCGACACTCCGATCCTCAACCAGCCGCAGGTCGGCATCCTGGGCACCGGGGTCGTCGTCAAGCGGCCGGTCGTGGTGAGCGATCCCGAGCTCGGCGAGACGATCGCGATCCGGTCGATGGTCTACCTGGCCCTGACCTACGACCACCGCATCGTCGACGGCGCGGACGCCGCCCGATTCCTCGGCACGGTCAAGGACCGCCTGGAAGCGGGCAACTTCGAGCGAGCACTCGGCATCGTCTAGGAGGCCGCTGAACAATGCATGCTCTGCTGCGCGACGCCCAGGCACGCGATCTGCTGCGTTGTCGTCGTCGCCGATACAACAGCGGTATCGGCTCCTCCTCCGCCTTGCAGCTCACGCACCTGGCCGCCGCTCGCGACGAGCGGCATTATTCAGCGGCCTCCTAATGCGCGTCCTGGTTGCGGGCGCGTCCGGACTGATCGGCACCGCGCTCGCGACGTCGCTGCGCGGTGACGGGCACGAGGTGCGGCGTCTGGTGCGCCGCCCGTCAGCGCAAGCCGACGAGATCGAGTGGCACCCGGACAGCCGTGAGCTGCCATCGACGGCGCTGACCACCATCGACGCCGTGGTGTGCCTGACGGGCGCACCGATCCCGATCCGCCGGCCCAGCACCGCGCTCAAGGCCAAGCTGCGCGCCAGCCGCATCGACGCCGTGGCCACGCTCGCCGAGGCGATCGCCGCCAGCGACCGTCGTCCGCCGCTGATCGCCGCCTCGGCGGTCGGTTACTACGGCGACAAGGGCGATGCCGAGGTCGACGAGTCGGCGCCGTCCGGATCCACCTTTCTCGCCGGCCTGTGTCGTGACTGGGAGGCGGCCGCCGAACCGGCCAGCGTCGCCGGCGCACGTGTCGTGTCGTTACGCACCGGCATCGTGCTCGCCCGCAACGGTGGCCTGCTCGCGACCCTGCGCCCCCTCTTCTGGCTCGGCCTCGGCGGTCGGCAGGGCAGCGGGCGGCAGTTCCTGCCGTGGATCTCGCTCGCCGACGAGGTGGCCGCGATCCGGTTCCTCATCGACTCCGACGTCAGCGGGCCGGTCAACCTGACCGGGCCGAACCCCGCCCGCAACGCCGAGCTCATGGACGCGGTGGCCCGGGTCATGCACCGCCCGGCCTTCGTCGCCGTTCCGGGCTTCGCGCTGCGTCTCGTCCTCGGCGAGTTCGCGGCCGACGTGCTGGGTGGGCAGCGGGCCCGGGCGGCCAAGCTCGCCGGCGCGGGCTTCGAGTTCCGCGACACCGAGCTCGAACCGACCCTGCGCAAGGTCCTTCGCTGAGTCTTGATGTTGTCCGCGCGCGGCGGTGCTATGGAGGCTGTTGCTTTTTGGATGGCTGTGTAGCTGCGTGTCGTTCGGGCGCGCGGGGGTGGGTGTGTGGCAGAACTGCTGGTATGGCCAGGACGTATCGGCGGGTGGATCGTGATCAGGAGTTTCTGCTGCCGCCGTCGATGTTGAACTGGTTGCCGGATGATCATCTGGTGTGGTTCGTGATCGCGGCGGTGCAGCGGCTGGACACTGCCGGGTTTCATCGGCGGGCGCGGTTGGGTGGGGGGGGTCGGCGTGGTTATGACCCGGACATGGTGTTGACGCTGTTCATCTACGCGGTGGCGCGTGGGGTGTCCTCCTCGCGGCAGATCGAGCGGTTGTGTCATACCGATGTGGCGTTTCGGGTCATCTGCGCGCAGGACGTGCCCGATCACACGGTGCTGGCCCGGTTCGGTAGGGATCACGAGGCGGCGTTGACCGGCCTGCTGGGCGAGTCGCTGGTGCTGGCCGCCGAGTTGGGCATGGTGTCGTTGGGGGTGGTGGCCTTTGATGGCACCAAGATCGCAGCGAACGCGTCGATGGCCGCCAACCGCGGCGAGGCGCATCTGCGCAAGCTGGCTGAGCAGTTCGTGTCCATGGCCGCGGTCACCGACGAGGCCGAGGATGAGCTGTTCGGCGAGGACAACCGCGGCGATGAGCTGCCCGAGCCGGTTGCTGATCGCAGCGGTCGAGCCGAGCGCATCGACCAGGCGTTGGAGCAGATCACGGCGCGCCGCGAGGCCGCCGCGGCCGCCGAGGGTGAGCAGACCGAGCGGGCGCGGGCCTATGAGCGGGCCGCCAGCGAGCAGGGCACCGGGCCGGGGCCGTGCCCGCCGGGCACCGATCCGGTCGTAGTGGCCGGGGCCCGCTGGCAGCGGGAACGCGCCAAGGCCGCCGCCCGCTACGAACGGCTATCTGCGGTGCGCGAGCGAGGGCGCAGGCAGGGCCGCCCCCCGGTGCCACCCGATGAGCATTACCAGGTCCGCACGGCCAAGGCGGCCTACGACGCCGCGCGCGCCGCGGCCCAGAACACTGAGCAGCGCGCATCATCGCCTGGCAAGGGCAAGCAGTTCACCGCGAACCTAACTGACCCGGACTCGCGGCTGCTCAAGACTCGCAACGGCTGGATCCAGGGCTACAACTGCCAGACCGCGACCAGCCAGGATGGGTTCATCCTCTGCGCCCACGCCACCCAAGACGCCAACGACGTCGAGCAGTTCGTGCCCACTGTCAACGACCTCACCGCCACCACCACCGACATGGCCCGCCGCACCGGCCGCGACGATCTCACCATCGGCACCATGATCGGCGACGCCGGCTACGACTCCGACACCAACCTCAGCGCCGAAGGCCCGGACCGGCTCATCGCCGACGCCACACGCCACACCCTCGACCAGCGCGCCGCCACCGACCCGGCCATCGGCGACCCTCCCGAGCACGCCAGCACGCGCGAGCAGATGAACCACCGGCTACGCACCACCCAAGGCCACGCCCTCTACAAGCGCCGAGCCCCGCTGGTCGAAGCACCCAACGCCTGGCTCAAAGACGGTCGCGGCCTACGCACCGGCTTCCTCCGCCGAGGCCTGAGCGCCGCCCAAGCCGAACTCTCCACCGCTGGCGCGGTCACCAACCTGCTCAAACTCGCCACCAACGGCATCACCACCGCCCACCTCCTGGCCCGATAGCCAGCCCGCACCAGCCCAACCCACCGCCAGGACATCCCCCAGCGATCACAGACCGCTGACCGCAGAACCCACAACCGCCCAGCAGCATCGGGCGGTTTCGTGTCTCAGGACGGCTGCAGGGCCGGAACCAGGGAAGCAATGTTGATGGGACTCGGTCCTGAAACGACTAGCCTTTCGTCGTAAACCTTCCCGTATACGGGATCGAGCACGACTACCCGGTAGAACAAACCTGCAGGAAGCAACTCATCACAACCGAGTATTTGCGTGTTGGCCGGAATGGCGCCGGTGGCGTCAAGCTGGATCGGTATGCGACCGTGAACCACAACCATCATTGGGGATGACGAACGGCTGGCGTTCCACCGGCGAGTCGACGCCCTGCGGCGCGGAGAAGTCCTGCGCCAGCGTCAACGTGCACACGCCGTCGGCCGTGGCGGCGCGTGCCGTCAACCGGGGCGTGCCCGACTGCGAGTACCAGCGCTTGAACGCCTCCAGCTGCACGTTGAGCGGGCTCACCGGATTGACGTCGGCGATGGCCTGCGCGAACGCGTCGCACGTCACGGCCTGGCCGTCATGACGCCTGAAGTACTCGGTGATGCCGTGCTCGAAGCCGGTGCGGCCCACCAGCGTCTGCATCATGCGCACCAGCTCGGAGCCCTTCTCGTAGACGGTGGTGGTGTAGAAGTTGTCGATCGCGACGTAGCTGTCCGGACGCACCGGATGCGACATCGGGCCGGCGTCCTCGGGGAACTGCTGCTGGCGCAGGAAGCGCACGTCGTCGATGCGCTTGACGCCGCGCGCCGACGCGGAGCCGGCCATGTCCTGCGAGAACTCCTGGTCGCGGAAGACGGTGAGGCCTTCCTTGAGCGAGAGCTG
>Ga0137415_10002393_pt1 | contig 18719 bp, 13 predicted proteins | sample CZODoug3_1_1_16f_FD_183082 | JGI IMG/M metagenome (GOLD analysis project Ga0137415, IMG submission 183082) | Vadose zone soil fungal communities from Angelo Coast Range Reserve, California, USA - CZODoug3_1_1_16fungal (Hybrid Assembly) | ecosystem: Environmental > Terrestrial > Soil > Vadose...
TGAGGGAATGCCGGCCATGCAACACAGCATCGATGAGAGTGCCCAAGCGGAAGGACGCGCCCCAGGCGATATCCGGCGCATCTATAATCTCGTGGGCGACATCAAGGATGGACCGACGCGGGGCCTCTTGCAGGGGCCGGTCGTGTATTGGGTCGAGACCTTGACGCGCTTCACACTCGATCTCGGGTTTGACACCTTCGTCTTCTGGCCCAGTACCGATCCCATCCACCAGACAGAGCGTTTTGCACAAGAGATCGTCCCCGCAGTGCGTACAGCTGTCGAACGCGCTCGCACGTCCAGCGTAAAGGCAGGATGACGGAGTTGCAGTTGGGATGACCTCGCTTGTCCTCATCACAGAACAGGCTCTCCTCATCGCCCGTCCGTCGACGCGGTGGGCAGTCGAGCAACACATGAAAAGGAAGTCTCCCGACTGTGTCGCTGTCGACCCCTCAGATCCGACGCGCCTGTACTGCGGCACACAGGGCGAGGGGCTGTGGATGAGTCAAGACGGCGGTCGGGCGTGGGACCAGGCAGGGTCGGGCATTTCGCATTCCGAGATCACTTCAGTTGCCGTCGGCCCACCCGAACGCGGACAGCGGCTCGGTGTCGTCTATGTCGGAACGGAACCCAGCACCGTCTTCCGGTCCGACGACGGTGGATCGACGTGGCGGGAACTGTCTGGGCTGCGCATGCTCCCCTCATCCCGGACCTGGAGTTTTCCCCCGCGCCCCGACACCCACCACGTGCGGTGGATTGAGCCGAATCGCACTCGCCCCGGCGAGGTTTTCGTCGCAATCGAAGCCGGCGCGCTGGTCCGGACGCGGGACGGCGGTCAGACGTGGCTCGACCGCGCGCCTGGTGGCCCCATCGATACGCACACGGCAGCCACGCACCTATTGGCACCAAATCGCGTTTATTCGGCGGCGGGGGATGGATATTTCGAGAGCACGGACGCAGGAGACACCTGGGCGCGTCGCGTCGATGGCCTGCAGCATCGGTACCTCGTCGGGATCGCAGTCGATCCCGCGGATCCGAACACCGTGGTCGTCTCCGCCGCGCAAGGTCCCTGGGCAGCCTACCGTCCGCCGAACGCAACGGCCTACGTCTACCGTAAGATAGCGCGCGAGGCCTTTGATCTCGCGATGGAAGGGTTACCGGATGGGCGGGGCACGACGGTGAGTCGTTTCGCGACCCACCCCGATGAACAGGGGGTCATCTATGCCGCCAACAATCAGGGAACGTATCGGTCAGAAGACGCAGGGCGGACGTGGGCGGCGCTAGACATCCCGTGGCCGTCACGGGCGCTGGCGCAGGGTGTGGAAGCGCTGGCCTGCCTTCCCAGTTAGCGGCTCGTTGTTTTATTTCGCCTTGCGATCCCAGGTCCACGCGGGATTCTTCCAGCCTTCCACTCCGTACTCGGCCATACACTGTCCGACGAATTCATGCAGCACATCTAACAGGCCGCGGCGCTTAGCGAGCGTCAGCAGATCCACCCGCATCTGCTCGTGATTGCCTGAGTAGTTGCGCTCATACAACTCATGGCGTCCCCCGAACTCCGTGCCGATCGCGTCCCAGATCAGCTTGAACAGTTTGATGCGCTCCTCTGCGGAAGCATCGGACCCCCGATAGAAGCGGTCCAGTAGCGGCCGGAGTTCATCGTCTTGGAGATCCTTGTAGCTGGATGGCACGACGATCGGGGCTCCCCCTAAGGACAGCTCAAAGATCTCCTTCACGCGGGGCCACGCCAGGGTGGCGAACAGCCGGCCCGCTGCGGCGTATTCCGTTTTCGGCAGAACACTCCCCCCCGGGCCCGGCTGCGGGTCTAAGGCCATCGCCGTCGACAGGGCCCAGATCAAATGGCGCCACCCCAAGACCTCGCCGAGGCTGGCCTGCACTCCCCGATACACCTCGGTCCCGGTCGCCGCCAACCCCTTGGCAAGCAACCCGCACATGAAATCGAGTTTGACCGCCAGGCGTGTGAGCGATTGGAAGTTGTACCGGTTCAAGAATCCGGATGCCGCGTAGAACCCGGTCGCCTTTTCGATGTCGCGGTAGACGAGCACATTTTCCCAGGGGATAAACGCGTTGTCGAACACCAGCACGGCGTCGTTCTCATCAAATCGACTGCTCAGCGGGTAGTCAAAGGGACTGTGCGCGCTCGCCTCATAAGACGTCCGGCAGATGAGCTTCTGGCCGCGGGTCGTGAGCGGGGCAATGAACACCAGCGCGTAGTCTTCTGCTTTTCCCGCTTCCAACTGCGTCGCGCTGTTTTGCGCCACGAATGTAGCGTGCGTGAGTGCCGAACCCGTCGCCAGCATCTTCGCCCCGCTGACGATGATGCCCCCGTCCGTCTCGCGCACCACGTGAACGTAGACATCGGCCACCTCGTGGACGGGCTTGTTGCGGTCGACGGGCGGGTTGACGATGACGTGGTTGAGGAAGAGGATCTTCGTCGCGTACTCCCGGTACCAGGTGGCAGCGTTCTTGGTGAAGGGGGCGTAGAAATCCGGGGCGGCACCCAGTGTCGCCATGAATGATGCTTTGTAGTCCGGGGTGCGCCCCATGAACCCATACGAAAAGCGCGCCCAGGTCACAATGGCCTCGCGGGCTTCGAGCAGTTCTTGGGCGGAATAGCTGGGCTTGAAGAACTTGTGCGTGAGGATGCCTTGGCGGTCAGTTGCCAGCAGCGCGTCCTTATGCTTCGGATCGTGCATCGCGTCATACAGACGCGCGATTGACCGCGCGGCGTTGCGGAACGCCGGATGGGTGACGACGTTTTTGACGCGCTCTCCGTAGATGTAAATTTCCCGGCCGTCTTGTAAGCTGTCGAGATACTGCTGGCCGGTCATCGGCCCCGTGATCAGATCCAGCATCGCCCATCTCCTCCGCGCGGTGCACCGATCGCTAGAGCATCCTGTTCTCGCTCCGTGATGCAACGCCCTGTCCGGCCCTACATCCCTGACCTCAAAGCCTACGGGGACGGCAGAGAACAGGCCTCTGGGATGAGACGGCGAACGTGGGTTACGCATGGACCAGACGCATGTGACAGGAATCATTCTCGCGGGTGGCCGGAGTAGCCGGATGGGACGCGACAAGGCCGCGCTGCCGTTCGGCGACCTCCCCCTCCTGTCGTGGATCGTCAAGAGGGTCGCCACAGTCTGCGATCCGATGATCGTCGTCGCGAAAACTGCAGATGCATACCGCGACTCCGGCGCAACCGTCATTACGGACCGATGGCCCGGCGAGGGGCCGCTCGTCGGCCTGCACGCCGGACTGATGGCCACCCAGACCGAATACGCGGCGGCCGTCGCGTGCGATCTCCCGTTCGTCGACCCTGCGCTGCTCGCCGGGTTGATCACCCTTGCCCCCGGGTGGAGCGCCGTCGTTCCGGACGCACTGGGCAATGTCCATCCCCTCTGTGCCATCTACCACCGCAGCGTCGGCCAACACGCGGAGGACATCCTCACGCGCGGGGGGGGATCGTTGCGGCGTCTGCTTGCCGTTCCTGCGCTTCGCGTGCGCTTCGTCCGAGACGACGAGCTTCGCATGTGGGATCGGCAGCTCAGCAGTTTTACGAACCTCAATACGCCCGAAGAATATGCTGAGGCAACGGCGGCCTGGCGCGAACTAGCGGGCTCATGACTCCACGCGGGGAGGGGATTCCCCAATACACGACGTAGCGGGAGAATGATGAGCCCCCGGATGCCCACGCCGGTCGAGGTCGGCAGTATCGTCGGCAAGACCTTCCGCATCACCTGGTCTGATGGACACCGTTCCACATGTTCGTGGAAAGCGCTCCGCCTGGCCTGCCCGTGTGCGCACTGCCGGGGAGAGTGGGCCGATGGCCGGACAGTGGACCCGTCCTCGATCCGCGAGGACGTCCACCCCATGCGCATCGAGCGCGTAGGCGCCTACGCCCTGCAACCGACGTGGTGGGATGGGCATAACACCGGTCTGTACACCTTTCACATGCTACGGTTTGAGCTCTGCGAGTGCGTGGAGTGTACGGCAGCACGATCCGCGCGGGCCGCTCGCTGACCCTGTGCTATGATGAAATTACACTGCACAATCCATTGAGGAGTCTCTGATGAGCCCTGAGCCTAAAGTCAGCCGCGAACAGGTCCTCGACGCGCTGCGTGGTGTCGAAGACCCGGAGTTGCACAAGAGTATTGTGGATCTGGACATGGTGAAGGACATCCAGATCACAGATGGACGCGTCAATGTCACTGCCCTCCTAACCATCAGCGCCTGCCCGTTGCGGGAGACGATCGTCACCAGCATCCGCGACCGGGTGCGCAGTCTCCCCGGTGTCGGCGAGGTGGACGTGACCCTGGGCGTCATGGACCCCCAGGAACGCCAGGCGCTGATTACTAAGCTGCGCGGGGGCGCCGCGAGCCCCACACGCCGTTCCTCCTTCCTCACCCCCGAATCTCCGGTCAGAGTCATTACCATTGCCAGTGGCAAAGGCGGCGTCGGCAAGTCGACGGTCACGGTCAACCTCGCCATCGCGCTCACTCAGATGGGCCACAAAGTCGGGATCATCGACGCGGACGTCTACGGCTTCTCGATCCCCCGGATGCTTGGCATGCGGGGCCGCCCCACCATGATCGATCAGATGGTCGTCCCGCTCGAGAAGCACGGCATCCGGGTGATGTCGATCGGGTTCATGCTCCCGGACGAAACGGATGCGGTCGTCTGGCGCGGCCCGATGTTGCACAAAGCCCTGACCACGTTCATCAACGAGGTGCACTGGGGCGATGACCTGGACTACTTGCTGCTGGACTTGCCGCCCGGCACCGGTGACGTGTCGATCACCATCGCTCAGACGCTCCCCCAGACCCACATGGTCATCGTCACGACGCCCCAGGCGGCTGCCGTGAGCGTAGCACAGCGCGCGGCGCGCATGGCCGATAAGGTGAATATTGAAGTCATGGGCATCATAGAGAACATGTCCTACTTTCAGGCCGCGCCCGATCAGCCGCCCATCTACATCTTCGGACGGGGGGGTGGACAGCGCCTGGCGGAAGTGCAAGGGGTCCCACTGTTGGGAGAGATTCCGCTTGACCCGGCCATCCGCGAGGGGGGCGATGAGGGTACTCCGATCACTCTCTCCGCTCCCGATAGCCCGGTGGCGAAAGCCTTTCGTACGACGGCCGACAAGCTCATCCGGCGTCTGCCGGTCCCTGTAGCCTGAGGCCTCCTCGGTTCACATCCCGATCAGGTTCAGTTCGAGCTTGTGATAGCCGCGCTCAACGGCGACAATGTCTAAGGGAATCGTGGCGATTTCGTCGACGACGGGGACAGCCTGCGTTTCTTTGGTCAGATCCACTTCTTTGATATAGGTGTGACACGTCTCGCACAGGTTGAGCCGCACGTGCGGGAACTGATCCGTTGAGTGGTAGAGGAGGCGGTCAAACTCTTCCTCCCCGCAGCTCACACAACGCACCCGCTTAAATCGCCACTCCGTAGCGCATAGCGAGCACAGTAAGGTCCGCGACGCGCCGTGCGATTCGGGGCGCAGGACTGACACCTGGGCCTTCGCCCCGCACATCGGGCACACCCCAATCCCCTCGGCGACTTTCCAGTCGATCCCCTCCTCATTCCCGTCCCCGCGCACCCAGTTCGCGAGTCCGGCCGCGTACGGCTGGAGAAAGGCCTTGGGAAAGAAATCAATCGCCCCCGCCTCGTCGGGAGAATCCGGCTGACCGGTATCCTGGAACCAATAGGCATCCAGCAGCGCCTCCCAGCGCTCCGCCGGCACAGACCGCAGAGCCCCCGCCGCCTCCGCGAGCGCGCTCGGTGCGATCCTCTGGACCAGGTCGAGAAATTCTGGAAATTTGGACAGCAATAGATCGTGATGCTGCTCAGCGAACATCTCGCGCAAGGGGAACGGGCCGTCCCTTTCGACCGGGACGTGCTCTGGCTGGACAGGCAGGCCTTCGAACATCGTCTCCTGGAAGGAGATCAATTGCCGGAAAAAGCCCAGCGCGTCCTGCGCGAACGGATACCGCGTCGCGAGGTCCTCCGCGCGGCCACGCTGCTGATCCCATGAAAACCCGAGAATCGTGTTTATAGCCACCGATCGGGTGTTACCGAGGGAAAGCGAGGCGAACGTGGTGATGTGTCAGCTATTTGCCAATCCACCTGCCTTTAGTGACGCGCCTGCGGAGTCGCCGATCGCAGCGCCTTGAGCCACCGCGCATGGTGGGCCTCCGCCCACCGCGCGGACACCGTCCCCTGGGTCATCGCCTTCACACTGCCCGGCGTGACGAACACACCCATATAGATGTGCACGATGAGGGCGCCGATAGCGACAATAGCGGACAGGTCGTGGACGATAAAACCGGCCTGCCGCAGGCCCACGTCGAAGGACCGCGGGAACCACAGGGTCACCCCGGAGAGCAGGAGGAGCACCGCCGAGGCGGACTGGACCCAGAATAACGCCTTCTGCCCAAAGTTGAAGCGCCCGGCATCGGCGACTACTTTCTCATCTCCGGTGACAAACTCCCGAAAGTGCCCGAGCCACCGGCGATCGTCCGCGTCCACCTTCATGTCCTTAAACCATCGGACCAACAACACCGCCAAGGCGGCGAGGAAGACCAGGGCGATGATGGGATGCCAGTAGCGGATGACAGGACCACCGCCGAAGACGTCGGCCAGCCAGAAGAACGGCGGGGAAAACAGCGCCAGCCCAGTGAGCATCACGTAAACAAAGGTGCCGGCGATCGTCCAGTGGACGACCCGGTCGACCATGGGGTACCGCACAATCAGATTGCGTCCGTCGGCGCGCTGGGCCATGGGTCCCCTCGTCAGAGATCTCGCCGTCGTTCTAATCCGCCCTCAGTGCTTCACGTCGTCGTGCCGCGATTCGTCGACCTCTCGCGGTCCATATCGCAGGTAGTGCAGCACCACCCCGACGATGCCGCCGGCGAACACGAGATTGCCCAACCACTTGAGCGGTCCCTTCCAGAGGTTTACGAACGTCACTTTGGGATTGGTGGGTAGGCCGTACAGACTTGTCTCGTCGCCGTGCGGTAACACGTAGATGACATGGGTGCCGCCCACGCCAGAGGGGTTGTAGACGGCCGCGTGATCCAGGCCGTCCGCGGTCAACTGGGCGACTCGTCCCTGGGCCTGGGCGAGCATCTTCTCCCGCGTCCCGAAGGAGATGGCATTGGTCGGGCACGACTTGACGCACGCCGGCTCCAACCCCGCGCTGACGCGGTCCGAGCACAGGGTGCACTTGTAGACCTTGCCAGTGGTCGGGCTGATCCGGGGGACGTCGAATGGGCAGCCCGTCACGCAGAACTGGCAGCCGATACAGTTCTCCTGGACGAAGTCCACGATGCCATTGGAGTACTGCACGATCGCCCCGGGCGCCGGACAGGCCTTCAAACATCCCGGGTCCTCGCAGTGCATGCACTGGTACTTGGTCAACGTCCACAGCAGCCGCCCGTCGCGCTCGGTTTCGTTGAACTTGATGAGCTGCCAGAAGTTGTACTCCAGATCGGGCAGTGTCTGGTACGTCTGCGGGGGTGACTCCCGGATCTCATCGACTTTCAGATCGTTCCACTCTTGGCAGGCCACCTCGCAGGCCTTGCATCCGATGCACACCGAGACGTCGATCAGCTTGGTGAGTTCGGGGACATCCTTGATGCCCGCCGCCGTGTGCGGGGAGGCGGACACCGCTTTGACCTGCAGGGCCGAAGCGCTCGACACTGGGCTCATCGCGTCACACCTTTTCGAGTTTCACGAGGAAGCCTTTGTACTCCGGGCAAAACGAGTTCGGGTCCACGACCGGGGGCGTGGTGATGTTCGCGAGGCTGCCGCCCTGCTTGCCCAATCCAATGAACCCCCAGTGGATCGGCATGCCAATCTGGTAGACCTTCTTGCCCGCGACGGTCATGGGCTTGATCCGCTTGGTCAGCAGAGCGTTGCCCTCGATGTGACCCCGGGCTGAGGTGACCCGGACCCGCTGGCCGTCTTTGATCCCCATCTCCTGTCCCAGTTCGACCGGAATTTCAACGAAGAACTCGGGCATCATCTCGATCGCCCGAGGGTGATTCTTGGTCCAGTAGTGGAAGTGCTCGGTGAGCCGGTAGGTGGTGCCGACGATGGGGAAGTCTTTAGCGGTGCCGAGTACATCCCATTGGGTAGTCTTGAAAATGATGGCCGCGGGATTGCGGCTCTGCCCGCCCGGGTGCATCGGGTTGTCGACTGGGGACTCCACAGGCTCGTAGAACTCCGGGAACGGCCCTTCTTTAAAGATGTCCCCGGGGGCAAACAGCCGGGCGACTCCCTCGGGGAGCACGATGAACGCACCCGCGCCCTTCTCCGGGTCTGACGTTCCAGGGTAATCCGGCACATCACCCACCCAAGCCTTGCCGTTCCAGACAATCGCCGGGCGGGTGGGATCCCACGGTTTCCCCTGCGCATCTGCGGATGCGCGATTGTACATGATCCGGCGGTTCGCGGGCCAGCTCCACGACCAGGAGGAGAACCGCCCCAATCCTGTGGGGTCCTCGGTACTGCGGCGGGTCATCATATTCCCGCCTTCGGTATAGGAGCCGCAGTACAACCAGTTGCCGCTGGAGGTGGTGCCATCGTCTTTCAGCGCACTGAACGACGCTAGCTGCTGGCCGGTGGTCAGATCCTTTCCATTAATCTCCCGAGCGACTTCGTCCTCGGCGGGGGAGAACGGGTTGGTGTAGGACCAGTCCAGACCGAGGACAGGGTCAGGGAAGGTTCCGCCCTCGGCCTTGTAGAGCTCCCGGACCTTCGTGAAGATGCGCCCGATAATCTCCTGGTCCGGCTTCGCCTGGCCGGGGGCATCGAGGGCCTTGTATTTCCACTGCGCCCAGCGCGAGGAGTTGGTGAACGATCCGGACTTCTCGGCGAAGTTGGCCGCGGGCAGGAGGAAGACTTCGGTTTTGACGTCCTCGGTTTTCTTGTCCGCCAGCGCCAAAATCTCCGGCTTCCAGAACGAGGTCGTCTCCGTCTCGAAGTTCTCGGCAACCACGAGCCACTTGAGCTGCGACAGGGCGAACACCATCTTCCGGGAGTTGGGTCCGTTGCAGACGGGGTTCATCCCGAAGTCGACCAGGCCTTCGACCTGCCCTTGCGCCATGTGGTCGTAGATATAGGCCCAGCTCCAGTTCTCCAGTTTGCCGGACTTCGGATCCTCGGGCAGGCGGGGATGAAGCGTGTAGCCGAACTGGTTGGCTTTGGTGGCAGCCGCGCCATAGAAGGCCTTGAGCTGGCTCGTGAACAGCTTGGGCGTGTTCGACCAGAAGTTCACCGAGTTAGGACGCAGCGGCTTGGGCACGGCGACCTTCAAGTAGTCCTCCATATTCAAGTGCGCCGCCTTGGGAATCGGCATGTAGCCCGGGACGTTGTGATAGCCCATCCCATTGTCCGTCCCGCCCTGGATGTTCGCGTGGCCGCGAAGCGCGTTCACGCCACCGCCGGGCATCCCCACATTCCCCAACAGCAGCTGGAGCATCGCGGCGGTCTTGATCAGCTGGACCGAGAAGCTGTGGTGGGTCCAGCCCAACGCGTACATAATCGTCCCGGCGCGGTTCGCGGGGTAGGTCGAGGTGATGATCTCCGCCGCCTTCTTGAACGCCTCGGCGTCGCAGCCACAAACCTCAGACACTTTCTCGGGCGTGTAGCGGGAGTAGAACACCTTCATGAGCTGGAAGACCGAGCGAGGGTGCTGGAGGGTCGGGTCGACCTGCGCGTTCCCCTGCGCGTCCACCTCGTACTGCCAGCTTGAGGTGTCGTACTGCTTCTTATCCTTGTCCCACCCGGAGAAGAGTCCGGTCTTTTCGTCGAAGCTGTAGCCCTCTTTCACCATGAACGGGGCGTTGGTGTGCAGCTTGACGTAATCGACCTGGACGTGGCCGGTCTGCAAAGCGTAGTTGATCAGCCCACCGAGGAAGGCAATGTCGGTGCCGGCACGGATCTGGACGAAGTGGTCGGCGACCGCGGCGGTTCGCTGGAAGCGCGGATCCACGGCCACCAGCTTGGCCCCCCGCCGGCGCTTGGCTTCCATGACAAACCGGAACCCGACGGGGTGGTTCTCGGCCGGATTGCCCCCCATCGCCAAGATGACGTCCGCGTTGGCGATATCGGTCCAGCCATTGGTCATTGCCCCGCGTCCGAATGTGGCGGCCAAACTGGCCACCGTGGGGCCGTGTCATATTCGAGCTTGCTGCTCCACCGGGATGACGCCGAGGCCCGCCCGGAAGGCCTTCTGGATCAGATAGTTATTCTCGTTGGAGTCGGTGCAGCCGCCGACCACGGCCATTGCGGTCAGAGCGTTGATCGTCCGCCCCTTGTAATCTTGCGTGATGAGGCGGTGATCGCGTGTCTCTTTAATCAGGTGGGCAATGCGGTCAATGGCCCAATCCCAGGACTTTTCCTCGAAGTGGTCCGCCCCCGGCGCGCGGTACAGCATTTTGGTCATGCGCCGCTCGTTGACGATGTCGTCCCGCAGCGTCGCGCCCTTGGAACACAGCGTGCCGCGGTTGATCGGGCTATCCGGGTCCCCTTCGACGTGCACCACGGTGGTGCCGGTGACGTTGCGCGAGCGGTCGCCCAGGGTATGGATGATGACGCTGCACCCCACCGCGCAGTATGGACACACACTCCGGGTCTCGGTGGTGCGCTCGATTTTGAGGGTGCGGGCTTGAGCTGCAGCGGGCTTGACGTCGAAGCCGAAGACGCTTACCGCCGCGCCAACCACCCCTCCGGCCACCCCTGTGGTGAGGAATGTGCGGCGCGTAATCGTCGGAACACTCATCGTGCTCCCCCTCCCTGGGCTTGGGAGTAAATAGACGGTAGGTTTGGTGTCATTTTAGGCCTGAGCGGGTGCTCCCTGTCAAGGCGCGACCGACGATGGCCGATGGGCAAAGAGCAGAGGAGTGCACTGCCAGACCGGAGAACTCCCATACACTTCGGCATGTCCTCTCCCCGGGCACCTGGAAAACGAGCATGGCACCCCCTCTGAGCGATCGGGGCGACCACCGCCCCGCAGCCAAAACCCCCGCAGAGGTGTGGGTGGTCAAAGAAGGCCGGGGACAAACACGATCAGACCAGCTCGCAACTGAAGAACCCCTCGAGATCCGCCTACTCGCTGGACCCGCAAAGCAAACCGTCGCCGTGACCATGCGTACCCCCGGCGCCGACTTCGAACTGGCGGCCGGGTTCCTGTTTGGCGAAGGCATCCTGCACGCGCGCGATGAGATTGCCCGAATTGCCTACTGCTTCGATGCGGAGGTCCCGTCCGATCAGCAATACAACATCGTGAATGTCTCGCTGCGCGCAGACGCGCTCCCAGATCTTGCCACACTCGAGCGGCATTTCTACACCACCAGCGCGTGCGGGGTGTGCGGCAAGGCCAGTCTGGACGCCCTGCGGGTACGGGGCTGCCCCGTCGCCTCCCCCGGACCTGAAGTGAGCGCCGAGGTGGTCACCTCCCTTCCCGACAAGCTCCGCAAAGCACAAGGAATTTTTGAGATGACGGGCGGGCTCCACGGCGCGGCTCTCTTTGATGTCCACGGCGACCTCGTGGCGGTACGGGAAGACGTTGGCCGACACAATGCGATGGACAAGCTCATCGGCTGGGCACTGCTGGACGGACGCCCTCCCCTCGCAAACCATATCGTGATGGTCAGCGGACGCGCCAGCTTCGAGCTACTGCAGAAGTGTGCGGTAGCCGGGATCCCCATCTTCTGTGCCGTGTCGGCGCCGAGCAGTCTGGCGGTGATGGTCGCGCGCGACTTCGGCTTGACGCTGGTGGGCTTCCTGCGTGGTGAGCGCTTTAACATCTACGCGGGGCACGAGCGGATTCGACTCCCCGTCCTGACGTCATCATCGGGCGCCTAATCCAGAGGGCCAATCCTGAGGGTCGCCACGCGCCGCAGCGCGCCTGAGCCGACCCGTCTGCCCCTCCTCCCTCGCCAACTCTGACACGACAATGGCCCAACAAATCGAAGAGGCATTTGCTCATCTGATCGCGCTGGCCCAAGCCCTCCCCGCCGAGCGCGTTTCGGTGCGGGCGGCGTTGGGCCGCGTGGCGGCAGCCAATGTCACAGCCGCGCGCCAGCTTCCCGGCTTCAGACGGGCGGCGATGGATGGATACGTGTGTCACGAGGCAGATCTCTCCGAGGTTTCGCGTGAGCAACCGGTGAGATTGCGCATCAGTGGGGAAGTCCGGATGGGCGAGGGGCCGCAGGACGGCCCGAACCGAGGCGAGACGTGGTCCATCACGACTGGGGGTGCGATTCCCTCGCGCGGGGACCGGGTGGTCCCGCTCGAAGACGCTCGGCGGCAGGATGGTGTCCTCGTTATCCACCGGCCTCTCGACGCAAAAAAACACGTTGCCGAAGCGGACGAGGAGCTGCCTCTGGGGGCCGTCATTGTGCGGATGGGAGACCTGATCGGCCCGTCTGCCGTGGGCACGATGACGGGCGCAGGCATCCCCGATGTGCTCACCTACCGTCGGCCTCGCGTGGCGCTCATCTCCACGGGAGACGAGCTGATCGACGCGCAGGACATCGCACCATCCGCACCCGCCGGACGCATCGTCAACACAAATGCATGGGTGCTGAAAGGCGAGATGGAGTCAGCGGGCTGCCTCGTCGAGTACCGCGGGATCGTGCGCGATGATCGACAGCAACTGAGCGCCGCCTTTCAGGAGGCGGCAGATAGCGCCTTTGACGTTGTGGTGTCCACGGGCGGAGTGTCGGTCGGCCCCTATGACAGGGTTCCGCGGGCCTGGCTGGACCTGGGCGCGAAGCGGATTGTCGGGCGCGTGGATCTCAAACCTGGCGGTCCCTTCTTCGCGGGCCTCCTTGGATCCACATGGGCGATCGGTTTGTCGGGCAGCCCCGCGGCGTTGCTCGCCGCCTACCATCTGCTACTCCGTCCCCTCCTCTGCCGGCTCGCAGGGCACCACTCCTATGTCAGACCCATCACCCCGGTCCGGCTCGCCACTGGTCATGAGCGCAGAGCGGACCGGTTCCGCGTGTTGTGGACCCGCGTCGAGGACAGTGGGAAAGGGGGGTTGGACGGACATGTTCTGACAGACAAGACGCTCGGCATCCTCGGCGGGATGGCCCGCGCGAACGGGTTACTGCTCCTCCGACCGGGGACCCCGCCCTTACCTGCAGGATCACACGCACCCGTGCTGCTGCTCGACCGGCCAGAGGATCGGCAGGAATTTCACGTCCCCACAGCACATCCCGCTCCGCTGATCATCGGGGTGGTGGGAAGTTCAGGCGAGGGCAAGACCACTGTGATCGCAGGACTCCTCCGTCGCTTGCGGGAGGCTGGTGTCCGGGGCATCGCTGTCAAGCATGCGTCTCACGGATTCGCTTTTGACCAACCGGGAACAGACAGCGCTCGGATGTTCGAGGCGGGCGCGGGCGTCGTCCTGGTGGCCGGACCGAATGAAGCGGCGGTGCGCTTGCAGCTCGACGGCCGACCCCTCGAACGCGAGAGGGCCATTGAGATCGCGATCGCCGCAGCGCAGCATCTAGATGGGGGTCCCCCTCAGGTCGTCCTCGTGGAGGGCTTCCGTCACCCCGGCCGATTGGTCTTGCGCGTGGGCACGGCAAAGCCCGAGGCGCAGCACGACCCTGTCTGGATGGATCTTCCCTCGGTCTCCTCTGTTGCTCCACAGGAAATGGAGCGCGCGCTCGATCGACTGGCGGTCCTCCTCGTGGAGAAAATCGGGGTACCATAGCCTCAGCGCACGACGGCGACTGACACGAATTCCAGACCGCACGATCTGCTCCATCTAAAACAGCAGGGCCAGGAAATCGAAGTGGGGAAAGTCCACCCATCGATGCATGAGGAACGGAAGGTCATCACCATCCTGGCCTCCGACCTGACCGGCTCCACTCATCTGGGGGAACGGCTTGACCCAGAGGAAGTGAAGCTGATCATCGGGGAAGTGGTGGGCCGCTTCATCCGCATTGTCGAGGAATGGGGCGGTACAGTGAAAGACATCGCCGGAGACGGTCTCTTGGTGCTCTTCGGCGCCCCCGTGACCCATGAGGATGACGCCGAGAGAGCGGTCCGCGCCGGGCTACAAATCGTGCAAGAGGCCCGGCGGTACGCGGACGAGGTCGTGCAAGCATGGGGGGTGAGTGGTCTCGGAGTGCGCGTGGGGATTCATACCGGGCCCGTGGTCCTTGGCTCACTCGGAGTCAGCGGAACCCACCAGACGGCGGCCTACGGAGACGCCGTCAACACGGCGGCCCGTCTGCAAACCGCCGCCCAGCCCAATTCCGTCCTCGTGGGAGAAACAACGCAGCGGACGATCGAGCCGCTGTTTAGCTGGGGACCCGCGCAACAGCTGTCCCTCAAAGGGAAAGTCCAATCGGTCACCGCGCATGAGGCTACCGCCGCCCGGGCTGCGGCGCGCAAGATCCGCGGACCCGCGGGCGCTCAGACCCGTTTTGTCGGTCGCGAACGCGAACTCGCGGCGGGCCGTGAGGTGATGGATACCGTCCTCGGCGGCTCCGGGCGCGTGTTGTTCATAGTCGGCGAGCCCGGGATCGGCAAGAGCCGCCTGGCTCTCGAGTTGCGTGAACACTTCCTGGCGTCGCCGTCGGCGCGCGGGCGGCCGCAGTGGCTGGAGGGCCGCTGTGTCTCCTACGGGGAGGCGCTGCCGTACTGGCCCTACCGAGACTTGATCAGGGAGTGGCTCGCGGTCGGCGCATATGAACCAGAGATGCGCGTCCGCGTGACGCTGCGCCGTAAGACGGAACGTCTCTTCCCAGACCGGGCAGCGGAGATCTACCCGTATCTGGGAGCGATGTTAGGTGTGGCATTAGAGCCAGAGGCCGCTGCGCGACTGGCTCAGATTTCGCCCGAGGCCCTGCAATACCGGACCTTTGAGGTCATGCAGACACTCGTAGAGAGACTGGCCGAGGACGGACCGGTCGCGCTGGTGATCGAGGATCTCCATTGGGCAGACCCGACCTCGCTGCAGCTGACCGATCGGTTGCTGCCGCTCACCGAGACCGCCGCCGTCATGCTCGTGATCACACAGCGTCCGGAGCGCGATCATCCCTCCTGGGGCGTCAAGGAGCGCGCAGGACGTGAGTATCCCCATCGCACCGAGGAGCTCACGCTCGAGCCGCTCTCGGGGAATGCCGACCGGGAATTGCTCCGATCGCTGATCCCCCCCGACGTCCTGCCCGTGGATGTGGAGCGTCAGATTCTCGCACACGCCGAGGGCAACCCCTTCTTCTTAGAAGAACTCTTCCGCGCGCTCGTCGACTCCAGCGCGCTGGTCGCCGACGCGGAGGGCTGGCGTTTTGTGCCGGGCGTCCCCCTCGCCATCCCACAAACAGTCGAGAAGGTCATCCTGGCCCGTCTTGACCGTCTGAGTTCCCACGACCGCGAAGTCTTGACGGCGGCGTCAGTCCTTGGACGCCGCTTCAGCCTTCATCACCTTGAGGGCGTGGCCGGTGGTAATGGATCGGTGCAAGATGCGTTGCACGAACTGCAGAGACTCGACCTTCTTCGGGAAGGACGCCGGTGGCCAGAGCCCGAGTATCGATTCAAACATGCGCTGATCCAGGAGACGGCGTATCGAACCCTCCTCACCGACCAGCAAGCGCGGCTCCACAGGCGGGCAGCCGAGTGGCTGGAGCAGCACTACGCCGGCCACGAGGACGAGGCCCTCGGATTGCTCGCGCACCACTGGCTGGCCGCACGCGATGAGGAAAAGGCCACGGTGTGTCTGCTGCGCGCCGGCGATAAGGCACGTCAGGAGTACGCTCTCGACGAAGCCATCGAGCACTACAAGGCCCTTCTCCCCCTGATGGAGCGGCGGGGAGAGAAGCAAAGCATGGCGTTGGTTCTGTTCAAGCTCGCGCTGGCACTACACACCTCTCTGCGGTTTGCCGAGGCGAATGCGGCGTACCAGCAGGCGTTCACGTACTGGACACCGCCCCCCGCCTGGCGCGGCACACCGTCGGCGAGCCTGCGCGTGGCGACGAGCTATCTGCCGAACGATCCGGACCCGAACTCGGCCATCGCCTGGCCGAATATCCAGCTGTGCATGCAGCTGTTTGATCGTCTTGTGGAAGCGTGGCCCGAACGCACGATTGTTCCCTCCCTGGCAGAACGCTGGGAGATTTCTGACGACGGGTTGCAATACGTGTTCCACCTGCGTCCGGGGCTGTTCTGGTCGGATGGAGTCCCGCTGACTGCCCATGATGTGGAGTATGGGATCAAACGCGTGTTGGACCCCCGCAGGCCCGGATCCTCCGTGGCCATCTACTTCGCACTCGAGAACGGCCAGGACTTCTACCTGGGGCACAACCGCGATGCGCACCGGATCGGCGTCCGCGCACGCGATGACCGCACCGTGGAGTTCCGGCTCGTCGCGCCGGCGCCCTATTTCATGAGCGTCATGAACCGGCCCGACAGTGCACCGCAACCCAGGCACGTCATCGAAAAGTATGGCGAGGAGTGGACGAAACCGGAGTACCAGATCGTCAGCGGTCCCTTCCGGCAAGCCGAACGCGCAGACGGCCGATTGGTGTTGGTCCGTCAGGAGGGCTACCGAGGGACGCGACCCGGTAACGTCCGCCGCGTGGAATTCCAGCGGGAGGCGATTCCCGCGGCGATGGGTCCGTACCAAGAGGGCAATGTCGACATGGTCATGGTCCGCTACACGCCCCGGATCGCCGACCTGACGCCCGCCCGGGAGGACGTCAAGCTAGGCCCGCCCGCATGGTCGGGTTACCTCGCCTTCGACCATCACCACCCGGTCCTGTCCAATGTGGAGTTCCGGCGCGCCCTTGCTCATGCCATTGACCGCGCCGCCTTGGAGCGTGTAGTCCAGCCAAACCTCGTCGTCGCCACTGGAGGAGTAGTACCGCCCGTGCTCCAGGGACACACCCCCGACATCGTGCCACGTTTTGACCCTGAACGAGCGCGGGGGCACCTGGCGCAATCCGGCGTGGGGGCGGAGATCACCGTTGGCGCTCTCGACGAATGGCAGCCCATCATCCGGGCGGTCATCGACTCCTGGCGCGCGGTGCTGGGCCTGCGCGTGACACTGCGCACGTGGAGCGCGACCGAAGCGTTGGGAATTAAGCGTCTGTGGGACCACGTCCCGATCGCCGTCACGGGGTGGCTACCCGGCTATCCAGATCCGGAGTATTACCTGCGCCTTCTCTTTCACTCCGACAGCAAGACAAATGAAGGCGGCTTTTCCTATCCGCCGTTTGACGAGTTGATCGAACGTGCACGGCAGGAACGCAGCGACCAGTCTCGGCTCGAACTGTTTCACGAGGCCGATCGCATGGCGGTAGCCGACCGGGTCGCGCTGATTCCCCTTGTGTATGGGCGGAGCATGGCCTTCGTGCAGCCGTGGGTGAAAGGCTGGTGGGAATTCGGGAAGTCTTGCTCTTCTTTCGCGGATCTGGTCGCCGGATCAAAGAACGCACCGTAGCCGACGGCGGTCACCGGGGGGGCGCGACTGAGACGAGCAACCCCGCGAGGGTAATTACAACGCAGAGGAGGGCCACCTCTCGCGCCCACCAACGTGGCCGCCGATCGAGTGGGACCCTCCTAGCCGCCATCGCGAGCAGTAGAATGGCGACCAGCACACCGAGTTTCACGACCAGCGTTCGACCGTAGGCGGTAGCGGTCAGATCGCGCAGGCCACTGAAGTGTTGCAGGGCCATCACTGTCCCGGTGGTGATCAAGACCGTCAGTGACACCACGGCAATTCGGGCGGCTCGCGTTGTGAGCTCGCGATGGCGCACGGTAACTCCGGGCAATCGCCAGACGCCGAGCAGCCCCAGCAGCGCCCCCACCCACAGACCCATCGCTGCTTCATGCAGGGTGTTGATGAGGAGGCCGAACCACACCGGGCGGGTCCCAACGGCGTGGGCCGCCTCCCCGTCGACCACGGCCACTGCAGCACCGAGGAAAAGGACGATCCACGCCGTCCGGCCTTCGCGGACGTGGGCGTTGCGCGCGGCGCCGACGAGCGCCCAGAGCAAGACGGCCGCGCCTAACCGCTGCGCCAGCACGCGGCCGAAGCTCGAATCCAGCACCCCTCCCACGAGCTCAAGGTCGAACCACGCCGTCGCGCCGCCGCTCAAACTTACGGTCTGGGCCATCAGCGCGAACGGCTCGGCAAGTAGCAACGCGATCACGCCTGTTCCAATCAGCCGCCATACTCGGCGCTCAGCGGGGGCATCCATCTACGACCTCTTGGCTGTCACAATAGAGCCAAGCCACGATGATGCTTGAAGGTCCGCCCTTATCGGCTCGAAAGCCCTTCCCTTGCCCGTACAATGTCCGTACGGTATCGTTGTTAAGAAAGGACACTCGCCATTCCTACGTCTTCAGCAACGCGTGATGATCGCATCGAGCTCCGCGCCTCTCGCGAACAGAAGCGCATTCTCGCTGCCGCCGCCGCGTACGGGAATGGGCGCTTTGTGGAAGACGGCTTCGATGGCCCTGGCCGCGGACCGGTAGGCCTTGCTGTCGATGGGCGTCATATAGGGCTCGCCGCCATGGTGCTCTTCGGCCCTGACGGTGACGCCGGCAGGCGCGATCTGTTGGAAGTAAGTAAGCAGCTTTTCGGTGATCCTTGCGGCGGATTGGTTGGGCACCAGGCGCGCAGAGATCTTGGCCGTAGCCTTGGAAGGCAGGACGGTCTTGGCCCCCTCGCCGGT
>Ga0137415_10002394_pt1 | contig 18711 bp, 17 predicted proteins | sample CZODoug3_1_1_16f_FD_183082 | JGI IMG/M metagenome (GOLD analysis project Ga0137415, IMG submission 183082) | Vadose zone soil fungal communities from Angelo Coast Range Reserve, California, USA - CZODoug3_1_1_16fungal (Hybrid Assembly) | ecosystem: Environmental > Terrestrial > Soil > Vadose...
AAGCACGCAGCGCCTACGAGCGGGAATTCATACTGCGGAAATTGCAGGAGCATCGCTGGAACATGACGCAAACGGCCACAGCTCTTGGCCTGGAACGCAGCCACCTGTACCGCAAAATGAAGTCTCTGGGAATCGCTGCCCCCGACTAAAACTTGCCGAACCAGTAGCGTAACCGTCACGCTTCGCACATTTCTCGTTTCCCGCGAGCCTGCGAATTCGTGTAAAATCCTTCCAACCGGTGTCTCACTTTTCGGAAGACGGACTGGATCAGCGGAGCTCGCGAGGACGCTCATGATCCACCGCCGCTTCATTCACTGAAACTCTGCACCAGCCTCACCGGCCGGCCCATCCCTTTAGGACGCACGTAGGAAACTGGGAGAGTCCCGATGATGAGAATCGCTGTTTTTTTGACGGCCATCTTGACCGTCTCCGTTTTTACCGCGCAGGCGCAGATCACCATCACAGAATCAGGCCGCGAATCTCACTTCGTGCCACAATCGCGGGCATTTCTCCCGCATAACTGGGTGCGCGGGTATACGGATTTCTCCGTGGCGCCGTCGCACAACGAACCGGATCTCGGACGTTGCATGTTTCCTCAGCCAGCCAGTGCGGGCGGGACAACCTCCACGTGCACGGCATACGCACGCTATCTATTAAGCGGATACATTGAGTTTCAGCCGCTGGGCCGCACCGTGGCGCGACACTTCTTTCTATTCTTCGAACCGAAATTCAGCTTTGGAAGAAATATCCCCCAACTCACCTACACTGCATCCATGGTGCCGATTGCTTACGATCGTTCGATTGGAATCGGTTTCCAGTTGCCGAAAAACTTCGAATTGCGCGCGACACAACACCAGGTGGATTGGCTCGGGCGTTATAGCAGGTCCCTGGGCACGGCAGACCTTCGCACCAATGGCCCTAATGGTCTCTATGCCACCTTTGGCGTGCGCTGGTCTTTCGGAGGATATGGGCGCCAGGGAGCCCCGTCGGACCATTAGTCCCGCAATCTAAAAACCCTGGGCTTCTTCACTATGGCAGGACCTGAATTCGCGATCCTTCCTAGACGAGTGTTTTTCATTCTTTTTCTTCCAACTCGCTGGCAAGCCCTTCCAACTGGTAACGCCAGTCGAGTTCACGCACCTTTTGGGGATTTTCCCGCCAATCCGGTGTTACTTTCACGAACAGTCCCAGGTAGATCTTGCTGCTGAGGATCGCCTCTAGCTCTTTGCGGGCTTCCGTTCCAATTTTTTTGAGCATCTCGCCTTTGTGGCCGATCAGTATTTTTTTCTGCGAATCGCGCTCCACGTTCATGATCGCTTCAATGCGCAACAGCTTGGGAGTCTCCTCATATTTTTCAACCACTACCGCCAGCGCGTAAGGCACTTCGTGGTACATCACCTGAATGGCCTTCTCGCGAATGATCTCCGCGGCCAGGAATCGTTCCGGCTGGTCGGTCACCTGATCTTCCGGAAAGTACGGCTCTCCCTCCGGCAACTGCTTCAGAATCTCGTCAAGAAGTTCTTCACACCCCGCGCCCTGCAGCGCGGAGATGGGCAGGATCGCGGCAAAATCGAAGGCTTTCGCAAAAGCATCAATCAGCGGCAGAAGTTTGGGCTTCGGCAAACGATCGACTTTGTTCAGCGCCAGAATCGTTTTTCCGCGAAACCGCTTGGCTTTCTCCAGCAGCAAATCGTCCGCATGCGGATGCATCCGGCTGGCATCGACCATCAGCAACAGCACGTCGATCCCCTCTAGCGCTGCCGCCACTTCCTGCATCATCTGCCGTCCCAGCGCCGAATCGGCTTCGTGCAGACCCGGCGTGTCGATAAAGACGATCTGCCCTTGCGGCTTGGTCACAATTCCCTGAATGCGATTGCGCGTGGTCTGCGGTTTGGAAGTAACGATCGCGATCTTCTGCCCGACCAACCGATTCACAAGGGTGGACTTCCCCGCATTCGGCCGCCCCACAACGGCTACAAACCCCGAACAGAACTCTTTTTTCTCTGGCTTTTCTTCGCTCTCCACTGGTCACTCTTCTCTGCTCTTTCGCGTCTTCGGTGTCGGAGTTTGATGCCTGCTTGCGTTCCTGCTTCTGCGAACATTACCGCTTCGTGGGGACAGCCTTCATCTGCTTGCGAATCCGCACGCGCAACACTTTTCTCTGGTTTGCTTCCAGGACTTCGAAGCGATGATCCGCCAGCTCGATTTTGTCACCTGGCGCGGGCACTTTGCCGGAAACATGGCTCAGCAAACCTGCAAGAGTGGTCACCGCCTCATCCGTCTTGTCGCCGAACTTCACGCCAAGTAATTCCTCGACGTCGCCGATTGGCATGCTGCCGCGCATGACTAGACCGCCATCCGGTTCGCGCACCACATCCGGCGCCGGAGGCCTTCCTGCGTTTCCGCTTTCGCCGACGATCTCTTCCACCAGATCTTCCACGGTCGCGATGCCCGCCACGGTTCCATGCTCGTCGATAACCACCGCCAGCGGCTGGCCTTTCTGGCGCATTTCGCGCAATAACTCCGAACCAATCTTCGTTTCCGGGATGAAGAGAACGGGTTTGACCAGTTCACGCACCTTGCGCTTCAGCAAATCCTGGTCCGCGATTTGCAAAAGGTCCTGCGAGTGTACGACGCCGAAAATATCGTCGAGCGTTTTCTCATACACGGGAATCTTATTCAATTTCGTCTCGACAACTTTCGCGTGCAGATCTTCGAGCGTGGCCTCCGCCGGAATGGCCACAATGCTGGGCCGCGGAGTCATCACTTCGCGCACCCGCTTGTCGCTGAATTCCACGACTTGCTCGATCAAGTCCGCTTGTTCCGGCTCGATGATGCCTTCTTCTTCCGCGGCTTCCACCAGCGCTTCGATGCCCTCTTCGGTACGCTGCTCCTCGGTCTTCTCGGCCTCGTGCTCCGAAATTCGGGCCAGCGATTCCGCGCCTTCCAGGAACACGCGCACCGGCCAGACGAACCACATGGCCCCGCGAACCAGCGGCAGAAGAGGCAGCAGCCAGCGCCCTGTAGTGCGGTACAACAACATGTCCGGAATAAAGTGCATCGCAATGACGACTTCGAGCACAAGAAATACGAAGAACTCGACGAAAGATTCCCATGTACCCGGAACGAAGTACACCACCCCTCGCGTCGTTTCCAACACCAGGAACGCCAGCCAGAAGTGCCCGAGGATTCGGAATGTCCGCCCGCCGCTGCGGCGATTGATCTTCAGTTTTGGCTCGATCTCCGCTTCAAAGATTTCCAGGTGTTGGTGGATGCGGCCCGTAGTCATGCGGCCCAGTTCGCGGTAAATCAGCGTCAGGTAGGAGAAAATGGGCAGGGTAAAAGCTACCAGCACGACGCTCAGCGCGTAGAGCAAGCTTAAATTCATCACGCCAGTCCGAGCCGTTTTCGCAGCTTCCGCTCGATTCGGTCCATTTCGCCGCGATCGGTTTCGTGGTCGTAGCCCAGCAGATGCAATACGCCGTGAAGAATCAGCACTCGAAGTTCACTCGAAAGTTCCCGACCATGTTTTTTCGCGTAGCGCCGCGCCGTCGCCGGAGAGATAGCAATGTCGCCGAGGTATTCGCCGGGCTTCACCATCTTTGATCCGCGCCGCAGCCGCACCGGCCGCCGCGGCGCCAACGTGGGGAAAGAAAGCACGTCGGTAGGACCCTTCTCCTTGCGAAACTTCTCATTCATTAGCGCGATCCCTGCATCGCTGACCAGGCAAACCGTCAGGCCCGCTTCCTGCAACCCCAGTTCGCTTTTCACGCGGCGCAGAAAAGATTCGAGTGGACGCCGCGCCAGGCGTACCGCCCGCTGGCGGTTCACAATCATCCTTGCTGTATTTCTTTTTCCCGTTCTTTACCGGATTCTCTCGCTGGCGTTCCTGCTTTGCCGTTCGCGGTGTTTCCGCCGCGCTGCGGGTGAACTACATCATACTCTTCATAGGCGCGGATAATCTGCTGCACCAGGTTGTGCCGCACCACATCCTTCTCTCCGAACTGCACCACGCCGATCCCCTCGATCTTCCCGCAAACTTCCAGCGCTTCGACCAAGCCGGATTTTCTTCCTTGCGGCAGGTCGATCTGTGTCACGTCGCCGGTAATCACCGCCTTGGAGTTAAAGCCCAGCCGCGTGAGGAACATCTTCATTTGCTCACTGGTAGTGTTCTGCGCTTCGTCCAGAATCACAAAAGAATCATTCAGCGTGCGGCCCCGCATGAAAGCCAGCGGCGCAACTTCAATGATTCCTTTTTCCAAAAAACGCTCCAGCTTGTCCGCGTCCAACATGTCGTAAAGCGCGTCGTACAGCGGCCGCATGTACGGATCTATCTTCTGCTGCAGCGTGCCCGGCAGAAATCCCAGCCGCTCGCCTGCTTCCACCGCGGGCCGCGCCAGGATGATGCGGTTCACTTGCTTCGTCAGCAGTGCGCTCACCGCCATCGCCACGGCGATGTACGTTTTCCCGGTGCCGCCGGGACCGATGCCGAACATCATGTCGTGCTTCTCGATCTCTTCCATGTACCGCTTCTGGCTGGCGTTCTTCGGCGTTACTTGTTTCTTGCCAAAGGAGCGCACCCGGCTGTGCTCAAACATTCCGCGCGGCGATTCGTGCGGCTCCTCCGTCGCCACGCGCATCAGCGATTTTACTTCCGCGGCGGAGAGTGTGCGTCCATGCCGGGTTAGGTGGTTGTATTCCTCCACGATCTTCACGGCCTGGTCGACGCAGTCCTGCTCGCCTTCGATGGTCAGCCGCGTGTCGTGGAGATGGGTGCGCACGCGCAGCGCATCTTCGAGCACGCGCACATTCTCATCCAGCGTGCCAAAGAAGGGTTCGATTTGCCCAGAAATGTGTACGGTACGTCGCATCCAATTGGAAGGTTTTCCTGTTACCGGAACCGGGTGGCCGATGGGATTCCTCCTGTTTGTGCGTGGCCGCTTTGCGATTCACTCAGGGAGAAACTCTTTACACCCTAGCGCAGCACTCCGTCGCGGTCAAGTTAAGGGTGCATGACACGAAACCACGCCGTTTCAGACGGAGTGGGCGCTTCATTACTGTGATTCCTTCCTTGCCAGCGCAGCTTGGATCGCTTTTTCGGCCACCGGCGCCATCACCGCGTAGCCCGCGGAGTTCGGATGCAGCCCATCTTCGCTGAGCTCCTTCTTGAGCAAGCCCTGGTCATCCACAGTCGCCGGGAAATAATCGAGGTACACGTAGCCCTTCTCCGCCGCATACTTTTTAATCCAGGCGTTCAATTCCAGAATCTTTTCCGGCGGACGCTTGATGCGCACATCGAGTGGATTGCCATCGCGGTCCTGCCCATAGTTGCTCACCGGCAACACCGAGGACAGCACTGCGCGAATGCCATTGGCGCGGGCCAGCTCCGCCATCGACGCGAGGTTCCCTTCCGTTTCCTGCAGCGCGATCGGACCGGTATTCCCCGCAAGGTCGTTGGTGCCCGCCAGAATCACCACCACCTTCGGCTGCAGCGCGATCACGTCCGCGCGAAATCGCAGCAACATCTGCGGTGTCGTCTGCCCGCTAATTCCCCTGCCGATGTATGGCTTCCCCGGAAAAAATGCGCCGAACCGGGCCTGGACCCACGCGTCCGTGATGGAATCGCCCATGAACACCACGCGCTGTTCATTCTTCGCTGGAGCCGCCACGCCTGCATTGGCATCCCGATAGCGCGCGAGATCCGGCCAATCCTTCAGCCGTTTCTCCTGCGCCTCCAGCCTCGCCTTGGCTTCCGCCAGCTCCGGGCAATCTCCCGCCGGCTTCGCTGGCTCTTGTGTCTGCACCTGCGCAAATAGCCCGCTGGCACACACGGCCAGCGTCACGACTAGACGAGCAGTCAACTTGAAAACAGTCTCCATCGATCTCCCCTTCCTCTTCCATCTGAGAACAAACAACTAAAAAACAAGAATGGAAAACTGACAACTGAAAACTGAGAACTACCCCCTTCCGGCCGGTGCCTTAATCATTACCTGTACTCTGGTACGGAGGCTCTATGGACGTGAGCCTTCCGTACCGCGAAGATGTGAATCGAAGCTGAGCTTAATACTTTCAAAATCTATTGCGGATGAGAGGGGTTCGACCATGACAATGAAATTCATTCTTCTCGGCGCTCTTGCGAGCCTGGCCTTGAGTACCTCGTCGCCGGCCGAAGAACTTGCGAATCCAGCCGCTCCTCTCGGCAGCGCTGTCCTCACCGGCAAAATCAGTTGCAATGGATACCTCAGCGTTCCCATGACCGCCGATCAGGAGCAGTCGCTCCCGCTCCAGGTCATCGCCAATCTGGAATGCGGCCAAGAAGTCGCCGTACTCTCCGACGCCGAGGGATATACGGTAAATATCCGCACCGCGGACGGCAAGAATGGATACGTCGCGCGCATGTATCTCACCCGGGCGGTCCGGAAGAGAGCGGATGCCCTGGTGCCAGCAGACAATGCCACGGTGAATAACGGCGTGGCCCGCTGGCAGTCTGGATCCAAAGGAAGCTACGAACTCACCAACGGGGACAAGCTGGTGGAATCGCTGACCGCCAATGGCATCACCGTCCAGATCTCGCTGCAGGACACGGGATGGAAAATGCGCGCCAATGTTGCCGTGGTCAACGCCAGTCAGCAACCGATCTACGTACTGCCGAGGTTGCTCTCGCTGGATGAGATAGCGCCAGTGATGAAGCCGCTTCGCTATCAGAACCCGGCGGAAGTGGCGAGAGCCGCCAATCATCAGATTTTGTGGACTTCGGCCAGTGCAGGCCCAACTGGCGGCGTGCAGCCGCAGCGGACTTCCTACGCATCCAGCGCCGACCTGTACACGGTGAATTACAAACTTCCTTCGTCCGACCCTTCGCCCAACTACCTCGCCCAGCATCAGGCCCTCGAAGAGATCGCCGCGAAAAATCAGGGCGCGCTAGCCGGCACGGCCCGGGAAATCAATGCTCTCTCTTTGAGAGAATGCAGCCTGAAGCCAAACGAGAAGACCGCGGGAGCCGTCTGGTTCGAACGCGATGCAAAATCAAACCAGTTTATCTTGCGCGTCCCTGTCGGCGCCGTGATCTTTGAATTTCCGCTTTCCTTCAACCACGAAAAATAGAATATGGGAGCAAAGCCTGTGCCCCGAGTCTAGCTCACAGAAAAACAGTTTGTCGGAAGCGACGGCGCAGCGATTGCGGTCCCGACCGGACCGGAGACTGGCAAGTAATTCCTGGAACTTCCTTCCCGATCGATGGGCATTGGTCCAGGCAGCCAGCTACAATCTTTGTCTATGAAGTGCCCCGGCTGCAGTACCGAAATGACTGCCATGACGCTGGACGGCCACTCAGGCGCACCGGTCGCCATCGACGTGTGCGCCAGTTGCCAGGCGTTCTGGTTCGATCACTTGGAGAGCCTGCAGCTCTCTGCCGGCTCCACACTGAAGCTCATGAAGTTTATCGGTGAACACTCGTCACCGGGGAAGCCATCAGTGCCGGCCGTGCTCCAATGTCCGCGGTGCGCAACGACGCTGCGGCTGGCGCACAACATGCAGCGAAACATGCCGTTCACGTATTGGCGATGCGCGACCGATGACGGGCACTTCATCAGCTTTTTCGAGTTCTTGAAAGAAAAGAATTTCATCCATCCACTGTCGGCTGAGCAGATCAAGGACTTGCGGCAGAACGTTCAGTTTGTGAATTGCTCCAATTGTGGGGCGTCCATCGACCTGGAATCCAACTCTGCCTGCCCCTATTGCCATTCGCCCATCTCCATGCTTGATATGAAGCAGCCGCAGCGGATGCTGGAGCAACTCAAACAAGCTGCCGAGCCTAAGCCGCTTGATCCCACACTCCCTATGAAACTAGCTTCCGCAAAGTTGGAATTGGAAACCTCCTTGGCCGATCATGATCGCGGCCCAGAATGGTGGAGCGATGCTGGCTCGTATGGCCTGGTGCAGGCCGGTCTGAACGTCGTCGCCCGATGGCTCAGCGAGAAGTTGGTTGATTGATCGCGATCAGCCCCCTACTTAGGAGAATCCTAGCGTGCATCCGAGAAGCGCCAGCTTCGGTAGGGACTCAGTTTGAAGATGAGTCACTATCCAGAGGTCGGCGCTGTCCTGATTTGGATTCCAACATGAGACTCCGTGACAGGGCGTTATGCTCCGTATTGTTTTTGTCTCATTCTTTTGGGCCGACTACTACTTGTAGCTCGCCAGCGGTAGTAATGGATTGCAGCGCTAGTTTACCTATCGCCATTCCTGCTTTGGTGAAGGCAACCGCAATCGCCTCGGCGTCTTGCATACGGTCTGGACTAGACACGAACATAAACCCGGCTTGCTGCACAGGCAGCAATGCACCTTGGAAGGACGCATCTAATCCTGCCTGTCATAGCGCGTCTGTGAGTTGCTTGGCGTATTCGACGCTTTCCGGCTGCAATGCAGCAGTTGTTACCACGATTTTGTGACCCTTCAAGCTGTGTAATTCTTCCTTAAGAATTTTGGCTTGGCCGGGGGAAACCTTGCGATGTGCCAACCTTTCTTCGATCTGTACACGGGCGAGTCGTTCCTCTTCGGCCTTTTTATTTAAGTCAGCCGCTTGTTTTTCGGCGCTAGCTACGCGCTCCATAGCCTCGCCAGCGGCCTTTCGTGCTTCTCCTGCCTCTTTATTTAGTCGAGCAATTTCTGCTTCTTTTGCCGTATCCAGTCGCTTGCGGATTGGGCCAGCGATCTGGTTCCCAATAAATTCTCCAGCAACTCAAATGGCTACCGAGAACAGTGAAATATTCATGGCCCATTCAATTCGAGAAAGCATCGTTGTGTCGTCCACGGGGAACTCCCATAGAAATTTGGTTTTAGGGGGCCTCTTGGCGCTGTGAGTCATCTTGCGCGGTCATGCGCGGAGGCTATAACACAACCAAGTACCGCGCAAGTAACCCAGATTCAAAGAGAGGGAGCGAATAAATGGAGGAACGATAGAAAATGATTTCTTATGCCAAACTGACAAAATTGGAGAACGTCGAAGTGAGATTAGGACACTGCCGACCTTTGAGCTCGTTTGACAAAGGCGTGAGCCTCGTTTACCGTTAGAAGTTTGAGCGATACGCAAAAGGAGCAATAGATGGCCCAGGGACAGGCTACCAAGGTTAAGAAGAAGAAGAAGTCGGTTTTGAAGCGCGCGGCGCAATCTCTTCAACGCGCCGAAGTAAACCGCGCCAACCGCACGCGGGTCCGCACACTGATGCGGCGCCTGCGCACGGCCATCACCGCCGGCGACGCCACTGCCGCGGGCAATCTTCTCCAGCCCACGATGTCGGCAATCGACCAGGCCATTACCAAGAACGTGCTGCACGAGAACACCGCCAACCGCTACAAGTCGCGCCTCACGCTGGCCTACAACGGCGTCAAAGCGAAAGCCGCGAAGTAGCGAGGTTCTCCCGCTTTTCGGTCTTGTCGGTTTCTGTAGTGGCGGGCTTCGGCCCGCCCGTTCTTTTTTCTCCCTGCGAGGCCTGATGTCACACGCGATCCCCATCACCCGCGTTTCACAATCCCGTCTCACCGAAGCGCTGCGCGAAAATTCCGAATTCGGCGCCACCTTTAGCGACCACATGCTCGTCGCCGATTGGGAGGCGGGTTCGTGGAAGCAGCCTCAAATCGTTCCCTTCGGCCCGCTCTCGTTTTCACCCGCGCTGACTCCTTTCCACTACGGTCAGGCCATCTTCGAAGGCTTCAAAGCACACCGCACCGCGAACCGTGGCCTCGCGCAGTTTCGCCCGCGTGAGAATTTCGCTCGCATGAATCGCTCCGCTACGCGCCTCGCCATGCCCGAAATTCCGGAGTCGCTCTTCCTTGAAGGAGTCACCGAATTGGTTCGGCTAGATCGCGATTGGGTCCCTTATCGTGAGGGCGGTTCTCTGTACGTCCGCCCAACGTACTTCGGGGTCGATGACACGCTTCTTGTTCGCCCCGCCAATCGTTTCCGCCTCATCGTCATGACTTGTCCCGTCGGCCCCTACTTCGCGCAGCCCATTCGCCTGCTCGCCGAAGAGCGCTTCGTCCGCGCCTTCCCCGGCGGAACAGGTGACAGCAAAGCCGCCGGCAATTACGCCGGTGGGCTTCTCGCCGCGCGGCTCGCCCAGGAAAAGGGCTATCACAATGTCCTGTGGCTGGACGGAGTCGAGCGCCGCTACGTCGAAGAGTCCGGCGTGATGAACGTATTCTTCGTTCTCGATGGCAAAGCGATTACTCCGCCTCTCTCGGGCACGATCCTTCCCGGCGTCACACGCGACTCCGCTCTGACTTTGCTTCGCGAGATCGGCGTTCCGGCCGAAGAGCGCCAAATCTCCATCGACGAAGTTCTCTCCGCTCACGCCGCCGGAAAGCTTACCGAAGCCTTCGGCGCCGGAACCGCCGCCATCGTCGCCCCCATCGCGTGCATCCGTTACCGCGATCGCGACCTGCAATTCCCTACTGTTTCGGATTCCTCGGTCGCCGCACGGCTCCGCTCCCGCCTCGTCGCCATCCAAACCGGCCGCGAACCGGACACGCATAATTGGCTCCTGCCCGTCTAAACTCGTGTGCTCGTTCGGAATGATTGGTGACACTCGATGAACTACTACGCCTTGTTCTACGAACTCGTCGAAGACATGGTCACGCGCCGCGTCCCCTTCCGCGAAGAACACCTGCGCCTGGCACGCGAAGCCCGCGAACGAGGCGAACTGGTCCTTGCCGGTGCGCTCGCCGAACCCGTCGACCGCGCCTTGCTCGTTTTCCACGTGGACAACAAGAGCAAAGTCGAAGCCTTCGCCCGCAAAGATCCTTACGTCCTCAACGGCCTTGCGAAAAAGTGGGAAGTCCGCCCCTGGAACGTTGTCGTCGGCAACGAAAATCCCGCCACAACCTCGGCTTCCGCCCCGTCGGGCCCGGCATCAGGAACCATCTTGCGTCGCTGGTCAGCCCGCGCCTCCGTAGCACAGTTGCCCAAGTATCTCGACCACTTTGACGAAAATGTTCTGCCCGAGCTCCGCCGCGTCTCCGGCTACCTGGGAGCCACTGTTTCCCTTTGCCGTCTCGAAAGCGAAATCGAAATCCTCGTCGAAACCACATGGCGTTCCATCGAAGCCATCCGCGACTTCGCAGGCCCCGACCTCGAAGCCGCCGTCGTCGCTGACCACCCTGCCGCCCTGCTCACCGATTTCGACCGTCGCGTCCGTCACTACGAAATTGCCGTTAGGGATCTCCCGTAGGACCTAGAAACCGTCCTGCGTTCGCATTTGTCAATGCGGATGGCTCTCCGGATCAGTCACGGTTTGCGGTTGAAGCAGCCTTACTCACCCGGCCAAGATCGAACTCAATCAGAGAATATTTCGCCAGGTAAACGTCTCGGCCATGCCGCGTAAGGAGGAATGCCACCGAGGTTCCGAGTCCCACGTACCTCGCGGCATTAGCGACCGCGGCATTACTCATTGACGCGCCGATCGCGCGAATGGGAGTCTCGGCAATATCGTCGGAAACCTTTCCAAGGGCGTACGCGTAACCCAGGTCAACCAACCCGTTTACCATCCCGGGCTTGCGGCCGTGCAGGGTGCCTTCTTGGTCCAGAGCGAAGCGAGCTTGTGTATCGGCTTCCGCCGCGCTCAACGAGCCGCCGACGCGAAGAGGCTCTCGGTCACGGGGCACGATGCGATCAACTCGAAGATAGAGCTTTCCCGCGCGGCTCAGCATTCGTGGCGCAACGCTGCGCACAACAGTGCCTTCCACCACGCTGCCAGGCGCGAGCACGCGGCCGGCAACGCGCACTGGTTCCGCCAGTTGGCCGCGGAACGTGTCGCCCTGGTGATTCCGCGAGGCGTGGAGCGCGGTGAGCAAGTAGGCTCGTGCCATAGGTTGTTCTCCCGAAGCGGTCATTGACGCGACGATTGGCTGAGCCGGGACAGGAACCGTCGTTTCCTGGCGCAGCGCCATCAGGAGTGTCCCGGACGCTTTGCTTTTCACTCGCGCAGCACCTGGCGCCTGCAATGATTTGGCCTTCGGCTGTACCGTCACTCCGGAGCTGGCGCGCAGAACGCAAGCGTCCAACGGCAGCACCTCGCCTGTGGCCAGCAGCAGGTCCGCAGCGCTCAATTCCAGGTGGTACTCGGTTGGGCGGCTCGTCTCCAGCGGGTTGAATGCGCGAACAATCGTGCGTCCGCTCCTCCGCCAGAATCCCAAATCCTCGCGGATTTTCTCGATTGATTTCACCGTGACCCGAATCTTGCTGTCGGCCGGCGCCGCGATGTGCTCGCCCGCGTACAGCGGCAGCGAAAGCCGGCCCTCAAGCACGGCTCCCTTTTCGACGTGCCCCCAACTTTTGCGGCCCGGGAAATCCACCCGCAGCAACGATTCGCTCTCCACGTGGAGTACCGAAACGCCCGGCCCTGGCTCACCCGATCTTGCTTCTTCAGCAGAATGTTCCTGCGCGAGGAGCACGCACGGGAGAATTGCGAACATGCCAGCGGCGAAAATCGCCTTTCGGAAGAATGCGCTACGGTCCATACTCCCCCATTCTGAATTCTTTATTAGAATGCGATGACCTACGGTGTGATCGGAGGCCATCAAACGGGGAACCCCAGGGGTTCCCCGTTTGACGGACCGAACGGCGATTGCGAACGGCTCTAGTTCCCGCCGCCCACCCGCGTGGTGGAAGAACTTTCCGTCAAGGTTAGGAGCCGCGATGCGCGCCATTGCCTAAGCAACGCTTCACGGTTCTTGCTAAGGTCGCGGCCGTCGCGCATCGCGGGATACGGGACGTTTTCGCCGAGCAATCCCTGCCACTGGAGGAGGTTGTATTTCGCGGCGTCCACGTGATCTTCGCGGCTGAAGTCAAAACCTTCCGTCTTCGCGGCCCAGTAGGCTGCGTCGTGTGTCGGCTTGGCATAGAACGCGGACAGCGCATTCTTCTTCAGCGTGTTTTTCGCGGTGGGCACCGGCAGGGGCAATTGCGTGCCGCGCAGGATGTCCGGCACGATGGAGTTGAAATCCCACTTCTTGGTCTTCTTCGAGAAGATATCGGTCATGGGACGGTCCAGCGCATCGTACGTGCCCAGGTGCTCGATCCCGAGGATGTCGATGATGGTGGTCAGCATGCTGACCGTCGTGTATTTCTTGGAGACCACCGCACCTTGCTTCACGTACGGCCCGGCCACGAAGGCGATGCTGCGATGCGCATCCACGTGATCCGGTCCGTCCTGGGAGTCGTCTTCTACCACGAACACCAGCGTATTGCCGCTGTAGCGCTTGCTCTTGGCCACTTTTTCCACGATGCGGCCAACGGCGTAGTCATTGTCGGCCGTCTGAATCTCCGGCGTGTTCACGCCATCGATCGCTGTGCCAAAGTTACCGGTGTGGTCATGCATGACGCGCACGAATTCCAGGTTCGGCATGTCGCCGTTAGCTTCGAACTTGTCGAATTCCCGCGCCCATTCATCCACACGGTAGAAGTCGGGGAAGTGATTGTCGTACCCGCGGAAAAACCTATCGGTGATGGGTTGCAGAGCCGCTTTTGTCGATGAAGAGACCGGAGTGCCGGTATCGAACGGATGACGAAGCAGCGGCGTTCCGCCCTGCGCGACGGGTACGCTGTATGGTCCGAGATCGATGAAGAAACCGTAGTTGCGCACGTTCAAGCCCGCACGCAGCGCGGAGTCCCACAGATAGCCGGCGCCTTCTTCTCCTTCCGGGCTGTCCGGAGCGGAGACATCGGCGGTGCCGAGCAGCAGGTTTTTCGCAACACTTGGTGGCAAACTGTTGTACGCCGGGAAGGCCGCAGCGCGCTCCTGCGGCGTGGCAAATCCAACGTTCACGTTGCGATTGGTGCCCTCGTAGTCGTAGTTTAAGCCGCGGCCGGCGTAGTTGATCGGCTCGGTCTTTTCGATGGTGTCAGCGGCGCGCGCGGAGGTCGACCAGTTCCAGCCGTCACCGCTCACTTCGCCGCTGTCGTAGAAGTTATCCAAGTCGATGAAGTTGTTGGCCAGCGCGTGAAGGTTCGGCGTCAGCGGCTGCGGATAAACGACGATCGACGGATCGCCGTTGCCTTTGCCGAGGTCACCTAAAATCTGATCGTAGGTGCGGTTCTCTTTAACGATGTAAATGATGTGCTGAATCTTTCCATGAAGGAAGCCCATCATGTCCGCATCGGCAACATTTTGCTGTGCACTATAGTTGTTGTTCTGGGCCACCTGTGCGGTAAGCTCTTCCAGGTCTTGTCCGCTCGGCACCGGCAGCGTCAGGAATCCCGCCTTGGTCAATTGCCAAACGTATTGATTTGCCGCGCCGCAGGTAGAAAAATCTCCCTTCGTGGCCCCCGCCACATCCGTGCAATTCTGTGGCACTGGCCCGGTGTTGCTCTTGCCGTTGACGACATAAAGTATCGAGCCATCGGCGCTCACGCTGACGGAATTCGGATACCAGCCGGTGGGGATCACGCCTTGCAATTCGCTTCTGGCGCCAGAGCCGCCTTCGCCATCTCCGTCATGTGCAAGACGAATGACCGCTACCGAATTGGCGCCGCCATTGGTTACGTACAGGAATCCGCCGTCGGCCGACACGGCAACGCTGTTCGGGCTGCTTCCCGTAAACCCCTTGTTGTTCGCGAAAACGGATTTTGGCGCCGTCGTGCCGATCTCTTCGATGATCTGGTGTGTCTTCGTGCTGATCACGCCAACGGAATCGCTGCTGGATTCCGCTACATAGAGCCGCGTCTGCTTTGGATTGAGAGTGATGCGGGTGGGTTCCCCTTTTACGGAGATGCGATCGGTGACCGCGGGCGTGTTCGTCGAGATATCCACGACCACGATTTCGCGGTCGCGCGCACTCGACACGAACGCCGTGGAGTTTCCTTGGACGGCCACCCATACCGGGTACTCTCCTCCCGGCACGCCGTTGCCCGGACGAAGGTCCAAGTCGGCCAGAACTCTGCGCCCGGCGATGTCCACCAGGCTGATGGAATCGTTCTCATAGTTCGCCACCACCAGCCGCTTGCCGTCGGCGGTCACTGCCAAGCCCATCGCACCCGGCGTGATTTTCCCCAAAGCCAAAGCCGCGGGATGGCCTAGCTTTACCGGAACGCCGCTCTCGGCCCAGGTGCTTCCGCTCCAATCGTAGAAGTGCACGTTGTCGTCCGGCCCGCCGCTGACGTAAAACTCTTTTCCGTTTGGATTAAACGCAAGCCCGTCGAAAGCGTTGGGCACTTGGAGGACTTGTATTTGTAGCGGCTTCCCGCCGGAAATGTCGAACACAAAGATGTATTCGTTGGACTCATCGGGATTGGTATTGCCTTTGTTCGGCCCCGACGTGAAATTCTGGCTGTTGTAGCCGCTCGTAAGAATGAGCAGGGTGGTTCCGCTCGGACTGATTGCGGTGGTCACCGCCTGCCCGACGGTAAAGATCGGATCGAACGACAAGCCCGGATTCAAGGCCTGGAACGACGATCCGGAGGCAGCCGACGGCGTGATTTGTACGCCCGTCGGAATGAAAGTCCCTTTCTTAAGATCGTCCTCATCCGCCTTGGCGGAGATCACGGCACCGATACTGATAACGCTAAAGATAGCCAGCGCGAGCGCAGACACACGCACCCGCGGCCGGCAGGTTCGGCCATTTCCCAACATGTGTTACCTCCTGTTTGCTATATCAATCTCGGGGTCTTAATCAGGTAGACCCTATGCAGCAGCTCTCTTCAGAGCGTTTGGCTGAGGTTAGTGAAGTTAGGCGGGCTATGTTTCAGAAACTTCTTTCGAACATGAATAATCCGCGAATCTTTCTTTATGTGGCGTGTATCCTGCGATTTTTCAGCGGGTCTGCGATTCCGAGTGAGTCTTGATGGATCCAGCCCAGATGATGCTGCGCTTACTGTAAGCTCTGTGTTCTCCGTGACCTCTGTGTTAAGTTTCTTCCTTGGTTTTCTCAGCCCCGCGCCGCTTGTGCCTCGGCCGCCGTCAACTCCGAAACCAAGAACTCCAACACTGTGCGCGCATCTTTGCCGCCTTTGAGGCGGTCGTCCGCCTCCTGCAGCGCGCGCAATCCTCCCAGCAAACGCGCTTTCGAAATCTTCCGCGCGCTCTGAACTGCCATTTCCGCCTGTTCTGGGCGCATGCTGAGCGCGCGGGCCGCCTGCCACCCATTTATTACACCCTTTAATTCGCTGGCCTCCATCACCTTCCTATACATCCAGGTTATCGCGCCGAGCATTTCCAGAGGCGCCTCTCCATCGCGCAGCAAACGGTCGAGAAATTCCTGCGCTTTTTTCGACTGCCGCGACGCCAGCATGTCCGCCAATTCCCAAACCGTCGTCGTCTTCTCCGAAATCACCAGCGCGCTGATGTCCGCGCGCCCAATCACTTTTTTTCCTGCCACATATGTCGCCAGTTTCTCGATCTCCGTTTTTAGCCGCATCAAATCCGCGGCCACGAATTCCGCCAAATCCTCCGCGGCGCCCTTTTCGAATTCCACACCCTCTTCTTTCGCTATCGCTTTAGCCAGTGCCGTCGCCGACGCCAGCCTCTCTTCCACCTTCTCGCCCAGCCCGCATTCCACTACCAGCGTTTTCTCTGCCAGCAGCTTCCCCAATTTCATCCGCTGATCCAGCCCCGTCGCCTCCACCACCAGCACCGTGAATGGCGCCGGGTCCTCGAGGTACGCGCCGAGCTGCGCCACGGCCTCGTCACGGTTTTTCTCTCCCAGCTTCTCGATCGCTTCCGTATCCTCCAGGAAAACCACCTGCTGAGGCGAGAGCATCGCCATGGTTTGCGCCTGGTCCAGCGCCGCCTGCGTCTCTCCGCGCCCCGCCGAATAACGCGACACCGCCCAGGTCCGCGACGCTTCAGCCACGAATCTCTCGATCAATAGTGTCCGGCAGGCATCGCGAAGGTACGGCTCTTCTCCCAGCAGCAGAATCGCCGGAATGGGTTTCCCCTTCTCCAATCGTCCCAGCAATTCTTCTGGCGATAGCCGCGCCATGCAGCACCCCTTCACTTCCTAATGGACGAATCTCTGCAGTCTCTGAGACAAACCAGCTAAACCAAAAACAACAAATCTATTTTCTTCTCCGCTCAAAAACCTGACAACTATCAATTGACCGTCCAAGCCTGTCAATGAACGCATTTGTTCTTCTTTGCTGACAACTGAATACTGAAACTGACTACATTCTAATTCGGGCAACCTTCAGCAATCTCTCTAATAATTCTCCACTACCGCCGCCACCAGCCGCGCCGCAAAGTCCTGCGCCATCCGGTCCAGCGCCGGGTCTTGTTCCTCAAAAAAGTTCTTAATGCTGTTTGAGTTGTTCACGTCCGTGGAGATTTCGTACTGGTTGCGGAAAATAAAATTGTCCGCGTGATAGAGAATCTTTCCCGTCTCGCGCTCTTCGAACGTGATCTCGCACTTCAGGGTTACCAACATCGTCGTCGCGCGCCCCGTCGCCGTATCAAACAGCAGCGGCACCGCTTCCAAACTCAGCACCTTGCCCCGCAGCACCGCGTCGCCGTTCGCCGGATCGGGTACCACTCGGTACGAGGTCTTCAACAAAAATTCATGCACCGTCGCGGTCGTCAATCTCTGCTCGATGCGGTAACTGGTCGTCTTGTTTTCCAGTGCCGGCACCGCAATCACATGAATGCTCTTCGGCAGCGAACTGCTCCGCCCCGCCAGGTGATACCCGCAGCCCGCCGATGCCAGAGACAACACCACCGACATTCCCAGCACCGCGGTATTTTCCGGTTTGAGTTTCATTCCGCGAGTTTCTCCGCCAGCCTCACCGCATTCGCCGCCGGCAATCGAATATTATCCGCCGCTCCCCAGAACCACCAGGTGTCCCGCCGTCCCGAATCCTGCTCCGGAGGCGCGAGATGGATGGACTTTTCCCCCGCCACGCTGACGTTGCTGGGCGCATCTTCAGAACTAGCGGCAATTACAAAGCCGGCAGACTTGCACGCAGACTCAATTTTTTCCAAGTTCAATCCAGCTGCAAGAGGATCAAACGCCGCCGAGGCGGCAAACGCAGTTCCGTAAAACACCGGAGCGTGCACGACCTGAACCGCCGGAACAAGGTCCGCTCCATCGAGCAAGACTCTCGCTTCCATTCGAACGCGCTCTCGAACTTCCGCCAACTTCTGCAAGGCCTCCGCCCCAAAGCGATCCAGGAGATTGAATGCAACCTGCGCGTCAAAAACAGTTTTTCCCACGCTCTGGAACAAGAGCAATTGTCCAGTCTGGCTCTCCAGCTCCTCGATTCCTCCACGGCCGGATTCTGAAACGGGCTGAAAAAATATCGCGGAGAGGTGATGCAATCCCAGCCCATGAAGAGCAAAGGAAAGTGCAATCACGGCAAGGCCAGCAGCCGAAGGGGTGGCAAACAATACCGCCTGGGAACGGAACGCTCGTTTCCGGAAGGACTCGATTCCGGGAAACCAGACTTCAGTTTCCGTTTCGTCAAAGACAGCTCCGCTCAAATCAATGATGCGCCCGCCGCTTTTCTTCGCGGCGCCGACGTTTCTCCTCGTGAATTCCGGGGAGCCCGTGAAGAATACCAGGCGAGCGCGTTCGAAGGTTCCTTCTTCGACCGGTTGGATGACGGCGACTTCGCCCCCGGCCTCGGTGAGCGTGCCAGCGGTAACTTCCTCATCGACCAGCCGCAAATCCCATCCCGCGAAGCGGCTCTCTTCGAGCAACGACTTCAGCTCCGCTCCCAGCAGCGAAGAC
>Ga0137415_10002395_pt1 | contig 18705 bp, 16 predicted proteins | sample CZODoug3_1_1_16f_FD_183082 | JGI IMG/M metagenome (GOLD analysis project Ga0137415, IMG submission 183082) | Vadose zone soil fungal communities from Angelo Coast Range Reserve, California, USA - CZODoug3_1_1_16fungal (Hybrid Assembly) | ecosystem: Environmental > Terrestrial > Soil > Vadose...
GTTTCGGCCAGCAAGCTTGAGGCGATTGTGGATGAGACCGAGACCTACCTGATGGACTCACCCGAGCGCGAGAGGACGACGACAGAGATTGGCGAGTTGATTATGAGCCGCCTAAAAACGATTGATACCGTTGCGTTTATCCGCTTTGCCAGCGTTTACCGGGACTTTAAGGATGTACGCGAGTTTAAGGAAGAGCTGGAGCAGTTGCTTACGGCTCGGGAGCCCGGGAAAAGGGTTAAGAACAGCTAAGGGCGGTTAGCTAAAGTCCGGTCAGCTATGGTCCGGTTAGCTAAAAAGCGGTTAGCGGGATTGATTGGACTCTTAGCTGATGTTCCTTTTGGCAAATCTTTGGGATTCCACGGCTCGCCAAGGCGAGCCTCTGAATGACGAATTCTTCAGATAGAAATCAGCTTCGATGATTGAGAGTTTATGAGCGAACAGAAAACACATACAGTCACGCTGATCCCTGGAGATGGGATTGGCCCGGAAGTTACCGATGCGGTCGTGCGCATCCTTGAGGCTACAGGCGTGAAGTTCAACTGGGAGCGTTTTGCTGCCGGTGCAGAGGCGTTTGAGAAACACAAGGAGTACATCCCGAAAGAGCTTTACGAGTCGATCGAAAAGAACAAATTGGCGCTGAAGGGTCCGGTGACGACTCCGGTGGGCGGCGGATTTCCTTCCATTAACGTGACGCTGCGCAAAAAATTTGAACTGTATGCGAACTTCCGCCCAATCAAGAATCTTCCTGGTCTCGAGACCCGCTATCCGGGCGTGGACCTGGTCATCGTGCGCGAGAATACGGAAGGCCTGTATGTCGGTCTCGAGCATGAAGTTGTTCCCGGCGTGGTCGAGTCGCTGAAGGTCATTACGGAAAAAGGTTCGACGCGCATCGCCAAGTTTGCGTTTGAATATGCGCGGAAGCACAAGCGGAAGAAGATTCATGCGATTCACAAGGCCAACATCATGAAGTTGTCCGACGGCTTGTTCCTGAAGTGCGCTCGTGAGATTGCAAAGGGCTTTCCTGAGATCACCTATGGCGAGCACATCATCGACAACACCTGCATGCAGCTGGTGATGAATCCTTACCAGTACGACACGCTGTTGCTTGAGAACCTTTATGGCGATATTGTCAGCGATCTGTGCGCTGCATTTGTCGGCGGATTGGGACTGGTGCCTGGCGCGAATCTTGGAGCGGATGCGGCTATCTTCGAGGCGGTCCATGGCTCTGCTCCTGATATTGCAGGCAAAGATATTGCGAATCCTACAGCTCTATTGCAATCGGCAGTGCTGATGTTGCGGCATATCGACGAAGAGGACGCGGCAGACAAAATTCAGACAGCTCTTGAAAAAGTCTACGGCGAAAAGAAGACGCTCACACGCGACGTAGGCGGGTCGGCTGGAACGAAGGCCTTTGCGGATGCTGTTGTAGCGGCAATCCAAAGCGCATAGAAACTAAGGGCGTGTCATCTAATTCCTGGCGGTAGCGACGGGAGTGGATTTTCCCGAGATCGAGGAGTGAGGAGTGAACTGTAGCTGGCCTACTGGAGCGACGAATGACGAAGAGATCGGGAAAAATCCGCCCCGTCCCTCCGGGTTGCGGCGAAAACTGGTCCATACTTCGTTGTCGGCCTCGTCTGACCCAGTTTTCGCGCGCAACGCTACTAGCTAGGAATTAGATGACACGCCCTAAATCCCCACGAATCAACCATTCACTCAGGGAGCATCGGATGAAGTTGGGACATAGTTGTGCATTGGCACTGGCTGCGAGCCTAGTGCTGACAAGCGCTGGCTGCAAAAAGCAGTCAACAAGCACTGGTGAGCCGGGCGCTACAGCGGCTTACACGACGATTGATTGGAACACCGCAGGCACTGTTACCGGTACCGTACATTTCACCAAGAAGGCTCCGCCACGCATTGAGATCGACATGGCGCAGGACCCGGCATGCGCGATGAGCGGCACCAATATGAGCGAGCAGTATCTGGTGAACAATGGCGGGTTGCAGAATGTATTCGTCTACGTAAAAGATGGGCTGGGCAATAAGGTTTATACCGGTCCTTCCACTCCGGTAACGATTGACCAGAAGGGTTGCCGGTATGTTCCGCACGTGGCAGGCGTTATGGCCGGACAGCCGGTGCAGTTTACCAACAGCGATCCCACGATGCACAACGTGCATATGCTTCCCCAAGTGGGCGGCAACCAGGCTGCGGATATCTCTCAACCCCCGAATGGCAGTGCTGAACAGCGTGTGTTCCATACGCCGGAGCTGATGATTCCGGTCCGGTGCAACAACCATCCCTGGATGCAGACGTTCGTCAATGTGGCGGCCAATCCTTTCTTTGCTGTTTCGGATGCAGATGGGCATTTCGTGATCAAGGGATTGCCTCCTGGAACATATACCGTTGTTGCGGTGCATGAGGAATTGGGGCAGAAGATCGCAACAGTGACCGTTGGAGCAAAGCAGACTGCTACGCAAGACTTTACCTATGGGAACGGGAGCGGGACGGTGCAGCAGTAACTTATCTGCATAATGCGGACTGTTTCATTTTGAGCGCCCATAGAAACAGTTCGCGCTTCTCTTTCGTGTCTCACTGTTAAAAACCATTTACACTATTTGCACAGCAAAAGCAGCTATTTGTAGATGTAGCGTGTCCGGTATGTTGCCATTTGCTGGCTTCCGGTAAGGCAGGCTCATAGATACATGCGGCAGAAGATTGGCATTCTAGGCGCGACTGGAATGGTCGGCCAGCGGTTTATTCAGTTACTTGAGAATCATCCGTGGTTTGAGGTAGCGTGGCTCGCGGCAAGTGACCGCTCGAGCGGCAAGCTGTATGGCGAGGCTGTGAAGTGGAAGCTGGATACGCCGCTTCCCGACCGGATTGCAGCGATGCCGGTTTCGCCTGCTTCTCCTGAAGGCGCTCCCAAAGTGATTTTTGCCGCGCTTGACGCGGATATTGCTCGTGACCTGGAGCCGAAGTTTGCAGCCGCCGGGTGCGCGGTAATCTCGAACTCCAGCGCCTTCCGCATGCAGGAAGATGTTCCGCTGGTCATTCCTGAAGTGAATGCAGATCACCTGCCTATCCTTGAAAATCAGTCCTGGCGTAAGGAGTCGGGTGGCTATATCGTCACCAACCCTAACTGCTCGGCGATTGGATTGGTATTGGTACTGAAGCCCCTTGTAGAACGTTTTGGTATCGACAGCATTTTTGTGAGCACGATGCAGGCAGTGAGCGGAGCCGGTTATCCTGGCGTGCCTTCAATGGACATTCTGGGCAATGTGGTTCCCTACATCAAGAACGAAGAAGAAAAAATGGAAGCCGAGACCCTGCGCCTGCTTGGTTCGCGTACCGGCAAGCTGGTTACTCCGCTTGACGCGAAGATGACCGCCCACTGCAATCGCGTTCCAGTAGAAGATGGACATACCGAGAGCGTGAGCATCAAGCTGACGAAGAAGGCGACGCGTGAAGAGATTCTCGCTGCGTGGCGCGAGTTCACGCCACTGGCCGGACGCGATCTGCCGACGGCTCCTGTACAGCCGGTCGAGTTCATTGCTGCCGATGATCGTCCACAGCCGCGCCTTGATAAAAATCGTGGCGCTGGCATGACGGCTTCAGTTGGACGGCTGCGCCCGTGCGGCCTGCTTGACTGGAAGTTCACCGTGTTGTCGCACAATACAGTGCGTGGCGCTGCGGGCGCTGCATTGTTGAACGCGGAACTGCTAGTTTCTCTGGGAAAACTTGATCCGGTGGCTGTACCGGCATGAGCAAACTTGTTGTGATGAAGTTCGGCGGGACCTCCGTCGAAGACCAGAAGGCTATCGACCGCACAGCAGGGATTGTTCGCGGACGCCAGGATAAGGGACTGACGCCTATCGTCGTCGTGAGCGCGATGGCGAAGGTGACGGATCAACTGATTGCTGCGGCTAACGCTGCTGCTCGCGGAGACCGTACAGGCGCGCTAGCCATCACTGCACGTTTGCGGCATCGCCACTGTGAGACGGCTACGGCGCTCGTATCGAGCGAAACCATCATCGATCTCGGCAAGTGGATCGATGGCGAGTTCGAAGCGCTGGATGAGATTCTGCGCGGGCTTGCCGCAGTCGGCGAGTTGACGCCGCGCATTGGCGACATGATCGTCTCCTACGGTGAGCGGCTTTCAAGCCGCATGATCGCCGAGGCGTTTTCACATCGAGGCCTGAACGCCGTACACGTGGACGCGCGCCACTGCATCATCACCGATTCGCAACACGGCAAGGCCATTCCGCAGGATCATCTGATCGAGCAGAAGTTGAAGGAGCATGTGCTTCCCTACTCTGAAAGGGGACGCATCGCAGTGATGGGCGGCTTTATTGGATCGAACGAAGCTGGCACGACGACCACGCTTGGACGCGGCGGCTCTGACTTTACGGCGGCGCTTGTGGGTGGTGGCATCGATGCCAGCGCGATTGAAATCTGGACGGACGTGAACGGTATCATGACCACCGATCCGCGTGTGTGCCCGGATGCGCTGCGTGTGAAAACTATCAGCTTCGAGGAAGCGGCGGAGCTTGCATATTTTGGTGCGAAGGTGCTGCACCCGGCGACGATTCTTCCGGCGGTCAAGAAGAATATCCCGGTGCTGGTACTCAATTCCAAAAACCCTGAGAATGAAGGCACGCGCATCATCTCGCTGGCGCCGCATTGCCGCAGCCCGTTCAAGTCGATCGCCGCGAAGAAGAAGCTCACCATCATCGATGTGGTTGCGAGCCGTATGCTGATGTCGCATGGCTACCTCAAAGCTATTTTTGACGTCTTCGACAAGCACAAATGTCCGGTGGATATGGTTTCGACATCGGAGGTCAGCGTTTCGCTCACCGTCGATTCGAACGAGAAGCTGCCGGAAATTGCCGCCGATTTGAGCAAGCTGGCCGATGTGAAATACGAAGGCAAGAAGGCGCTGATCTGTATGGTGGGCGAGGATATTCGCGGCCAGAACGGCATTGCGGCGCGTGTCTTCCAGGCGATCCGGCATATTAATGTGCGCATGATTTCGCAGGGGGCATCGGAAATCAACATGAGCTTCATGATTGAAGAGGATGATGTGGATGAAGCGGTTCGCTCGCTGCATGCGGAGTTCTTCGCCGATCCCGATCCTGAAGTCTTCGACGTGGAAGCACGCGCTCCTGTGGTTGCGAAAGAAGGCGCTCTCAGGGGCTAAAGCCCTGTATATTTTCGATTGTTTATGTACGGGCTTTAGCCCGTACCTTTCAAGATTGTTGGAAAGAAGCGTGAGGTAGGTCCAATGTTGTTCCTGGTGCTGGGGCGGGGAAAGACGGGTAGCCTGGTCGCCGAGGTTGCCCATGAGCACGGGCATGGCGTGCGCGTAGTCGGCGAAGAGGAGAATCGCAACGCTACCGCGTTGACGGCTCCTTTTCTTGCGGGATTCGATGCGGTCATCGACTTCACGACGCCGGAAGCCGCGGTCTCCAATCTCCGTGCCTGCCTTGCCAATGGCGCCCGCGTGGTTGTAGGTACGACTGGCTGGTATCAGCACCTCGACGACATGCGGGCATTGGCTGCACGCAAACAGGCTGCTTTGCTCTATGGAACGAACTTCTCGATTGGCGTGCAGGCGATGTTCCGCGTGGCTCGCGAGTTGGCATTAGCCGTTCCTCACTACAAGTTCAGCATCACGGAGACGCACCATATCGATAAGAAGGATGCTCCTTCAGGAACGGCACTCTCCATTAAGCAGGTTCTGGAATCGGCTAATCCCGGCGTGCGTGTGGATATTGCCTCCAAACGAGAAGGCGATGCGTCTGGTATTCACGTCATTGAAGCACGATCGGTCAATGACTGCATCGAACTGAAGCACGAAGCCTTCTCCCGCAGAGGGTTTGCCGAAGGCGCTGTGCGTGCCGCCGAGTGGATCGTTGGCAAGACCGGAACCTGGGATTTTCAAGAGATTTCGAGCAAGCTAACGTAGCGAGCTTTCTCTACAGAGATGTACTGCTGCTTATGGTTTTCGCAACAACTCTCGCGTCTTTAGAACGATGAGATATTCGTACATGGCCTGCAGATTGGCATAGGCAATCCCTGCCCTCCCATCCAGAATTGCTCTTCGCACAAACATCATGTAGCACCACTTCACCAGCGGCCTCGCTGGCATGCGGTAGAACAATGCTTTCTGCGCAACGCGGCGTGCGTGGAAGTCTTTCTCAAAGAATGCAGCTTTGATTGAGGCATTGCTTTTTGTCAGCCCATCTACGATCAGTTGAGCTTCCATTGTCGAATATGTGTTGTGCTTATTGAGCCAGTGAGCAATCCCCTTTGAAAATGGGAAGTGGTCGAGGGCAGAAGCGAGCTCTGCGATCTGTCCATCCACCTCCAGCACCTCATTTACTTCGCGTGTGTAATGCGCTTTGCCCCGACGCACGAGGCGTACATAGAAGGGCGATAGCTGGGCGTGCTTGAGCCAGGTACCTTGAAAAAAATCGCGGCGGCGCAGGCGGTAGGCACTAATTTCTGGAAGAACCGAAGCGACCACTTGCTGTATCTCACGGCTGAGTTCCGCTGTAGGCCGCTCATCGGCATCGAGGATGAAGATCCAGTCATGTTTGAATGGCAATGTATCGAGCGCGGCATTGCGCTGGGCAGCATAGGTGTCGAAGGCGCGTTGCGAGATGTGCGCGCCACGGCTGCGTGCGATTTCCGGCGTTGTGTCCGTGCTGTAGGAGTCGAAGACGTGTACATCATCCGACCATGCTACGGAATCCAGGCATCCGAGCAGATCCTGCTCTTCGTTCCTGGTCAGGATCAGCACGGAAACCATTGTTCACCTTTAATAAATTGACTACGCTGATATTTTTGCACTGGCTGAACCCAGTGTAGACTCGATGAAGTGATGGACGTAAGTGGATGCGGAACCGCGTTGATTACTCCCTTCCGGGCGGATGGGAGCATTGACGAGCGGGCTCTTTTTGACCTGGCGCAGTGGCAGGTGGACAGTGGCATAGACTGGCTCGTAGCCTGCGGCACTACGGCGGAAACCCCTACCCTTTCCGACGAAGAATGGTTACAGGTGATTCGGATTATCGCCGAAGCCGCTGCCGGCCGTGTGCCGGTGTGGGCCGGCTGCTCGCATAATGCGACGCGCAGCGCTATCGAGCGCACAAAAACGGCGGCGCGTGTTCCTGGCGTTACGGCGATCCTCACGGCGAATCCTTATTACAACAAGCCTGGGCAAGAAGGCCAGTATGAGCATTTCAAGGCCATTGCGCATGCAGTAAAGCTGCCCGTCGTGCTCTATAACATTCCGGGACGTACTGGAGCGAATCTCGAACCAGCTACCGTTCTGCGATTGATTGAAGATGCTCCGAACATCGCTGGCGTGAAGGAGTCGAGCGGCAACCTTCCGCAGATAACGGAACTCATCACACTGGCTCCGAGCAGTTTTCGCGTCTACGTTGGCGACGACAATATGGCCCTCGGCGTCATCGGCGCGGGCGGCGCGGGACTGGTTTCGGTCGCGTCGAATGAGATTCCTGCCGAGATGGCGGAGATGGTGAAAGCCGCTCTCAACAACGAGTGGTCCATCGCCAGGCGTATCAACCGGAAATACTACAAGCTGATGACGGCAAATTTTTGGGAGACCAGTCCCGGTCCGGTAAAGGCCGTGATGGCCATGATGGGCAAAATCGAAGAACACTACCGGCTGCCTATGGTTCCGGTTTCTCCGGCGACACGGTCAAAGCTTGAACGGCTGGTCGGCGAGCTGGGGCTACTTGTGCACGCTCCGCAGGAAGATGGCGATCTGCGGATGTTCTGAAAGACCTCTCCGCGCTGATTTAACTCACAGGCTTCGACTCTTCGACACACCCAACTTGCAATTCCGCACTCGTGCTTTTAATCTTTTCAATCGGGTGCAATTCGGACATCCGGGCTAACCCAAAACAATTGAACTTCGGAGTTGTGGACGTGCAATGGAATCTGCCGTGAACGTTGACGTTTGCCCTGCGACCTTATCAGTGATATTCGAAGGAGAGCGATAACAACCATGCAACGGCGTGACTTTGTCAAAGCGATCGTGGCGGCATCGATGTCCGCCAAAGCAATGTTGGGACAGCAGACATCGGCTCCAGTGGCGCCTTCTACACCACCACCCACGCCGACAGCGCCCGGGCCAGTGCCGTGGATGCGAGGGCTTACAGAAGTAAAGCCCCTGCCGATGACGCCGCTGGTTCCCGACGCGGTGGCGCAGACCAACGCACATTTTTTCAATGATCAGCAGAGAGCGACGTTGCGGCGCTTGAGCGAGATTCTGCTGCCTCCACTGAAAAGCTATCCGGGAGCAACAGATGCCGGAACACCGGAGTTCCTCGATTTCTTGATTGGGATCTCACCAGCAGATCGCCAGCAGATGTATCAATCCGGTCTGGACCGGCTCAATGCTGAGGCGAAACAACGTTTTGGGATACCGTTCGCATCGGTAAACGCATCGCAAGCGGATCAATTGATTCGTCCCTGGTTGAAAACCTGGATGACGGATCATCCTCCCACGGAACCATACGCACATTTCATCAATGTCGCGCACAGCGATATCCGCACGGCGACGATCAACTCGCAGGCCTGGAGCGAAGCAGCCAAGACAGAGGGGCAGCGAGCTTCAGATCAGGGTCTGTATTGGTTTCCTGTCGATCCTGACATTCATCGGGAAAATCTCACGCCAGCAACCTGCCGTCCCGCTCCGCATAAACGGCATTCCTAAACATCGCAACCACGAATCACAGCCAATGATGCAATGTAGGGAGAAACTGGGAAATCATGGCCGAAGAAAAAGTTGACGTTTTAATTATTGGGTCTGGACATTCAGGCGGAATGGCTGCGAAGGTTCTGACCGAAAAGGGTATCTCCTGCCTGATGCTCAATGCCGGGCCGGTCGCGGATGTCCACAAAGACACCGAGATGAAGCCCGCCTATGCCCTACCCTTTCGCGGCTTCAAGCAGCCAGGCCAATTGCCGCATGTCTTTCAATCGAATGAGTTCAATGCGAACACATGGGTGGATGAGAAAGAAGTTCCTTATACTTACGATCCTCAGCATCCCTATAACTGGGTGCGAGTGCGGCTGTTCGGTGGGCGCTCGCTCTTCTGGTCGCGGCAATCGTTCCGGCTCAGCGACTATGAGTTCAAAGGCAAGTCGCATGACGGCTTTGGTGATGACTGGCCAATCAGTCTGGCAGACGTAGCTCAGTATTACTCGCGTGTGGAAGCAATCTTTCGCGTGCGAGGACGCGCGGAGGGGTTGCCGCAATATCCGGACGGTAATTTCGTTGTGGACGATTCGCCGTGGCCAACAAGTATGCAGCGCTTTATTACGGCGGGAAAGCAATTGGGAGTTCCTGTTTGCAAGGCGCGCAGTTCCATGGGAGTCGATGGATTGGCGAGCTCGGTAAACCTGCTCCTGCCCGATGCTTTCGCTACCGGCAAGCTGAGGGCGATCCCAAACGTGGTTGTACGCGAACTCAGCGTGGACAAAAATACCGGCCTGGTGAACGAAGCTCACTTTGTCGATCGCCTTTCGCGGCGGGAAATGTCGGTGAAAGCGCGCGTCGTTGTCCTGGCAGCAGGAACCCTCGAAAGCACGCGCCTGTTGCTGAATTCCAAGCTGGCGAACTCCAGCGGCGTGATGGGCCACTATCTCATGGATCAGGTGTACGGGCCGGGCATCGTATGTTCGGTGCCGGAGGCGCGCGACGGAAAAGCTACACCGGAATTAATCGGTGGCTACGCGCTCATTCCCCGCTTCCGCAACATCGACACCAAGGCGAAAAACTTTATCCGCGGCTACGCCTTGAATGTGCATAGCAACATCGGTCCAATGGACCCGCGTAATTTTGCGACCTACGGAGAGGACCTGCAAAAGAAACTGGATAGTTATCATGGCAGCGGTTTCGGGACCAGCATTATGGCTGAGGTACTAGCGCGCTATGAGAATCACGTAAGCATCGACAAGAATGTTACCGATGCCTGGAGTATTCCGGTGCTGAACATACAGACGAAGTATACCGACAACGAATTCAATATGTCGCGCGATGCAGTGGATACAAGCATTGCCATGGCAGAAGCCGCAGGGTTCGAAGTGCTTTCGAAAAACTATGATCCAAATCCACCGGGCTACAGCATTCACGAGCTGGGCACCTGCCGGATGGGCGACAACCCGAAGACCAGTGTGCTGAATAAATGGAACCAGAGCCACGATATTAAGAATCTGTTCGTGGTCGATGCCAGCAGCTTCGTCAGTGCGGGATGGCAGAATCCAACCATGACCATTGTGACGCTCGCGATGCGCGCCTCGGAGTATCTGGCAGAACAGATGCGTCAAGGAAATGTTTAAGACATTACTTTTACAACTAAAAGGAAGAGGTCACATTGTGAGGTATTCACGTAGAGATTTTGTCAAAACCAGCTCAGCCTCCCTCATCTACGGTTCAGCGCTCCTTCACAGCAGCAAGTTATTTGCGAAGACTCTCAAAGTGCCGCTGGGACTTCAGCTCTATTCGCTGCGAGAGATCCTGCCTAAAGATTACGCAGGCACGCTCAAGGAAGTTGGCACTCTGGGCTATCGTGAGGTGGAATCAGCCGGCTACTTCAATCACAGCGCGGCAGAAGTCAAACAAGCGATGGCCGATGCCGGGTTGAAATTAGTGAGCGCACATTATGCCTCGGACGCTCTGCATAAGCAGTTCGATGAGATCCTTGCGTTCAACAAAGAGCTGGGTGTCAGCTACATCATCTGTGCTTCGCCCGGATTCAAAGATCCGTCGCGAGTGAAAGATATGAAGCCGCAAGACAGAATGCACGCCTTCACGCTCGATGACTGGCGATGGAATGCGGATCAGTTCAATGCGTTCGGTGAAAAAGTACACGCCGCTGGTCTGAAGTTTGGGTATCACAACCACATCATGGAATTCCATGAGACTGAGGGCACCGTGCCCTATACCGAGTTGCTGCGTCTGACCGATCCTTCCAAAGTCACGTTTGAGATGGATTGCGGATGGGTCACTGTTGGAGGAGGAAACCCAGTCGAGTATCTCCGGAAGTATCCCACGCGCATTTCCATGCTGCATGTGAAGGATTTCAAGAAGGCAGATCCTTCCGCACCAGCCGCAGAGAGGCCCGCAATCGCAGAGTTAGGACAGGGCACCATCGATTACGCGCCTATCTTCCAGGAAGCGGCGAAGGCCGGAAACGTAAAGCATGTCTTCGTCGAACAGGAAGCCTTCAATGTGCCTCCCATGGAATCCCTGAAGATCGATGCAGACTACATGCACAAGTTAGGCGTGGGTTAGCCTCGCTTGCTAAAAATCGTTATGGCATGACAGCAGCCCGTTGGGAAAGAAGATAAATGGCTCGGTCGTTTGGTGTTAGGCCTTCCTGCGTAGATGTCTTCTTTAAGGGTGCGCCTTCATATTTCTGATAGGTGTATGTGGCGTGGTGGTCGGATGCGCTTCCTACGGTGACGAACTCTACGGACTTTAGTGCTGCCGGTATGTTTCCTCCGAACCAGCGTGGATCTTCCTGCTGGTTCCAGGTTACAAGGGAGAGAACTGAACCAGAGGAGTAATCGTGCTGTGTGTTTGATCTTGCGTACTGCGCTGCCACGTCGTTGCCGTAGAGCGTCGACATGGTCGAGCTTTGCTTATCGATCCATGAAGTAATGACTTTCCCTTGCAACGGATTTAGAGGAAGATCACCTGCGAGAGATGCATCCTGGTTTAGCCTTGTTGCGACGCGCGGATTCTGATGCGAGCAGCCGAGAGTGCTCAACGACAGTGCGGCACTGGCGAGGATAACTTTCATTCGTATGCTCATTGCTGCCCCTTGAATGGCATGGTGTAGACGTAGTCGTTTTGGCGCACCGGTTCATGGCATCCGATGCATTCGTTGGTAAAGGCCGCGTCTTTGCCGTAAGGCTTCAGGTCGGAACCTCGCCATCTGGCCCATCCCCACCCTTTGGTGCTGGCGTATTTGTTGCTGTCGCAGATCATGAATTCGACCTGAATGAAGGCTCCGGTATGCACGACGCCTTGATCGTCCGGCTGTTGTTGCCATGCCACCTTGGCGAAGGTGGTGCCGTCTGGCCAGGGGTTGATGTGGTTTTCGGCGATAGCTTTGACGGCAATATCGTTGCCGAGGATAACGCGCATGGTGTGGTTGTCGAAGCGGTCGGTGCTGCTGATGGCTTTCCAGTTCTTGTAATCAGGCAGGAATGCAATGCCGTTGGGTGTGGGAAGAACGTTCGGAGCGATGCTGTTTGCATGCACCCATTTGTCATATTGTGCGTCGGCAGCGGCTGTATCTGTGACTGCCTGATTTGGCACGGGTGGATTGAGATATTGCCTCAGCACAGTCAACTGCTCTGGCGTGATGGCGGAGCCCGGATGCACGCGACGATATGCGGGCAACGGCATTGCGCCTAGCTGAATCTGATTTACAGCTTCAAAAAGAATGCCCTTTTGCTGCGCGGCAGGAAGCTTGCCTATTTCGGAAAAGTTCACGTGCTCTCTTGCTTCCTTCACATCGGTGGCGGCGATCCAGTAGGCGGGCACTACCTTGTCAAACCAAGGCAGCTTAGTTTCGTTGGAATGACAGCTGTAGCAGGAGTTCCTCAGGATCTGCTTCACTTCCGGCGGTGCCTGCAGGTCTGCCGTTACTGGAGGATTGGTCAACTCAGGCCGGATGAATTGAATACCTATAAATCCAATACCTGCGATTGCGACGAGCCATAAACATGCTCTCAGACGAGGCTGTAATGCCACGATTGCGTTGTTCCTTTCTCGTGCCGGTTAGATCTCTTCGTCGGCAGAGCCTAGTAATTGACGATTCGACAGCCTTCCTGGTTTCATGAGATCAATGCGCACGTTGCTGCCTATGATCATCTTTTGAGAAAGGCAGCGCGACTTTGATCTTTCATAGACCACTGTACTCCGGTCAGCTGCTCTGAAACCTCCCACAGCTTTCTGGCAACTACGTCATCCTGTGCCGGCTTTGGAAGGGATACTGGGATTGGATCTCCTTTCAAGTGAAACATCCGCACGGGCGCATAGTAGCTTCCTGGAACGGCATCTGGGTCGGTTGCCGCGCGCAGTGTCGGTAATGCTCCACTTGCAGCATCTTGCGACATGGTGAACTCCATCACCTTTTCGATCGTGTTTCTTACCGGGTTATGCGATATGCCCGGGCCGCTCGTCTGGAGATTGGTGCGTGCATAGCCGGGATGAGCGGCGTTGCTCAACAGTGGGATTCCAGCTGCCGCTGAACGGCGTCCCAACTCCAGCATGAAAAGCAGATTAGCTAGCTTTGACTGGCAGTAAGCCTTCCAGGGTCCATAGGATTTTTCCCACTGCAGATTATCGAAGTTAATCTTTTTTGTGCCCATGTTGGCCGCGCCGCTTGATACTATCGTCACCTTCGGCGAGGCGGAGCGATGCAGCGCGGGCATGAGCAACATCGTGAGGGCAAAGTGTCCGAGGTGGTTGGTTCCAAACTGAAGCTCGAAGCCGTCTTCTGTGAGTTGCCGCTTAGGTACGGCCATGACTCCGGCGTTATTGATGAGCAGGTCCAGTTTAGCTTCATTGCCGATTTTTGCGGCAAACGCCCGCACTGACTTGAGACTGGCCAGATCAAGTATCTCGGAGCGCACTTTTGCTTGCGGAAGCTGCTTCCGGATACGTTGCACGGCCTCCTTCCCTTTGGCCTCGATCCTGGCAGTAAGGATAACTTCGCTGCCTGCACGTGCCAGTTCCAATGCGGTATGCCAGCCGATTCCGCTGTTCGCTCCGGTAACGATGACGAGCTTGCCCTTCTGGGACGGGATGTCTGCCGTTGTCCACTTTGTCATATGTCCTCCTTGGATGATATTTATATGAGTGAGTACTCATTCATTTCGATTCGAAAAAAATTACCGCTTTCGAGTGATCCCTGCCCAGAGGACTTCGAAGCCGGATTTGCGGTACATCTCTACCTTGCTCGGGTACTGACGGATAAATTCCATCGTAGTCTCGGATAGCGTGCCTATGATGGCCGCGACGAACTGCTGTGGCAGCTTCTGCAGGATACGTTGTGCTATTGCGTCGTCTGCCAGTCTTTGAACTTCGATGAACGGCGCTGTCCCCGCCGCTTTCGACTCCGCGGTCAGGCCGCCCCAAACCTCTATCTGCTTAAGAGCCTTTTGCTGCATGGGGTTCGCTACCCCCCAATTCACATAGGAATCCCAGACATGCTGTAGCCGATGACGAACGCTTTTCCTTCGCGGAAAGCCAGACATCATGGCATCTGCAATTTCCCGTTTGATGTGGCGGTATAACTCGTTGATCAGATCGTCTTTCGTCTCGAAATAAGTAAAGAGCGTTCCCTCGGCTACTCCTGCTGCGTTTGAAATTACCGAGGTGGCAGCGGCGAGGCCCCGCTCCGCGATAATTTGCGCGGCGGCGGAGAGGATTGCGTTGCGTTTGTCTTCGCTCTTTGGCCTGGCCATCTTTAACTGAGTATACACTCACTTAAATCAGAAACAACCTGCGACATTTTCGCGTTGACATACCTATACTTCTATGGGTAATGTCTTTACCAAGCTATCTAGGGGTGCGGAATGGCGAAGAACGATCTTCAGGGGACTTTGGACCTGCTGGTCCTCAAAACGCTCTCACAGGTTGGGGAACTGCACGGCTATGGCATCGTGCTCCATATTCAGCGGGCTTCCGACGCGTTGCTGAACGTTGAAGAGGGCTCGCTTTATCCAGCCCTGCACCGCATGGAACAGAGTAGCTGGATTAAGTCGGAATGGGCACTCACAGAAACAGGCCGGAAGGCGAAGTACTACCGGCTTACGGCCGCTGGGCAGAAACAGTTGGCAGAAGCGGAAAAGAGCTTCGAGCAGCTCGTAAAAGGCATACGCGCCATGCTCCGGTACGCGTGAGGTGATCCGATGCCGCTCTTTCGCCGTGTGTTGAATCTCTTCTCCCGCTCGAAAGTGGATCGGGAAATCGATGCTGAGCTTCGTTCGCATATTGAGATGCGGATGGAGGACAACATTGCTAACGGCATGTCTCCAGAAGAGGCGCGGCGGGATGCGATGTTACGGTTTGGGAATCCTGTGGTAGTGAGGGAACGCGCTGCGGGTGCGGATGTAGCGCTGGGATTGGAAAGCATCTGGGCAGATGTTCGTTATGGGCTGCGTCAATTGCGACGGTCGCCTGGATTTACCGCCGTTGCTTTGATTACACTGGCGCTCGGAATTGGAGCCAACACCGCCATCTTCAGCTTGATCGATGCAGCTCTGTTGAAGATGCTTCCGGTGAAAGACCCTCAGCAGCTGGTGGAGCTCAAGAGTGTCGATCCATCGGTTGGGCTCAATGATCAGTTCTCTTATCCAGCATTCAAAGAGTTTCGCGATCGCAATCAAGTGCTCTCTGGCGTGCTTGCGTTCCGCAAACTACACGACATCGATTTTGAAGTGGATGGACAAGGCGCGCTCGCCAACGGGCAACTGGTTTCTGGTAGCTATTTTTCGGTACTCGGAGTGAAGACAATCTTTGGGCGCCCGATTCTGCCCGAAGATGAAACCGCAGCCGGACAAAATCCCGTGGCAGTGATCGGCTACGACTATTGGCGAGAGAGATTCGCGCTCGATCCCGCGATAGTCGGGAAACGAGTCATTCTGAATAATTCGCCGTTCACGATTGTTGGCGTGACGGCGCCAGAATTCTTCGGGCTTCAGCCAGGCGAGCGGATAGATGTATCCGTGCCTCTTACGATGATGGCGCAGGTCAGGCCAGACTTTGCATCATCAGGCAGTCCTTATGACGTATTGAAGGCGCCCTTCCGCAATTGGCTATATGTGATGGCACGGCTACAACCCGGCGTCAGCAATGAACATGCGACGGCCAATCTACAAACGATATTCGCCGAGTCGATGCGCGAGGCTGCTGATGGATTGGCAGGGCTTCCTTACGATTCACCAGCGGCTCGCCGGAGTCTTCTGGGTACGACACTTAGATTGGAACTTGGCGGACAGGGTCTTGCCGCGTTACGGCAGCAGTTTTCGAAACCTCTTTGGATCATCATGGCTGTGGTCAGCCTTCTGCTTCTCGTCACTTGTGCCAATGTGGCTAACCTGCTGTTGGCTCGTGCCAATGCCCGGCAGAGAGAGATAGCCATCAGGCTTGCGGTTGGAGCGGGAAGGCAGCGTGTGATTCGCCAGTTGATTACCGAGAGTATTTTGCTTGCCGCAGGCGGCGGTGCCCTCGGTTTGCTTCTCGCATTTTGGGGTAGCAGGTCACTCTTGGTTCTGATGTTGCACTCACGTTCTACAATGTCCCTGAGCGTTCGGCCTGATAGCACTGTGCTGGGTTTTACGCTGTTGGTTTCTTTGCTCACTGCCCTTCTATTCGGAATGATTCCGGCGTGGCGTGCCGCGCAACTCAACATAACGCCTGCCCTGACTCAAAACGCGCGCAACACTGACAATACCAGCGGACGTTCCAGACTCGGAAAGGTTTTGGTAGTTTCGCAGATAACCATATCGCTCGTACTCATGGTCGGTGCGGGGCTTCTTACCCGTAGCTTGAAAAACCTGAAGAACTTCTATCCAGGGTTCAACAAAGAAAATGTCCTGCTGTTTTCCATCAACCCACTGATGACCGGGTATAAGGAAGCGCAACTAATCCCGCTTTACGAACGGCTGCTCGAACATATCGGCGCTATTCCTTCGGTTCGTTCCACAAGTTTCTCGGTACATGGCCCGCTGAGTCCAAACTTCCGCTTTACCAGCATCAAGGTAGAGGGGTATGTACCACGGTCTGGCCAGGAGCTGGCACCCATCGGCATCGAGCCAGTTGGACCTAAATACTTCGGAACAGCGCAGACCCCAGTCTTGCGCGGCCGCGATTTCACTGCTGCGGACCGTGAAGGCGCTTCCAAGGTAGTGATTATCAATGAGACTATGGCGCGCTACTATTTCGGCGATGCGAATCCGATCGGCAGGCGACTTAGCATGCCGGGATACAGAGGCGACCCAGGTTGGTTGGAAATTGTCGCCGTTGTGAAAGACGCGAAACAACACGACCTGCGCGAACAGGCAAAACCAACGATTTACCTGCCGCTGTTTCAAATACCAGAATCCGGTGTTACGTTCGAAATCCGGACAGCCATGAATCCCTCCAATACAGCGGCTGCCATTCTAAATACTGTCAAAACAGTTGATGAACGTTTGCCGGTCTTCTATCTCAAAACGCTCAACGATCAGGTAGACGATTCACTGGTTCAGGAACGGCTAGTCGCTTTGCTTTCCAGCATGTTCGGTGTACTCGCTTTGCTTCTGGCTTGCGTGGGGCTTTATGGGCTGATGGCGTACACGGTGAACCGTAGAACAAATGAGATCGGAATTCGCATGGCATTGGGCGCTAAACGTGCGCAGATCGCTGGCATGGTTTTACGGGAGACACTGTCGCTGGTTTTCTGTGGGCTCGCGATTGGAATCCCGGCTGCGATGGGCGCTTCCCGGCTGATTGCAAGTGAACTGTATGGGTTAAAGCCAGGTGATCCAACTACGTTACTCATCGCTTGTTCGGTTATGACAGCAGTTACTTTTCTGGCGAGTTATTTACCGGCGCGGAGAGCAGCATCGGTCAATCCCATGCAGGCACTTCGTAGTGAATGAGGAGATATTATGTCAATGTTTCGCCGTATCGCGAATCTCTTCTCCCGCTCGAAATTGGAGCGGGAGATCGATGCTGAGCTTCGTTCGCATATCGAGATGCAGATGGAGGGCAACATTGCTACTGGCATGTCTCCAGAAGAGGCGCGGCGGGATGCGATGTTGCGGTTTGGGAATCCAACTGTGATGAAGGAGAGGACGGCTGCTAAGGATGTTGCGCTTAGCTTGGAAAGCATTTGGTCCGATCTGCGCTACGCTCTCCGGCAGTTACACAGGGCACCTGGATTCGCTCTTACCGTAATCGTCACACTAGCCTTAGGCATTGGCGCGAACCTTGCTGTTTTTCAACTGCTATATGCCGTGATGCTGGCAAAGCTGCCCATTCAACAGCCGGGGCAGATTTATTCATTACACGCCCTCAAATCGCCTTTCGATGGGCAATTCTTTTTCTCCTATCCTGCATATCAGCGATTGCGCCAGGCCACCGGCAACTCTGTTCCGGTCATTGCACGCTCAGGTCTTGGACAGGGCACGATGCAGGACAAAGATGGTTTCGCAGGCCACGTAAATTTTCAATTAGTTTCTGGGAACTTCTTCAGCATGCTGGGTGTTTCGCCATTTGCTGGACGACTTTTTACAGATAGCGATGACCAGGCTGCACAGAATGAGTGGCCCGTCGTGCTCCGCTACCAGTACGCGAGCGAGCACTTTGGGCTGAACGGCAATCTGCTAGGCAAACGCGCTGTCATCAATGGAGTCCCTGTGGTGGTTGTGGGTGTGGCTCCAGAGCGTTTCTCGGGCGTGATGCGAGGATTTGCTCCGGATCTCTGGCTGCCTCTCGAAGCGCAGGCAGGAGGACAGCTCGGGACATGGTTTGATTCTCTCGGTCCGGATTATGGAATCCATCTCGGTGCGCCATGGGAAAAACACTGCTCGAGAAGGTATGGGATCTCCACACGGTGCGGACGCTGCCCACGGGCCAGACCCAGTTGTTCATCGGGTTGCATCTGGTGC
>Ga0137415_10002396_pt1 | contig 18704 bp, 15 predicted proteins | sample CZODoug3_1_1_16f_FD_183082 | JGI IMG/M metagenome (GOLD analysis project Ga0137415, IMG submission 183082) | Vadose zone soil fungal communities from Angelo Coast Range Reserve, California, USA - CZODoug3_1_1_16fungal (Hybrid Assembly) | ecosystem: Environmental > Terrestrial > Soil > Vadose...
CGACATAGAACTTTGCGAGGTAGTCGCCGTCGTTGACCAGAATGCGCATGTGACCGTTCTCCGGAAATTGCCATTAAAGAAAACGGATATCGATGTCCCCAAAGTTACCGACTGGACTCCCTTAGATCTTGCAGACACGCGTGGTGACGGCCAGGTGGATGTCATTCTGGTAGGCGATGCTTACGAGGACCACTGGATAGAAGTCATCAGCGTGCACAATGGCTCCGCCAAGACAATTTTTTCTGGCCTTGGCTATTACCTGTAGGGTTGCGTCTCCGCGACCGACCGAAACTCGACACCTTCAAAATCCCGATTAGCCGGCACGGATAATAGGAAACCGCCCGCTACCCAGCCTCGATTTCTTCCCCGTCCCGCGAGTAATAACTGCGCATCACATGCACCCTCGTCCAGTTGTAATTTCCTAGGCACTATTGAATAATTAGCACCTCTCAGACAAAGGACGGGCCACGAACTCCATGGAGAAAATCGTCATCGGGTCTGGCGAGATTTCCGCAGTCGCCCCGCCAGCGCCCGATCAACCGCCCCGCCTGGAGCCGAAGCTCCCGCCGCCCGTTCCGCTGTGGGCAAAATTCGCGCTTTCGCCCCTGGTCTTGCTGCTCCCGATCCTGTGCATCGTCACGCTGATCGTCCGCGTGGCCATGCGGGGGCTGCCGCCGCGCACCCGTTTCGCCTGGCTTTCGTTTCTCTCCACGCTGCTGATCATCAGCGGCATGTTGACCTCCGTCGCCGCCGTCCTCAGCGTCGCCTTCGTTCCCCTGCCCGCCATCGTCAGCCAAAGCCTCAGCGAACTCGACGCCAAAAGCGTCTTCCCCGCGCTTCCCTCGTCCATTCCGATGTCGGCCAAGGAAATTTCCGAAGCGCTGAAGCCTCTCGTCGCGGTGATCACGCCCGCGCGCCGCACCTGGTTCAACCACAACGAAGTTCCCTCCAACGGCTTCGGCGCCGGCGTTCTTCTCGAAGCCACTTCCACCGGCTACCTGCTGGTCACCGCGCGCCACGTAATCGACGAATCCGCCTTCCAGCGGGGCGGCGCACGCGCGCTGGTCGCAATGGCTTCCGGCACCTGGGCCGGCGCGGACGTCATCGCCCGCCACAAAAATCTCGACCTCTGCCTAATCTGGCTCCCCCGCGAAACCGGCAGCGGCGAATTCGTTCAGCCCGTCGAGCCCAAAAAAGCAATCAGCGAAGGCGAAAACATTTTCGTCATCGGCCATCCGCAGGGACTTCGCTTCACGCTGAGCACCGGCATCATCTCCCGCGCCGATAACGACGCGATCCAGATCACCGCTCCCGTCAGCCCCGGCAACAGCGGCGGCCCGGTCTATGACGAACGCGGCAATCTTCTCGGCGTGGTCACCTCCATGGTCGACCGCAACTTCAGCCCCAACGCCGAAAACCTCAATTTCGCCGTGCGCGCCGACGCCGTGCTCGATCCCGACCGCTGGGATTTTTCCACCGGCGGCCGCAAGCATCTCGACGACTTCCTTTCCGCCGTACAAAAGAAGGCCCCGAAATAATTTTCGTCCTGGGAGACACCGGTTCATGGCCACGATCAACGTCACCGTCTACGACTCCACGGAAAACAAGCGCGTCCCCGTGGAACTCCCCGACGATGCGCCTTGCAACAAAATCATCGCCGTGCTGATTCAAAAGCTGCGTCTCCCCACCAACGGCCCCGACGGCGCGCCGCTCAGCTACAAATTTCATCACAAGAATTCCGGCCGGCAGATTCAGGACACGCAAACCCTCGCCGAAGCCCAGGTGCAGGACGGCGACATCCTTCGCCTGCAACCGGAGATCACCGCGGGCTGAGCCCGCGCGCGCCCATGGCCACCATTTCCAAAAGCGATCTCCACGAAGATCGCTACAGCCGCCTCCGGCTGATTCCCTGGTGGGACCAGGAAAAGCTTGCGGCGGCGCGCGTGCTCGTGATCGGCGCAGGCGCGCTGGGAAACGAAATCCTGAAAAATCTCGCGCTGCTCGGCTTCCGCAACGTGGTCATCGTGGACATGGACCGTATTGACGAATCGAATCTTTCGCGCACGATTCTTTTTCGCGAAAGCGATATCGGCGATTTCAAGGTCAACGCCGCCGCCAGCGCGTATCTTTCCATCGCGCCCAATGCCCTGCTTCAGCCCATCGTCGCGAACGTCACGCGCGAGTGCGGCCTCGGCCTTTTCGCGTCCTGCGACGTGATTCTCGCCGGCCTCGACAATCGCGAAGCCCGCTTGTGGATCAACCGCTCCGCCTGGAAAGTGAATCGCCCCTGGATCGATGGCGCCATCGAAGGCATCAACGGAGTTGCGCGCGTCTTTCTTCCCGGCGCGGCTCCGTGCTACGAATGCACGCTGGGCGAAGTGGATTGGGCGATCCTCGAGCGCCGAATGTCCTGCAACCTGCTCGCCCATGAAGAGGTTGCCGAAGGTAAAGTTCCCACCACGCCGACAATCTCTTCCATCATCGCGGGAATTCAAGTCCAGGAAGCGGTAAAACTTCTCCACGGCCTGCCCACGCTTTCCGGCCACGGCTTCGTCTTCGAAGGCCTGCAGCACTCTTCCTATCGCGTCGAATACACCGTGAATGCCGACTGCATGAGCCACTACACTCTGCCGTCCATCGTTTCCCTGCCGCAGCGCTCCAGCGAAATCACGCTGCACGAATTGTGGCAGCGCGCCTCCAGCGATCTTTCCACGGGCGAACTCACCATCGAATTCAGCCGCGACGTCCTCCACAAACTCGCCTGCCCGCATTGCGCCGCGGAAGAAATTCTCTTCGTTCCCGTCGGCTCCCTGAGCTATGAAGCCGGCCGCTGCCCCGCCGACGGCCACATGCGCATCGTCCACACGCTGCATGGTTACGAAGGCCGCGAATCCCACGGCTCGCGCAAACTCAGCGAACTCGGCCTGCCTCCCTTCGACATTTTCACCGCGCGCAGCGCCTCCCGCGAAATCGGCTACCTCCTCGCCGGCGACGCTCCCGATGTCCTCGGCCCGCTGGCCCAAGGCGGCGCGTGATGTCCAAATCCGGCAAAGACAAACACGCCTACGTCCGCATCGGTGCGGAAGTGGCGCGCCAGATTCGCCAGCACGCCCGCTCGAATCTCAAAAACGAAGTTTGCGGCGTCCTGATCGGCGATTTTGAAGACGGCGCCACACACGTCCGCGCATGCATTGCCGGCGCGAATGCCGCGCAGGGCGGCGCGCACGTCACCTTCACGCAAGACACCTGGGAGCACATTTACAAAATCAAGGATCGCGACTTCCCCGACGAGCGCATTGTCGGCTGGTATCACTCGCATCCAGGCTTCGGCATTTTTCTTTCCGACCACGACACCTTCATCCACAAAAACTTTTTCTCGGCTCCCGAGCAAGTCGCCTGGGTTTTCGATCCCCACTCCGATGAAGAAGGCTGCTTCGGCTGGCATGGCAGCCATCTCGAGCGCATCCCGCGTTTCTCTTTCACCGACCAGCACGGCGGCGAGCCCGCAAACGCCTCCAACAAGCCCGAGCCGGTTTTCAATTCTGAATCCAAGTCTGAATGGGAAGAAGAGCCAGTCCGCAACTCTAAAACCAACGACAATGACTCTGACGATTCCGGCTCCGACGAAGATCTCACCAAGCTTGCCCGTGTCGCCTCGACGATCTTCTCTCATCTTGCCGTGCTGCTCATCGGCGGCCTGATCGTCTGGTATCTCTTCCCGCGCCCCCTCCTGGTGCCCGTTCCCGTCGATCCGCAAACCGGCCGCCCTCTGAAGGAGTTTATGGACCGCAACTTCCTCAATTCCCTTTCTCCGAATTCCGCGCCGACTGCTGCGCCGGCTCCGGGTAATTCGCCGGCGCCCGCTTCGCCCGACGCCAGCAAGCCGCAGACAAAGAGGAACGATGCCCACCCATAACGACAAAGAACCTCTTCGCATCACCGCCGAAGATTTGGCCGGCGTCGTCGTTCCCGTCGAAGGCCCCGGCCCCTCCGCGGCCTCGCCCGATGCGCCCGCCGCAAAATCCTACGGCTCCATCAACGACGCCGCCGACAAGGCGCCCGTCGTTGCCGATGAGCGCGGCAGTTTTCTTCTGCAAGGCTGGTTTTATCTCGGCGCGGCCGGACTCCTCGGCGCGATGCTCGGCTGGGCCCTTTGCGAACCCGGCTTCGTGGACGGCGCCGGCGCCAACCGCTGGGGAAATCTCTTGCTGCTTCCCGCAATCATCACGTTTATGTGCATCGGCTTCGGCGTTTCGGAAAGCATCGTGGAGCGCTCGCTTGCGAAAGCGCTGTTGCGCGGCGTGCTGGCCCTGCCGCTCGGCATCATTCTCGGTTTTATTTTTGAGTTTGTCGCCAACATGATCTACAACCTGGGCCTCGGCATTTGCGCACAGATGGGCGTGCTCTCCTATCGCAATCCCGCCGCGTGGATTGCCCGCGGGATTGCGTGGGCGGTTTTCGGCGCCGCCGGCGGCACCATCTACGGCATCGTCGGCCAGTCCTTCAAGAAAGCGAAATACGGAATCATCGGAGGCCTGCTTGGTGCGGCGCTTGGCGGCACCATCTTCGATCCTATCGCCATGGCCACCAAGGGCGGCGCGCCAAGCCGTGCCGTGGGCTTCGCGCTGGTCGGCATCGCCACTGGCGTTGCAATGGGCCTGGTGGAAAGCGCGCTGAAAGATCGCTGGCTCTATGTCACCGCCGGGCCGCTTGCCGGCAAGCAGTTCATTCTCTACAAACAGCTCAGCACCATTGGCAGCCAGCAACAGTCAGACATCTACCTGTTCAAGGATCCTTCGATCCTGCCGCAGCATGCGGTCGTCGCCGTCAGCGGTTCGCGTGTTCAGCTCAAGGCGCTCGGCGCAACCTACGTCGGCGGCAGCCCCGTCAGCACGCGCGCGCTTCAGGACGGCGACCTGCTGCAGATCGGCCGCTACGCTTTCCGCTACAAGGAGCGCCACCGCTCATGAGCGCCGCCGTCTGCCCCTATTGCCGCACGCCGATCGAACCCGATTCGGGCGAGCAATTTCTCTGCACGGGCTGCGGCACACCGCACCACGCTGATTGCTACACCGAAAACGGCGGCTGCACCGTGTTCGGCTGCAGCGCGGCACCCGCCGACGAGCAAAAGGTCAGCATCACCCGGCGCGACATTGCCGCTCCCCTCACCGGCGCCGCTCCAGCTCCCGCAGTCGGCAATCTGCCGCAGATGCTTCCCGGAATCGGGCTCATGCCGCCGGGATGGAATCCCAACGCTCCGCCGAAGCCGGTGAAAGCTCCCCCGCCTCCCCTGCCGCCGGGCGCTGCCGCCGCTGCGCCCCAGGTGCCGCGCCCCGTGGCGCGTGTCGGCGTTGGCAGCATGTTTTTTGACGCCCCTCCCGTGCCCGCTCCCGCCTCCTCGGCGGCGCCTTCGTTCGACTTCAATTTTGAGCCTGACCCCAACGCAAAAAACCGCAGCACTTTTATCGTCCTCGGCGCGCTGCTCGGTTTTTTTGGCGCTCATAATTTTTACGCCGGCTACAAGCGCAAGGCTGTCATGCAGCTTTGCCTCACTGCGTTCACTTTCGGTTTCGCTGGAATCATGACCTGGGTCTGGGCCGTCATAGATGTCTGCACCATCGATCGCGACAGCGCGGGAGTCAAATTCAAATCTTAGGATCACACGCATATGGAATATTTCGTTCAACGCGGTGAACAAAAGTTTGGCCCGTATACGCTCGCCGAGATGCAGGAATACGCGCAATCCGGGCGCATCCTGGCCACCGATCTGGCCAAGAGCGAAGGCCTTCTGGATTGGGTTCCCGTTTCGCAGATTCTGGGAAACATTCCCGCGCCGGTGGCGGCACCGGTGGCTGTGGCCGCGCCGGTTGAAACCGTGCCGCTTCCTCCCAATCTTCATTGGGGCCTTCTGGTGTTAATCCTGGTTCTCACCAGGATATTTCTCAACGTGCTTTCCCTGCTCTTCAACTGGGCGTGGGCCCTGGTGCTGGCCAACTGGGCCCGACAGCTTTCCGGCAACAACAAGGCCCTGGTTCTGGTGGCTATGTATCCGGCGGGATTTCTGGCCGGCGCATTAGCCATGGGGTTTGCTTCCGCGACGCACAACTCCGGAATCATCGCCATCGGCGGCATATTGATTATCGCGGGCTTGATTGCCTACCTGGTGGGAATCTTCAAAATCCGCGAGGCCATGGAGGAGTATTACAACTCGCGGGAAAACATCGCCCTCACACTCAGCGGCGTCATGACTTTTTTCTTCAGCACCATCTACTTCCAGTACCATATTAATCGGATCCACCGGTGGAAGAAGACCGGCATCCTGAGCTGAGAAACAGGAACGCAAAGACCGATGCCATCGCCGCGCACCCGCCGCCTTTTGCTTGACCACCAGACGCTCGCCTCGCGTCTGGCCGATTGGCCGCTGATCCAGATCACCGGCACCGCGGGCATGCCGCCGGAAATCTATCGCTTCACCTACAATCTTCGCGGACTGTACGTAGCTCCCAGCGGCGAAATCCTCGAGCGCCAGGTCCACGTGCTCGAAGTGAATCTCTCGCTCGGCTATCCGCGCCGCGCCCCGCAGTGCCGGATGCTCACTCCCGTTTTCCATCCCAACTTCGACGACGCCATGGTCTGCATTGGTGATTTCTGGGCTGCGTCCGAGGGGCTCGACGACCTGATCATTCGCATCGGCCGCATGATCACTTATCAGGAGTACAACACCAAAAGCCCGCTGAACGGCCTAGCCGCAAAATGGGCGGCGCAAAACGCGTCTTTGCTGCCCATTGATGCACGCAATGTCTCCCCGCCCGCGGCGCAACCGGCTAACGCCGCCTCTGCTGCCCAGCTGGATGGCGCTGGCCCGGCTTTCCCGGTTCCTACCGCGCCTGCTGAAACCCCTGCTCCTCCGTCGGAACCCGTTAATAACCCGCCGGCCATGGCCCCGGAACCGGCTCCAGCCTCGCCGCAAGATCCCTGGACCGAGAAAATCTCCCTGGTCTGAATCCTAGTACTGCTAAAAGTCATATCCCTTGAATTTGATTTTGGGCTGGAGCCGGAAATCAATTTGCACTAAAATTCTAGTGTCCCTGGATCGTGCAGGGGGAACAGATGGCTTCCACGCACTTCCATCCGCCCATGCGGAAGTCACTCACGCTCAGCCTCACCTGGCTGCTCACTGGCGTTTTGTGCGCCGTTACCATCGAAAATATCTGGCTGGATCCCTGGCTCAAGAGCCGCATCCCAGACTTTCCTTCGCTCGCTCCACAGCCTCCCAGCGCTCTCTGGATCATTGCGTTTGCCGCAATCGGAATCGTTTGCGTGGTGCTGATCGTTGGCCAGGTCTTGCTGATGCGCCGCGCAGGCGTCACGCGCAATTCCAAAATCGTCGCGGGAGTCTCCGTCATCGTGGCGTTGCTGCTTTCGGTGACCTGGTTCCTTGTCACCAGCGGTATCGCCGCTGCGCCTCGCTTGTTGCTGTTCAAACCGTCGCACACGGTGAAACTTACCTGGGTCGCCAGCACCACTCCCGGCGTCACCTACAACATTTATCGCGTGACGGAATCCACCGGAAAAGTCGAAAAACTCAACAAGAAGCCTGTTAGCGAACTGACCTTCACCGACAAGCACCCCGTGAACGGTGAGAAGTACACGTACTACGTCACAGCCGTCGCCGGTACCAGCGAAAGTGCCCGCTCCAATCCAGCCAAAGCCACCATTCCTCCTACCTAAAGTAATGACGGCCGCCTTCAGGCAGCCGAACTGTCCCGATGCGTCTCATGTAGTGGCCGACGTTAAGTTCGGCCACTGCAAATTTATCGTTTCCCCAGAAACCGGAGACGTCCGGTGAAGGCGCGGCCCTGGCCGCCGGAAAAATTCAGGAACGCGGGTGTGACGCCGACGGCGTCAATATTGTTCACCACCACGTTTGGATTCTGGCGGTCGAGGATGTTGATCACCGTGCCTCGCACCGCGAAAAGGTATTTGCCGAAACGGAATTTCTTTTCGAGGCTGATGTTCAGGCTGGCGTAGTCTGGAAATCGCAGTCTGTTTGGAGCGCCAATCAGGAATTGCTGCTGGTCCACCACACTGAAGGGATACCCCGTGCGGTATTCAAACAGGTATGCGAAATCGATGCCCCACAAGGGCGTCGGCACTGTGCCCCAGGAAAGTGCGCGGTTCGGCGCGTCCCACAAAAGCGGCGCGCCCTGCTGCCGGGCAAAATACAGCGCGCCCAGAAACGGATCCAGCGCCTGATCCGTGTTTGCCCGCGAGCGCGTGAAGCTTGCAAACAAGACCGCGCCTTTTTCAAACGTGTGCCGCGCGGCAATGGTCGCGCCGCGGTATTTGTCGCGCCGCGTGGATTGCAGCAGAAAAACGCCGCCGATTTGTCCTGGGTTCGAAGTTTCGAAGGCCAATTCCCGGTGGCCGTTGCGCGCCAGCAGTTCCACGGAAACAATCGTTTTTTTCCAGATGCGCTCTTGCCAGCCGGCGCTGGTGATATCGAAAAACGGTTGCTGCAAACCGTGCGCGGGCATTGTGAACGTACTGGTCGCGGGGCCCGCGATCACCGCGCCCGTGGCGGGATTATAGAGCGTGTCCACCTGCTGCTGGTCCTGCGCCTGGCCGAGCACGGAAAGATTCAGCGGAATGTTGTAAATTCCCCAGCCGATGGAAAATTTTCCGCGGCCGTCCGCGAACGGCAGATAGTTCACGGCGGCGCGCGGCTGCACCATCGTCATCCGCACAAACTGGTCCCAGTCGCCGCGCAGGCCGACTTGCGCCACCCAGTGCGAACTCAAGCTCCAGTTGTCCTGCACGAACGCGCCCGCCAGCGTGTTCGAGACATCGAGAATCGCGTTCCCCGTGAACGTCGTCCGCCGCACCAGTTGTTGCGCCGCGTTGAACGCTTGAATTTCGCCGCGCTGGCTCGATTGATTCAGCACTACCACCGATATATTTGAGCCAGCGGAAATCGTGTGCAATCCGTGCCAATGAAAACCCGGGCGGATCGCGTCGGCAAAAAACTGGTGGCGGCGGCTCGACTGGTCCGAACGCTGAAAGAAATTCCCCTGCGCGCCATTCACGAACAACAGATAAGGCGCGTTGCCCTGCGGATCGAAATCGCGGACAGTGCGGTCTTCGGCGAAGCCCACTTCAAACAACGTGTGGTTCCACCACAACTGATTTTTTATCGACGCAAACAGGCGGTTGCTGGGTTCGTCCAGCGTGGTCGATTGCGGATGCAGCGAATCGAGCCCCACGCTGGTGTCGCTTTCATTGTTGTAGAGCAAGGTGAAATGCAGGCTGTCGTTCGGCGCCACGTGCCACAACAGCCGCGAAAATGTGTCGCCGCTCCACTGCTCGCTGGTGTTGTTGCCCTGCGTGATGTCCCGCTCGATGCTCAACGTGTGATCGACGCTGAAAGATTGCAGAAACCAAAGTTTTCCCGCGACCAGCGGCCCGGAAAATGTGATCCGCGGATAATAATTTCCAAGCCTCACGCCCTGGTCTGATCTGAGCCCCGGAATGAAGTCCGTGGCATTGAAGCGCCAGTGGTCGTCGCCTTCCGGCGTCTCGAACTTCAGAATGGCCGCGCCGGGGTGCGCGAATTCGGCGCCGAATCTGCCGGTTTCCACTTCCGCGGTGCGCAACGCATCCACGATGATCGGAATCGTTAAAGCGCCGCTGACCGGGTCGCCAACCTCGAAGCCGTCCATTAAATATTGCGACTGCGTGGCCCGCGCGCCCGCGATATGCAGCAGCGCCTGGTTGTCGCGGACGATCTGCGGCAAAGCGATCAGGCTCTGCTTGTAATCGTGGGAACTCGGAACCGGAATGTAGAAAAATTCGGTGGAAGTGAGCGTGGCGGATTGCGGCGTTTCCGTGGGCTCGATGCGATTGGGGTCAGCCACCACGTCCACTTTTTCGCGGACTTCCTGAATGTGATTCAGCGTGAAGGAAAATTCGGTGGCGCCGGCGGCCACCTGAATGGTCTGCCCGCGCAAAATGAAGAAGTCCACCTTCTCCATCTGCACGGTGTATTCGCCGGGCGCGATATTTTTGACGGAAAAGTAGCCGGCGTCGTCGGTCAGCCCCGAAATTTTGGGCTTCCCCAAACCTTCAAGTTTTACTTGAACCCCGGCAACCGGCTGTCCGTTCTCATCCAACACCCGGCCGCGCAGGGTAAGTGGAGTGTCGGCGGCTCCAAAACTCCCAGCGAGCAGGAGCGCCACCGTTGCAGCCGCAACTCGCAGACCATGGAACACGAGGGACCCTTTTTGGAGTGCGGCGGCCAGGCGCCGCTTTTACGGTCTAACCTGCGAGACTAACTTATCATTTAGTCTCCAAACTTAAACTGCAAAAGCGGTAGCAGAGCTACCGCACTCCAAATGGCGCTTGGCTACTTGCGCTTGCTCTTCGCGGCTTTCTTCTCTTCCACCACCGCCTGGGCCGCCGCCAATCGCGCGATCGGCACACGGAACGGCGAAGCGCTGACGTAGTCCATGCCAACCTGGTGGCAGAACTTCACGCTCTCCGCGTCGCCGCCGTGCTCGCCGCAGATGCCAATCTTCAGTTTTGGACGCGTTTTGCGGCCCTTTTCGATGCCCATGCGAACCATCATCCCAACGCCCTTGATGTCGAGCGTCTGGAACGGATCGCCGGGGAAGATGCCGGCTTTCTTTTCGTCCACGTAGTCGGGGAGGAAGCGTCCCGCGTCGTCGCGCGAGAGGCCCATCACAGTTTGCGTCAGGTCGTTGGTACCGAAGCTGAAGAATTCGGCGACTTCGGCGATTTCGTCGGCGAGCAAAACGGCTCGCGGCAACTCCACCATCGTGCCAACCGTGTACGGAATCTTCACACCGGCGGCCTTCAGCAGGTTATCTGCAACTTTGCGCGTGGCCTGATCGAGGATTCCCATCTCTTTTTTGTCGAGAGTGAGCGGAATCATGATCTCGGGTATTACTTTAAGCTTTTGTTTGTGGCATTCGATGGCCGCTTCGATGATGGCGCGCACCTGCATCTCCAGAATTTCGGGATAGGTGATCGCCAAGCGGCAGCCACGGTGGCCGAGCATGGGGTTGGCTTCGTGCAATTGCTCCACGCGGCGCGTCACGACTTCCACGGGAATGCCCAGGTCCTTGGCGAGTTCCGCCTGCTTCTCCAGCTCGTGTGGCACGAACTCGTGCAGCGGCGGATCGATCAGGCGAATCGTGACCGGCAGGCCGTCCATCGCCTTGAAGATGCCGATGAAGTCGCGCCGCTGGAACGGCAACAACTTGTCGAGCGCCCTCACGCGCGCCTCGCGGTTATCGGCGAGGATCATCTCCTGAATCGCGCGTTGCCGTTCGACTCCCTTCTCCGGAAATTCGAAGTCGGTGAAGAACATGTGCTCGGTGCGCGTCAGGCCGATGCCTTCCGCGCCGAATTCGATGGCCTTGCGCGCGTCCTGCGGCGTGTCCGCGTTGGTGCGCACGCCGATCTTGCGAATGCCGTCGGCCCACTTCATGATCGTCTGGTAGGCTTTCGGGAATTCCGGCGTCACCAGCGGCAATTTGTCGGCGTAAACCACGCCTTCGCTGCCGTCCAGCGTCAGCCATTCGCCTTCTTTTACGACCTTGCCGCTTTTGCCGTCCTTCATGGATTTGGTTTTGTAATCGATGTCGAGCGTTTCCGCGCCGACGATGCAGCACTTGCCCCAACCGCGTGCGACTACCGCGGCGTGAGAAGTTTTGCCTCCGGTTGCGGTGAGGATGCCCTGCGCCACGGCCATGCCGCCCACATCTTCGGGACTGGTTTCGCGCCGAACAAGAATTACTTTCTCGCCCTTCGCGGCCCACTCCTCCGCTTCGTTTGCGGAGAAGCAAACCTTACCGACGGCGGCTCCGGGCACCGCGTCAATGCCGTGCGCAACGATTTTGCTGCTGAGCGTTTTCTTGTCTACCTTGGAATCGATCACCGGGTAGAAGAGACGGTCGATATCTTCCGGCTTGATGCGCAGCACTGCTTCTTCCTTGTTGATTAGTTTCTCGTTGGCCATGTCCATGGCGATCTTGAAGGCGGCAGAAGGCGTGCGCTTACCAGTGCGCGTCTGCAGCATGTAGAGTTTGCCTTCTTCGATCGTAAACTCCATGTCCTGCATGTCTTTATAGTGACCTTCAAGTTTTACTCGAACCTTTTCGAGTTGCGCGTAGGCCTTCGGCATAATCTTTTGCAACTCGGCAAGGCGCAGCGGAGTGCGGATTCCCGCCACGACGTCTTCACCCTGTGCGTTGGTGAGGTAGTCGCCATAGAAAATCTTTTCGCCGGTGCTTGGGTCGCGCGTGAAGCAGACGCCCGTGCCGGAGTTGTCGCCGGTATTTCCGAAGACCATTTGCACGACGTTGACGGCGGTGCCTAGCAGGCCGGTGATTTTTTCGACGCGGCGGTAGGTGACGGCCTTCTCCGCCATCCATGAGCCGAACACGGCGCCGATTGCGCCCCAGAGTTGCTCCATCGGATCGTCAGGAAACGCTTCGCCGGACTTTTCCTTGAAGTATTGCTTGTACTCCGCGACCAGCTCTTTCCATCCGCTGGCGGGAACCGCGGTGTCTTCCTTCACGCCCAGCCGTTGCTTCATCGCGCGCAGGCGGTGTTCGAGATCTTCCTTGGACATGCCCATCACGACGGTCGAATACATCTGCACAAAACGGCGGTAGGCGTCGTACGCAAACCGTTCATTCTTCGTGGCTTTGGCGAGGCCATCGACGGACTTGTCGTTCAGGCCGAGGTTCAAAATCGTTTCCATCATGCCGGGCATGGACCGCGCTGAGCCGGAGCGCACGCTGACGAGCAGCGGGCTTTTCGGATCGCCGAGTTTCTTGCCGGTGACTTTTTCGAGTTTCTTGACGTTGTCAACGACCTGCTTTTTCAGCTCGCTCGGATATTTCTTGCCGTTCTTGTAGAAGTAGTCGCAGGTTTCCGTGGAGATGGTGAAACCCGCGGGAACGGGAAGACCGATGCGGGTCATCTCCGCGAGTCCCGCGCCCTTGCCGCCCAGGAGATCCCGCCATTCGCCGTCTCCCTCTGATTTGCCTGCACCAAAAAAATAGACCCACTTTTTCACTTTATGCCTCACTTGAGATTAGGACTGCGTTTACTGGCTTCCCCGGCCCGCGGCTCAATTGGGTTTGGAGCGCAAGGCGCGAGGAGAGCCGAAAAATCTCTTACGAACTTTGCTTCGACTGCCAAAAATGTCGGCGCGCCGACATTTAAAGTAATACTTTAAGGTTTTACTTTTGAGTGCGGAGGCGGAGCCTCCGCTTTTGCGGCGACAGCCCCGGCTCCCAAATCTAGTTTGGCCTCGGCTCTTTACACCTCAAAAGCGGCAGCTTCGCTGTCGCACTCAAAAGCGCCCGCCTCGGAAGGCGGCCGCTACAAAAACAACGCTACGCCTCGCCACCTAGTTCGGAGAAGTCGGCGATGGTGGTGAACTCGCGCAGGATTTCGGCGAGGAGAGCCAGGCGGTTCTTGCGGACCGCTTCGTCCTCGGCCATCACCATCACTTCTTCGAAGAAGCCGTCGACTGCCTTGCGGAGACCGGCGATCTCTTCGAGTGCTTCCTGGTACTTCCCCAGGCGCTTGTCTACGACGACGCCGGCCGCGGCTTTGCGTACGGCCGCGTAGAGAAGCCGCTCAGCGTCTTTCTCGAAAAGTTGCGTATTAACAGGTTGCATGTCTCCGGCCGGGAGGTTCGCCTTCTCCAGAATCTTGCGGATGCGCTTGAAAGAGACGGCCAACGGCTCGAAGTTGCGTGTCTTGCGGATGGCCTTCAGTGCCTTCAGGCGCTTCTCGACGTCCACCAGGTCATCAGAGCCCGCGCGAAAGACGGCGCTGACTTCGTCGTAGGCGTAGCCAGACTTTTCCTTCAGCACGAACTTGGCGCGGTCGAGGAGGAAGTCGAGCACTTGCTGCTCCTGCGCCGGAGTGACCGCCTTCTTCGGCGGGTTCGTGAGGAGCGCCTTGGAGGCCGCCCCCACGGCAAGCGAGAGCGACACGGGGAGCTTCTGGTCGAGGATGATTTTCACGATGCCAAGCGCTGCGCGGCGAAGCGCGTAAGGATCGCTTGAGCCAGTGGGGATCACGCCTACGCTGAAGCAGCCAACGACGGAGTCGAGCTTGTCAGCCAGTGCGACTGCGCAGCCGGTGAGGTTGCGCGGGATCGGATCGTCGAGGCCCACGGGGCGGTAGTGATCGTAAACGGCGTCGGCCACGACTTCGGGTTCGCCCTGCGCGCGGGCGTACAGACCGCCGACTACGCCTTGGAGTTCCGTGAACTCGCGAACCATTTCCGTGGCCAGGTCGCACTTGGCGAGTTCCGCGGCGCGGTCGGCATCGGCGACATGCGCCTGCATCATACCGAGGTTGAACCACTGCTCTGCGAGCCAGCGGGCGATGGCGCGCATGCGTTCGACCTTGGCGTAGTAGCTGCCCAGGCGCGATTCGTAGGTGATTTTGTCGAGCTTCGGAAGGATGTCCGCGAGGCGCACTTTCTGGTCGGACTCCCAGAAGAAACGGGCATCGGCAAAACGCGCGCGCAGGACGCGTTCGTGGCCGGCGCGGACGAGGCCCTGGGAATCCTTGGCGAGATTGATGACCGCGAGGAAGTGGGGCGCCAGTTCCCCGCTGCGCTTTTCGACCGCGAAATATTTCTGGTGGCCGCGCATCACGGTGATCAGGATTTCGTCGGGGAGTTCGAGGAACGCGGGATCGAAGGTGCCTTCAATGACGTGGGGAAATTCGTTGAGATAGGTGACGAGTTGCAACAGGTCGGGATCCGGGTGGACGTGGAAGCCGGTGCGCTTGCAGTAGGTGGCCAGTTCGCGTTCAATTCTTTCGCGACGTTCGGCGGGGCGCACGATGACGCCGTTGGCGCGGAGTTTCTTTTCGTAGTCGGCGAAATTCTTCACAGGGATCTGCGCTTTGCCGAGGAAGCGGTGGCCTACGGTGAGGTCGCCAGCGGTGATGCCGGCGAAGGAAAACTTCAGCGGCTTGCCGTCGAGGACGCCGACGAGCCAGCGGATGGGGCGGATGAAGCGCGCGCCTTCGAGGCCGGTCCAGGTCATGGTGCGCGGCCAGGGGAGATCGTGGATTACGCGAGGGAGAATTTCGAGCAACAGCTCGTGAGCGGTTCGTCCGCGCTTGGTTACTTTTGCGGCGATGTATTCACCCTTGGGAGTTTGCACCAGGTAGACCTGGTGGAGCGGGACGCCCTGGCGTTCGGCGAAGCTGACGGCTGCGCGGGTGGCAGCGCCGCTGGCATCGTAGGCGACGGATTTGGGCGGGCCGGTTACTTCGTTCTCGACGTCGGCTTGCTTGGCGATGAGGCCGCGGACCCAGGCGGTGAGGCGGCGCGGGCCACCGAAGGTTTCGATGGTGACGCCCTGCTGATAGTTTTCGGCGGCGAGGTGGCGTTCGAGGATGGACTGGAGTTCGCTGACGGCGCGGGGCAACATCCCGGCGGGGATTTCTTCGGCGCCAATCTCGAAGAGGAGCTCGACGCGGCTGTCTGGTTTCGGAGCGGGCTTGGACATGGGAGTGGTGCGTTTAGTTCCCTTCTTGGCGGGGGTCATTGGGACACCACCGTTGGGTAGCGCCGCCATCTTGGCGGCGTGTAGGCTTGCCGGCAGGATGCCGGCGCTACCCGTGGGGTGAAAAATGTCGGCGCGCCGACATTGAAAGTATTACTTGAAGGTTTGTGGAAGGATTTTGTTTTCAGAGGCATCGGAGATTCGATCGAAGCATCGTTCCAAAATGGGAAGTGGATGGCGTGGCTCGCATCGCAAAAGCGGAGGCTGAGCCTCCGCACTCCAAATGTCGGCGCGCCGACATTGAAAGTGATACTTGAGGTCATGCGCGCACCCCTGGTTTGGGGGCTGCGCCTGTGGCTTGCTCGAGATAGGCTGCGGCTGCGCGGCAGGAGAGCGTGCGGACGCGCTGCATCAGGGCAGCACGCTCGGTGGCGGAGATTACCCCGCGCGCGTCCATCAGGTTGAAGAGGTGCGAGCACTTGAGGCAGTGGTCGTAGGCCGCCAGGATCGGGTAGCGCTTCAATGCCGCTACAGAACCGCCGACGGTTTCTTCGCGTTTCTTCCAGCCGTCGAGGAGTTCCTTGGCTTCCTTCTCGTGCAGCTCGAATTCGGCGCGCAGGGCTTTGGCGTCGCTACGGTCGAAACTGTACTCGGAAAGCTGCTGCTCTTCGGCAAGGCGGATGTCGCCGTAGGATTTGTCGTTGGTCCAGCGAATCTGGTAGACGCTCTCGACGTCCTGAAGGAAGGCGCAGATGCGCTCTAGGCCGTAGGTGATTTCGACGGAGATGGGGTCGAGATCAATGCCGCCGCTTTGCTGGAAATAGGTGAACTGGGTGATTTCGAGGCCGTCGAGAAGAACTTGCCAGCCGATGCCCCAGGCACCGAGCGTGGGCGATTCCCAGTTGTCTTCCTCGAAGCGGATATCGTGGGCGCGGAGATCAATGCCAATGGCGCCGAGGCTGCGGAGATAGAGGTCCTGGACGTTCGCGGGCGAGGGCTTCAGGATCACTTGATACTGGAAGTGCTTGTAGAGGCGATTGGGATTTTCGCCGTAACGGCCATCGGCAGGACGGCGGGACGGCTGCACGAAGGCGACGCGGTAGGGATCTTTACCGAGAACACGGAGGAAAGTTTCCGGGTGCATGGTGCCGGCGCCGACTTCTGTGTCGTAGGGTTGCTGGAGAACGCAGCCTTGGGCGTCCCAGAAGTGCATGAGCTTAAGAATCAGCTCTTGAAAGGTGAGGCCTTTTGGTTTTGGCTTACCTTCAAGTTTTACTTTAACGTTCACGGCGTCTCCAAAACCTTTTAATTCCCTGCTTTGTAGCTCAGGCCTTTAGGCCTGAGGGTTTTCAGTGCCACGGCGCCATCTCGCCTGCGCTTTGGAAAGCCTCACCCCTGAAGGGGTGAGCTACAGACTCACGGCGTCTCCAAGAGTTCGCGCGTTGCGAGCTTGCGCTCGGTGTGATGCTCGATCCAGTTCAGCGCCGCTTCGCGCAATTCCCTGGCCCAGGGTTGCGACTCTAGCGCGGCGTCCAGCTTGGCCAGCCCTTCCCGCGTGAAGACTTCGGCGAGATGCCGGGCTTCACTTGAAACCGGCTTCATGCCCGAGCGGCGATGCTCTTCGCAGACCAGGCCGGGATGCGCCGCGGACTGGTACGCCGGCTTGTTCCCGAACGGCTTGCCACAATCGGCGCAGACATCGAAGCGCGGCAGCCAGCCCGCCAGGCGTACGGTCCAGAAAGCGAAATAGCTGAGCGGGAGGATGCCATTCCCGCGGCGTTCGACCTCGCGCACCGTGAGCAGGATGAGCCGGAACATCGGCTCAGACGGCTCATGCTCCGGAAGAACGAGTTCGACGGTTTCGCTGACGAGCGCGAGACTGGTCGAGAGCTCGTAGTCGCTCTGAGACTTGTTGAAGGACTCGAGCAACTCCGCCTGCTGGATGCGAACCAGGTCGCGCGTTTCGCGTTCGACATACCAGAGCTGCACGTGCGCGAGCAGTTGCAGCGTGGAGCCGTAGCGATTCTTGATGCGGCGCGCGCCAGCGGCTACTCCCCGCATGCGACCCGAAGTGCGGCCCAGAAAACTGACCAGGCGATCGGCCTCGCCCAGCGCGAAGGTCTTGAGGATGATGGCTTCCGTTTCGCGGGCAGGCATGAAATGTCGGCGCGATCGCTTGGAAAGAGGGATACGGAAAGTCTCTGGGCAAGCGGGACGCACATGCAGGACTAGATTAAATACCACAGGTGAGGATGCATCGCAATGTTGGCGTGGGGGAGTTGTGGAAGAAATGGGAGAAATGGAGCGTGGGAGAGGGCAATTTTCAATTCGGGAAAACCTTCAAGTATTACTTTCAATGTCGGCGCGCCGACATTGTCTTGGGCCAACGGCAATCGGCCGGGGGGGGCGGGTCAGGCGGACAAAGCAGGGGAGATCTAATACAGCTTTACTTCGCTGATTTGGATCGTGGGCTGTGTATTTGTATAGTTTGGGATGTCGCCGGTGATTTCCGCTGCGTGGGGTTCAAAGGCGGACTGGAAGGCTTGGACCGACTCGAAGGACAGATGCCCCATCGCCAGAAAGGCTGGGGGCGAGCCCGCCACAAGACCTCCCACTCCTTCCTCTACATCAACCCTTTTGAGGGCCGCGCCGGACAGGCGACGCACAAGCGGGATGTGCTTCGCGAGGTAGTACTTCATGTCGAAGATCTTCCCCTCGCCGTTCGGATACAGGACGCTGATTCTGATCATGTGCCCTCCTTCAAAACAGTCATGGCGTTCCCGCCTTGCAGTACCCGATTAAACCCATGCGTAAGCCGGCGAGTCAATTGGGTGGTTCACCTAATTCGCGGGGGTCGCGCGAAATGGTGGCAACCGCAAAAGCGGCAGCTTTGCTGTCGCACTCAAAAAGAGGCGCGTGCGTGGATTGGCACGATTTCTGAGGCGAAATTTAGGGTCAAAAGATTCTGTTAACCAGGGGATTTCGCGGAAGAAATTATAGGACGCTGGGGTCTCTCTACTTCCCTTCTCGGCGCAAGCTTTCCGGAATTGGACGCGTGCAAAGTCGGCTACAGGCAAGGAACAAATGGATTGAGGTCCGCGGGGCCGTGCAGTAAGTTTGGCGGAGACGGATGGT
>Ga0137415_10002398_pt1 | contig 18688 bp, 16 predicted proteins | sample CZODoug3_1_1_16f_FD_183082 | JGI IMG/M metagenome (GOLD analysis project Ga0137415, IMG submission 183082) | Vadose zone soil fungal communities from Angelo Coast Range Reserve, California, USA - CZODoug3_1_1_16fungal (Hybrid Assembly) | ecosystem: Environmental > Terrestrial > Soil > Vadose...
TCGACATCCCGACGCAGGTCGCACCGCCGTTGAAGCGGCCCGTGGCGTTCCCGGCCACGGTGAGCTGCACCTATCCCTCCGACGGCCAGCCGCCGGCCCGGCCGGCCCAGCCGCCGGCGGGCAACAACATCAGCGCGCGGGGCACCGTGCCGGTCACCCTGGCCACCAGCGCCGGCCAGATCGACCTGACCCTGGACCGCGACCTGGCCCCGTGCACGGTGAACAGCTTCGCCGGCCTGGCCAGGCAGGGCTACTTCGACAACACCCCCTGCCACCGGCTGACCACCTCGCCCGGGCTTCAGGTGCTGCAGTGCGGCGACCCGACCGGCACCGGCAGCGGCGGCCCCGGCTACAAGTTCAACGACGAGACCTACCCGACGCTCACCTACGGCCGCGGCTACCTGGCGATGGCCAACGCCGGCCCGAACACCAACGGCAGCCAGTTCTTCATGATCTACGGGGACGCGTCGGCGCTGTCCCCGGACTACACCGTGTTCGGCTACATCGCGCCGGCCAGCCTGCAGGTGCTGGACACCATCGCCAAGGCCGGTGACGACGGCTCGCTGGATCCCAGCCCCGGCGGCGGCAAGCCCACCATGAAGGTCACCATCACCAAGGCGACCGCCGGTTGATCCCGGCGGGTCGGCTGGGCCTCGGCTGGGTCGGCCGGCGCCCGGCCGGGTCGGTCGGGGGTCGGCCGGGTCGGTCGGGGACGTCGCGCACCTCGCGTTGTTCTCGCGCGGGCCGCACCGTGGCGACGTCCACGGCAGGTGCGCGACGTGCTCGTAAGGTGCGCGAGAACGACGGAACGTGCGCGACAACCACGCGAGGTGCGCGGCAAGCAAACCACGGCTTCTTTCATGGTCAACGTAACTTCAGCCCTGTTTTCGGGGTTCAGAAAGAAGCCTCACGTTACGTTGACCATGAAACCGGTACCCGACCCCGCGCCTACCGCGCTGCGCCTACCGCGCTGAGGTCACCCGGTAGACGTCGTAGACACCCTCCACGCTGCGGACCACTCGCAACAGGTGACCGAGGTGCTTCGGGTCGCCCATCTCGAAGGCGAACCGGGACACCGCCACCCGGTCCCGCGAGGTGGTCACCGACGCGGACAGGATGTTGACCTTCTCGTCGGCCAGCACCTTGGTGACGTCGGAGAGCAGCCGGTGCCGGTCCAGCGCCTCCACCTGGATGCTGACCAGGAACATCGCGCTGGGCGAGGCGTGCCACTCGACCTCGACCAGCCGCTCGCTCTGGCCGCGCAGCGCGTCGGAGTTGGTGCAGTCCGCGCGGTGCACGCTGACCGCGCCGCCCCGGGTGACGAAGCCGAGGATCTCGTCCCCGGGTACCGGGGTGCAGCAGCGGGCCAGCTTGACCCACACGTCGGTCATCCCGCCGGAGTCGCCGACCACCGCCACGCCGGAGTCGCCGATCGCCCTGCGCCGCTGCACGGTGGACGGGGTGGCCCGCTCCGCGAGTTCCTCCTCGGCGTCCTCCACGCCGCCCAGCAGCGCCACCAGCCGGGCCACCACGTGCTTGGCCGAGGCATGGTTCTCCCCCACGGCCGCGTACAGGCCGGACAGGTCCGGGTAGTGCAGCTCGCGGGCCAGCGCGGCCATCGAGTCGGCGGAGGCCAGCCGCTGCAGCGGCATCCCGGTGCGCCGGGCCTCCCTGGCGATGGCCTCCTTGCCGGCCTCGATCGCCTCCTCGCGGCGCTCCTTGGCGAACCAGTGCCGGATCTTCGCCTTGGCCCTCGGCGAGGCGACGAACGTCAGCCAGTCCTGGCTGGGCCCGGCGCCGCCGGCCTTGGAGGTGAAGATCTCGACGACCTCACCGTTCTCCAGCTTGCGCTCGAGGGCGACCAGCCGGCCGTTCACCCGGGACCCGATGCACCGGTGCCCCACCTCGGTGTGCACCGCGTAGGCGAAGTCCACCGGGGTGGACCCGGAGGGCAGCGTCACCACGTCGCCCTTCGGGGTGAAGACGAAGATCTCCCGGGTGGCCAGGTCGTAGCGCAGCGACTCGAGAAACTCGCCGGGGTCGGCGGCCTCCCGCTGCCAGTCCAGCAGTTGGCGCATCCAGCCCATCTCGTCGACCTCGACGGCCTGCCCGGTGTGGGTGCCCCTGGTCTCCTTGTAGCGCCAGTGCGCGGCGATGCCGTATTCCGCCGTGCGGTGCATGTCCCTGGTCCGGATCTGCACCTCGAGTGGCTTGCCGTCCGGGCCGATCACCGTGGTGTGCAGCGATTGGTAGACGCCGAACCGGGGCTGCGCCACGTAGTCCTTGAACCGGCCGGGCATCGGCTGCCACAGCGCGTGCACCATGCCCATCGCCGCGTAGCAGTCCCGCACGTCGTCGACCAGGATGCGCACGCCCACCAGGTCGTGGATGTCGTCGAAGTCCTTGCCCTTGACGATCATCTTCCGGTAGATCGAGTAGTACTGCTTGGGGCGGCCCTCGACCGTCGCGGCGATCCGCGCGCCGTCCAACTGCGCGTTCACCTCGTCGATGACCTGGCGCAGGTAGGTGTCCCGGGACGGGGCCCGGTCGGCCACCAACCGGACGATCTCGTCGTACTTCTTCGGGTGCAGCAGGGCGAAGGCCAGGTCCTCCAGCTCCCACTTGACCCCTGCCATGCCCAGCCGGTGCGCCAGCGGGGCGAACACCTCGAGCGTCTCGCGGGCCTTGCGGGCCTGCTTCTCCGGCGGCAGGAAGCGCATCGTGCGCATGTTGTGCAGCCGGTCGGACAGCTTGATCACCAGCACCCGCGGGTCGCGGGCCATCGCCACGACCATCTTGCGGATGGTCTCCGCCTCGACCGCGGCGCCCAGCTTGACCTTGTCCAGCTTGGTGACGCCGTCGACCAGGTGCGCGACCTCCTCGCCGAAGTCCGCACCCAGCTCATCCAGCAGGTAGCCGGTGTCCTCCACGGTGTCGTGCAGCAGCGCCGCCACCAGCGTGGTGGTGTCCATACCGAGCTCGGCGAGGATGGTCGCCACCGCGAGCGGGTGGGTGATGTACGGGTCGCCCGACTTGCGCTTCTGGCCGGCGTGCCGCTCCTCGGCGACGTCGTAGGCCTGTTGCAGCAGCGCGAGGTCGGCGTTCGGGTGCAGCTGGCGGTGCACGGCGGCCAGCGGCTCCAGCACCGGCTTGACCACCCCGGGGCGTGGCGAGGAGATCCTGCGGGCGATCCGGGCACGCACCCGCCTGGTCGCCGACGGGCGAGCGGGCACTACCGGCGGCGGGCTCTCGGCCGGCACGGCCGGTTGCCGCTCAGTGGTGCTCATGACCCGGCTCCGGGCTCGTCCCGCTGCTCGCCCGCTGGCGCTCGGCGCCGAGCTGATCGCACAGCTCGGCCGCTGTCGCCCTCGGTGCTCACGCGCGCTCCACGTATCGAGGATAGCGACGTGCCGACTGGCGCGTAGCCCGGCCGGGTAGTGGAACCACTCAGCAGCGCAGCAGCGCGTGCGGAGAGCGACCGGCCAGCGCCTCGCGGCCGCCCAACTCGGCGAGCTCGAGCAACACTCCGATGCCGCTCACCACGCCGCCGACCTGCTCGACCAACTCGCAGCTGGCCAGCAGCGTGCCGCCGGTGGCCAGCACGTCGTCCACGAGGTAGGCGCGGGCGCCGGGATGCACCCCACCGGCCGGCAGCTCGAGCGTGGCTGAGCCGTATTCCAGCTGGTAGGAGCGGGTGGCGGCGACCAGGGGCAGCTTGCCGGCCTTGCGCACCGGGACCACGCCGATCCCGGCGGCCAAGGCCACGGCCGCCCCCAGCAGGAAGCCCCGCGCCTCCACACCAACCACCACGTCGGCGCCCGCCACCGGCTCGGCAAGCGCCTCGATCACGGCGGCGAACGCGGCCGCGTCGGCCAGCAGCGGGGTGATGTCGCGGAACAGCACACCCGGACCTGGGTAGTCCGGCACCTCCCTGATCAGGCTGAACGCCCGCGACAGCGCCGTCACCGGTGGCGCTTGCCGGTGGGCCGCGCCGACCTGGACGGCTGCCCGCGGCCGGACCGGGTGGCCCGGCTGCCGGTCGCCCTGCGGGTGCCGGCGGCCCGCGCGGGCACCCCGGAGGCCGCCGCGACCGCGCGCTCCCGCCGCTGCTCGCTGGCCAGCGCGTCGTCGTCGGTGAGATCCAGCTCGCCGGTGCTGTCGCCGTCGGCGTCCACCGTGCCGGCCTCCTTGGCCCGGCGCGCCGCCACCCGGTTGGCCTGCTGCCGGAACTTGGGGTCGCGCATCTTCAGGTCCACCAGCGCGGGCGTGGCCAGGAAGATCGACGACAGCGCACCGGCGAGGATGCCGACCATCTGCACCAGGGCCAGGTCCGCCAGCGTGCCGACGCCGAGCACGCCGACGCCGACGATGAGCAGCCCGAGCACCGGCAGCACGGCGATCAGCGAGGTGTTGATCGACCGCATCAGCGTCTGGTTGAGCGCCAGGTTGGCGGTCTCGGCGTAGGTCCGCCTGGTCAGCCCGAGCAGGCCCCGGCTGTTCTCCTTGACCTTGTCGAACACCACCACGGTGTCGTACAGCGAGAAGCCCAGGATGGTGAGCAACCCGATCACCGTGGACGGGCTGACCTCGAAGCCGACCAGCGAATAGACCCCGGCGGTGACCACCAGGTCGTGGATCAGCGCGATCAGTGCCGCGATCGCCATGAACCGCTCGAAGTAGACCGCGAGGAAGATCGTCACCAGCACCAGGAACACCGCCAGCGCGATCATTGCCTGCGAGGTGATCTCGCCACCCCAGCTCGACGACACGGCCGTCTCGCTGATCGAGTTGACGTCCGGCTGACCGTTCGCGCCCCTCGGGTGGTAGGTGTCGAACAACGCCTGCTTGACCCGCACCTGCTCGATGGCGGTGAGCGTGGGGGTGCGCACCTGCACGGTCTGAGAGGCGCCGCTACCGGCCAGCTGCACCGCCGCCGGGCTCTTGCCAATGGCGTCCTGGATCACCCGGCCGACGTGCTGGGCGTCGGTGTTCTCGGTGACGCCGACGGTGGAGAACTGGATCTGCGTACCACCCTGGAACTCGATGCCCAGGTTGAAGCCCCGGAACACCATCGAAGCGATACAGATCAGCACCAGCGTGCCAAAGATCAGGTAGCCGCGCCTGCGCTTGCCGACGATGTCGAACGCGCCGGTGCCGGTGTAGAGCCCGCTGAGGAAGCCACGGCGCCCCTCGGCCCGGGTCCCCGCGGAGGTCGGATGTGCCATCTCAGGCTCCCTTCACCGCGGCGGCGGCCGCGCGCCGGCGCATCGCGCCGATCCGGGCCACCGCGCCGAGCCCGGACCAGGTCGGGCTGCTGAACAACCGCGACTGGGCGGCCAGCGCGACCAGCGGATGAGTCACCAGGAAGACCACCACCAGGTCCAGGATGGTGGACATGCCCAGGGTGAACGCGAAGCCCTTCACGTCCCCGATGGCCAGTAGGTACAGCACCGCGGAGGCGAGGAAACTGACCGCGTCGGCGGACAGGATGGTCCGCCGGGCCCGCACCCAGCCCCGTGGCACCGCGGCACGGAAGCTGCGGCCCTCCCTGACCTCGTCCTTCAGCCGTTCGAAGTAGATCACGAACGAGTCGGCGGTGATCCCGATGGCCACGATGAAACCGGCGACCCCGGCCAGGTCCAGGGTGAACCCGATGGACCGGCCGAGCAGCACCAGCACCGCGTAGACCACCACACCGGACAGCGCCAGGGAGAGAATGGTGAGCACGCCCAGCGCCCGGTAGTAGAACAGGCAGTACACGAACACCAGGGCCAACCCGAGCATGCCGGCGATCAGGCCGGCCTGCAGCGAGGCCAGGCCCAGGGTGGCCGACACGGTCTGCGCGTCGGAGGTGGCGAACGACAGCGGCAGCGAGCCGTACTTCAGCACCCCGGCCAGCTGCTTGGCCTCCGCCTGGGAGAAGCGGCCCTCGATCTCGGTGCTGCCGAAGATCGGCCCCTGGATCGTCGGCGCGGACACCACCTCGGTGTCCAGCACGAAGGCCGCCTGCTTGCCCACGTTCTTCGAGGTGTAGTCGCCCCAGGTCTTGGCGCCCGCGCTCTTGAACGTCAGGTTGACGATGTTCTCGGCCTTCTGCGAGTCGTAGCCCGCCGAGGCGTTGTCGATCTCGGTGCCCTCCAGGAAGGACGGCGAGAGCAGGTACTTCTCGGTGTTGGTCTGGTCGCAGGTGATCAGCGGCTTGGTCGGGTCGTCGTAGCCGCGCAGCACGTCGTTGCCGGTGCACTGCAACTGCTGGATGGCCAGCTGCTGGACGGTCTGCTGGGTGCTCTGCCGCTCCGCGCGGGCCAGCGCGATCTGCTTGGCCAGCTCCGGGTCGGACGCGTTGTCGGCGGCGGCCGCGCCGGAGTTCGCGGCGGGTGGCGCCGGGGCAGGCGGAGTCGGCGAGGGCGGCGCCGGGGCGTGCGGGCGCAGTGACTGCGCCGACGCTGGTACCGGCGCTGGTACCGGCAGGGCCACCGCGTGCGGGGCCGCCGAGCCGGGGCCGGGCACGTTCGACGGCGAGGTCGACCCGGACGGCGTCGACCCGGACGGTGCCGGGACGCCCGGGGCTGGGGCGCCCGAGGCCGGTGCGCCCGGGGCCGGGTTGGCCGGCGGCGGGGTGGCCTTGAACGGCCCGGCGAGCACGGTGCGGAACCGCAGCTGGGCGGTCTGCGCCAGGTCTTTGGCGCGTTGCCCCTGGTCACCGGGCACGGTGATGGTCAGGTTGCTGCCGTCCTGCACCACCTCGGCGCCGCTCACGCCGAGCCCGTTCACCCGCTGATCGATGATCTGCCGGGCCAGCGTGAGCTGTTCCTTGGTCGGCGGGGCTCCGGTGGCGGTGCGAGCGGTCAGGGTAACCCGGGTGCCGCCCTCCAGGTCGATACCGAGCTTGGGATTCGGCTTGCGGTCACCAGTGAAGAACACCAGCGCGTAGAGCACAACGACGATGCCGAGGAACGTCGCCAGGTACCGCCATGGGCGGATCTGCCCGGCTGATGGTGCCACTGCGATCTATCTCCTAGGGGGGATGGCAGCCCCGGGACGTCCCGAAGCGCGGAGGGGCGTCCCCGATGTTACCGATGCCACCCCTCTCGCTCCTCGCCCCCTCAAACTTCCATTCTGGGCCTCGGTCGAAGAGTTGCCGCAATGCGAGATTAGGAATCTCGCCGGGCGAAATCGAGGGCCCAGAGTCCGCCCCAAATGTGCACGGATACAAATCGAGAAACCGGCCACCCGAGCGGGTGACCGGTTTCGCGCTCGTCTCAGGCGCCCGCCGCGGCGGGCACGGAAGTCCAGGTCCCGAGGAGAGCCGTCAGGCGGTGCCGCGGCCGGCGGCGGAGTCCTTCGCCGCCGCGCCGTCAGCGCCCTTGGGGGCGTCCTCGACCGGCGACTCAACGGCTTGCGGCGCGTCCTCAGCCGGGGTCACGGCCACGGCTGGCGACGCGGCCGGCGACGCGTCCGGAGTCGGGTCCGCCACGTCGTCCACGGGGCTGTCCTCGGCACTGTCTTCGGTGCTGTCCTCGGTGTCTTCGGTGCTGTCCTCGGTCGGGTTGACCTTCTCCCGGACCGCGGCGCGCACCCAGGTGGTCACCACACCGGGCGCGATCTCCAGGTCGATGGTTTCCTCGTAACCGCTGTCCACCACGGTGCCGCGCAACCCGGACGTGGTGACCACCACGTCGCCATCGGACAGCGAGCCCTGCAGCTGCTGCATTTCCTGCGCCTGTCGCTTCTGCCGGCGGCTGCTGAGCAGGATCGGGATGAACAGCAAAAGGATGATGAGCGGGAACAGCAGCTGGATATTCATGGTCTCCGAACTTCCGTGAGGGATGTCAAGTCTGCCAGCCCTATAACCCGAACAGCACGGGCGGGGGTTCCCCTTGATCCCCGAACGCCGTCGGCGGCGGCTCCAGGTCCAGGTGCCGCCAGGCCCCCGCGGTGGCGACTCGGCCCCGCGGAGTGCGGGCCAACATACCCGCTCGGACCAGGAAGGGCTCGCAAACCTCCTCCACGGTAGCGGGTTCCTCACCCACCGCCACGGCCAGCGTGGACACCCCCACCGGCCCGCCACGGAACGAGCGCACCAGCGCGGACAGCACAGCGCGGTCCAGCCGGTCCAGCCCGAGCTCGTCGACGTCATAGACCGCCAGCGCGGCGCGGGCCACCTCGCGGGTCACCTCGCCGTCCGCCCTGACCTCGGCATAGTCCCGTACCCGGCGCAACAGCCGGTTGGCGATGCGCGGCGTGCCCCGGGAGCGCCGGGCGATCTCGTCGGCGCCGTCCGGGCGCAGCCGCACGCCCAGGATCACGGCGGCCCGGCGCAGCACCTGGTCCAGCTCGGCCGACTCGTAGAACTCCATGTGCGCGGTGAACCCGAACCGGTCGCGCAGCGGGCCGGTGAGCGCCCCGGCCCTGGTGGTGGCCCCGACCAGGGTGAACGGGGCGATGTCCAGCGGGATGCTGGTGGCCCCCGGACCCTTGCCCACCATCACGTCGACCCGGAAGTCCTCCATCGCCAGGTACAGCATTTCCTCGGCGGGCCGGGCGATGCGGTGGATCTCGTCGATGAACATCACGTCGCCGGGCAACAGGTTGGACAGCATCGCGGCCAGGTCGCCGGCGCGCTCCAGCGCGGGCCCCGAGGTGACCCGGATCGCCGCGCCCATCTCGGTGGCGATGATCATCGCCAGGCTGGTCTTGCCCAGCCCCGGCGGGCCGGACAGCAGCACATGGTCCGGTGGGTCACCGCGCCTGCGGGCGCCCTCCAGCACCAGCTCCAGCTGCTCGCGGACCCGGTGCTGGCCGATGAACTCGGCGAGCCGGGCGGGGCGCAGGCTGGCCTCGGCGTCCAGATCCTCCGGGTCGGCGCGCGCGGACACCGCCGGGTCAGTCATCGGCGCTCACCGAGCCCGGTCACCTGGCCTTGCCCAGCAGGCTGAGCGCGGTGCGCAGCGTCGCGGCGGTGTCCACCGGCCCGCCGTTGTGCTGAGCGCCGCCGTTGTGCTGAGCGCCGCCGTTCGCGGCGCCGGACTCGGCGAGCACCGTGTTCACCGCCTGCTCGGCCTGCTTGGCCGGGAAGCCGAGCCCGACCAGGGCCTCCACCACGTGGTCCCGACCGGTCGGCGAAGCAGCTGCCCCGACCTCCACCGGCACCCGGGTGACGGCGGCGACCTTGTCCCGCAGCTCCAGCACCAGCCGCTCGGCGCTCTTCAGCCCGACCCCCGGTACGCGCCTGAGCGCGGCGGTGTCCCCGTCGGCCAACGCCCGGCACAGCGCGTCCGGCTCGAGCACGGCCAGGATGCTCAGCGCCAGCCGGGGGCCTACCCCGTTGACCGTCTGCAGCAGGCCGAACAGGTCGCTGGTCTCGGCGTCGGCGAACCCGTAGAGGGTCAGCGAGTCCTCCCGGACCACCAGCGCGGTGGACAGCCGGGCCTCCTCACCCCGCCGCAGCGTGGCCAGCGTGCCCGGGGTGGCGTGCACCGCGAGGCCCACCCCACCGACCTCGACCACCGCGTGGTCCAGCCCGATGGCCAGCACCGGGCCCCGCACCGAAGAGATCACATCAATCACCGTCCCTTTGCGGCCGCCTCGGCCAGCCGGACCCGGTGTACCCGGGCCAGCTGCTCCGAGGCGGCCTTGGCCTCGGCCATCCGATCCAGCATCGGCCCCCGCCAGCAGTGGCAGATGGCCAGCCCCAATGCGTCCGCCGCGTCCGCGGGGCGGGGCTTGTCGACCAGCCCGAGCAGCCTGGTCACCATCGCGGTGACCTGCTGCTTGTCGGCCCGGCCAGACCCGGTCACGGCGGCCTTCATCTCACTCGGGGTATGGAACACCACTCGCAGCCCGGCCTGTGCGGCGACCAGCGCGACCACCCCGCTGGCCTGCGCGGTGCCCATCACCGTGCGCACGTTGGTCTGGCTGAACACCCGCTCCACGGCCACCACGTCCGGCCGGTGCTCGGCGATCATCTCCCGCACGGCGTCGGCCACCCGCAGCAGCCGGCGGGACACGTCGACATCGGCCGGCGTGCGCACCACGCCGTAGGTCACGCAGCGCACCTGGCGGCCGCCGGTGCCGTCCACCACTCCCAGGCCGCACCGAGTGAGCCCGGGGTCGACGCCGAGCACCCGCACAGAACCTGCCCCCTCCCACGAACACCTGTTCGAGCAGAGGCTACGGGAGCCCCCCGTCAACCCCACCACCGACGCGCCGACACGGGTCGCTGCACCGCTCGCGCCCGGCAGCCCCTCGCCCCGGCACCCCCTCGACCGCACACAGCCCGCCCGGCCCACACAGCCCGGCACAGCCGGGCCCGGCACAGCCCGCCCGGCCCGGCTCACACAGCCCGCCCGGCCCGGCACAGCCCGGCCCGGCCCGGCACAGCCCGTCGAGCAGCTGTGTGAGCACCCCGCGGGCTGTGTGAGCACCCCGCGGGCTGTGTGAGCACCCCGCGAAGTGGGGGAGGGCGGCGGGGGGAGGGCGCGGGGGGTTATTCGTCGAGGGTTACCACTAGGTGGGCTCGGGGCTTGGTGGCGGCTACCGTGCGGGCGTTGCGCTCGTCGGAGCCGAGGGTGCGCTCCCAGGCCTGGTCGGGGGTGCGGCCGTAGAACTCGTGCCGCGCGGCCAGCCGCTGCCGGCGCAGGTCCTCCGGCACGTCGACGTACCAGACCTCGTCGAGCAGCTCCCGGACCGGCCGCCACGGGCCGTCCACCAGCAGGTAGTTGCCCTCGGTGATGACCAGCTGGACGTCCGCGCGAACCGGCACGGCGGACTGGATGGCGTCCTCGATCTCCCGGCGGAACTCCGGCGCCCAGACCACGTCCTCGGCCGGGTCGCGCAGCCGGCGCAGCAGCGCCACGTACCCGGCCACGTCGAACGTGGACGGCGCGCCCTTGATCTCCACCAGGCCCAGCTCGGTGAGCGCCCGGTGCGCGATGTGGAACCCGTCCATGCCGACCAGCGCGGTGCGCACCCCGCGCTCGTCCAGCCCGGCCAGCAGCGCGGCGGACAGCGTGGACTTACCAGCCCCCGGCTGCCCGACGATACCCAGCAGCGCCCGCCCGTGCCGGGCCAGCCGCAACGCCCGCTCCAGCTGCTGCTCGGTCACCGGCCCGACGGCGCTCATGTCTCGGCTCCGCGCTCGTTCCGCTCCTCGCTCGCTAGCGCTCGCTGCGATGCTCGCTCGCTGTCGCCTTCGGCGCTCATGTCTCGGCTCCGCGCTCGTTGCCGATGGCTCGGCCCCCGAACCGCTGGGCCTCGCGCCGCTCCTCGCTCGCTAGCGCTCGCTGTGCATGACCCGCCGCGCCGGCTGTGTCCTTCCCACCCCGCCGGCTTCGCCGGCGACCGTCCCCCGGGCCGGCTACCGTCCCCCGGGATGCTCGCTCGCTGTCGCCTTCGGCGCTCACCGGGACGCCCCGCGCGCGGCTGGGCGCAGCCGGGCCGACACCGCGTCCAGCGCCGGGTCCTCCAGCCATGCCCTCGAGCCCAGCCGCGAGCACCGCAGGGCGGCCACCGAAGCGGCCAGCGCGGCACATCCGGGCAGGTCGGCGGCGCGCACCGCGAGCGCGGCGACCAGCGCGCCGTGGAATGCGTCGCCCGCGCCGAGGGTGTCCACCGGCGTCACCACGGGCACCTCCACCGTCCCACTGGCGCCATCCATCGTGCTCCACACCACCGGCGCGGGCCCGTCGGTGACCAGCACCGTGGGCACCCCGCGGCGGTGCAGCACGGTGGCCACCCCGAGCGGGTCGTCTCCGGCACGCCGGCCGCCGGGTGGGCGCAGGTCGGCCGAGCAGGCGGCCAGGGCGACCCGGGGCAACACGGGGTCCAGCTCGTCCTTCCAGCTGCCCGCGTCCAGCACCACCGGGACGTCGGCGCGCGCGGCCTCGGCGGCGACCCGGGCGGCCAACGCCGGGTGGTGGCCGTCCAGCAGCACCACGCCGACCCCGTCCAGCAGCCCGTCCAGCGAGTACTGGGCGCCGTCGATACCCCGGGAGCCCAGCGCGCCGGGCGAGACCACGGTGCGCTCACCGGTACGCACGTCGACCAGCGCGCTGGCCACCGGCAGCTCCCAGTCGCCCGGCGCCAGGTCGATCACGCCGACCCCGTGCGCGGCCAGGTCGGCGTGGGCCGGGCCGGCGGCCGGGCGGGTGCCCACGGCGGTGAGCAGCCGGGCCGAGCCGAGCAGCCGGGCGGCGGTGACCGCGGCGTTCGCCGCCGGGCCGCCGGCGAGCAGCTCACCGCCGACGCTGCGCACCTTGGAGCCCCAGGGCGGCGGTTCGGCCACGTGGTGCACGACGTCCAGCGTGGTCAGCCCCACGCACAGCACGGTGCCTCGACGCGCGAGCAATCAGGCACCCGACCGGTTGTTGAGCTCGGCCTTCTGGTCGACCAGCTCACCGCTCTCGGTCAGCCGCAGCGCGCCGGTCATCAGCGCCACCACCTCGTTCATCGCGTAGTCGTCCGGCTTGACCACGGCTACCCGCTTGCCGAGGCGGTGCACGTGGATGCGGTCCGCGATCTCGAAAACGTGCGGCATGTTGTGGCTGATCAGCACAACCGGCAGGCCGTGGTCCCGGATCCGCCGGATGAGGTCGAGCACCATCGAGGATTCCCGCACGCCGAGCGCGGCGGTGGGCTCGTCCATGATTGTCAGTTTGCTGGCGAACATCGCCGCCCTGGCCACCGCGACGGCCTGCCGCTGGCCCCCGGAGAGCGTCTCCACCAGCTGGCCGATGTTCTGCACGGTGGCCACCCCGAGCGCGTCCAGCTGGCGCTGCGCCTCGGCTCGCATGCCCTTGTGGTCCAGGGTGCGGAACACGGTGCCCAGCAGGCCCTTCTTACGCTGCTCACGGCCCAGGTAGAGGTTTCCGGCGATGTCCATCGCGGGGGCCACCGCGAGGGTCTGGTAGACGGTCTCGATGCCGGCCCGGCGGGCGTCCAGCGGTGAGTGGAAATGGATCACCTCGCCATCCAGCCAGATGGTGCCCTCGTCCGGGATGACCGCGCCGCACAGCGCCTTGATCATGGTGGACTTGCCGGCCCCGTTGTCCCCGATCACCGCGAGCACTTCGCCGCGCCGCAGGTCGAAGTCGGCCCCGTCGATCGCGGTCACGTGGCCGTACCGCTTGACCAGCCCCTCGGCCCGCAGCACCGCGTCCGCCACGGCCACCGGTGGCGCGACCGGCACCCCCTCCGGGATAGTCACCGCGACCTCCTCCTGGCCAGCTGGTCCAGTGCCACCGCGACGATGACCAGCAGGCCGGTCGCCACGTCCTGGTAGAGCTCGTCGATGCCGGCCTGGGTGAGCCCGCTGCGCAGCACGCTCACGATCAGCGCGCCGACCAGCGTGCCGAGCACCCCGCCCCGGCCGCCGAACAGGCTGGTGCCGCCGATCACCACGGCGGTGATGCTGTCCAGGTTGCCGGTCTGGTAGGCGTTCGGGTCGGCGTTGGGGATCCGCCCGATGGCCTGCCAGGCGGCGAACCCGTAGATGATCCCGGCCAGCAGGTACACGCTGAACAGCGTCCGGTTCACGTGGATACCGGTCAGCCGGGCCGCCTCCGGGTCGTTGCCCAGCGCGTACACGTGCCGGCCCCACGCGGTGCGCGTCAGCGCGTACCAGACCAGCAGGAACATCACCAGCGTGAGCAGTATGCCCACCGTCAGCTCGATCTGTCCGAACAGGTAGAACCGCCGGCCCAGCAGGTTGAGCAGGCCGCTGCTGACCGGGAAGCTCTGCCCGGCGGCGAAGATCCGCGAGGACGCGGCGACCACGGTCAGCATGCCCAGCGTGACGATGAACGGCGGCAGCCGCAGCGAGGTGACCAGCGCCCCGGAGATGGTGCCCACCACCGCGCAGAGCACGATGCCGGCCAGCAGCGCGGTGAATCCGCCGCCGCCGGCCAGCTTGGCCATCAGCAGGGTGCCGAACACCATGATCGCGGCGTTGGCCAGGTCGATGCCGGCGGTCAGGATGACCAGCGTCTGCCCCAGCGCCAGGGTGCCCACGACCAGCGACTGCTCGACCACCAGGCTGAGGTTGTCCACGCTCAGAAATGTGCTGCTGGCCAGCGAGAACACCACGACGGCGAGCAGCAGCGCGCAGCTGGGCCCGAGCGCCGGGTAGCGAAGCACCAGCTCGGAGACGTCGACGCGCCGCCGCTGTCCCACCACCGCCGTCACGATGCCGCCTCCGGGCAGGGGATTACCAGCTCAGCCACCGACCGAGCCCCAGCAGTTCTGCTGGCCCCAGGTGGTGTCCTTGGACTCCAGCCCACCCAGCGGCTTGTCCGTGATCAGCTGGGACCCGGTGTCATGGAAACCGGCGGGTTTGGTGCCGTCCTTGGCGAACGCCACCACCGCGTTCACCCCCTCCTGGGCCATCTTCTTCGGGAACTGCATCACGGTGGCGGCGTACTTGCCGCTCTTCACGTCCGGCATGGCCTGGCAGCCGCCGTCGATCGACCCCATGACGACCTTGCCGGTCAGGTTCTTGGCGGCCATGGCGACGTAGACGCCGCGCGCGGTCGGCTCGTTGATCGTGTAAACCGAGTTGACGTCCGTGGAGCGCTGCAACAGGTTCTCGGTCGCCTGTTGGGCCAGGTTCTGGTCACCGTTGGCGTTGGCCGAGCCGACGATCTGCGGAGCGCCGTTGGCCAGGCCGATCCCCGAGAGGAAACCGTTGTGCCGCTGGGTGTCCACCGCCGCGCCCGGCGTCCCGTCAACCATGAGCAGCTTGGGCGCGGCACCGTTCAGTGCGGCTTTGACATAGGCCCCCTGCTTGCGGCCGGCGTCGGTGTTGTCCGTGGCCCAGGTGGCGTCCACCGCGTCCTTCGGGTCGGTCTCGGTGTCCAGTGCGATCACGGTGATGCCCCGGCTCTTGGCCTGCTGCAGCGCTGCGATGATCCCGCCGGAGTTGCTCGGGGTGATCAGGATTCCCTTCACGCCCTGCTGGACGAGGTTCTCGATGGCCGCGACCTGGCCCTCGTTGTCCCCGTCGAACTTGCCGGCCAGGGCGATCAGCTGGGCACCCTGCTGCTGGGCGGCGACCTTGGCGGCATCCCGCAGGGTGACGAAGTAGGGGTTGGTGTCGGTCTTGGTGACCAGGCCGACCTTCACCGGACCAGCGGGGCCGGCGGCGGGACCACCCCCGCTGCGCTCCGCACTGCACCCCGCGGTGAACAGGGCGGCCACGGCCGCTCCGATCGCCACCAGCCTCATCAGAACGCTGGACCGTTTCACCGGATTCTCCTCGTCGAGAGTTTGACGCTCCCCGCCCGGCCCTCGGTTTGATCCCGCGGCCCCGGGCGGTGAGCGCAAGGTTAGGAGTAGCCAGCGACGACCGGGTACTGCTCGATCAACTGATTCGCGCAAATTGCCGGTTGCGCGGAGCTGTCGAGGTGCGCGACAGGTAAGCGCTTAACACCGGGCGGGGTCAACCACGGGTCAATCGACCTCGGCGAGCACCTCGTCGGAGACGTCGAAGTTGGCGTAGACGTTCTGCACCTCGTCGCTGTCCTCGAGGGCGTCGATCAGCTTGAACACCTTGCGCGCGGTGTCGGCGTCCAGCGGTACCGACACCGAGGGCAGGAAGGTGAGGTCGGCCGAGTCGTAGTCGATGCCGGCATCCTGCAGCGCGGTGCGGACGGCGACCATGTCGGTCGCCTCGGAGACCACCTCGAAGCTGTCGCCCAGGTCGTTGACCTCCTCCGCGCCGGCGTCCAGCACGGCCATCAGGACGTCATCCTCGTCGGCGGCCGGGCCGCCCTTGGGGACGATCACCACGCCCTTGCGGGTGAACAGGTAGGACACCGAGCCGGGGTCGGCCATCTGCCCGCCGTTGCGGGTCATTGCGGTGCGCACCTCGGAGGCGGCCCGGTTGCGGTTGTCGGTCAGGCACTCCACCAGCACCGCGACGCCGTTCGGGCCGTAGCCCTCGTAGGTGATCGACTGGTAGTCCGCGCCGGAGCCGTCCGCGCCGGAGCCGCGCTTGACCGCTCGGTCGATGTTGTCGTTCGGGACCGAGCTCTTCTTGGCCTTCTGGATGGCGTCGAAGAGCGTCGGGTTGCCCGCCGGGTCGCCCCCGCCGTTGCGTGCGGCCACCTCGACGTTCTTGATCAGCTTGGCGAACGTCTTGCTTCGCTTGGCGTCGACGACGGCCTTCTTGTGCTTGGTGGTCGCCCATTTGGAATGGCCGCTCATGGATGCCCCTTCCGCGGCGTTCTCCGGGGTGCCTCACGTCCGGCGAGGCCCCCGCGTTGTGCTGGTGCGTCCGCCGCGCGAACTAACCGACCGTGGAGAAAGGCCGGTCGCCGCCGCGGACCAGGTCGCAGAACAGGCGGTGCACCCGCCCGTCACCGGTCAGCTCGGGATGGAACGCGGTAGCCAGCACCATCCCCTGCCGAACCGCGACGATCCTACCCTCGGCCGCCCCCGCTCCGGGGCAGTGCCGCAGGGTGGCTGGCAGGGTGGCTGGCAGGGTGGCCAGCACCTCGACGCCGGGACCGGCGGATTCCACCCACGGCGCGCGGATGAACACGGCGTGTACCGGGCCGCCGTCCACCCCGGCCAGCGGCAGGTCCGTCTCGAAGGAATCCACCTGCCGGCCGAACGCGTTGCGCCGCACCACCACGTCCAGCCCGCCGAGTTGGCGCTGGTCGGGCCGGCCGCCCAGCACCTCGCGGGCCAGCAGGATCATCCCCGCGCAGGAGCCGAACGCGGGCATCCCGTCGGCGATCCGGGCGCGCACCGGCTCGAGCAGCTCGAACGTCTCCAGCAACCGGCTCATCGTGGTCGACTCGCCGCCGGGCAGCACGAGGGCGTCCACCGCGTCCAGCTCGGTGGGGCGGCGCACCGATACCGCCTTCACCTCACACGCGGTGAGAGCGGCCAGGTGTTCCCGAACATCACCCTGCAGGGCGAGTACGCCGACGGTCGTCACGCAACCCAGGGTAAGTCAGCCGAACCGCGCCGCGAGCCGGCGAGCTCGCCCCGACGGCCGTCGCGGCGAACCGGGCCGCGAGCCGCCGTCGCGGCTCTCCCCGGCGCGGGACGACTTCGCTAAGGTGCGAGCCGTGCTCACCGGTCTGCACGCGATCGTGTTCAGTCCGGCGCCCGATGAGGTCCACGCGTTCTTCCGGGACACCCTCGGGCTGGACTGGGTGGACGCCGGCGGCGGCTGGCCGATCTACGCGATGCCGCCCGCCGAGCTCGCCGTGCACCCCTCGAGCGGGGAGCGCCACCACGCGCTGTACCTGATGTGCGACGACATCGGGCAGGCCCTGGACGAACTGCGGGCCAAGGGCGTCGAGATCGTCGGCGAGGTCCGGGACGAGCGCTGGGGGCTGATCGCCGGGATCCGGCTGCCCGACGGCGGCGAGCTGCCGATCTACCAGCCCCGCCACCCCTCCCCCGGGCGGTCCCCCGCACCGCCGAGCTGATCGAGCGCGGCCACTACCTCCGCGCGACCCCAACTCGCGGAACCTTCACAGCCCGTGGTTGCCCCCGGTTCACCGTCTGCTCACCGACCGAACCGGGCCCGCCGCCGCTGGAGCCTTGTTTGTGCCGGTCATCGGGTGTGAGATCGCACACATGGCATCGAGGTAACCAGCAGCTGGACGACGGAGGTGGTTCACGTGGCAGTCAGAGTTGACGCCGGCCAGGGAGCCGGCGCGATCGTGGCCGAAGATCCGACCGCGATCCGCAACGTAGTACTGGTCGGGCCGTCCGGGTCGGGGAAAACCACCTTGGTTGAAGCCCTGCTCGCGGCCGCCGGTGTGATCCCCCGGGCCGGCACCGTCGTCGATGGCAGCACGATCTGCGACCACGACCCCGCCGCCGTCCGCCAGCAGCGGTCGGTCGCGCTGTCGGTGGCCCCGCTCAAGCACCAGAACATCAAGATCAATCTGATCGACACGCCCGGGTACGGCGACTTCGTCGGCGAACTGCGCGCCGGGCTGCGCGCGGCGGACGCGGCGTTGTTCGTGGTCAGCGCGGCGGAAGGGGCCGGCAAGGGGGACGGAGGCGGCATCGACGCAGCCACCGTGGCGCTGTGGGAGGAGTGTGCCGCCGTCGGCATGCCGCGTGCCGTCGTGGTCGCCCGCTGCGACCACCAGCGCGCCGAACTGGAGGCGGAGATCGATGGCTGCCAGACCGCGTTCGGCGTCGGCGTGCTCCCGCTGTACCTGCCGATGCGCGAGGGCGGATACCTCTCCGGGCTGTACGGACTGCTGTCCCAGACGGTCGGCGGCCAGCCCGTGGACGAGGCCCCCGAGGACGCCGAAGAGGCCCGCAACGAACTGATCGAGGGAATCATCGCGGAGAGCGAGGACGAGTCCCTCATGGAGCGCTACCTGGAGGGCGAGGCGATCGACACCGCCACCCTCATCACCGACCTGGAGAAGGCCGTGGCCCGGGGCAGCTTCCACCCCGTCGTGCCGGTCTGCGCGTCCTCCGGCACCGGGCTGCCCGAGCTGCTGGAGCTGATCGTGGGCGGGTTCCCGTCCCCCGTCGAGCACCCGCTGCCCGCGGTGCACGGCGTGGACGGCAGCGCGCACGCCCCGTTGACCGCCGACCCGGCCGGCCCGCTGGCCGCCGAGGTGGTGCGCACCTCGGCGGACGCGTACGTCGGACGGGTGTCGCTGGTCCGGGTGTTTTCCGGGACGCTGCGCCCGGAGCGCTCCGTGCA
>Ga0137415_10002399_pt1 | contig 18687 bp, 12 predicted proteins | sample CZODoug3_1_1_16f_FD_183082 | JGI IMG/M metagenome (GOLD analysis project Ga0137415, IMG submission 183082) | Vadose zone soil fungal communities from Angelo Coast Range Reserve, California, USA - CZODoug3_1_1_16fungal (Hybrid Assembly) | ecosystem: Environmental > Terrestrial > Soil > Vadose...
GAAGTCCTCACGGAATTCCGCCGCGAGATCAACCAGCGGCTTGGTATCTCAGAGGTAGAGGTCACAACCGCGCGCAGGCTCGACGATGCAGAGCGGCGGCAGTTGGAAGTCCAGGTTTCCAGCCTGACCAGTACGCAGGTCCAAGCTACGTTTCATGAGGACAGTGCTCTGATCGGCGGAGTGATCGTGCGCGTCGGAAGCACCGTCTACGACGGATCGGTACGTGGCCGCCTCAACAAATTAAAGGAACAGCTTGTCGCCAGCTAACAGGCGGCTGATACAGAATCCAGATACAACTCCGGTAGAGAAAAGTTAAAGCAATGGCTCAGATTAAGGCAGACGAAATCACAAAGCTCCTACGCGAGCAAATCGCAAATTACGACGCAAAGGTACGCGTTGATGAAGTAGGCACGGTCATCTCGCTCGGTGACGGCATCGCACGCATCCACGGTCTGGATAAGGTCATGGCGGGCGAACTCATCGAGTTCCCGCATGGTATCGCCGGATTGGCGATGAGCCTTGAAGAGGATCAAGTCGGCTCAGTGCTCCTCGGCGACTACACCGAGATCCGCGAAGGTGACCAGGTCAAGCGTACCGGCAAGATTCTCAGCGTTCCGGTAGGCGATGCCATGATTGGCCGCGTCGTCAACTCGCTCGGTCAGCCTATCGATGACAAGGGCCCCATCGCGACCACGCAGGCGCTTCCTGTTGAGCGCCTCGCTCCTGGCGTCATTGACCGCCAGCCTGTTCGCGAACCGATGATGACGGGTCTCAAGGCCATCGATTCGATGATTCCGATAGGCCGTGGCCAGCGTGAGCTCATCATCGGCGACCGCCAGACCGGTAAGACTGCCGTCGCGCTCGATACCATCATCAACAGCGCAAAGAACAACCTCATTTGCATCTATTGCGCCATCGGTCAGAAGCGCTCGTCGATCGCGCAGGTCGTCCAGACGCTCACCGAATACGGCGCGATGGATTACACCATCATCGTCGCAGCATCAGCCTCTGAACCGGCGCCGATGCTCTACCTTGCGCCTTACGCCGCCTGCGCTTTGGGCGAGTACTTCCGCGACAACGGCAAGCACGCGCTGGTGATCTATGACGATCTCTCCAAGCACGCGACCGCATACCGCGAGATCTCGCTGCTGCTGCGCCGTCCACCGGGCCGCGAAGCCTATCCGGGCGATGTTTTCTATCTTCACTCACGTCTACTCGAACGCGCTTCGAAGTTGAGCGACGCCAAGGGCGGAGGATCGTTGACTGCGCTGCCAATTATTGAAACCCAGGCGGGCGACGTCTCTGCTTATATCCCGACGAACGTCATCTCAATCACAGACGGGCAGATCTTCCTCGAAACCGACCTCTTCAACTCGGGCGTCCGTCCTGCAGTCAACGTAGGTCTCTCGGTATCGCGCGTAGGTTTCTCGGCTGCCATCAAGGCCATCAAGCAGGTCGGTTCCACGCTCAAACTCGATCTTGCGCAATACCGCGAACTCGCGGCCTTCGCTCAGTTCGGCAGCGATCTCGACAAGGTGACGCAGAACCAGCTCAATCGCGGTCAGCGCCTTACCGAACTATTGAAGCAGCCGCAGTTCCAGCCGCTTCCTGCCGAGAAACAGGTGATTATCCTGTATGCCGGAACGCAGGGCTTCCTTGACGATCTCAAAGTAGCCGACATCCACGCTTTCGAAGAGGGACTCTACAAATACCTCGACTCCGGCCAATCACAATTGCTCAATGACATCGCTACCAAGAAGGCACTCGATGACGACCTTAAGAGCCGTATTGGCGCAGCACTCAAGGAGTACAAGGCAAACTTTCTTGCCGAACACCAGGCTGTAGCGGCGGTGAAGTAAACAGAGCCGGTTAGAGAAGTGCAGGACTCTATAGCTGGCTGAATATTTGGTTTGTATCAGAGCACGACTTTAGTCGTGCCGCATGTAGATAAAATGAGGGGGCTTTAGCCCCTGAGGGAATTCTTCAAGAAAGCAAATGGCAAACGTTCTCGATTTACGACGGCGCATTCGCAGTGTGAAGAACACGCGCCAGATCACCAAGGCCATGAAGATGGTCTCGGCGGCCAAGCTGCGTCGCGCACAGGAGCGCGCCCTTTCGTCGCGTCCTTATGCTGCGATGCTGGCTAGCGTGCTTGAATCGCTCAAGCGCCGCATTGAAATTATCGATCCGGTTACCGGCGAAGTACGCCACCCGCTACTGAAGACGCGAGAAGAGAAGCGTATTCTGCTTGTCGTTGTTTCCGGAGACAAGGGATTCGCCGGCGCCTTCAATACCAACATCATCAAAGCAGCAACGCACTTTATCAGCACCAACGATCAGAAGGAAATCGACGTGGAAGCGATCGGGCGCAAAGGCCGCGACCTCTTCCGCCGCCGCTATCCCACTGCACGTTTTCTTGAAGTAGAAAACCACGGTCATGAAGAATCTCAGGCGATGCGTCCTGAACGCCAGCGTTCCGGCCAGATTGAAGTCATTGGTGATCACCCGGCCATGCTCGACAAGCTCAGCTTCGACCGTGTCCGCGAACTCGGCGAAGAGGTTGTTGCTCGCTATTCGCATGAAGAGATCGACGCCGTCTATATGGTCTACAACGAGTTCAAATCGGTCATCCAGCAGCGTGTGGTCGTTGAGCGCATCCTGCCCATTGTGGAATTCGGTAAACACGAGATTACAGAAGCGCAGGAGCTGACCGCAGAAGAACGCGCTCGTCATGGCGGAGCTGCGCTGACCGCAGGAGTAAGCCTTCAGCCAGGTGAAGGCGAAGCCGATCTCAAGGAATTCGAGGACGAAGCCAAGCGTTTCGGTACCGCCGAGGTGGACTACATCTATGAGCAGCCGCCGCATGAGATTTTCAATGCGATCCTGCCGCGTTATGTCACCTCGCAGTTGTATCACGCAATGCTTGAATCGGTCGCAGCCGAGCATGCCGCGCGTATGACGGCCATGGATTCAGCGACCAACAACGCAGGTGACATCATCGACTCGCTCACGCTTACTATGAATCGCGTGCGCCAGGCGGCGATTACCAAGGAAATTATCGAAATTGTCAGCGGCGCAGCCGCAATCTAAGTTTTTGAACGAGATTCGAAAGAGAACAGTTTTATGGCAGAGAACATCGGCAAAGTAGTTCAGATATCCGGCCCCGCGGTCGACGTGCAGTTTGAAGAAGCGAAGATGCCGCCTATTTATCAGGCGCTCCGCGTCACCAGCGAAGGCTTCAACGTGCCCACGCCCATCAACGTCATCCTTGAAGTGCAGCAGCACCTCGGCGAGGGACGCGTCCGCTGTGTCGCAATGGAAGCCACCGAGGGCATGGTGCGCGGCATGAAGGCCATCGATACGGGCGGCCCCATCACCGTTCCCGTGGGCCGCGAGACGCTGGGCCGCGTGCTCAACGTGATCGGCGAGCCGGTCGATGAACTAGGCCCGGTCAAAAGTAAGCTGCGTAAGCCGATTCACCGCCAGGCTCCGACATTTGAAGAGCAGTCCACCAGCGAAGAGATGTTCGAGACCGGCGTGAAGGTCATCGATCTCATCCAGCCGTTTTTGAAGGGCGGCAAGATCGGCCTCTTTGGCGGCGCAGGTGTCGGCAAAACGGTCGTCATTCAGGAACTCATCAACAACGTCGCCTCCAAGCACGGCGGTTTTTCGGTGTTTGCCGGAGTCGGTGAGCGTACCCGCGAGGGCAACGACCTTTGGCTCGAGTTCCAGGAAGCCGGCGTCATCGACATCCACGATTTCACGAAGTCGAAGGCCGCGTTGATCTACGGCCAGATGACCGAGCCGCCAGGGGCGCGTCTGCGCGTGGCCCTTACCGCCCTCACCGTTGCCGAACACTTTCGTGACGAGGAAGGCGCGGACACGCTGCTCTTCATCGACAATATCTTCCGTTTTACCCAGGCCGGTTCTGAAGTCTCGACGCTGCTTGGCCGTATGCCCTCTGCCGTCGGATACCAGCCAAACCTCGCCACGGAAATGGGCGAATTGCAGGAGCGCATCACTTCGACGAAGAAGGGTTCAGTCACCTCGGTGCAGGCCGTCTATGTCCCGGCTGACGATCTTACCGATCCTGCTCCAGCAACCACTTTCGCTCACCTTGACGCAACCACGGTGCTTTCGCGCCCGTTGTCGGAACTCGGCATCTACCCCGCCGTCGATCCTCTGGCATCGAGCTCGCGCATTCTCACGCCGCGTGTCGTCGGGCAGGAGCACTACGATGTTGCCCAGGGCGTGAAGCGGATCCTTCAGCGTTACAAAGATCTGCAGGACATCATCGCCATCCTCGGCATCGATGAGCTTTCAGAAGAGGACAAGCTCACCGTGTCGCGTGCGCGTAAGGTCCAGAAGTTCCTCTCGCAGCCCTTCCACGTCGCCGAGCAGTTCACCGGCATCCCCGGCAAGTACTGCAAAATCGCCGACACGGTGCGCAGCTTCAAGGAAGTCATCGAAGGCAAGCACGATGATGTTCCAGAGCAGGCCTTCTACCTCAAGGGCACCATTGAAGATGTGCTCGAAGCGGCGGAAAAGCTCAAGGCAACGGCATAAGCAACTATGGCAGATACGAATCAGCTACGCGTAAGACTCGTCACTCCCGATCGCATCCTCGTCGACCAGACAGCGGATGCGGTCGAGCTGCCGTCGAAGTCCGGCTATCTTGAAGTCCTCTTCGGTCACGCGCCTCTGCTTGCAGCGTTAGGTGCAGGTGAAGTTCGTCTGCACGGTGGACAGGCTGGTGACCAGCTCTACAGCGTCGCCCGTGGATTTGTAGAAGTACTGCCTGAACGGGTGACTATCCTCGCCGAGTTTGCGCAGAAGCCGGAAGAGATTGACACCGCAGCCGCGCAGCAGGAGCTCGACCACGGCCACAAGCTCTGGAACGAAGCCGGTGAAAACGCCGAGAAGTATGAACACGCCAACGAAGTGATGGCTGAAGCCGAATCGAAATTAGAGAGTGCTGGCAAGAAGCACTAAATCAAGAAATCAGCAAAATGCGGGTGCCCCAGGTTCGCGAAGCTAACCTGGGGATTTTTATTTGCGCCAAAGTGGTTACATTCAAGACCCTACAAAAGCCTGGCTGCATGACGACTATCCACTCATCGAAGTTGGCGAGTTGACGCTTAATCACAATACTGAAAACTATTTCGCCGAAGTGGAACAAGCTGCATTCGAGCCAAATAGCTTCGGCGGACCGACACAAGATCCCACATATACCGAACATCCGAAACAGGTGTCCACATCTACGGTGTCATGATCAATTACCATCGAAGTAGATCATATGGACTTCCAGCTAGTCAGCGACTACAAACCTCGCGGCGATCAGGGCCGAGCCATTCAGGAACTTCTTGAGGGCGCAAACTCTGGCGAGAAGCATCAGGTGCTGCTCGGTGTCACCGGTTCCGGCAAGACGTTTACGATGGCGAAGATCATCGAGGAACTCAATCGTCCTGCTTTGATCCTGGCGCATAATAAGACACTTGCAGCGCAGCTCTTTCATGAGTTCAAGCAGTTCTTCCCCGGCAATGCGGTCGAGTACTTTGTCTCTTACTACGACTACTACCAGCCTGAGGCCTATATTCCGGCTGGCGATCTCTATATTGAGAAAGAAGCCACTATTAACGAAGAGCTCGACAAGCTACGCCTTTCAGCTACTCGTTCTCTCTTCGAACGTCGTGATGCCATCATTGTTTCCTCTGTCTCCTGCATCTATGGTCTCGGTTCGCCTGAGGCGTACTACGGTATGTTGCTGCTGCTTGAGAAAGGCCAGCGCATCCGTCGCGAAGATATCACGCGACGCCTGGTCGAAATTCTCTATGAGCGCAATGACTCTGACTTCCGTCGTGGAACGTTCCGAGTTCGCGGCGATGTGATCGAGGTCTTTCCGACGTACGATGAGAATGCTTATCGCATTGAACTCTTTGGTGATGAGATCGAATCGCTTGCGCAGATCGATCCACTTTTTGGCACGGTAAAGCAGAAGTATGCGCGACTGCCCATCTATCCCAAGAGCCACTATGTTGTGCAGCCTGAACGCCGCAAGACTGCGATGGACTCGATTCTCGACGAGCTTGCGTGGTGGGAGAAGGAGCTTGAATCGCAAGGCCGTATGGTCGAGTCGCAACGCGTTCATCAGCGTACTCGCTTCGATCTTGAGATGATCAAGTCGGTTGGCTACTGCCATGGTATTGAGAATTACTCTCGTCACTTCTCGGGCCGTTTGCCGGGTGAGCCACCTCCTACTTTGCTTGACTACTTTCCGCGTGACTACCTGGTCTTTATTGACGAGTCGCACGCTACTGTTCCACAGCTTCATGGCATGTGGCATGGTGATCGCTCGCGCAAGCAGAACCTTGTCGATTATGGCTTTCGTCTGCCTTCGGCTACGGATAACCGTCCGCTGAAGTTTGAAGAGTTCGAGGCGCGCACCAATCAGGTGATTTACGTCTCGGCTACTCCGGGGCCTTATGAACTTACCAAGTCTGCTGGAGTGGTTGTCGAGCAGATCATTCGTCCTACTGGTCTGGTTGATCCTGAAGTTGAGATCCGTCCTATTCGCGGCCAGATCGATGACCTGCTTGCGGAGATCCGCGATCGCGCTTCGAAGAACGAACGCGTACTCGTCACTGTGCTTACCAAGCGCATGGCTGAAGACCTTGCGGGCTACTATGCCGAGGTCGGCGTGCGCTGCCGCTATATGCACTCCGAGATCGAAACGCTCGAACGTGTCCGCCTGCTGCGCGATCTTCGCAAGGGCGAATACGACGTGCTCATTGGCATCAACCTGCTACGCGAGGGCCTTGACCTGCCGGAGGTATCGCTCGTTGCCATTCTTGATGCCGATAAAGAAGGCTTTCTGCGGTCCAGTGGCTCGCTTATTCAGACCATTGGCCGTGCGGCTCGTCATGTGAATGGCCGTGCAATCCTCTATGCCGATAGGGTCACCGATTCCATGCGTCAGGCGCTTGGCGAGACGGACCGTCGACGCACAGTGCAGCGGGCTCATAACGAGAAGCATGGCATCACGCCGACGTCCATTATTCGTTCGACAGATATGTCGCTGGCCAAGATTCTCAAGGCCGAATATGCCGATCTCTCGGAAGAAGCCGATGAAATGCCGGAGTTAAAGTCACAGCAGGAACTCGATACCTATATTGCCAAGCTCGAAGAGGACATGCGCGAGGCTGCGAAGAGGTTCGAATTTGAGAAGGCGGCCAAGCTTCGGGATACGATCAAGGAACTGCGTACCAAGGAGTTTCTCTTCAGCTAGGGCCCCCTACCTCCGCTGATGGTCTAAGTGATCTGTTTTTAGCTGTTTATCAAAATAAGACGTAAGGTTTAGGTCTCTGTTTGATTGAAAATAAATCACCTAGACGTACGCCTTAGGTGGGGTCAAATCAGGTATTTTTGATACCACGCAGGGCTTAGGTCTGGTTTTTGATTGAAAATAAGGCATTTAAGACGTAGGGCTTAGGTGCTGATTCCTTCCTGATGTTTCTCCTAGCCCTAGTTTCTATTTTAATGATTTCGGCGAAATGGAATGCCAACTTTCTTTTCTTGTAACTGACTTGCGATGAGTCGCTTGTAGGAGTTCCGATAAAGAAGGGACTTGACATGTTTCAGCCCTGTTGAAGCTATTGTTCCGAGTAGGGAACTCCTGACTTGCATGAAGAGCATATGTCCCCGACGCGTTGAAAAGTAGGTCCTTCGACTACGTGCCCCTTCGCTTTGCTCAGGGGCACTCCGCTCAAGATGACATCATTTAAGGGTATTTAGAATGACGCCAATTCTGCTGCGGTCTTAGAGGCCTTTATGCGACGTTTCGATTGCATAAAGTGCATCGCGGCTCAGGATGAATAATGTCTTGTGGCCTTTGCCTCCGAAGAGGATATCTATCGGGCGGTTTGGTGTTTGGATGGTGCCGATCAGTTTGCCTGCGGGGCTGTAGACAAATATCTGCCCGGCTGCGATATAGACATTTCCTTCTTCGTCTTGCGCGAGGCTTTCACCGCCCTGATTGGTGAAGAGCTTTATATCGGTTAGGGTGCCGGTGGAGTCGACTTGGGCAGAATAGGTCTTTTGCTCCGATTCGTTGCTTATGTAAAAGGGGTGGCCGGGAACAGCTTTTGCCAGACCGAAGGCGCGCAGCACGTCTGCCATCTTGGTGCCGTAGTAGAGAGCGCCGCTCACGAAGTCTTCGCCTGCCGGGATGAAGGTTGTTCCGTCCGGCGATACATATTGATACGGTCTCTTTACTGGTACTTCTTTTATGAAGTCGTTCTCGTTGCGCCAGTAGTTGACCGGGAGCACTGCTGTCGTATTTGGCCGTGGAGTTGCGGGTTGCGGACTCAGGAGCGTGATTTGTTCTTCAGGTGCGTTTGGATCGAAAGTGTAGACGGTGCCTTTGCCTCCGTAGGAGACGATCAGCAGATTTCCGGCTTGATCGAAAGCGAGCTGCACGGGATCGAGCGGACTGTCGCTTACCAGGCTTAACTGCTTTTCTGCTATAGACCAGCGATAGATGCGCTGCCAGTGGGCATCGACAAAGTAGAGATCGCCGTTTTTATCGATGGAGGCTCCGGAGATGTTGAAAAAGCCATCCGCGAGTTTTTCTACTGTGGTTTCTGAAGTTGGTTCGGGCTGCTGCGTGTGCGAAATGTCATTCACTGTGAGCGAAGCCAGTTCGCGGTTGCGGACCTCAATCTTTTGCCAGGGATCGACGATGGAGTTGTCGAACGATACCTTGTTGTCGCCGTAGACATGCAGGTTGCGAAAGCGGATGTCATGCGAATTGGTTACGCGCACCGCGGTGGGGAAGGGCTGATAGCTGCTTACGACGCGGTAACTGTGATAGTTGGCGATGGTGATGTTGCTGGAGTTGTCGATCGAAAGCGGCAGGCAGAACGGGCCTTCGCCGCGTTCTTCTTCTGTTTGCAGGGCATAAATCTGCCAGTTCGACACGTTGCGCAGCTTTATCTCGTTGCGAACGTGATGCTCGCTTGATAGCTCATAGATACGGCCGGATGTAGAGGTATTGGAGATGGACACGCCGGCTTGCGCGAATGTGCTCGGAGTCCAGATGTTAGCGAAGGTTCCGCCTCCGCCATCGGTGATCCACAGGCTTGGATACTGGCTGTCCCAGCGCCGGTTGATGTCCGATTCGGCGGTGTGGGTATTGTTGTAAATCGTCTCCCAGGATACGCCGGGGATATTTGTGCCGTGTCCACCGAGGAAGCGCACGTCGTCCACCAATGAATTTGTGCCCGCCATCCACTTCAAACCCACTGCGCGGCTGTTGATGCCGTTGGTGTACAGTCCAATGCCGGTGACGATGTTCGTTCCACCTTTAGGGGCTTCGAGAAGCGGTTTCGGGCTTCCTGGGCCCTGGAAGGCAGGCGTTCTGTCCGGCAGATTGAACTGTGTTGTGGTGGGACTTAGGCCGATCAAAATTGTGTCAGGCTTAAGTGTAATGGTGTCGGTTACGATATAGCGGCCTGACGGAATGTAGATGGTGCGATGCTCGGCGATGGCTTTTTGCAGAACAGCGGTGTCGTCTGTTGCGCCGTCGCCTTTTGCTCCGAGTGTGCGCAGGTTTACCCATGTATCCTGAGCCGGGAGCGCTGGGATGTCTGATGGTACAGCAGCGGGGAACGTGTCCAGCTTGTTTGTCTCATACGTGGTCTTCACGTCAGGGGCTGCATTGAATGCTGAGAAAGTAAGCCCATGTGTGAAGGTTTTTACGCGATAGAGTTCGCCGTCGCCCGCTATGTGTTTATCGCTCTCGCGCAGGTGGGCGAAGACTGGCACATGCCGACAAATGATGTTCTCAAGATTGATCTCAGTGCGTGGACTGTTTTCATTGCTGATGGTGATGGCAGGGCCGTTGATGTTGTCGAATACAGAGTCTTTTACCCATAGCTCATCGGCGTAGTTGGGGTCGATGGTAATGGCTGCGGGAACATTCTTGAATTGATCGCGCACCAGCGTGAGTCCGGCTTCGTGCTCTTTGATTGCTGCCTGGCTTTGTCCTTCGAAGGTCGAGTCCAGAAGAGTGAACTGCCATCCTGGCGATGGTTTGCGCGTGATGATTCCATACTGGCCGCCATAGAAGTGCAGGTCTTCCGCTTCATTGCCAATGTCGTGCAGCGCGGCTAGTCCTGAGCCGATGCGGAAGTCCATGTGCGCGAGGTAGCAGTGCTGCGCAACATGAAAGCGGATGCCGACGGCTGCGGGATTACCGTCCTGAATTTCGAAGTCGATGTTGCTCATGGCGGAATAGAACGTTCCCGGATTTGCATCGGGAATTTCGCTATTCGGTGGTACTAATCCAGGAAGTGGGTTGGGTGGCCGCCGTCTCGCATTCCTACTGCCGGGCCGTCCTCCCGCGAAGAAGACCATGTAGCCCATTCCGTCCTGAAAGCCGGGAGTATTCTTTCCCAACACGAAGACTGGACGTTTTGCGCCATATCCTATGAGCCGGATGCCGGGCCAGACGATGAGCGTCTTGATGAGGCGGTAGCGGCCTTCGGGAATGAAGACGATTCCTTGTTCCGTTGTTTCCTGCACTTTGTCGATGGCTTGCTGGATGGCGTCTGTGTCATCGGCAATGCCATCGGCATGGATGTTGAAGCTATCTTTCGTCAGGTAGATGGCTTTGGGGTCATCGAGCCGTTGTGTGTAGTACGAGCTAGCCCACAGGGGAGAGACAAGGAGAGGGAGGAGCAGAAGCAATCGTTTCAGCATAGGTTTTTCCGCGAGTTCTAAGACGACTCGCAGTGTAGTTTAGACAAACGATTGTTTCAAGGTGATGGATCTAGGGGTGCAGAGCAGCATCCTCTTTAGCTGCTTTTTTCGCACTGGGAGTGAGCTTGCGGATGATGAACTCCTGAGCTATCGCATTGACAATGCGGCCGCCGGTAGTGGTAAGAGCGGTTTGAAAGACCAGTCCAGGTCCGCGATTCGACTCTGGATAGTAGAGGTTTGAGAGCGCGCCCGACGCCAGGTCGCCGCCAATGCTCGAGTAGTTGAACTGCCAGCGGCCATTGTCGCCTTTGCAGATAAATGGGGCTGAGATTGCGTGAAGCATGCGGGATTTTGTTGTGCCTGTGCCTTGATAGAAATAGCGCGGGTCCTGGTGCAGGAGCGAAGGCAGGATAGCACCGCCGATCAGGATGTCTGATACACCATCGGCGTATGCAGCGCCGAAGCGCTGGCCATAGCCTTTTGCACCTTGCACGTAGTCCGGTCTGTCAGCTGCCTGATTGATGCCGGCGAGAAATGCTGAGCCAGCGATGCTGACTACATCGGTAGACGCCTTGAAAGCGAGCCTGTACTTGAGTTTTGTCGTAAGCGGCACCGGGTTTTTGTCATAAACAACGTAGAAGTTGGGAATGACTCCGAGGACACGTTGTTTTTCTTCGACCTGAACCTGCTCGAGAGCGATCTGCTCGGGCAGGGCAGCGGTGACTGTTGTCTGCACCACTGAAAGCTTCAGTTTAATGTCAGTCAGGTCCAGTTCCTGGCCTGGTTTGAGGACTATGCTCGGCGAGGTCCACGTTGCAAATCCATTTGCAGTGACAGCGATGTGATAGGAGACTGCCGGATGGAGATCCTTGCACATGAAGAATCCATTGTCATTCGCTGTGACCGTAGAGTGATCGCTGGGGGTGGGCCCATCCACAGTGATGGTGGCTGCGGGGATCGGATCGTTTTGAACATCGGTCACAGTGCCGATGATGCTTCCGGTCTGCGGCTCGGGCGCAGAGATCTGCTGACCGAGCGCAATGATCGGAGATACACAGAGAGTACAAAGCCAAAGGGCTTGATGAATACGCATGCTTAGAAAAGATGTTCGTTGATTAGACGCCGCAGGACTTACAAGAGGCTCAAATCTTGACAATTCTTAACTGACAACAGGGTGTTTCGATGCGCGAACAGCAAAAATGATTCCATTTATATTTCAGGGTAAGTTTAAGAGATTGTTAAAAGGTGAGGTTCATCTGCCCGTGGCAGCGTGCGACGATCAATGTGATGTCGTCGTGCTGCTCATAGGCGCTAAAGCATTGGAGATCGTTCACGATAGAAGCCACGATATGCGCGGCGGACATGGCTCGATGCCGGTCAAGCGCTTCCATCAGTCGATGCTCACCAAACTCTTCGCTTGCAGGACTGAATGCTTCCGTCACACCATCGCTGTAGATCGCAAGGATATCTCCGGGAGAGAGTTGGCGCTCGCTGATGGCGCAATTCCATTCCTCAAAGAGCCCGAGCACTGAGCAGGTAGAGTCGAGCCGAGTGATGGCATTGTCAGTGGAAATAAGAAGCGCGGAGAGGTGTCCGCAATTCGCGTAACGCAGGTTTCGGGTTGCATCGTCATATTCGGCAAAGAAGAGCGTTGCGTAAGCGCTGTCAATGGTGTTTCTGAAGAACAACTCATTGGCTGAGTGCAGCATGCGCTCTGGCTCATCGGAAGCGATTGCGGACTGGCTGCGGACATTTGCCTGAAGATTCGCCATCAGGAGCGCAGCTGCGATGCCCTTGCCAGCGATGTCGGCAAGGATGAGACCGAGCTTGTTTCGGCCGAGACTTAGGAAATCATAGTAGTCGCCACCGACTTGTCGCGCTTGAATGCAGACGCCTGCATAGTCGAGTGTGCGGCAGACGGGAAGCGTTTGTGGGAAGAGGCGTGCCTGCACCTGCTTGGCGATTTCGAGTTCCTGAGCTGCACGGCGTTCTGCTTCGCGCTTTTCTGCGCGTGCACGTTCCTGCGCTTCGACGTCGCGCTTTACTTCTTCAGCAAATTCTTCTGTAGATAATTTCCACTGCGCGGCGAGGTTGAAGTTTGGAGGCCGTATGCTTGGCTCGTCGAGTAACCGCGCCTCTTCCATGCGCGATATGCGATAGGTGCGGAAGCCTCGCGGCGTGTTTGCGTAGAGATACCAGGTACTGCCTTTGGCAACGAGTCCGAGCGGATCTACCGTTCGTTCGACGCGTTCGCCGGAACGCCAATATTGAAATGTCAGCTTGCGATCGCGAGAGACAGCTTCCTGGACGATGGGTAGCATGGCGAGATTCTCCGCAGTGCCGCGCCATGCTGTTGTGTCCACGTAGAGGCGTTCCCGTATGGATGCCGCCTGCTCGCGCAACGATACCGGAAGCGCTGCCATCAGTTTGCCAAGCGCTCGCTCTGCTGCGGCAGCCAGCCGCATGTCGCCTAGTGCTCTTGGTTGTGCCATTAGCAGGGCGCGGAGTTCGGCTTCGTCGAGTCCTGGCACCTGGGTGCGCCATTCGTCATCTAGCTGCCAACCGCCCTGCGAGCCGCGGGTCGCATAGACGGGGACTCCTGCCGAGCTTAAAGCCTCCATGTCGCGATGAACGGTGCGCTCTGATACTTCGAGCCGCTTTGCCAGCTCGCGCCCGGTGAGCTGCCCGTGCGCCTGGAGTTGCAGCAGCGCAGACATGAGGCGGTCGGCTCTCATGGGTGGTGCTCCAGATGACAGAGATATTCACAGAGAATTTTCATGGCCGCCTGTGAATTATGTCACAAGATGTCATATATCCGTATGTAGGCTGCTTTTCAGAAGGAGTTCCCATGAAATTCACTGATTTGTTCCTCGAGCAACTGGAAGCGGAAGTAGGGTCTACGCGCAAAGCAATTGAGAGGGTTCCGGAGGGCCGGAATGACTGGAAGCCTCACGAGAAATCGATGCGGCTTGGATATCTGGCGGCGCTGGTTGCGACCATGCCTGGGTGGATCGATATGACAATCAACCGAGATCAACTGGATTTAGGCGCTCCGGGTGACGAGCAATTCAAGACAAAAGAAATGGCCACGAAGCGCGAGCTGCTGGAAGCGTTTGAGGCTGGGGTAGCGAAAGCACGCGAGGCGTTGCAGAACACCACGGATGCACATCTGATGAAGCCGTGGAAGTTCATTGCGGGTGGTCATGTGGTCAGCGAGCAGCCTCGTTATGTGGTGATCCGCGATGCGGTTTTCAGTCATCTTGCGCATCATCGCGGACAGTTGACGGTCTATTTAAGACTGAATGAGGCGTCTGTGCCGTCGATTTATGGACCATCGGCGGATGAAGGAAATTTTTAACTAAAAGCTGCAAGTAAATGGGTGCTCTATATTCTCTCAACGGGAAATGGGGCACCTGCAAATCTCTTCGTGCAGATTCCTCTAAAATCAAACTATAAGCTCTTGCTGACATGTCAACGAAGCCGCGGGCAACGTTGCAGCTCGACGGCAATGCGTACGTTTGATTTGAGAAGGACAATCACTGAATGCCTCTGAATTGTGGAATCGTTGGGCTGCCCAACGTTGGGAAAAGTACGATCTTCAACGCTCTTACCTCGGCGAAGGCAGTCGCCGCGAATTATCCCTTTTGCACCATTGATCCGAATGTAGGAGTGGTGACTGTTCCCGATGAGCGGTTGGATAAAATCGCGAAGATCGTTGTGCCCAACCGGATTGTTCCTACGACGATGGAGTTCGTCGATATCGCGGGTCTTGTTGCGGGAGCGAGCAAAGGTGAAGGGCTGGGCAATCAGTTTCTGGGGCATATCCGGTCGACGGACGCTGTGGCCCATGTAGTTCGTTGCTTCGACGATCCTAATGTGATTCACGTTGCGGGGAAGGTCAGCCCACTGGATGATATCGATGTGATCAATACAGAGCTGCTGCTGGCTGATCTTGAAACGGTAGAGAAGCGGAATGCCAAGACCGAAAAAATTGCGCGGAACTCGAACGACGCCAAGGTAAAGGCTGAGGCGTCAGCTCTGGTGAAACTGCTTGAATTGCTTCAGGCGGGAAAGCCTGCGCGTGTGGCGGATTTGACCGATGAAGAAAAGGTGGCTGCGCGTGAGCTGTTTTTGATCACTGCGAAGCCTATGCTGTATGTCGCGAACGTGGATGAGGCGGGCTTGAAGGATGGTAATGCCTGGGTCGCGGCTGTAGAGAAGCGGACTCAGGAGGAGAATGGCCAGGTGGTGCGCATCTGCGGAGCGCTTGAGGCTGAGATCGCTCTGCTTGAGCCTGAGGAGCGCGTCGAATTTCTCAAGGATATGGGCCTGGAGGAGCCAGGTTTGAACCGACTGATCCGGTCGGCTTATAAGCTTCTTGATCTGATTACATATTTCACGGCAGGCGTGCAGGAAGTGCGGGCCTGGACGATTCGCCGGGGCACGAAAGCGCCTGGCGCTGCCGGTGTGATTCACTCTGACTTTGAACGCGGATTCATTCGCGCCGAGGCTTACCACTGCGACGACTTGTTCGCGTTGGGGAGCGAGCAGGCTGTCAAGGAAAAGGGCCTCTATCGCTCCGAGGGGAAAGAGTATGTCGTGCGCGACGGAGATATTCTCTTCTTTAAGTTCAACGTATAAAAATTCGGTAGCGGGTCAATTTGAATCCACAAGTCAGAAACAGACTGTATCTGCCCGAGAAGCCGACCGCTCGGCAACTTGACCTGCTCTCGGTAGTCATTGAGTGCATTGGTGATAATGCACTCGCTAAAGGTGTGTGACGGCTTCGTCCACGCCCTGCTCCTTTTGGTTCCTGATTCTTGACGAGGATCCACGCCGCATAGGATCGGGCGTAGATCCCCGATTCGATCCGGTCAGGCGCTGATCCCGTAGCGTGCCGCAGAATGCTGGCGAGTGAGATTGGGTCCGAGTGCTTTGCGAGCTTCCTCGAACTTTTCCCAGTCACCTATGTTGGGCAGTGCGGGAATGGTGATCAGTTCGCCCTGGTCCAAACCCGCGAGCGACGCGTCGACCATCTCCTCGGCCGTCATTACCAGCTCTCCGGGAAAATTGTGGACGGGAAACTTGGCGCGATCCCAGAACGCGGTAGCGGTGGCTCCGGGGAGAACTGCCTGGACGCGGATGCCCTTGTCTTTGACCTCGTTGTGAAGGGATTGCGTGAGACTGACGACAAAAGCCTTGGTACCGCCGTAGACACCGTTGAGCAGTTCGGGGCTGAGAGCGACGATCGATGAGATGTTGATGATGAGCCCCTTGGAGCGCTCCAGAAAGCCGGGCAGAGCAGCGGAGGTAAGGCGAGTCAGGGCAGTGACGTTCAACTGGATCATGTTGTCCATCTCTTCAACGTCAGAGTCGATGAGCTTGGCCGCTCCACCAAAGCCTGCATTGTTCACCAATGCGGTGAGATTGCTGTCAGACCGCAGGCGCTCCTCTACGCGCTTGAGGTCGGCCTTCACGGTAAGGTCGGCGGCCAGCGCTTCGGCTTGACGGCCGGTCTTTGTAGTGATTTCGTTGGCCAGGCTGGAGAGAAGCTTTTGATTGCGTGCGACAAGGATGAGATTGTAGCCCCGCTGGGCAAGACGGTGAGCGTATACCGAACCGATGCCGGTGGATGCTCCGGTGATGAGTGCGGTGCCAAGATTGGAAGGTGTCGACATGGTGTGTCTCCTCTGTGTTTCTGAATTCGTCCAACAATCAGACTCACCTCAATAGAGTAGACCGGTCGGTCTAGAGATTCACAATTTTATCCTCAGACGTACAAGCCCTTTACTTAACCCTTCAGGAGGACGTTGAAAGCGAAGTGCAGGAAATTTTCAAGCGGCTTGCTGGAGCGGTCCGCCTTTGACCGCAGGAGAGCGCCTTCATAGCTGTTGAGCAGGAAAGCGGCCAGTTCTTGCGGTTTGCTCGAGGGGGCGAGATCTCCCCGGTCAATCGCCTCCTGCAGGACGCCGGCAATTCCGGCCTGCCAGTTTGTGAATGACAGGTGCAGTAAAGATTGGATGGAGTCGCTACGGTCTGCCATCTCCAGGCTGAGATTTCCGATCAGGCAACCGCTAATACTGGCCGTGGGCCCGTAGACAGCGATCAGTTCCTCGAAGTAACGCCGCAAGCGCTTGAGAGGCGCAGCCTTGCCGTCGCGAAGGATCTTCTCGGCCCGTTCGTTCTCTCCACGAACGTATAGTTTGAGCACCTCTTTTGCAAACGCTTCTTTGCTAGCAAAGTGGTGATAGAAGGACCCTTTTGGCACATTCGCCTCATCGAGGATCTCTTGCACGCCGGTCGATGCGTAGCCCATTGCGTGCATACGCCGCAGCCCAACCTGTAGAAGGTGGTCCCGCGTGCTTCGAACTTCCATTTCATTACCCTTCGTCATTTATCTAGGGCTCCGGACCGACCAGTCTATTCGATGCAGCACACCGGTCTATGGATTTTGATGTGCGCCGCAAAGTCAATTTTCAGGTGGTCGGCAATTGGAAAAACTGACCCAAGTTCTTCTTTCCCCATGTTTTCCACTCTCGGCAGCGGCTCGCGGTTCCTTCGTAAGCGCTTATGCCCGCCCCTCTACTATCAAACTCATACTTTAGGCTTTCCCTGGGATATGGATCGATTCATACTCCCCGTGATCTTCATGTCGAGGAATTGAATGCGTCATTTTGCCTTTTTAAGTTGCTCCCGATTCATTGGACAACCGGAGGTTAAACTTCGCTTGTTGATATCAGGCCTCAGCACTCGTTGAGATCTACTCAGATCGGTCATATGTCATCAGTCAATTCCCTTGGAAGAATAACCGGCTTATCGGATATAAGACCCACTACCATCGTTGTCGACAGACCAGTATCCTCCGTAGATTGAAATTGCCTCACCATCAAAAATTTTGCCTGCGTGCATCGTTAGCTTGAAAATTCCGTCTCACCTTTTTGATCTATACGAGTCTAAGGCGCAGAGTTGAGTTTTTCCGGAGCCGCTCTCTCACACCCACGGGAGACGGTTCCACCCTGCGCGAGCGCATTCGCTTTGCGTGGCATCTTCTACTCCTCAGTGCTCGAAACCCACGTCGATGCCTGCGGTACGACAATGACCCCTTTTGCTGCATCCCACGGGCGGCAAGCAAACAGGCGCAGCTTCTAGATCATTTTTCCTGTCGCTGTGTTTCATCCGATATCGACTTGGTGTCTCCGGCTTTGCGGCTGGAGACGACTGGCGGTTTTGCTTCGGTTTACACCAACAGGAAAAATAATCTGTCGCGCAATCGATGGAATAGAGGATCATGCTTGCAAGAAAACTTCGCCCAATTGCCTTTGGAGCTACGGCTCTCTTCGCCATTCACGCAAATATGCTCGCCGCACAGGCTGCTCGAAACCCTGTCGCTGCATTCTTCTCAGGAGCCGCAAGTTCGCAAAGCCTGCTCCATAATCGAATTTCCCAGGAGATCGACAGCAACTCCACCACGAGCCTCAAGGGAACGGTAAGCCCGCAGGCTCAGTCGACAGCGGATCAGGGACGCATCAGCTCCGGCACGAAGCTTTCGGGCATCACGATTCACTTCAAGCCGTCGGCTGCGCAGAAAGCCGCGCTGGATGCGCTTGTGCAGGAACAGCAGACTCCTGGCTCGGCGAATTATCACAAATGGCTTACGCCAGCCGAATATGCCAGTCGCTTCGGCATGAGCGATGACGATCTCGCCAAAGTACAGAGCTGGCTTGAGGCGCAGGGCTTTGCTGTCGAGCGCATTTCCAATAGCCGCAACAGCATTACTTTTTCTGGAACGGCAGCGCAAGTGGAATCCGTTTTCCAGACAGAGATACACCGCTACACCGTCAACAGTGAGTCGCACTTTGCAAATGCTACGCAGATCTCCATTCCTTCTGCGCTTTCCGGAATGGTGGAGTCGATTCGCAACCTTGATGA